>ERZ779910.6-NODE-6-length-77048-cov-8.12879_pt1 | contig 77048 bp, 59 predicted proteins | sample MGYA00511585_ERZ779910 | MGnify/ENA primary metagenome ERZ779910 (study PRJEB29588, sample SAMEA2156362) | human gut metagenome | biome: human gut; feature: human-associated habitat; material: faeces | place: Denmark | collected 2008/2010 ...
ATTCCCGCTATTAGGGCTTGTTAGGGACTTGCACCCATTAGATTAAGCTCATGCCGAGCATACCATGAAAAAAGGGAACGACACCTCTCGGGCCATTCCCTTTTCAACATTATGTACGAGAAAAAAATTAGTTATTCTCAGGGCGAAGCTTACGAACTGTAACACCAGCCTGCCACATTTCCTTGTTGCGCATAGCCTCGAGTTCAGCGTTCAACTTCTCGCGGTAATCAGCCTGAGAGTTCTTGTCGATAGAAATCTGAGCCTCGTTACCAGTCTTTACAGAGTAGTACAACCACTCCATTACAGGCTTGATAGCCTCACGGAAACGAGGAGCCCAGTCAAGAGCACCACGCTGAGCTGTAGTTGAACAGTTAGCATACATCCAATCCATACCCTTAGCACCGAAGAGAGGGCCAAGGCTCTGTGTGAGTTCCTCAACAGTCTCGTTGAAAGCCTCAGATGGTGAGTGACCATTCTCGCGGAGCACGTCATACTGTGCCTCCAACAATCCCTCAATTGCACCCATCAATGAGCCACGCTCACCTGTGAGGTCAGAAGTAGCCTCACGCTGGAATGTTGTCTTGAACAAATAACCGGCACCGATACCGATACCGAAGGCAATAGTCTTCTCCTCTGCCTTGCCAGATGCATCCTGGTATACAGCGTAAGAGCAGTTCAAACCACGACCCTCACAGAACATAGTGCGGAGAGAAGTACCAGAACCCTTAGGAGCAACCATGATTACATCAATATCCTTTGGTGGAACAACGCCTGTACGGTCGCTCCAATTGATAGCGAAACCATGTGAATAATACAAAGTCTTACCTGGTGTGAGGTATGGTTTAATCTTTGGCCAGCATGCAATCTGACCGGCATCAGAAAGCAACATACAGATGATAGTACCCTTTTCAGCAGCTTCCTCGATAGAGAACAGAGTCTTACCAGGAACCCAACCATCTTTCAGACACTTCTCGTAGGTCTTACCCTGACGCTGTCCGACGATGACGTTGAAACCATTATCGCGAAGGTTACAAGCCTGACCAGGACCCTGGATACCATAACCGATAACTGCGATTGTTTCGTTCTTCAATACTTCACGTGCTTTCTCCAATGAAAATTCATGACTGGTGACAACAGTTTCCATTACGCCACCGAAATTCATTTCTGCCATAATTTTTATTTTTTTTTGTGCGGCTTGCCGTTTGTGGAGCCGCGGGTTATACTTGTCCATACGGATGCGAGCTGTATTCTTATCCAAAGAGAGCCTGTTTGATCCGTCCACCCCCTATCCAAGAAGGCGGCTCTGGGTTTATTCTTATTTTCTGAGTGCAAAGGTAAGCAAATAAAATGAAACTACCAAATTTTTCTTTCAATTTTTAATAAATTTAGCCTTACTTCTTACAACTTCCACCTCATTTACGTCATTTTTGCCGGTTTTTGTTATCTTTATGCAGTATTCTTGCATTTCTTCTGCCTCACTTGTTTCTTCCAAATAGAAATGAAGTTGGTCTCCCTGGTGACTTTCTGCTACGTAAGCTATCTCAAATCTTTGCAAAAAGTGATTTTTGTAATAATCCAGATCAAAGAGGTCGAGGATATGTTCGATGTATTTCACCGAGTTGATGTGCCCGTTAACATCTACATCATGATAATAGGTGTCAATGGTTCTCACCAGCTTGGCATCCTTGCCCATTTTCACTCTCGAACTTGCCTGGATAGGACAAGTTTTTTCTGAATCAATATATTCTTTGATGAGCCCGTCGTGAATTTCAAAAATATCAACAGGCTGTCGGGTTTCCGTATCAATCATTGCCCACACGCTCTTGCCGTAGCCGTAAACCTTGGCTTCTTCGGATGATGATGTCTTGCCGCAGATTTTGAAATCTCGGGATGTGAAATATTTCATGGCACTCTCGCACCAGGTTTCTACTACAAAGCGGTCGTAAGACTTCGGCATCTCTGTCATCTCAATGGCCAGTCGGCTGAGAACCCATGTCTTGTGTCGGGGCATGAGGTAGTTCATACCGAACCCGCGGTCGTTGCTGTGAAAATCGGCAGCATTGAGCAGATGATTTCCGAGATGCCCCATAAAGAGGTGGCTGCTGAAATCGCAGTGGAAAGGCTCCGAAAGAAATTCGTAACGCCCTACCTTATCTAATATTTTCTGTTCCATAATATCTGTCTCGTCCTATTATCTTGTTGTCTGTCTTGTTGTTTTAAACCGAAAAAGCCCCCTGCTCCGCTAGTTTGAAGCCAGGGGAACAAAGGGCATCAAAATATGAAAGAAATCTAATCTTCTGAATTCTGCTTGAGATAATCAGAGATGGGTTCGTCAAAACTTCTCGTTACAGCGATTCTGCCGCTTCGGGTATACTGAAGGAGGCAGTTGTAGCTGTTGAGCTGCTGGAAGAGATCGGCGATGTCTTCGGTAAGTCCTGCCAGAAGCACGGTGCTGTAGGTAGGATTCACCTCCATCATGCGGGCATCATGCTTGCGGATGGTGCGCGAAACCTCTGGATTTTCGAGCAATACCGGAGTGGAAATCTTGAAGAGAGCCACTTCATGGATGAAGATCTGGTCGTCGGTGTAGTAATCGCTCTTCACCACGTCAATCTTCTTCTCTATTGCCTTGTTGATTTTCTCAATCTGCTCTTCATCACTCCAAACCGTGATGGTATACTTGTGTATATTCTTGATACTGCTGGCCGAAACATTCAAGCTCTCGATATTTACCTGTCTGCGAGTAAACACGGCAGTAATCTGATTCAGGATACCGGCAATGTTTTCTGAGTAAACAAGCAATGTATATAATTTCTTTTCGTTGTTATTCTCCATTTTTCCAAATTTTAAAATAATCGGTTACTTTTCGGAGTCTTTCCTTTTCGGAGGATGCTCCCTCTTGAAGGAATTTACACCTTATTATATATATATCCGAGAACTTTTAATAATTCAACTCGAGTTGCATCTCATCTACACTCTTGCCCGGCAGCGTCATCGGAACGATGTCTTCATTCTCCTTGATGGCGCACTCCAGCAGGTAAGGACCCTTGGTGCTGATCATCTTCTCCACCTTAGCCTGAAGGTCCTTGCGGTCTATTACCACATCGTATGGTATGCCGTAGGCCTTGGCAATCTCTGCATAATGAGGATTCATCATGTGGGTGAAGGAGTGACGGCCGCCGAACATCAGGTCTTGCCACTGGCGCACGTTGCCCAGATAGTTGTTGTTCAGCAGAATCATCTTTACCGGTGCCTGCTGCTCCATGATGGTGCCCAGTTCCTGGATGTTCATCTGGAAACCGCCGTCGCCGAAGAAACAGCAGATGGTGCGATCGGGAGCTCCGAAGGTGGCACCGATGGCTGCCGGAAGGCCGAAGCCCATGGTTCCGAAACCACCACTGGTTACGATGCTCAGCTTCTTGGTAAACTTGAAGTAGCGGCTACTGATCATCTGGTTCTGACCTACGTCGTTTACGAGAACAGCCTCATTATGAGTAGCTTCCGTTACCACGTTGGTCACCTCGCCCATAAGCAGCGGTCCCTCTGTAGGGTAGATATCCTTCTCTATTACCTTTTCCTGTTCCTGCTGGCGGTATTCCTCGAAGGAATCTCTCCACTCGCGGTGAACATTCTTGTTCAGCAGACGGGTAATGGCTGGCAGACTCTGCTTGCAGTCGCCCACAACAGCCACATCGGTCTTGATAACCTTATCAATCTCAGCCTTGTCAATGTCCAGGTGAATAATCTTTGCCTGAGGAGCATACTTAGAAGGCACGCCTGTGATACGGTCGCTGAAACGCATACCGATGGCGATGAGCACATCACACTCCTGGGTCTTCATGTTGGTAGCATAAGAACCGTGCATGCCGAGCATACCCATGTTGAGCGGGTGGTTGCTAGGCAGGGCAGAAAGGCCGAGCAGGGTTCTGCCGGCAGGGATATCTGCCTTCTCGAGGAATTCGATGAGTTCATTATGTGCACCGCCAAGCTCTACTCCATGACCCACGAGGGCGAATGGTTTCTTGGCATTGTTGATGAGTTCGGCAGCTTCAGCCACCGCCTTTTCATCTATCGTAGGATAAGGGTTGTAAGATGTAACCTTCTCACATTTCACTGGTTCCCACTCGCATGTAGCCACCTGCGCATTCTTTGTAAAGTCGAGCACCACAGGTCCCGGGCGTCCGCTGCGGGCGATGTAGAAAGCACGGCTCACAGCCCATGCCACATCCTCGGCACGGCGTATCTGGTAAGACCACTTGGAGATTGGCTGGGTAACACCCACGAGGTCTACCTCCTGGAAGGCATCGGTACCCAGGGCACCTACGCCGACCTGTCCGGCAATGACTACGATTGGTGTAGAATCCATCATGGCATCAGCGATGCCGGTCAATGTATTAGTAGCTCCAGGACCACTAGTGACAAGAGCGACGCCCACTTCGCCGCTGACTCGGGCATAACCCTGTGCAGCGTGAGCAGCAGCCTGCTCGTGACGTACCAATATGTGGTCAAACATCTTCTTTTCACCTCTCGTGTAACCGTACAGTGCATCAAACACTGGCATGATGCTGCCGCCCGGATATCCGAAGATGGTTTTAACATCCTCGTTTTTCAGGGAGCGCATCAGTGCTTCGGCTCCTGTTATTACTTCTTTTGCCATTTATATGTTATTATTCTGAATAATTCAAAAACTTTTCTTTTCTCAAAGATTCTAAAAACTGTCTTTTCAAAGACTCTCGAAGACTAGTCGATGATTCTCACACCGCCCTTATCTGCCGAACTTACGCTTTGGGCATAAGCGCGCAGTGCCTTGCTAACCACGCGGTTGCGCTTCAGCGGCTGCTGTGGGCGTGCTGCGAGTTCCTCGTCAGAGAGCTTCACATTGATGGAGCGGCTAGGGATATCAATGACGATGATGTCGCCATCCTTAATCTTGCCGATGTTACCACCTGCTGCAGCCTCAGGACTGATGTGACCGATGCTCAAGCCTGATGTACCGCCTGAGAAGCGGCCGTCGGTGATGAGGGCACATTCCTTGCCCAGGTGACGGCTCTTGATGTAAGAGGTTGGGTAGAGCATCTCCTGCATGCCAGGGCCACCCTTCGGACCCTCGTGGGTGATGACTACGCAGTCGCCTGAGTTAACCTTGCCGCCAAGGATGCCTTCGCATGCATCTTCCTGAGAATCAAAGCATACGGCTGGACCCTCAAAATGCCAGAGCACTGGGTCTACTCCAGCTGTCTTCACTACGCAACCATTCTGGGCGATGTTACCGAAGAGCACTGCCAGTCCGCCATCCTTGGTGTAGGCATGCTCGAGGTCGCGGATACAACCCTCGGCGCGGTCGGTGTCGAGGCTCTCCCACTGAGCGTCCTGACTACCCATCTGGGTAGAGAACTTTCTGCCCGGTGCTGAATGGTAGATTCTGTCAGCCTCGGCATCAATCTCTGTGCCGGTAATATCGTATTTCTTCATCTGCTCATCGAGTGTCTTGCCGTCAACACGCTTTACGGCGCCGTTGATCAGACCGCCCTTGTTCAGCTCGTTCAGGATACCGAGGATACCACCTGCGCGGTTGCACTCCTGTACACTGTATTTCTGGGTGTTAGGGCTCAACTTGCAGAGGCAAGGCACCTTGCGACTCAATTGGTCGATGTCTTCCATCTTGAAGTCTGCGCCAGCTTCCTGAGCTACTGCCAGCAAGTGGAGCACAGTGTTGGTGCTTCCGCCCATGGCGATGTCCAGGGTCATGGCGTTGAGGAATGCGTCTCGGGTAGCTATATTGCGTGGCAATACGCTCTCGTCGCCGTCCTCATAATATGCATAAGCGTTCTTAACTATCTGGCGTGCTGCATCTTTAAAAAGTTGGATGCGGTTTTTGTGGGTAGCAAGAATGGTTCCGTTACCTGGCAAGCTCAGACCGATGGCCTCGGTGAGAGAGTTCATAGAGTTGGCGGTAAACATACCTGAGCAGCTACCGCAACCTGGGCAGGCGCACTGCTCAATCTGCGTCATCTCCTCGTCAGAAACGCTTGTATCAGCACCCTTAATCATAGCTGTAATCAAGTCGGCGTTCTCACCCTTCCAGCGTCCGGCTTCCATAGGTCCACCTGAGCAGAACACGGTAGGAATGTTCAGTCGCATAGATGCCATGAGCATACCTGGGGTTACCTTGTCGCAGTTTGAGATGCAGATCATGGCGTCGGCCTTGTGAGCATTGACCATGTATTCTACAGAGTCGGCAATGATGTCACGGCTTGGGAGGGAATAGAGCATACCGTCGTGTCCCATTGCGATACCGTCGTCAACGGCAATGGTATTGAATTCGGCTGCGTAGCACCCCATAGCTTCGATTTCCTTCTTGACGATCTGACCGATTTCATGAAGATGGGTATGACCTGGCACAAACTGAGTAAAGCTGTTCACGATAGCAATGATTGGTTTACCAAACTGCTCGTGTTTCATACCTGCAGCTACCCAGAGTGCTCGGGCACCTGCCATTCTTCTGCCTTCAGTACAGACGCTACTTCTTAATGGATGTTTCATATCTTTTATTTTCTTTTATTTTCTTGCTTAAAAGGGCTCTTTCGAGCCCCTTTGTTATAATTTGCCTGCAAAGATACAGAGAAATTATGTAATAGCCAACTAATTTCGTATAAATTTTCACAAAACTTCGTATTTTTGTTAGAAAAACAAATAAAATGCTTACAATTTATCACGATAGATACTCATTTCTGCTGATTTTGTGCAAAAAAAACAAGAAAGAGCTTATTAACCACACTGAACTCTTATTTTATTAAGATTACCTGACAAAAAAGTATAAAGCGAAGCGGCCAGACATGTAAGAAAGGTAAGAAGAAAAAAAATCCTCCTAAACCGAAGTTTAGGAGGACCTGGTCACAAGACCAAATATCTGAAACTACTTATTTCTTTATTCAGCTGCATTGTTATCATTGAATGTAGCAACACGGTTGAACTCAACCTGCTTGAAGAGCTTGTCAGTAGCACCCATACCCTTAGCCTGAAGACGATTTGCGCTAATCTTGTAAGTCTTAACGAGAATGTTCTTTACAGCATTGGCACGAGCCTCAGAAAGTTTCTGGTTAAGTTCCTTAGAACCCTCTGGAGATGCATAACCCTTAATTTCAACCTTAGCATCTGGATGATTCTTCATATACTGAGCAATCATCTCGATGTTTGGCATCTGGCTACGCTCTACTTTTGACTTACCTACAGTAAACAATACTGTTGGCTGCAAATTGGTAGCAGTAGCTGGCTTTACATACTTAGGAGCCTTCTGGCACTCATTGAGCGCATTCTGGAGATCCTTGATCTGCTTGTCCTTAGCTGCGAGTTCAGAATCCTTGCTATTCAAGTCGTTGCGGAGGTTGTTGATCTGACCATTCAAACCATCAATCTCGTTCTGGTCGCGTGGAGTTACGATAGTGAAGTTGTGAGAGTTGTTAGAACCCTTGAACTTGTAGTTAACACCCACCTTAACCTGGAAAGCAGACTTGTTAACATCAAACTGGCAACCATTGCAAGCACTCTTGTTGTCGTGAAGGAACCAATTCATAGATGGCTCTACATATACCTGCCAAGCCTTGTTTGCGCCAAGGTTGAATGCGAAGTCAACACCTGCGTTAGCTGTGAGGGCATTGAGGTTGCCATTATGAAGGTTGAAAGAGTGGTAAGCGCCGATGCCTGCCAATGGGATGATTTCGAATTTACGTGGCTCACCCTTGTAACCCAAGAAGAGGTTTGTTGCATTGATAGTACCGATGAACTTACCGCTTGCACCACGAACCAAAGTCTTATGTGTAAAAGGCAGGTTGCGGTTACGAGCATAGAGGTCAGCCTCTACAGCAGCACCCCAAACTGGAGTAAACCACTTTCCGAGACGTACACCTACTGAAGGATTTACGTTCTTGAACCATGCATTGTGAGTAGTCTTTGTAGCAGCTCCAACGTTTACACCAAGATACCAATTGTCAAAGAACTTGCTCTCCTGTGTAGTCTGAGCAGATGCAGATACTGCCATTACGGCAGCAGCAAACATTAATACTAACTTTTTCATTTTCTCTCTAAAATTTGATTTTATATAAATTACTTAAAACTTCATTTTCAGGGTGCAAAATAATAAAAAAAATTATTAACTACCAAATTTTTAGCCATATTTTATGCTGTAAAACATAAAAAATGGAGAAAAAGAACATTTTAATATCCTATTTCTCCATTCTATTTTACTCAAAATGAATAATCTGAACCATTATTGGTTCTATCCGTTTCTATCAGAAAACATCTTCTGAAGAAAGCTAAAGTTCGAAAACCTGAGCGCTTCTGCCTGCGATGGTTACCTGCTTGTTGCCCAAGCCAGAAACCGAGAGTTTCAGCGTGCGAGGCAAGGCATTCACCACTTTAAGCCAGGTTTTGCCCGATTTAGAATCCTTCACCACACTGGTGCCCACATATTTCTTCAGCGCATCCGGCAGGCTGAGCACGGATGAGATGTAGAGGTCACCGGCATGCTGACCGAACATCTTCTGCATCTTGTAGCTCTCGCTCGCGCGTACATTATTATTATCAAAGTAAATCATGTCCGGCTGCCAGTTGCTGTATCCGTCCTTACACAAGAGAGGAGCATAGGATGTCATTTCTACCACATCGCCGTTGCGCTCCACATTGCAGAGATGGATGCCCTCAGCCAGCGCATTGTCTACCGCATTGGCACCGCGAGATGCATATTCGCCCAGATAAACCTTAGGAGCCTTGCGGTCGTAATGGTCGTAATAATCCTGATGGTTCAGGAACCAGCCCGGCTGCTCGTAGTAATGCTCGTCTACGGCATCAATCCAGCGCTTGTTTTCGCGGGCAATCTTCCAACCCTCAATATAATCGGAAGACGGGAAGTGGAACGGACCTACTGTACCCACCACCTCTATCTGAGGATACTTCTTCTTCACTGCCTTGCAGATCATCAGGTAGCGCTGCTCGAAATCGGTAGAGATGAGGTCTTCGTTGCCGATGCCTATCATCTTGAGGTTGAACGGAGCCGGATGACCCGCATCGGCTCTAATCTTAGCCCACTTAGAGGTGGCAGGGTCGCCATTCGCCCATTCTACCAGGTCTAGCACGTCCTGAATATACTGCGGCATCTCGCTCATCGGGATTCCGCCCTGCTGACCAGCCACGCCGCGCTCATCTGCCACAGAGTTCTGACAAGGAACACCTGCCGCCAATACAGGCAGCGGCTCGGCTCCCATATCCTCGCACCACTGGAAATACTCATAGAAACCCAGCTGGCGGGTCTGATGGTATCCCCAGATGTTGTAGGCTGGCTTGCGATCTTTCTGCGGGCCCACACTCTCCTTCCAGTGGTAAATGTTCTTGAGCCCCTGACCGTGGAGCATGCAGCCGCCCGGGAAGCGCACGAAGCGAGGCTTCAGGTCGGCAATGGCCTCGGCAAGGTCTTTACGCAGTCCATGCCCCTTGTAAGTATCTTGCGGTTTGAGACTTACCAAGTCTACCGCCACTTTCTGCTCGCCCTTAGGCAGGATGGCGAACCGGATGTTCTTGCCCAGCTTGCCTTCCTTGGTGGTGGCTTCACTGGCGAGTTCGCCCTCATATTTATCGGTCACGATGAGCTGCGCCTTATATTCCTTCCAGTCAGTTCCCTGCACCTTGATCTTGGTCTGGCATACCGGCAATCCCTCCTGGTTTACGAGCGCCAGGGTGAGGTCTTTTTTCTTGGCATCGATGCAGCGGGCGTGCAGGCTCACCTCGTAGATGGCCGGCTGATGCTTACCCTCCTTGCCCTCAACGGCAGCTCCGCGACGTATGGCGATGCCGTCCCAACCTATATTATAAATAGGTGTAGCGCCCAGAACGGCGTAATGGGCATTGTTCTGGCTCACCCCGTTTTCGGTGGCGATGCCCTCTTTCTCTACCCCCACCCATGCCGTGGTGGCATTCCACTGGTGGCGGTGGTCTTCCTTGTTATACTCAAAGTCGCCGTTCTGCAACATTTCTGCAGAGAGTCCTCCGTCGGCAGCGCGGCTGATGTCTTCGAAGAAGATACCCATCAGCTTGTTGGAGATGCGGTGGGATTTCTGTGGATTGATGCTGAGGTTGGCAGGGATTTCCGAATCTTTCGGCAGGTCGATGTGGTTGTCCTTGGCATAAGCTGCGAGGTCGGCATCGGTCTTCGGCATCGGCTGGGCGTTGAGTTTTGCCTCTTCAGAGAGGGCGTGGAACCAGGAACGGATGTAGTTGAGATGCACGGCCGGCACCTCGAAATCGCAGCCATGGAAGAGTTTTCCACCGATGGTTGCGGTGTCGCGCTGCCAAAGTATCTCATCGGCAGAAGCTTCCAGCGTATCTTCCTTGAAGGTACGGAAATCGTTGCTTGCCTGTACGTATCGCTTGCCCTTAGATGTCTTGAGATAGATGTCGAAGTTGCCGTCATCCATCTGATAGGCAGCCACATCCTTCACGCCCTTTTCGCGGATGATGGGATAATCCTGCGGGCGCCAGGTGATGAGGTCTTCTGAATAGGCTACGGCAAACTGCGGTGCATGCAGGTTCACGCTCCAGAGTGCGCGCCATGTGCCGTCGTTGGCTTTTACCACGAAGGGGTTATACATCTTCTTTTCAGCTCCCCACGGACCGTAGTCGCTGGCGCAGAGCTGTCCTACATCCACCCAACGCTCATCGTCGGTGAAATAAGCCAGATGCAAGCCCTGATTGGGTGCTGGCGAATAGATGAATATCTGGCAGATGGAATCCTTGCCCTGTATGGTGTATGCAGGGGCATCCTTGTCTATTTGCTTCTGCATCTGCTGCCTGCTGACAGCCTGACTGGCACTGGCAGCTGCCACGAGCAGCGCTGATGTAAATACGTACTTAAGTTTTATCATGTTTCTATATTTTTAGATTAATATTGTTTGTTCATTTTACACACTTTCTCTCGGCTGGATAAAAAGGCAGAGTGCATCACTGCACCCTGCCCCACAAATTAGAGAGTTATAAAAAATCAAGTATGCAGTGACTTAAGCACTGCTTCTTTCTGAAATAATTATCTTCTTTCTAGCTGTAATATTCCTTCTTGCCGGCAGCCAGCGTATTCTTCATCAGCGAACAGATGGTCATTGGACCAACACCTCCCGGAACAGGAGTGATGAAGGAGCACTTCTCTGCCACCTCGTCGAATTTCACATCACCGTTCAGGCGGAAACCGCTTTTCTTCGTAGCATCAGGCACGCGGGTGGTACCCACATCAATGACTACGGCTCCCGGCTTCACCATATCGGCTGTCACGAAATCAGGACGGCCTATGGCTGCAATGATGATATCTGCCTCCTGACACTCTTTCTTCAAATTCTTGGAATGGGAGTGGCATACGGTGACGGTAGCATCGCCATACTGCTTCTGCATCATCAGCTGAGCCATTGGCTTGCCTACGATGTTGCTTCTGCCCAGAATGACGCATTTCTTGCCACTGGTCTCAATATTGTAATGCTGCAGCAGGGTGAGGATACCGAGTGGAGTAGCAGAGATGAAACAAGGCATGCCGAGCGACATTCTGCCCACGTTTACCGGGTGGAATCCGTCTACATCCTTGCGGTAATCTATGGCCATAGTCACCTTCTGCTCATCGATGCGCTTAGGCAGAGGAAGCTGAACGATGAATCCGTCAACATCATCATCCTGGTTCAGCTTGTCTACACACCGCAGGAGCTCTTCTTCGGTAACATCCTCCTCATAACGGATGAGGGTCGACTTGAATCCACACTTCTCGCAGGCCAGCACCTTGTTCTTCACATAGGTTTCACTGCCTCCGTCGTGCCCTACGAGCACGGCTACCAGGTGTGGCTGCTTGCCACCGGCGGCAACAATCTGTGCCACCTCCTGGGCAATCTGTTCCTTGATGGCGGCTGCCGTCGCCTTTCCGTCTATAAGCTGCATTTTTATTCTATATTAATATTAAATGTTCAATGTTAAGTTGCAAAGCATACGAATTCTTCACTCTTCGTTCTTCACTTCTTACATTCCCGGCATCTTAGGCATGCCTGGCATACCCTTCATGCGGCTCATCATCTGCGCCATTTTGTTGCCGGTCATCATCTGCATCATCTTTCGGGTCTGGTCAAACTGCTTGATGAGTTTGTTCACCTCCTGGATGTTGGTGCCCGAACCCTTAGCGATGCGCTGGCGGCGTGATGTGTTGAGGATGGCTGGGTTGGTGCGCTCCTTAGGAGTCATACTCTGGATAATGGCCTCTACGCCCTTGAATGCATCCTCTGGGATATCTACGTCGCGGATAGCCTTGCCAACACCCGGAATCATCGCTGCCAGATCCTTGATGTTACCCATCTTCTTGATCTGCTGGATCTGGTTGTAGAAATCGTTGAAGTCGAACTGGTTCTTTCTGATCTTCTTCTCCAGTTTCTTGGCCTCTTCCAGGTCGAACTGCTCCTGTGCGCGCTCTACGAGAGATACCACGTCACCCATGCCGAGGATTCGGTCTGCCATACGAGCTGGGTGGAACACGTCAATGGCGTCCATCTTCTCGCCGGTACCTATAAACTTGATTGGCTTGGTTACCACGGTACGGATACTGAGGGCAGCACCACCGCGGGTATCACCGTCGAGCTTGGTGAGAACAACGCCATTGAAGTCGAGACGATCATTAAATTCCTTAGCTGTGTTTACGGCATCCTGACCGGTCATGGAGTCAACCACGAAGAGGGTTTCGTCTGGACCGAGATGATTCTTGAGATTGCTGATCTCGTTCATCATCTGCTCATCAATGGCGAGACGTCCGGCTGTATCGACGATTACCACATCGTTGCCGTTGGTCTTAGCCTGCTGGATAGCATGGTCGGCGATACTGAGCACATCCTTGTTCTCTGGCTCGCTGTATACCGGAACACCCACCTGCTCACCCACTACATGGAGCTGCTGGATAGCTGCCGGACGGTAAACGTCGCAGGCCACGAGCAATGGCTTCTTGCCTTTCTTGGTCTTGAGCATATTGGCAAGCTTGCCACTGAAGGTAGTCTTACCCGAACCCTGCAGACCGCTCATGAGGATGATGGCCGGATGGCTTTCGAGCTTCAATGGGGCTTCTTCGCCACCCATGAGTTCTTCCAGTTCATCGTGCACCAACTTGATCATCAACTGTCCCGGCTTTACGGCAGTAAGTACATTCATGCCGAGTGCTTTCTCCTTCACCTTGTTGGTGAATTCCTTAGCCACTTTATAGTTTACGTCGGCGTCGAGGAGTGCACGGCGCACATCCTTCATGGTTTCCGCCACGTTGATTTCTGTAATTTTTCCCTCGCCCTTCAAGATTTTGAACGAGCGTTCCAGTCTATCACTTAAATTTTCAAACATTTTTCTTTCTTTATATTTTTGGCTACAAAGATACGACTTTTTTTCGAGAAAGCCAACTTGTTTATGCTTTTTTTTATCCCGTCGGCTAAAATAGCTGTCGCTCTGCCTTTCCCGAGTTCATTTCTTCAGTTTACTCTTGTGCTTATTTTTCAGGATTCTCCTTCTTTTTCGATTTTGATTCAGCATCAGAAGTTGCTTTTTTCTCTTCTGTAGCCATTTCAGAAGGAGGATCTTTCTTAAAAGCCGAGACATCATACGGATTAGTCAATTCATACTTTTTCCCCGTTGCTTTTTCATAAGCAGCTACCACAGGATCCTTATGTTCCATTTTTTCAAATACCTTTTTAGCCTGTTGCAGATGCTTCTTATCACGTTTTCCCTGTTTATCCATCCATCCGAAAGCATCAAAACCAATGCCAGTAGATGAAGTTGGCAAAGAGTTTATCTTCTCCTGAATATCCTCTTCCATGTTTTTGATGCCTTCCTGATTCTTGCCCCAAACTGTCACTTCGCCTAATTGTTTGGCATCCGGCAAGAGAAACAGAGTATCCGGCAGTTCCTTATACCGGATAGTTGCCTTCATAAAACCAGGTTTCGATACGGTTGCTGAATCAAACTGATAGCGCATCGTCCAATAGCCCCGATAATCTGTTCTTGCCCAATGATTGTTATTGGTATGAATAAGTGCTTCACGAATAGGCACATGATTTTCTGCCGATGCGATGACACACGTTTTCTGCGCATAGGCTACCTGCCCTAACATGGCAAGCAATACTGTTAAAATCAATATGATACGCTTCATGCTTTTTCTCTGATTTATATCTTTTCTTTGTACCAGACAAATTACTTCTTCTTAATATGAATCTGATACAAAAGTAATGATTAAATCTGATATTTCATTAAATTCCCAAAGAAGTTTAAGTTCATTTAAAGAGTAATGTAAAAAAATTAAGCGTCTATAACAGTTGGTCTATTATATAGTATCATTCAAAGGTATATAGTATCATTCAAAGGAAAGATATGGTGTTTTCAACACTAAGAAATATTTTTATAAGTAAAAGCATATAGCCTTTAGAGTTCTTGCATATAGTCTTTTTAGTCAAAACACATAGTTTCCCAAGTCGAAACTACAAGTTTTTTATAAGTGATTGAGAATGAGATAAGTTTTTATCTCATAAAAAGAAGAGGTTACGAATTAGAAATAAACAGAATGTAGCATCATGCTGTGATTTGCATAACCATCCAAAGAACTCTTTCGTTTGCAAAGGTACGATATTTAATCGGGGATAAAGAATGTTTTAAGATTTTTTATCCTCGATTTTTTGCTTGGATAAATCTGTTTTCATTAAACCATATTCATCTCTATTCTTTGCTATATCCATTTCAATCCATTCAAACTTATGTGGCAATGGTTCCTGTTTTTTGAATGGTCTATTTCGTTTGTATATTCTTATCCTTTCGTGTGTTTTGTATAAAAGTCAGCCGTCGTCGCAGAAAGACAGTCCTCGTACCTCAGACTAACTTCCTCCGACTATGGCACGGCAAGAAAAATCCTTGACAGTATGCCTTGAAATGCTTCAAGACTATACTGCCAAGGACTTTTCTTTGTTTGCCGTGCTGACAACGGCTGACTTTTATAGCCACAACTCGCAGTTCCATTTTTATCGCACAATCCAAACGACATGAAACAGTGGCACGCCACCCTTTCATGTCTCAGTAGTACGGCATGAGGAAAAGTGCTTCTTTTTGTCGGTTGCAGGCTAACCGATCAAAAGAAACACCATTCCTTGATTTGTCGTACCATTTTGTTTGCATACTCCACCACAAGAAAGAAGTCATTGATGTAAACCTCAATGACCACTTTCATGCTTGGCTGCACAGCCTTGGAGAAAACCCGATGCAAGAAGCATGGACAAGCCATACTCTTCTTTCATCGGAATTTCTCTGATGGCTGTGCCATTTTTGTATGCGATTTCCATTTTTCAAGACGTTTGTAAGACGACGTTGTATCCATTTCTCAGAAATGAGTATGCGATAATCGTACAGTACAAAAACTTCCGTGAAGTTTCTATTTTCATTTGCCGCTCTGATTTTCTTTCCTCCACAAGGTCTTTCCTTTTGGCATCAACCGTTATCGTGCAGGTGCAAAGGTATGACAGCGGGCTTTGGAAATATTCTGCTACTTTTGTTAGTTCTGTTAAAAAACATATCCAATGCTTTTAAAAACTATTTGGACTTCTTTATCAAAAACCAAAGGTTGCTTTTCCATGATTGGTATTCTCCTTGTTTTTCATTCTTGCCGCCAAAAGAAACTTTAGCCTCTCCATTGTGAAAAGGTGTAGCATACGAAAAAACGGGTGGAATAACAATAACTCCACATGTATCAGCAAAACCTATTTTGCTATTTTTTCCTACAATTCTGAACAAGCCATCACTGACATAATCTGGACCATTGTCAATCTTATATACTTCAAATAGTTCTTTACCTGCATTATTAATACAAACTATTTCACCTTTTCTCGTGCCGACAAAGCCGATAGATGAAATCGTATCAGTAAATGCTATTGTATATTTTTTATTCTTTACAATAGTTTTTCCTTGTAAGTTTTTATATATAATGTTATTACCATGGTCAAATTTTACAATGGTCTGAGCTGTCAGCTGTTGGAAAAGTAAACATGATAGAAAAATAAAAAGGAACTTTTTCATAGGGTATAATATTAAAGGAGGGTGTCTATTCATAGAAAGAGACACCCTCAAAAAAATTACTTGAGAGTATATAGTAACTCCGAATTGCAATTATTGAAATAATCGTTAGCTTTTTTATACTCACATTGTATACCATTGAACAAATCAACATGTCCGGTGGAATCGCTCCAATTACAATCATTAAAGACGATAACGCCTTGTTTGCCTTTGAAGCTATTTGCAGTAGAACCTTTCAAAGGAGTACCTCCTATATGTTTTATGATAAATTTCTTCATATCAGACACACGATAGAGATACCATTTTTTATCAGCACCAGAAGAAACGGCCCCATCGGATGGTGATATTGGTACTCCTGAATAGTTGAAAGCATATGACAATCTGATAGCGCATCCGTTTTTAAACACTTCAGATTTTATATTCTCTCCAACTTTTCCACCAATGAATGTTCCTAATTGAGCAACACTTTTATCCTTTACTTTAGCAAAATTTGAACTTAATGTTTTATACGTTAATGCCATTGTCGCTTACGTTTAAGTCCCTTTTAATCCATGCGGCTTAGCCGGGACTGTTGGCTGAGTCGTATCATTCAAAATTCATTAATATCAAATACAAACATCATGCCTATTTTATTTGGGAAATTTTATAATGTCAAAGTGTCAGTCTAAACAACTTTAAGCTATCAGTACTGAATGCAACTTTTATAGCCACAACTCGCAGTTCCATTTTTTATCGCACAATCCAAAAACATCCGTGAAGTTTCTATTTTCATTTGCCGCTCTGATTTTCTTTCCTCCACATGGTCTTTCCTTTTGGCATCAATCGTTATCGTGCAGGTGCAAAGGTATGGCAGCGGGCTTTGGAAATAAAAGGTCGAGCCTTCGGTTTTCGAAAAAATCTCCACACCGTTGGGTAGTATTTTTCGGAAAAACCTTGTATTTCCAGCCTCGCCGCCCTTGAAAGGCACCTGAAACGAAACGACCGATGCGACAGGAAGACGCAAAAAAAAATGTCGGAAAAGGGAGCGACAAAAAGGTGAAGAAACGAGAACTTCCCTTCAGTTCCTGGAACCGCAAATAAATTTAATTCAAGGCTATATGACAACAAATATCAACATAACACAGACTTGGTGGAGATTACTCTCCGCAGTCGGCTCAACCCTCATCACTTTGGTGGCTTGGTTGGGATATATGGCTCTCTGCATGGTCGGTGAAGTCATATTGGGAATTGTGAAGTTCATCTTCGGCATCATCATTTCCATTCTTTCTATGGTGGTACTGATTGGAACATTCATTTGGTTATTGACACTTTAAGCATACAAGAATATGGGAACAAAAAGACATTCAAAGACAGCATCACAGCAGTGCAGATATTATGAGGTGGACAACATCTTTGAGTATATGGTGGACACATACATCAATGGTAACATCACATCATTCAAAGACATCTACCGAGAGTTGAACAAGGACGCAAGACGTGATTTTGTGGACTTCATCTTCAACGAGGTGAACCCTAAATACACGATTGAGCTAATCAAGCAAACCATTTAACGAGCAAGCGATATGAACAGAAGCATTGAAGCGATACCTACATGGGCACTCTGCTACATCATCAATGGCGATGCAAGCGGACTGACAGACGAGGAAATCCGTATGGTGGACGAAGCCATGCGCAAGAACAATATTGAGATAGTAAGTCCGAGATACAACGAGGACATGTGCACAGAACCTTACTTCAGCCATTATCCGTTCTTCGGACTGCCTACAGAAGTTGAGGACTGCGACATCATCTATCACGAGTAACAACCCCTTTAACAACATCAGACATGAACACTACAGAATATTTCAAGAGAACCATACAAGCCTATTTGGAGGAGCGTGCTATGGAGGACGAACTCTTTGCAGCCAAGTATGACAACCCCGACAAGAACATAGACGATTGCGTCACCTATATCCTTAATTGGGTACAGAAGAGCGGTTGCAACGGCTTTTGTGATGACGAGATATATGGGCAAGCCATCCACTACTACGAGGAGAAGGACATCGAGGTAGGAAAACCATTGAACTGCCAAGTGTCTGTTAACCACCACATCGAACTCACAGAGGAGGAGAAGGCACAGGCAAGACAGGAAGCCATCCGCCAATATCAGCAAGAGCAGATGAACAAGATGCGTAACCGAGATACCGCCAAGCGCACCTCACAGAGAACGGACAACGAAATACATCAACCATCATTATTCGACACGTTATGAAACCAAGAACGAAATATCAGAAGCAAGTTGTAACCTCAAACAAGGGGTTACGACCTATCAAGGGAGCGCAAATGCAATGGGCATTCCGTGAATGTCTTGACCACTATGCCTTTCAGTTGAAGCACGGACAGACCACCTGCATGGACTGCGGACACACTTGGACTACGGACGAGGATGCAGACAAATGTGTCTGCCCGAAGTTTAAGGCAAAGTTGGAAGTGCAGCGCACCAAGCGACAGAAGGCAATGTCTTCTACCTATTTCAGCGTACTCACCGAGCGCAAGGGACTACAACTTATGCGAGCATTTCAGATGAAAGCATACTACCGCAAGGGACAAAAGGCAGACATCTATTGTTGGGAGGTGGCACGTTATTGGATGAACGAAAAAGGCAAGGTGGAGGTTATGGCACGCAAGCGCACAATGGGTATCTATATGGACACGTTCTGCTACGACTCCGACATTGAACTGCGCAGGGACAACACCACCTATCAGCATATTGCTTCATTTCCGGTATGCCCCGATATGAAAGTCATTCCTCAGATATGGCGCAACGGCTTTGACGGAGCGTTTCACGGCATCGAACCGCTTACATTATTCAAGGCGATGCTGACAGACCACCGCATCGAAACAATGATGAAACAATGTCGTTACGGACACGTCCGCCACTTCATAGACCATCCACGGCACTTGGAAACTTGTTGGAATGCCTACAAGATAGCCAACCGCAACCATTACCTTATTACAGACATCGGCAAATGGGCGGACTACATCTGTATGTTGGTAGAAATGGGCAAGGACATCAGAAGTCCACATTACATTTGCCCCGACAACCTTGAAGCCGAGCACGACAGAATATCCGAGAAAATCAGAGCCAAGAAAGAAAAGGAGCGTACCGAGGAGGAGATACGCAAGGCATTGAAGAACGAGGAAAAGTTCAAGGAAATGAAGAGCCGTTTCTTCGGTTTGATGTTCACGGACGGCAATATCGTGGTGAGAATGCTTGAAAGCGTCAGGGAGCACGTTCTTGAGGGTAAGGCGATGCACCATTGCGTAGGCAGCGGTACAAACTACTCACTCAATCCCGACTGCATCATCTTCTCTGCAAGAATAGCCGAACAAAGGGTTGAGACCGTGGAGTTTTCACTCGAACAGATGAAAGTCGTACAATGCCACGGACTACAGAACAAGGACACCGAGCACCATGCCGACATCATCAACTTGGTGAACAGCAATGCAAGACTTATAGAGCAGCGTATGGTTGCAACGACATGAAATCCATAAGGGCGGAGCGATGAAAATTCGTTCCGCCACTTTCTTGAGCCGAGGAGCGGAAAAGAAAGTGGCAAAGAAACCGCCTTTTCCTTATCTGCGATGCTTGCAAAGAACAAAGGACAGCCCCCAATAAAAAGGACTGTCCTTTATTCATAAATCGTTTTTTTCTGTTCCTTGGGAGATAGTCCCATCTGGCGATTGACACTTTTGCTTACTAATGCGGCATGATGCCGTCCTATGGATTCAGTGGCAAGCTGAGATTTTAGCCGTAGTCTTTCTTTTTCATTGGCGTACTCTTAATTTATTGTCAGAGGCGATACGACTTTAGACCTTCATCGAATGCAGCCTTGATTTCGGCTGCATAGGCATTGAAGTGTTCGTTGATGATGTTGTCCACATAACTTGCAATGGAAATCTTTCCCTTGCCTACGATACTGACAAATTTAGTCACACGCTCATGAATGTCCTCGCTGATGCCAACATGTCTGCCATATCTTGCGGTAAAACCTGCATTTGCCATGAACTTACCGACATACTGCTCAGCACGCTCTTTCTCCATTCTGTCGATTGGCTCAAATTCACCCACATCATAATTCTCATATGCTGCATCTTCATCAAAACACTCCTCCTTGTCGGAAATAGTTGACGATGTACGGTCTTGAAATGTCTCTTCAAGACAAGCGTCAATCTGTTTACCAACTTCCTCCATTGTCTCTTCATAATTTCTCATGAAAGCCTCATACAACTCCTTGGCATCTGTCGAAGTGAGTTGTCCTTTACCACAGTTTTTTGTTTTGTCTGCCATAATCATTTTTTTAATTGTTATACAAATTCTCTGCTATTGAAATACTTGTTGACTATTGAAAATCCAACCTCAACAGTTTTTGTCAGATACCTGACATATGCAATTCCATCAACGCATCTATTTTGCGTTTAATAATCTTTGAGCGTTCTGCGATTTCAGCTTGTAGCTTTTCGCTGTCCATTTCCGAGAATATTTTGCCCACATGTGCAAATCTATCCTTTGTTGCATTGTTTTCTTCTGTTCTTTCCATAATTCTCCTTATTAAATTGTTATACAAAGTCGAGGATATTGAAGTCCTCTATACTGTCTGGCACCTTAAACTCTTTCTTTGGCTTGGAAATCTCTACAATCTTATGAGTTTGCAAGTAGAAGGTGACGTAATCATGGATGTTCTTCTTGCACTCCTCGCTGTTCTCCATGAATTTCTCATAGAATTGGTTGCCATCCATCTCATGGAAAACCTTGCCTGCATGTCTTTTCTCCTTGTCCGTTGCTTTCGGTGCCTTGACGGTATTCACAGCTGCGTCAATGTCCTCAAAACTTGACCCTTTGGCTTGTGGCATATCGGCATCTTCCTTATTGTCAGAATATTTCACACCAATATCTTCTATGCGAACATTCGTAAACACATCATCAAGCTGTTCGTCAGAAATCCGTGCCGTACTCTTTGGAGAATCGTCAAATGTTACGTCATTATCCGATACGGACATGGATTCTGTTTGTTTTTGTTCCGTTTCTTCTTTCTTCCGCAGTTGGGACACTTTGAAAAGACTTTTGCCTACAAGTGCCATCGGGTCGATAGGCGTTTTTTTCTCCTTTTCCTTGCCGTTCGCAACTTCAAGGAGCAACTTGTTGTAAAAATAGATAGTCCAAACATTGAATGCAGCCAAGACTATCAAGAATATAGTTTCCATTGTCATGCTTGTTCCTTTTTGTTACACATTCCAATCGTCAATCTCTTTTCTCAGCAAGCCGTTGATTTCTTCCTGGTTCTCTTCAAGATGTCTCTCAAGAATAAGGTCGATGTAACCACCGACTGTCAACTCATGCTTTGCGAGTACACTGACTATTCTTGAAATTCTCCTGTGTATCTCACGGCTGATATAAACGCATTGACGAGTCTTTATCTCGTTTCGCTTGAAGAATGCCGAATCGTAACTTTCCGAAGAAGCCTTGGGAGGCTTGCGTGAAATTGGCGACTTATCGGTCTGCGAGCATTGGGACTTCCAGCCAACCTCTTCTTTCTCTTCGGTATCTTTCACTTGGGATTGGGAAGCTCCGTCAAGAATGGATGCCGTTGTCGTGCCAATCTTGCTCTTGCCAATAGAGGCAATGAGCAGATTTTCATCTATTGCGTCAGTGTTGATTTTTCTGCTTACCATAGGCTCATGTCTTTATGATTTCACAAATCTCGTCGGACAACTCCTTGATGCCACTCCCTCGCAACAGGTTTGGGTCTGATGGAAAGATGGTGGAGCGGAACACTGCCTTTCTGTTCTCCGACAGCTCTCTTCTGAAACGTTTGCTGTCTGGCAGTCGTGTGTTGAGAACCGAATAGTCGAGAGACTTGAACATACCTTCATATACATCATACAAACTCGTTCGTTCTCGTTTGTCAACCATTGTCCAAAAGAAAGCAAGTTTCTTGGTGACCGACCAACCCTGTGTCAAAAAGTTGTCGTGGAACAACTGCATGAAGCTCATTGCGCTTTCTACAACAAAGCGGTCTGCGCTGACGGGTACAAAGATGTAATCCATCTGAGACAAGGTCTTCATGACGCCCTCACTTTTGATAGTCCCAGGCATGTCAAAGAAGATGAAGTCAAGCTTAACCTCTGTTTCATTCAACACTGTCTCTGCGTCGTCAAGCGCATTGACAGCATTGCTTCTCGTTACGCTGAAGGACTTCTTGCCCAGCTTTTTGAAATGCTCACAGGCTTGCGCCTTGAAATAGTCGCTGCTTTTGATGAGTTCCAGTTCCTCGTCTCGCAGGTCTGCAAGGTTGTATTGTGGCTCGTCACAGTCTATGACCGCCACATTGTAACCCTTGACATTGTGAAAGTAGTTGGCTACAAGAGCCGTGATGGTGGACTTTCCTATTCCGCCTTTCTGTGTTGCGAACGCAACAAATCTTGTCTTACTCATATCGTTAACTTTTTAAATTGTTGATTACTCGTTTCTATGATTTCCTGCCAATTCAAAGATATGAACACTTTGATGTCCATGTCTATCGGTCATTGCTCCATTATGGAGACCTTGAACTGTTGCAATGCTTCATCATTTCCATACGACAGTACGACAGTGAATCAGTAAGTCTGTACGTCAGTGGAGCATCATGGATGCAAAGAGACGCTGCAATAGTGACAGGCTTATTCGTTGCTGCAAATGCTTGTTTCATCATATTTTCAAATCATTGGTTCAATGTTTCGGCTGCAAAATAACAACGAAATTTCCAAAAAACAATGGTTTTCAAATCCTGTGGCAGCATGTTGCCGATAGTTGCAGTGGTTGTCTGGGGTAGCATTGTACAGGGGCGCATTTTTAGCCGTAATTTTGCACCCGAAAGGCAAAGCAATGGATAGCGCATCCATATCGTTCCGACAAGAACAAGGCTTGATGCTCCGCAAAGGACAGGATTTCCCGAACAGCTTCCATTCGGGATGGGACAGCTTCTTACGAAGGCTAACTTCAATCCACCCTAAGCGGATTTTTATGTCCTCAAAGACATAGCAAGGTATGTTTTGAGTTACTCAAAACCTTTGGAGTTACTCTCCAAAGACCTTGCCCTGCCGGGTTGGTAGCCTCTCCGAAGTCGGGCTCCCCATGTTCCAATCTGACGATAGTTTGTGCAATTCCATTATTGCCGCATGTACCACTTAATCCATTTTAATATGAACACAGAAAGAAAACGAGGGGGACGAATCCCCAAGCTGAACCCGAAGTCGCACCATGTGATGCTTCGGTTCGACGATGACGAGTGGATGAAATTCCTCGTCATGTATGAGCAGACTGATGTGAAGGCAAAGGCTGTCTTTGCCAAGACACGCATCTTCGGCGAGCCGTTCAAGGTGCTGCGCGAGGACAAGACACTGGTGGAATACTACACCAAGCTTTCTTCTTTTCACTCGCAGTACCGAATGATTGGCAACAACTACAACCAGGTTGTCAAGGAACTCCGTTGTCATTTCTCAGAGAAAAAGGCGATGGCTTTGCTCTACAAGCTGGAGAACTGTACCAGGGAACTGGTCTCTCTTACCCGTGAGATTGTTGAACTAACCCGTAAGTTTGAGGAAAGATGGTCGCAAAGATAAGTTTCGGAAGTTCATTGTATGGCGCACTGGCATACAATGGTGAGAAGATTAACAAGGAAGAGGGAAAACTCTTGGCTACAAACAAGATCTTTGATGATTGTTCGGGAAAGACGAGCATCGCCAATGCCTTACGTGATTTCCAGCGATACCTTTCTCCGCACATCAGAACGGAAAAGCCTGTCGTGCATATATCCTTGAATCCGCATCCAGATGATGTGCTGACGGATATGGAGATGGAGAATATCGCACGGGAATACTTGGAGCGCATGGGATATGGCAACCAGCCATATATGGTTTACAAGCATGAGGACATAGACCGTCACCACATGCACATCGTGACTATCCGAGTGGATGAGAACGGCAAGTGCTTAGATAGCCGATACAACTACCACAAGAGCAAGGCTATCACTCGTGATTTAGAGGAGAAGTACAATCTCCACAAGGCAGACCGCATGCAACGCCAAGCAGACATTCCACTCCGCAAGGTGGATGTAAGCCAAGGCAATGCGAAGAAGCAGGTTGCCAATACTGTGAAATCACTCTGCGCCACCTACAGGTTCCAGTCCTTGGGCGAGTACCGTGCACTTCTCTCCTTGTATAATATATCATTGGAGGAAGTCAGAGGCGAGGTTGGCAGTCGTGAGTATCATGGTTTCGTATATTCTGCCACGGACGGACAGGGCAACAAAGTTGGAAATCCTTTCAAGGCTTCCAAGATTGACAGGTCTGTCGGTGTGGAGGCGATAGAAAAGCGGTTCGCTTATTCGGCCAAGAAGTTTAAGGAGGACAAGAAACTCTCCGAGATGACCAAACATAGCGTGGAAGCTGTCTTGAAGCAGACGTACCATAAGGATAAGTTCGTTGAACTGCTGAAAGCAAAGGGCATTGATATTGTTTTCCGCCATACAGCTGACGACCGTATCTACGGAGCAACATTCATTGACCACCGCACCCAAAGCGTGTTCAATGGTTCAAGGCTTGGAACGAATCTTTCTGCCAATGCCCTGCAGGAGCACTTCACCTTGCCTTACGAGAATGTGCAGCCGATACCACTTACCATTCCAAAAGAAGAAGACTCTGGCTTGGAGCAGGAACTTCAAGGTTCTGGCTTGTTCGATGAGTACGGCAGCGGTCTTGGACTTATGGCAGGGAATGGTTCTTCCAACGAGGCACAGGAAGCAGCATTCGATAGAGAGTTACGCAGAAAGAAAAAGAAGCGAAAAGGGAGAAACCTTTAATCGTATTATCAAGGTATAACTTCAAAACAGAAAAACAATGGCACAAGAAGACGATTTGAGAGCATTGGGAAAAATCATGGATTTTCTCCGTGCTGTGAGTATAATACTCGCAATTATGAATGTATATTGGTATTGCTACGAGGCAATGCGTATGTGGGGAGTGACAATCGGGGTGGTTGACAGAATCCTGATCAACTTCAACCGTACAGGTGGTTTGTTTCATTCCATTCTCTATACCAAGCTGTTTTCGCTTCTGCTCCTGGCACTCTCATGTCTGGGAACCAAGGGCGTGAAAGCGGAAAAGATGAGTTGGAACAGGATTTGGACGGTTCTTGCTGTTGGCTTCTTCTTGTTCTTCCTCAACTGGTGGATATTATTGTTGCCTATATCTAATTTGGGCAATGCCACGCTGTACATATTTACAATGACAGCGGGTTATATCTGCCTGTTGATGGGTGGACTGTGGATGAGCAGACTCTTAAAACACAACCTCATGGAGGATGTGTTCAATAATGAGAACGAGAGCTTCATGCAGGAGACCAAACTCATGGAGAACGAGTATTCCGTCAATCTGCCAACACGATTCTATTACAAGAAGAAATGGCAGAGAGGATGGATCAACGTGGTCAATCCGTTCCGAGCGACCATCGTGTTAGGTACACCGGGTAGTGGTAAGTCCTTTGCTGTAGTGAACAACTACATCAAACAGCAGATAGAGAAGGGGTATTCAATGTATATCTATGATTTCAAGTTTTCCGACCTTTCGACGATTGCCTACAACCACATGATGAACCACCAGAATGGATATAAGGTCAAGCCCCAGTTCTATGTCATCAACTTTGACGATCCTCGCAGAAGTCATCGCTGCAATCCAATTCACCCGGATTTCATGAGTGACATTTCCGATGCTTACGAAAGTGCATATACAATAATGCTCAACCTCAATAAGACTTGGGTGCAGAAGCAGGGCGACTTCTTTGTGGAGAGTCCGATAATCCTCTTTGCTGCCATCATCTGGTACCTAAGAATCTACAAGAACGGAAAGTTTTGTACCTTTCCCCATGCCATCGAATTGCTCAACCGCAGATACGAGGATGTCTTTCCGATACTGACGAGCTATCCCGAACTTGAAAATTACCTTTCTCCATTCATGGACGCATGGCAAGGTGGGGCAATGGAGCAGTTGGCGGGGCAGATTGCAAGCGCAAAGATTCCGCTGTCACGAATGATCTCACCACAACTCTATTGGGTGATGTCCGCAAGCGAGTTTACACTCGACATCAACAATCCCGAAGAACCGAAGATTCTATGTGTCGGCAACAATCCCGACCGTCAGAATATTTATGGTGCGGCACTTGGTTTGTACAACAGCCGCATCGTGAAACTCATCAACAAGAAGGGACAACTCAAATCATCCGTTATCATTGACGAGTTGCCGACCATCTATTTCAAGGGCTTGGATAACTTGATAGCCACGGCACGAAGCAACAAGGTGGCGGTGTGTTTAGGCTTCCAAGACTTCTCGCAGTTGGTTCGCGATTATGGAGACAAGGAGGCTAAGGTGGTTATCAATACCGTTGGTAATATCTTCAGCGGACAGGTCGTTGGCGAGACCGCCAAGACTTTATCCGAGCGTTTTGGAAAAGTGCTCCAAAAACGCCAGTCCATTTCCATCAACCGACAGGATGTCTCTACGTCCATCAATACCCAAATGGATAGTCTCATTCCGCCAAGCAAGATTAGTGGTCTTACCCAAGGTATGTTTGTCGGCTCTGTTTCCGACAACTTCACCGAGCGCATAGAGCAGAAGATCTTCCATGCCGAGATTGTCGTTGACACCGACAAGGTAAAGCGAGAGGAAAGCCATTATCAGCCTATCCCCATCATCAACGATTTCTTGGATGCGGATGGCAATGACTGCATGAAGCAAGCTATTCAGAACAATTACAACCAAATCAAGGAGGATGTCAAGCTGATTGTCAAGGACGAGCTGGAGCGCATCGCTGGTGACGAGAGCTTAAAGCATCTCATACAGAAATAAACAATAAGGCGAGTAACTTTTAGGAATTGTCCTTTCTGTTACTCGCCCCTGCATACATATATGGGATTTATCGTTTTTTATCGTCTCATTCTTTCCAATTCATCATCCTTTCGCATTTTGTCGTTCAACTTCTCCTGCATTCTGTCAAGGAAGTAAGTACGGCTATGGTTTTTGCGTCTTCTGATGTCGGTGTAGAAACGATAGCAGTCCTTGGCTTTGATGCCGAAGAACTGGTACATGGCTTGCGCCAAGTCCTTGAATTTTACATCGCCATCGTTCACGCTTCCCATTACGCAGATGCCATATACCATTTCTACAAGGTCAACGGCATTGCCAGTCCATTTTACTAATGGCTTTGATTCTGATGATACTGGTGGGGAGGCTTCTGACGTGGATGTGGTCACATGAAGATGATATGTTGCTGCCACATGCTCTTGCATCCTTCGGACAAATGCAATTGCTTTGCGCACATACAAGCCTACGGTTCCCAAACAATCCTTTATATGGGGCATTGACAGATGAAAGTCAAGCTCGGTCTCTGCGTATGACAGTGCAAAGACCGCTTGCTTCACGTTGGTGCTGCATAAATCAACCACAACCTTGATAAACTCACGATATGAGTTCTCCAAAGCGTTACCACCTTTGTTCTTATGACCTGCATTCAGCAAGTTGAAAAAATCAGTCTCTATCAATATATTGTATTCCATGTTTCTGTCTCTTTTATGGGTTTGTACTAATGTGCGCACACCATTTATTAGTCCAATACCTATGCCATTCCAAGACAGACTAAACAATCGGATGATGATATTTCCTGATAATCAGCAACTTTATCAATAGAATAAGACTTTCACAAGGGAATTGCAAGCAGAAATAGTGTAAGGAAAACCGGACACTTGTCCAATCTTCCTTACACGGTTCTTATACCGTTACAACTTATTAGTAGGAATACCATACTCTTTCATACGGGCATAGAATGTAGTATGGCTCATTTCCAACATTTTTGCCGCGTCACGCTTGATGCCATTGCATTGCTTCAAAGCCCACAAGATACGTTCTCGATTGATCTTGCGTTCTTGTTCATCAAAGTCCAAAGCCTCTTCTGTCAATGCCGATTGTGACAACTGCAAGTCCTCGACATCTATTATCTCATTCTCGCATAACAGCATAGCTCGCATGATACATGATTTCAACTCACGCACATTGCCTGGCCATGTATGGCTTACAAGTGCCCTTTGCGCTTCCTTACTGATACATTTTATTTCTTTGTCCGTATGCCTATCATATAGTTTCAGGAAGAAGTTAGCTAATGGCATAATATCTTCCTTGCAATCCCGCAACCGTGGAATCTCAATAACCGCTTCGTGAAGTCGATAATACAGGTCGCTTCTGAATCGTCCTTCCCGAACTGCCTCTTGCAGGTTTTCATTGGTGGCGGCAATAATGCGCACATCAGCCACTTTATCTTTTGTAGCTCCCAATGGTCGGTAGCTCTTGGATTGCAACACACGCAGCAGCATCGCCTGTACATCTTTCGGCAGGTTCCCTATCTCGTCCAAGAACAGCGTACCTCCAGCAGCCAATTCAAAGTAACCTTTTCTTGCTGCGTCTGCACTTGTGAATGCACCTCTCTCATGTCCGAAGAGAGCGGAAACGGCAAGTTCCGCAGAAAGCGTACCGCAATCTACTACCTCAAAAGGCTTGTCGGCTCTTTTGCTTTGCAGATGTATCTTTTCCGCTATATGTTCTTTGCCAGTTCCGTTGTCGCCCAATATCATAACAGCCATGTCGCTTTTAGCAAACAATTCTGCCATTTTATATATACGGCGAAACTTCTCACTTTTGCGGTAAACAATCTTGTTATTCAACTCGACGAGTCGTTTCTGCTTGTCTATGATTTCTTCCAAACGTTCATAAACTACATCAAGCAACAATTTCTTCGGTATATAGTCTTCCGCTCCCAATTTCATAGTCCTCACGGCACTCATACTTTCATCGTAAGATGTCATGATGATAAATGGATTCTGGTAGCCGTTACTACGCATCCATTCCAACAGGTCGATGCCGTTATCATTCCCCAAGCGCATATCCGAAATGACAACATCCCATTCAGAGGATTCCCTCACAGCTTTCAGACCATCTCTGTAATTGTAGCATAAGATTGTTTTCCATCCCTTCGCCTCCAACTTCTTGCCCAACATATTGCAAAATGTAGGGCTGTCTTCAATGATTATTACTTTCTTCATGCTGTTACCTCCTCAATTTTCTTTTGTGCGGCTTTGATGATTTCCTCACCATGTGCGAAAACATCCTCAACCGCTTGGTTGATAACGTCGTCTGATGATGTAGAATCTTCTATCAGGTCAAAAAGATAGTTCAAAGACTCGTCAGATTGTACCATCATCCATGAGCTTCTTGCGTGGTGAATGACATCAGACATTTTCTTGCGGTTCTCCTCTTTGGCTACATTACGGATGCTGCCCAATGTATCAGTCATTTCCTTTACGAAATTCTCCAAAGTCTCTTTTTCATTGCCGTAGGTCAGCAACATAGAGAAGTCTATTTGTTTTTCTGCTATCTTACCATTCACACACTTTCTTGCAGTGTTTATCAAATCCTTGTCAGACATCGGCTTGAACAGACAAGCGACAAATCCTGCGTCAAGCAGTTCTTGCTCACTCACATTTGGTGCTGCTGTCATAACGACAACAGGAATGGTCTTGGAGTTACGCACGTTCACCATACGCATCATTTCCAGAATCTCGATACCGTTCACTTCAGCCATCTTCAAATCCGTTATCAGCAGATCATAAGATTTTTTGCGCATCATATCCAATAAATCCGTGGCATTATTACAAGTGTCACATACGATGCCGTTTGATGCAAACGCCTCACGGATGGTACTCAGTTGCACATGGCTATCATCAATGGCAATGACAGTAAACGAATCGTGTCGTTTCGTTCTATACTGAGTTGGTTCCACATTCCGCTTTTCGGCTGCAGCCATAGGAAGACTAATGGCAAAGATACTTCCAAGCCCTTGGTGACTGGACACATCGATTTTCCCTTTCATAAGTGAAACGAGGTTCTTGACAATGGAAAGCCCCAAACCAAATCCCGGTTGGGTGACCGCATTTCCCAATCTTGCAAATTCCTTGAAGATTTGTTTTTGTTGCTTGTCGTCCAATCCTGTTCCCGTATCCTTAACCTTTAGCATGAACACACCATCTTTATAGGTTGTGGACAATACTATCTCACCCTTTTCCGTATATTTGATGGCATTGGAAAGCAGATTGCGTCCTATTGTAAGCACCTTTTCCTTATCTCCATTGACAACACCATCTGCCTTATTGATGACGCTCAATTCCAGTTGTTTCTTCGCAGCAAAGGGTTCATACTCCATCTTTAATTGCTCGGCAATGTCCATCATACGGAAAGGGCGTTCCTTGACGGTCGCCTTTCCATTCGCTAATTTGGAGTAAACCAGGAAACTGTCTATCATAGAAGTCAAGCCTTTCGATGTGTCAACAATCAAGTCGGCATATCGTTTGCTTTCATCCGTAGCATCATCAAGTCCGCTAATCTTGCGAGCATAATCCTTGATGGCAGACAAGGGACTGCGCATCTCATGCGTTACTGTCAGCATCACCTTTCTTGTTTCTTCCTTGCTCTTACGTGTCTTGAATGCGAATCGCCACACCAATAGGAATAATACGAAAAATACCAATATCAACAATCCTATCATCCCTATATAATAATAGGTATAATTGCCTTCCAAGTCTGCGATTTGTCGCTCACGAACTTTGATGCCTTTATCCACATTCTCATCAGCTATGCTGATTACTCTTTGCAACTGCTTATTGATACCTTCATTTCTGTTTCCAAGACTATCCAATATCTCCACTACCTTACGGCTTTGCTGGTGATGTTTAGCAACAACCGTTTGGTTTAGGTTGGTGAGCATCTTTTCAGTTTTGGTTAAACGGCTGCCTGTTGTTACTCCATTTTCTTTCTTGCCGAACAATCTGCTGAAGAAACCTCGCTTCTTTGGCTTTGCCTGCTGTGGCATTGATGAAAATCTTTTGCTTTCAGTCTTATTCTGCTCTACAATTCTTGGAACTTCTGCGGTCAGCTTTTCTTGAGTGGCTTTCAATTCCTGCATAGCATCCTTTATATCCAAAAGGAGCTGTTCCTTTTCTGCAAGAAGACGGCAGATCGTATCAGAATCTTCTTTCGGACAAATACCAGCGATGCCTTCAAGCATACTGTCCACTTCCAATCGAAGCGAATGATACTCATTTACATCTGTTGAGTCCCAATCCGCAACCATTTCACCAAGCAGTGACAATTCCGTTATGTGCAAGTTTAAGTCATGCACATTCTTTCGCCACTGATGCAGTTCTGCATTTCTACTCTCAATCTCCTTTCTGTCGCGCCATTCAAATAGGCCGATTACAATGGTACATCCTACGATGACGATGGCAGTCATGATGCCTAAAGCCATCCATCTACAGATATGCCCGGTCTGTTCTTTGCGTTCCATGTTGTTTACTTTTTACGTTTCTATTACTTCATTATTACTTTCCACTAACATTTTAATCGGCAAAGATAATGGCAGGAAGCATTAAAGACGAATATTTATATATTATAACAACTTTTATGTGAATTCTTGGTAAAAACAGCATATCGTTAGAAGCAAGGGGCGTTATCGGATAATAACAATTAACAACAAAGCCAAAAGCTAACAAAGTGTAGATTGTGAGACTTAATCGAAAAAGGATGGCAAGAGTTTCCTACCTGTTGATACAGACATTCAAAGAAAAGCAGAACGAGCAGGAAAGGTTAAAAGGTTCTTTCCAAGTGCTTGACGGCAACATATTGATGCTTGTGCATCCTTTGAGTGGTGACAATTTTTCCATAAGGTGATTGATACAAACTTTATTATTCTTATAGACTCGTTTGGCAATGAAACTAAAAAAGAGGATGGAAAGAACTATATTCTGAATAAGAAAGTATGGAGAGGAGAGTGTAAAATAAACTGTGTTGGACTATAATTGTTATAGCTTGACACGGTTTTACACTCTCTTCCATTTAGACATTTCTAATATGATGAAAAGCTCTATTTGGGCGACTTTTCTCCACTATTTATATCGGTTGAGGATATATTTTTGCAAATATGACCTACAATATACTCTATCGGAGTAAAAAGCTCAATATCATTGTTTTCAACTAAATCTTCTATTGAAGATTTACAAATTCCCAAAGCCTGGATGCCTCATATTCTTCATAGGGAGGTTTCAATTTTTAATTATTTCATTTTCTGTTTCAATGACGATATTGACCTATCAAATAAGGCGACATTTATTTTCGACACATTATAATAGCCTACACTTATATCTTTCAATAGAATATCCTTCCACATTAATTGATTTTCTTGAATTCCCTTTAATTTAATTGTATCTGGTTTTATAGGAATTTTGTTCTTTGTAAGAAGCTCGTTAATTTCTTTAATTAGTTTTGTATTTTGAAAACGAAGATTGTATATACTATCCCCTAAAAGATTTATATTTCGTTCATTTTTACAATAAAAGAAACCACTTAAATAGATACATGAAGAATCTTGATACCTAAATAAATATTCAATTTCTTCTGTTGTATAGTTGATTGACAACATGTATCCTTTAGGTACACAGAGTTCGAAAGTTTTATTATTTAAGTGTAACTTGACTTTTTTGAGTTTCTCCTTAGGCAAATTATAATTTGCAATTGCAGAAAATGTTACTAATAATAAAAAATATAATAATGTTAACTTTATTTTCATCTGTTCTATGTTTTTAATTATAACATATTCGTACGATGAAATATGTAAGCAATTTCATCGTACGAATTATTTTACTTTTTATACCAATATGGCAAAATTGGAATATTCTTGCCTGCTAACATAGAAGGGCCATCGCCCCCAACATAATTACCTGACGGGTCTTTTGTTGTTATATAATAAGTTCTTAAAGGTCGGTTTAGTTGTCCACGCAATATATTCTCACGATATACAGCCTGCCATTCACTACGTTCCAAACCGTTGTATGAACGTTTGTCTAAAAGTCCTCTATTGGCATCTAAAGCATGGAACATTTCATGCGCCAAATCAGTTTCTTCACTAATTGTTCCACCATTTAGAGTCGCCAATATAGAACCATTAGGATTCCATGATATTACGCCTCCAGAACCTCCTGATAAATCAATTCCTGCTTTAAGCAATACTTCTTTTGTAGATGCAACAGATGGATCATTCATAAATTGATTACTATATGCCTTATGATTATTTGCTGCAGTAAACTTACTTTGTCCTTTTTTAATGATAAAATTATTAGTGGATGACTGAAGCTCAGAAATCATATTTTCCCCTTCTGTACCTTTTCGTATTACATCTAAGGCGGAAACAGCCTTTTTCATGAACCCACTAATTTTACCATCATATTTTTGTCCATTTTGATTATATAAGTTTCCACTAATATACAATAAAGACAGTTTCTTATCTTCGATTCTCAAACTATCTCCATTTATATCTAAAAACTTCATAGGATTATTAGCTGTAAAGCTATATGCTGTAACATTTGGATACTTTTCCTCGAAGCGATCCGTACTTATCCACAAACTCACCCTTGGGTCATAGTACCTCGCCCCATAGTAATACAATCCAGTCTCCTCATCGAATTCCTTCGCATTGAAAAGATAAGGTGTATTCCAAATGTTGTTGCGCTCCTCAACGAAAACCTCACCGAAAGGAACATACTCGATATGCTGCACCACCTCGCCATCAAGGTTGGTGATGTAACTACTGCTACCCAAATGGTCTGGGTGGTAGTAGAACTGCATCTTCTCGTATGAGTCGCCTTCTTGGAAGTTGTTCTTCATTGCTCTTGCCATTACACGTGACTGCGCTGCCTCCAAGCTGCCGTCATTGCAGCAGAATCCTTCACCGTCGGCATAGTTGTCGTTGTCGGTTCCGTTATAAGGTACATCAAAGGTCTTGTAGTTGTCCTTGATTACCTGTTGCTGTGCCGCATACTTAGCCTTGTAGTTTACCGAAAGACCATCAGTATTGGCTCCGGCATATTCAATGCGGCGAGGGTCAGAACCGTAAGAGGCGAAATCGCCGACCTTCGACACGATGCGCTGACTGCCTGCGTAGATATGCTTGGTGTAACGACCGCCCTGATTAGCCACAAGATACGGACTGACATAGAGCGAGAACTTCGCCGTGTTGGTGAAGCCGCCGGAGAATACTCCGTTGACATACACCTGATTGCTCATCATTTTAGATTTTACTTTATTTTATAATTTAGTCATTATAGTTGTCGATACCATAATCTAATTTCTCGTATAATTTCTTCATTAAGAAACACCAACAAATCAATCGGTAAGGGACTTGGTATAGATATTGAGTCAAATATCATATCCTTAATAATACAATTCCCGTTTATAAAAGCAAAATATGCGGGATACCCAGCTTGAAATTTGCTTCCAATTTTTCCCTGATTTGGTTCGTCCAAATATTGAATATTGGCAAAGTATTTAGCAACCGACCCTCTACTGTTGCCATTATCATTAAACTTGACGGGAATCAGTTCAAAATTCTTATTTTGTGTATCAATCGTCACAAAATATTCAGTACCTATGGTATCGTTGACAACTATCAAATAAAATTGTTCTTTAATACCAAAAACAATTTTCGACTCGTTAGTTGTAGATTCTGGCATTTTATTGAGAATAGCAGATACTAATTCTCTGTTTCCCTGTACCGTATTAGGCTCAGCAAAAACCTTGCTGTTTCCGACCACGATGAACATAATATAAAAAAACAAAATTTCTCTCATATTCCTATTGCTTTAATATATAGTATTGCTAAACTTGGTATATGGTTCTACATATACCAAGTTTAGCGAATGCTTGTTGTTATTTAGTATAAGGCAAACTATAAGGACTTACAATATCTTTTCCTCCGGCATGGTCTGATCCATCTCTTTGGGGGAGTCTGAGCAATCTCCTTACAAGATTGTCCGTTCTAATTGCGTTTGTATTATTATGTACAGGACTTTCTTTTCTTGCAGATGGTAGTCCATGACCCAATAATTCATGTGCAGATGTTACGGCCTTAAGCTTATCTTGGACACCCCTAATAAAAGAATGCGATCCTTTAGATGTTGGGACATTGAATCCTTCCCCTCCAAGAGTTTGAATGGTGGCATCATCGTAATAGTAGCGTGTAGACCCATCAGAACGTTCTTCTCGTTTTCTGAATGCATCTCCAATTTTACTATCAGGGTCAATACTGTTCAGATACTTATTAATATCTGAGTACCCGCTTGATGAAACTTCTTCTCCATCCTTCAAATATTCTATTGAATGAACTTCTTTAGAATTAATGGTATTGACGAGTAAGCTAATATATGCCATTTCATCTTCTGAGCAAGTTACACCATCAAGAGCGTCTGCCAGTGCTGCGTCAGGAATTTGTTGGAACTTTTTACCTTTCAATGAAATCAAAGAACGTAAATTATCAAACTTCGAATCTCCTAAAATTAAATGAACATCGCTTTTGAATTCTTCAGCGTCACTTTTAGTTACACCCCTAATCTCCATACCGGTAGGATCTGAATATGCAATAGGATTTTGTGCCGCATAAATATATGTTGAATAATCCGGATACTTTTCTTCCATTGGGTCGGTTGACATCCATAGACTCAACCTTGGCTCATAGTACCTCGCACCATAGTAGTACATACCGGTCTCCTCGTCAAACTCTTTCGCATTGAAGAGGTAAGGCGTGTTCCACACGCTGTTGCGCTCCTCTATGAAAACCTCTCCGAACGGCACATACTCGATGTGCTGTACCACTTCGCCTTCAAGGTTGGTGATGAAGCTGGAACTTCCAAGATGGTCAGGATGGTAGAAGAACTGCAGGTTCTCGTAGTTGTCAGGGTCTTTGAAAGACTTGGCAACTGCGTGTGCCTGTGCCTTCCGTGCCTGAGCAACCGCCGCCTCCATAGAGCCGTCGTTGCAGCAGAATCCCTCTCCGTCGGCGTAGTTGTCGTTGTCGGTACCGTTGTAAGGTACATCAAAGGTCTTGTAATTGTCCTTGATTACCTGCTGCTGTGCCGCATACTTAGCCTTATAGTTGACAGAAAGACCGTCAGTGTTGGCACCTGCATACTCAATGCGGCGCGGGTCAGAGCCGTAGGAGGCGAAATCGCCGACCTTTGACACGATGCGCTGGCTGCCTGCGTAGATATGTTTGGTGTAACGGCCGCCTTGGTTGGCCACGAGATACGGGCTGACATAGAGCGAGAACTTCGCGGTATTGGTGGAGCCGCCAGAGAAGACTCCGTTGACATACACCTGGTCGCTTTCGCCGGAAGTCTTGACCGTGCGCTCACCGTCGGCATCATACCAGTAGTTGGACACGAAGCCGTTGTCGTCCACCGCGAGCAGACGGTTCTCCTCGTCCCAGATGAGCTTGCGCTCTCTTGTGCCGACTTCATTATGTCCATCCTTCATCATACGTCCGGTGTTCACATATACAAGATTTCCGTTCTTGTCATACAAATATACGTGATTGTTTTCGATATTATTGTCTCCCGGAGTCTCTTCCGTGCGATAATTCACATCTTTAACACTTGCAAGTTGGAATTTCTTACCGGCTTCAGTACCGTATGTGTATGACAGGTCATAGCCTACATTGAGCGTGCCGTTGAACTGCACGTTGTCCTGAGTCAGATGCTGGCTCTTCGATTTGATGCGGTGCATATTGTCGTAGCCCATGGCAAGGGTGTAGGACGCAGACTTGCTGTCGGCTCCTGTATAAGTACCCGTAGCGGAAACGAGACGGTACAGTCCGTCGTAGGTATAGGCATGCGACATCCGGCCGCCGGCATTGCCGCTGGCAGGAAGCGAGGCATTGTTAGCCACCGAAAGGACATTGCTGACAGCATCAAAGGTATAGTCGTTGTCCATGATGGTCTTGTTGCCGCTGTTCACCGCGAGGTTGCTCAGGCGACGGCGGTCGTCGTAAGTGTAGAACGTCTCCGCACCGTTGCAATACTTCAGGTAGCTGCGCTGCTCGAACTTGTCATAGCCCAGCTTGGTGATGTAGTCATAGCCGTATGACTTCTCACCACGGACTTTCTCAAGCAGGCCACCAAGGTTGTAGGAGTAAGTCACTTTTTCCTCGTCGGGATAGATCATCTCCAGGAGGCGGTTGTGGCTGTCGTAAGTCCATTGGGTAACGTAGGTGGCAATCGCCTGGTTAGGTACGATAAGTGTGCGGCGTGTCTTTGTCACCTCACCCATCTTGCCGTAGAAGTATTCGATGGCACCCGTTCCGTCCTCACGCATCATCAGTCGGCCGATACGGTTGTGGGAGGCGTTGCGTCCGCCATAGTAATATTTGACGTTGTTTTCCGGATGGTCGGGATAACTGATACCCGTCAGACGGTGATAGTCGTAGGTATAGGTGATCATCTTGCCTTCCTCCGCCATGTTCGCCGTCTGCTTGGTGAGCACGTTGCCGAGCGGGTCGTAAGTGAACGAGGTGATGCCGCTTGCCGGGTGGCTGACCTCCGTGCGGCGGTCGCCCATGTCGTAAACGGATGTGGTCACGTTGCCCTCGGTGTCAGTAACCCTTACAAGCCGCTGGATGCCGTCATACTCGAATGTGGTGGTAATCTCACCGTCCGGACCGCTGTGCTGGATGGACTTGACAGTCTTGCCGCTGCCATTGGTATGGGTAGCCTGCACATTATGGAGTGCGTCTGTTACGGTTGTAACAAGTGCATGACTGCCGTTGTCAACAGTATATGCCGTAGTTGTCGTAGAGTTGTCCGGCAATATCACTGAGGTAGCACGGTCGAGCACGTCATAAACAGTAACCGTTGGAGATACATTGTCAAATGACTTGCTGAACGTTGATTTCGATCCAGTTCCTTCCGTTGTAGGATAGAAAGCCTTTGCCACACGTCCGAAAGCGTCATACACGTTTCTTCCGCTGACTATCATCACGTTCTCATCCTTGGCAGAGTTGCCCTTGGATGCACTTGTCACAACACCGTCCTTCTTCACCTGCACGGCTCTTCCGAAACCGTCAACGAACGTAACGGTCTCCAAGTCATCGTTAGGATGCTGGATGTCGTAGTGCTTGGTCACTGCGTATGCAGGAGCGGTAATGCCACTCTCACCAAAGGTAGCCAAAGGCTGATATTCAAAGGCGATGGCATAAGGCACGCCCGTAGCCAACTCATTTGGACCACGCACGCCAGTAATGCGACCGAGGTCATCAACATCAGTCTCATAGTAGAAGTTGTTGAGGTCGCGATGCTCCTTGGCTATACCATAGCGATAGTCAAAATTGCCTTGCTCGCTGCGGTAACCCCACGCATCGTCAATACGCTCAACGTACATGTTCATCTCCGGCTCATAGCGGTACTTGTACCACATGCGCTGTCCCTTGCCGTTGGCAGGGAGGGTCTTCTGGATGATGTTGCCGTAAGAGTCGTACTTGTAATCAGTAACCGCCGCACCGTCATTCAACTGCTGCGTAATTTGGGTGATGTGGTTGGCGTAGTTGGTGTTATACTTCGCTGTCACATGATGATAGAGCGAGCCGTCGCCGCCTGTCACCGTAACATCTATTGGAAGTCCGAAGATATGCTTTGTTGCATTGTCGGTATATTTGATGGCGGTCGCATAATCGAACTTGCCGTTTCCGTCCTCGCCAAGACTGCCCTTGTCGCTGTACTTGTAGGACTTCAACTCACCATGATAGCCATTGAGGTAGTACTCGTTCCATGCCTCGGATGTAATGACACCATTTGCTGCACCCTCATACTGCAAGTTGGCGGTATAACGGAGAGGCACGAAAGCAGAGGCGCGGTCGCTCCATAGGTTGACATCACGCTTTGCAAAAATGTACTTGTCACCATCGGCAGTCAGATAATAACTGTCGTAACGGTTCTTTGTCTCGGTGTATTTGTTGCCGTTGGCATCCTCCACGAAAGTGGCGGTAACGTTACCCTGCGTGTAGTAGTTGGCAACATCGTAGTTCTCAACAGCCTGTCTGTAAACAGAATTGCCTTTCTCCGTGTCAAGGTTCTTGGTGATGACCTCACCGAAACCGAGGAACTCACGTTCATGGCGGTCACGCTTGCCGTCCTTGTACTCAAAGGCGGTAGTCATGACAGGTCCATCGTCATGGATACCATCATCAACGGTAAGGGCAGACATTACCCACTTGCCACCAGGAAGACCGTAGGTCGGAGTGGTGTGGGCATAGTCGAGTGTGAAAGTGCCGCCCAAGGAGTTGGTGACAGACTTCAACATGTTTGTCCTGCCAATGGCAGAGCGTGTAACCTTCAACTCGCTTTCCTTCTCAGACTCAACGATGTCAAGATAGCCGTCACCGTCCACATCCTGCAAAGAATATGTAGGGCGGTTGATGCTATGTGAGGTGGAAGCACCAGGGTTGGTTGAAATCTTGATGCTGATGACAGGAATGTTGATGGTCAAAGTGAACGCTGCATTTGCAGACTCTGATGTAGAGGCTGATTCACTAAGCGCATTCGCACCCTTCCAACTGATAGGTTCATCAAAACCATTGCCTGTATTGAGGGCAACAGTGATACCGTCACCATCCTTCCATACCTTATCAGGAAGACCGTCAGAGTTGATGTCGATAAGATTATACTCCTCTTCGCTTTCAGAGGTTACGAGACCAAAGCCTGCGGAGAAGCTACCGGAAGCCTTGTTTATACCTTGGTATTTCTTATCTTCAAATTTTCCCAAGCCATGACTTACATCGCCACCTGCGCCAATATTATAAGAAAGACTCTTACCACTCTGTATGCGGTCAAGTCCCCAATCAATAGGTTCAGTAAAGGCATAGCCCAGATTTAATCTCACCTTCTTGTCGGAAAGGATCTTGTCAGGAAGCCCATCACCATTAATATCTATGAATGACTCTACAGCTTCATCCGTATTCTTTGGCGCACTGCCGGAAATGGAGAATTGAGCCAACCATGAACTCTGTTGGTTCTGTGCGGAAGACTTGCTTCCGGAGATAAGTTTTGTAATGTCAGACACAGAAGCTACTGGATTGCCACCATATCCCCATGCCTCAGAAGCATTGTCAGAGTTATTAGCTCCGATACCCTTGTATATTTCTCCACTCAATCCACCTTGTGAGTTGGTGTATTGGATAGTACCACCAGCAATGATGTCAGGGAATCCGTCACCGTTCATATCCATCATGGCAACTTCCGTCTTGGAACTGCCATTTGCATTGTTGTGGGTAATGCCAAGTGCACCGCCTTGCACAACGGTACTCTTGCTTGATACCACTTGGCTTACAGCTGCCGCACCAGTACCCTGCAAATATTCACCTGCAAGTCCTGCCACCTCCGCATTGTTATCCAAAGGATTTGTAAGGAGTACGTCCTGTTCTGTCAATCGGGCTGTGCTTGCATCGGTTGCAGTAAGATAGATGTCCTGTCGCTGACCGACCCACTTGTCCATAGAAGTCTGGTCTGTACCCAATGGAGTGAATGCCATTGTGAGAGGGTCAACCTTGTCGTTCTCGTTTTCAGGCAATTTCAGCAATGACTCGTCAATAGGCTTTGCATATCTGCCCTCTGCCGAGTTATAAACAAAACCTCCCCAGCCACGGTAAAGCATACCGAAGCCAAGATTGTCATTCTCTGCATAGAATCCAGCAAGCACATTCTCTGTTACGAGATCTGCCGCATCTTTCAGAATGGAAACAGAGGCTGAAGTAACAGTTTCATTAGAGATTGCTGCCGGATAGCTGTATTCAAACCAGATGTTCTTTCCTGCAGTAGTTGCAAATCGCAGAGTATCGGCTTTCAAGATGCCATTCTCGATATTGAAAGACTTCTTGCCAACAAGTGCATCCTCTGTCTTGGCGGTCAAAGTAATCTGACCGTTGATAGAATTGTCAGAAAGGGTAAGCACTGGTGACACAACCATAATTGTATCAGTCGCTGTGGTCAAGTATGGCTTGCCCTCTGCCAAGGCATTTGCAAATGTATTGTAGTGTGCAGGAACGGCTACCGTCTGTTCGATATTGGCAGAGTCCTTATAAGTCACAGACGCTTGCCAACCGATATTCTTCCAATCAACATTTGAGGTGGATGAAATCTCAAAGCTGAAGTTGGTCAGCTTTTCTGTATTCTCCAGACTGATGTTGAGTGAATCGCCATTGAAAGCCTCACCAGCCTTCAATGTACGAGCAAAGACTGTCTTCTTGGTATAGTTCGGGTTGTCGTTTCCGTCACTGTCTTTCTTGTCGTTGCTGCCGATGATGCTGAGAACAACATCGTCGGTTGTTACAGGCTTGTGGAAGACACTGTGAACTTCAACACTTGAACCATTCTCCACATTGGCAGAGGTGTTCACATCATAGATGGCACCATCCTCAGGCTTGTACTCTGTTGAAGAAAGCCCGTTAGGCAAGATATTTGACTCGCCAGTGTATGTAATGGTAGGCGACCAGTTCACCTTGTCAAATGAGCCGTTGCTTGTTTCCTCGGAACCCGACTGTACACGGAAATAGATTCTGTCACCTCGCTTGACGGCAACAGAAGAGACTGCAGCGGCATAAGAACTGCCGTCGCCCTTTGCAATAGTCTTGTTCCAAAGCTCATTGCCACCCTTTTGGATAGCAACTCTTACGCCGTCTGCTTTTTGGTATTCGTCAGCGTCATAGTCTCCAGTAGGAGCGACAAGGCTTACTTGACCTGCCACGCTTACTGTTCCGTCCTTAGGAGCCTGCCATACACGCACAATATCCTCCATCGGTGAGTTCTTGATGGCTTCCGCCTGCTCATCCTTACTGACCTCCATGACAGAAGTGTCAACCTTGCCACCATAGATGATTGGGCTTGGCGTGTCGGCACTGCTCAATGTAAACGTAGGCACGGCATTGCCAGACTGATCAAACTCCAAATGGTTGAAATATACCTTGCCATTGGAAACGAGGTCAACAAGTCCGTCACCGTTGATGTCGCTGAAATACTGAGTGGTCTTTGTCTTAGTGGTTGACTTGTCCGTTCCGACAACGGCAGTCAGAACATTCCAACCGACAACGGCTTTCGCACCGAAAGAGTTCGTAGAACTTTTGGTTGTCGAGAAGTTACTGATACCCTTTACCTTGACAGGCTCACCATATACTACTTCTCCGTTGTCAGTCTTGACCTGTGGACGATAATATACGGAACCACCAGACTTATATACCTTGTCAGGAAGTCCGTCACCGTTCAAGTCAACGAATGCGGAAAGTCCCTTGCTGGTATCGCTGGAGTAGCTGTAAGAACCTCCTATTGTATTGCCTTTCCATTTGCTTCCGTCCCAAGGTCCCACACCTGCATAGAACGAACCGCTTACAGAAGAACTTGTCGTTCCGCCAAGTGCAGTAGGCTTGTCGCTGAAGCGCTTGCTGACAGTCTTTAAAGGATTGACGAAACCAGCGTCAAGTCCGTCATCGTGCGTGTTCCATTTCTCGGAATCATCCTTGAACGGAACATATCCCTTTTCAGCCTGCACATCATCATAATAGTCGAAGTTCTGGAAAGCCACTTCCTTTCCTGTGTTGTCATACTGTCTGACACCTGTGAGCATTTCCTTATGGAAAGCACCTTCCTTGTAGTCAAAGGCATAGCTGCGCAGGGTCTCGCCCTGGAAATTCACGGTCACCTTCTCCAACAGCCTGTTGGAGGAGGCGAGGAATCCATAGCGGGCATTGTTGGTCTTTACCTGCTTTACCTTGTTGCCATCAAAGAGTACAACGGTGTGCGGTTCCTGTCCTGCATTACCTGCGTGAACCTCCTTCAGATATGCAGCCTTGGCCTTCAAGCCGCCACGCACATCCTCATCCACGATGTCATACACATATTCTATATAGTCACCGTGGAGTTCCTCGACACGTTTCAGCTTCCATTCGGCAATCACCTCACGGGTATTGCCCGAAGCATCGGTGACATTGCCCTTTACAACAGCTCCGTCACCACCATAGATGTACTTGACACCCTGCTTGTCTGTAACCTCCCAATAATAGTTGGCAGGACTGTCACCCTTGCGGATGATACGGCTGAAATCACCGCCTTGGCGGGTGTAGAACTGGCGGTCAGCCTTTCTGTTCATCTTCTCGCCACGGTGTGCGACTCCCATCTGTCCGTTGTCATCCATGGTGGAGAGCATTGAACCGGACAAGAGATAAGTCTCCGTCTCTTTTGACATGTCATAACGAGGCACGCCCCACCGGGTGTCAAGCGTAATGCTTGGCACGCTGACGTTCCAACCCTCGCCAAGCCAACCGCTACCGCCCTCGCTGCTGTACTGCAAGCCAAGGCTTGGCTGCATGCCGTTTCGTGCTGGCGGCATCTCGAACGGATACTGCAGGTTGGCAGAGCCACGGTTGTTTGCGCTTGGAGGCGCAATGACATTGAGCTTCGCCGTCGGGTCTGCCGCCTTGATGTCGTTCATCATCGTCGGGGCAAAGCCTTCGGTCTGCGGTGACTCCGGGGCCTGTATCACGCCGTTGATCATGTCGGTGAAGTGGGTCGTCTTTGAAACGACACACTCTTCCTTCTTGTCCACACGCACACGCTCCAACGCAACCCAATGCTTCTCGGCCGGGTCGTAGTAATAGGTACGGATGTCGTCCTCGGTATAGCCGCTTGGTATTCTCGTGCGGTCATACTTTATCTTGACAGTCGCGCCCTCGCCTGTGAAGTGTGTTCCGTGAGGGAGAAAACGGTAGCCATGTCCTCCTGCCGTGACATTGGTCATGGCAAAGTCAAGCTCAGGAACATTCTCCTCTCCGATAGAGTTCACGGAAAGGCTTCTGTTCCGAATGAGGTCTTTCTGAAGAACGACCAGTTTGCTACCTCCTACGGAGATACTGTCAGAGACACCCTTCTTGAAGAGTTTTCTCACGGCTGTCCCGTCCTTTGCCGAAAGGGACAGTGTGGCGGCAAGCAGTAAAACCAATGCCCACGCCACCTTCTGTATATAATTCTTCATGCGTATCTTCCTTTAAGTTACTTTACTGAGATTTTCCTTGTATGCTCCCCATTCTCGGAGATTGCCTTCACGACATACACACCCGATGCGGGAACCTTGAAGTCGGCTTGCTTGACGCTTTCGCCTGTCATTTGGCGTGACACTACCAGTTTGCCTGATACGTCAAACACCATCAATGTGGCTGCAGAAGGCTTGTCCTGTGTGAGTTTAGCCTCGTAGATGCCTGTCGTAGAACCGTTGCCCTTGACAGTGAAATCCTCGTCTTCTCCAGAAATGAAGGTATTGTCGGCCTGTCTGTCCGAGCTGCCCACATGGTTCTCCCTTGCCTGTGTTCCGTTAGGCATACTTGCATCACACTCGCTGCCGACATAGACGGTCATCGTTGTCGTACACTTCTTGGGCGTTTCTATCTGCACGTTGCCCCTTGTGGTGAATGAGGTTACAGGCGTACCGTTTACGGTAAGATCTGTGATATGTGTTTCGCCCTTTCCGTACTTGATGCAGAACCGCCATGCACGAAGTGACCAGACATATTCATGATGCACGGTCTGTCCGTTCAACTTGTATGTGACCTGCATATTGCGGACTGTAACACTGAGCACATCGCCCGGCTTGATGGTGACATATTTGGTTAGGCTTGTATATCCACCGGTTATGATATGCGCCTTGTCGCCCCGCACGTCGAAGCCATATTGGGTGATCTCGTCCGTGAGGCTTGGCTCCAATCCCACACGGTAGTTTGATTTTGTATCGTTCACCGTCCATGAGATGTCGCCAGACAGATAGGTCCTGGTGTCATGTGAGTATGAGGTGTAGAGTGCGTTGCCAGTGGCATAAATCTCGTTGCCTCCACCTTGTGATACGGACAGCGCATAGGCGCCGGGGGCAAGATTCGTGATTCTATGCGTGTCACCGAAGAATGTTCCTCTGGCAATGGTTTCTCCTTTTACTTTTCCTGCAACAGTGTCAACGCTGAGCACATAGGAATAGACTGGTGTACCGATGTTGATGCCGATGTCGATATACCCGTCATTGCGTGGAACTCCATTCTCGCAACTTGACGGCGTAGGAGTGGCATCATAGGAAATGCCGTCATAATAGGCGAATGTGAACACATCGCTTCCGCTTCCGTCTGCATCCCATAGGATATTGCGGAATATGGTCTTGCCCCTTGTCATATCAGGCTTGGAGCATCTTATGTTGCTATTGCTGTTGATGTCGAAATCACCTTCACCGCTTGGGTCTATGAGCATGACGGTACGCTTGCGGCAATAGTCCGAGAACTCCCTGTCCGGTGTGAGGTCATAGCTCAACTCTGCCATATAACCGACATCATCTATTCCTCCTGTCCTCAAGCCTGCCATATTCAAGGCGGACTCTGCTCCTTCCGTTCGGATAATGCCCACATTTGTGTCTGTGTCAGTTGCATCCGAAAGGGATATGGTTCTTGTCGCACTTCCTGTCCCGTCAACACGCAGATAGATGTTTTTGCCTTCCTTGCGGATAGAGATGTCCGTTCCGTCAACATCCGTGGCGATGTATGAATTTGAGACCGCTCCGTTGATGATCGGATAAACAACTCCAGCATTGGTGAACCGGAATCCATACTTGCATGTGCTGCCACCGATGCTTCCGAAGCCAACGTCAAAAGTCGGGTGACTTGTCGGACAGGTGAACTCAAAAGCACCGCCACCTCCAACAAGGGCTGGGGTCGTGGCATAAGCTCCGGAAGCGGCTTTCTCTTGGATGATATTGTCTGTAAAGCCATTCCTTGACACTTCAAGTCCTTGCGCAGTCCATCTTGCCACGGTACTGTCGGGCTTTGACGGCACGTTGGTCTTGACCATCCATGTACGTTTCATGACATGCCACAGGGAATCTGTAGGTGAGGTATATGTTGCAAGTGCCACATCATCGTCGCCCCAGAAAGTGAAGCCTCTGTCCGGCATCGGATTGCCGTTTTCACGTCCCATGACAAGCAGACGGGAAGCGGATGAAGGGTTGTATGGATTTGCGTCATGATAAGTTCCGTTCTCCTTCAAGGCCGCATACACCGGACTTTCCTCATATGATGTTGCGGAAAGCGGTTGTGAGAGACTTCCTGCCGTGTCGGTTCCAACAGCTGTGACCCTATGGTGGTAGGCTTGGTTCTCCGCCATATCCCAAGTCAGGTTTCCGTCGCTGTCAAGATACGAGCCTTTGAGGGTGATGCCGTACTTTACCGCCAGATAGCTCTCCACTTTTCTGCGCTCATCGGGTGTAAGCATCCTGCTGAAAACAATAAGCTCAGGGGCATATCCCCGGATGGAAGCATTACCGAAGAGCGAGGTCGGGAAATCCGTACCGAAACTGCCAGAGGTGGAAGGGGTTCCGATGAATAATGTGGTGTTGGAGTTGTCTCCCCACAATGTTGTTGAAGGATTGCTTACCTTGAAGTAGGACACAACTCGCAGAGCGCTTTCCTTAAAACCGTTCTCGGACAAAGAATCACTTGATTGATAAAGCAGGTCTTCACCCGATGCTGAACCATAGTCCAGTGGTTCAACACCTCTACCCCTTACGGCTTTGTCCTTGCTCAGAATGGCTCCGTCGCCCTTGCGGCCGTCAAGAGCATAGACAACCATATCCTTGCCGATGGTTGCCAGTTCCGGTGCAAAGACACCGATGACGGTAGCCTGTGAGAGGTCGCCGTGCTTGAGTTTGGCACTCAGACTACGAAATCCGTCTGCGAGCCAGAGACTCGGATTGAAGTTGAAGTAATGGACTGAACTGTTCGGAAGAGTAAGTTCAGACTTGACGCCACGGCTGTCCAATAGCATCAGCCGTATGGAATCCCCAGAGAAATCCTGCCAACGGTAATAACCTTGCAGGTCTGAGTTCAATGGCGCAGTCTTGAACCACAGTTCGCTTCCGCTGACTCCTCCGGGCGTTTGTGCGAAACTGCCGAGAGCGAAGCCTAACAGTAACAAAGAAGTAAACTTTCTCATGCGCTGTCAATTTGGAGTGTTTGAAAAATATAAAAACGTATGCCTCTGCCGCGCAGGGAGAGACCAGTGAGAGAGAGAACGGACTGTTACTACGGAGAAGAATTGTGATATAGGCTTGCTCCGTAAGGTCCTATTGTCACGTGGCAGGCCAATAGGCTTTACCACCAAAATAATGCTGCAAATATACAAAAATAATCTTAATAAACAGATATAATCTTTAAGAAATTTGCTGGTTTGGTGTTTTTTTCTTATGATTTCGGTCGATTTTGCAGAAATCTTTTACATCTGTTGTATATACTGGAGTTAGTTTGGCAAAAATACACAAATGGTCACGGATTCAGTTTCTTATGTTAGAATGTGAATCATGGTTTGAAACTGTACACACTCGGAGTACAAATGAAAACAATATATGCTTGTGTCGGAAAGGTATATATGAGCTGATGGTAGAGTCGTCATCAACAACAATGGCCCTGATTTGATAAACTCAGCAGGAATACTTGCTATTCATTTATGATGGGGTTATGTTTACAAATTTGAGATTTCATGTAAAAAACAGGGGTATCTTATTATGATAAAAACATCAAGATACCCCTATATATAATTAGGTGTCATAACCGACAGACGGAGCGTGCTTGTTTTCCAACTATGCTTTGTTCTGTTTCTATATTCTTTGTTTCGTGTTTTTCAGCAGTACCTTGCTCCTGTGGTGGTGCCAATTCTAACTGTATTTTCCTGTCCAACGCCGCCAGTTCCGCTTTCAGAACTTTCAGTTCTTCCTCTTTCTTCCAAGTCTTGCCAGCTATCTCTTCCAGTTGCGGTATTTCCTTTTCCAAAGCCTTGCATCTTGAATCATACTGCTCAATGTAGCTTGGTATCTTCTGTAAGGCATTCAGAAAGTTGTTTGCCGCTGCTATCGGGTCCGACTTGGCAATGTGACCGTAGTTGTACTGGTACTTGTAATTGCCCTCGACAAAAAAGCGGTTGTCAACAAATGGAAGACCATTCTCGAAACTTGTCTCACTGACAATCTTGACAGGGAATCCGTAGATTTCTCCAATCCGCTTGTATTGACCGCCAGTTGTCTCTTTCTCCGCCAACATTTGCAGATGCTTTCCTATAACCTCTAAGTTCGTGGACTCCACACCATCAAGAGTGATGAGGTTGAGGATGTTGCCGTCCTTGTCTTTCTTGGCTTTGCCCATAAACTTGCCGTAGTCCTCGGTCATTCCCTTGAGAGAGGCTTTGTTGTTGCCCAGCTCTGACGTCTTTGACTGCAATTTTGTTTCTGAGTCACGCTTACCCTTGTTAAACGATTTGCGCTCACCCTCCAGAGAAGCAACCTTCTTCTCCAACTTCGCCTTGTCAAGCAAGTCGGTATTTCCGGAGAGAATAGCCATATACTCTGAAAAATTCATGCCCGATTTCTCGTCCATCGCTCCCTCGTCAATGGTTCTCGCTCCCAAGGCTCCGCTTTTCAACTGCGAGATAAAAGTCTGCTTGCAGTGCAGGAGGTTGAACTTGTACGAGTCAAGCGACTTTTCCACCGCATAGATGATGACATCCACCTTGTTGTCGGCATACAGCTTGGCAATCTCGTTGCCGGCACGCACACCTCGACCGTCGCGCTGTGCCAAGTCTGACGGTCGATCGGGTAGGTCAAGGGCATTGCTGCCCTCTTCCCCCCTAAGAACCGTACATGAGAGTTTCCCCTCATACGGCTCAAGCTTTTCTAAGCCTCTGTTTGTATGCAGAGACCGGCTCAAACTACTTCTTGTTTCCATTTGATTTGCGGGATAATTTAAAACATTCATCATGAACCAACAGATTGCATTTCTTTCCGTTTTGAACGGTTGGCATGACATTCCATGCCTTGTGCGTATCAATAGGCTCACCGCATATAGGACATTTGCGTCCTTGCTTTTCCCATAGGTACAGCAGTGACTTGCGTCCTTTTAGCGTAACAAGCATTTTCGACTTCTTTCTTTTATAGAAGTACAGACGACAGTCTGCATCAAACGGGTTCATGTCTCCTTTAATCTGCGTGTATTGCAGGAATGGAAACGATGAAGTCAGAGACAATAATGTCAATTGGTCTTCCTTTCCGTTTGGTTTCTTGAATTTTGAAGCGAAAGTCCATTTGTTCCCTCGAATGTCATGCCAATATCGGTCTTTTATCCACCGTTTCCCTTTCTTGGAATGACGGCGTTTTGCCCATTGCCATAGTGAGAGGAATATCTGATGGTCGATTCTGTGAAATGAATCACGTGTCGCTCCATGCTGATAATAACCTCCCCATCCTCGGATTTTAGAGTTCAACATTCTGATTAACGACTCCTGTCTGCAACCCTTGTTCTCCTTAATTACCTTACGGATATTCTCCATAAAGCGTTTCTCGGATTTCTTTGTAGGCTTGGTCAATATGTCCTTGCCGTATTTGCGGATATTAAAGCCAAGAAAATCAAAACCGTCATGCACGTTGGTTATCACCGTCTTTTCCTCTGATAAGGTCAGACCTCTTTCAGACATAAATTCAGCAACCAATGGCTTGATTTCATTTTCAAGAGTTTTCTTGTTCTCGCAAGTGATGATAAAATCATCCGCATAACGTACAAGGTTCACCATTGGTGAATACAACTTACCATTAACATGATGGCGCTTATATCTATCTGCAAGAGCTTTCTGCAATCCGTCCAAAGTCATATTGGCAAGTGTCGGAGAAATTATACCACCTTGCGGTGTTCCTTCCTCGGTCGGGAACATTTGCTTGTTGAAAACATAGCCACATTTCAACCATTTTCGGAGTATTGCCTTATCCATTGGGATATTGGCAAGTAACCACTCATGGCTGATATGGTCAAAACACCCTTTTATGTCACCCTCCAAAATCCATTCGGGAGAATATCCCTTTCGGAGAATGTTATGACATTGCTGTACTGCATCCATACAGCAGCGTTCCTTGCGGAAACCGTATGAACGAGTATCAGCTGTAGTTTCTGATACAGGCTCCAATGCCATAAGATAGAGTGCTTGCATGGCTCTGTCTTTCATTGTCGGTATTCCCAACGGTCGCAGTTTGCCGTTGCTCTTCTTGATATGAACTCTTCTCAGCGGCATTGGCTGGTAGCCTCTGCGTTTGAGCTGGGTTATTGCTTGCGTTTTAGCTTTAGGGGTATCCCATATTTCTTTGTCAACCCCAGGAGTACAACCACCCCCGTTAGAAGTAACCCTCTTTACGGCTAAGGCTTTTGCGTAAAAAGAGTGGGTAAGCGTCCATTGCAAGGCTTTCACCTTGTTATGTCTGCCTTCCTTCTGAGCCTTTACAATACGAGCTTGAAGCTTCTTAACAGCTTGCTCCGCCTTAGTCCAGTCTATTCTGTCCCAATTTGATTGCAGGTTGTCAGTCGGCGCACACGATTGGTCGAGGAGATTTTCTTTGATTTTATCGTTCATTTGCATTCCTACTTTAAAAAGTTCTAAAAGTTTATTGTAAAGAATTACCATTTGGCTAATGTTGGGTATTTGCCTCCCAAACATTACCACAGAAGTCTGCCCACTTTCGTGGTAGGTTGATGTTGTCCCTTGTCAACTCGTGATAAGTGGCTCAAACCCTATCCGTCCCATTACAGAACGGCATTCGCTTTCTCTGTTATCTTATACCTGCACATCATTCAGCATCCATTACTTTCAGCTTACCTGTCTTTTGTCTGACAGGAGATGTACAGGCTTACCATGTTCCACATAGATAACTAACGGATAGGTTAGGTTCTGTCTCATCCTCCGACGGTCTTTACATCCGTGTAATCCTACCATGGAGAGGATTATCTGACCGCATCCCATTTTGGGTAGAGTGTATCAGTATCTTGCACTCTTTTACGACATTACGAAGTTTACTAACAGTTCGCTTACGCTAACCATACTATCCAGCCTCGCCACTCTACGGTATGATACTAACCATACTTGACTTCCCCTCACGGTTCTGTCTTGTCTTGCGAAAGTGTACTTTGTCCCGACCGCTTAATACAACATTAAGGTGCATCGGTCGGTAGGCTACCGCTGACGGAACAGCGGGTTAAAGCTGATACTTAAAATATCATTCCAACAATTATCTATGCGACTTCATGTCGCACCCACGGTGTGTCCAAATGATGAATAGCAACACACCTTTTTTGTGCATTTACGCCTGTACCTAACATGGATGTGGAGCCGAACAATACTCGTACCGAACCCTCGTTCATGGCTGCTATCACCGCCTTTCTTGCCCTCTCGTTCTTGCACTCCTGAATGAAGCGGATTTCAGATGAAGGTATTCCATAATCCTCTATCAGCTTACGCTTGATTTCAGAATACACGTTGAATTCCCCAGGTCTGTATGTGCCAAGATCTGAGAATACGAACTGCGTACCCTTGTGATTGTCATAGCGTTTGTAATAGTCGGCTATCATCTTGGCACAATGGCTCGCCTTGTTGTCGGGATGGTCCTCACAAGTCGGGTCTATCATGCGCATGTCGAGTGCCATCTTTCGGGCATAGTCTGTGGCAATGAGCATCTTTGCCTTCTCTTCCGTTTCCGACAGAGGCAGTCTGCCGAGGATGGTGGCATCACCCGTCTTGGCAAACTCCATCAGCTTTTGGATGAAGTCCTCCTGCTCGGGTGTCGGTGGTATGTTATGAAGGATCTCGTTCTTCTGTGGTCTGTCCACGCCTACTGCCTCCGCCGTGCGATAGTCGGTTATCTCGTTGTAGAAAGCAGCAAGCTCCGGTACCTTGATGAAGTATCTGAAACGTTCCTTCTGTACGATGTTGTTGGTGACGTTAAACTCGAAGTCGGTAGTTTTCTTGGCGAAGATTGCCGCCCACGCATCGAAACAGCGGATGTCCTGACGCTCCAGTTCCTTGGGGCGCAGGTACTTGAAGAGCAGATACAACTCTGTCAGTGAGTTACTGATAGTTGTTCCCGACAGGAATGTCGCTCCCAGATCTCTGCCTGTCCGCTCCTGTATGGTTCGGATAGCAAAGAGCATGTTGAGCGCCTTCTGGCTTCCCTCGCTGTTGCCGAGTCCTGCCACACGGTCGTGACGGGTGTTGAACATAAGGTTCTTGAACTGGTGGCTCTCGTCCACAAACAAGTGGTCGATGCCCATCATGCGGAAATCCACCACATCATCGGTGCGCTGCTCGATGCTGTAGGCTATCTTCTGCAACTTCACCTCCAGATTCTGCTTCCGCTTTTCCAAGCCTTTGAGCATTCCCCTCGACACGTCTTTGCCCTGCGTGCGTATCACCTCCAAGTTTTCCTCCACGGTATCAAGCTCCGCCTGCAATATCTGCCGCTGGAGTTCTGGCGATTGCGGTATCTTCCCGAACTGGTCATGCGACATAATTACACAGTCATAGTCGTTGTTCTTGATGTTGTTGAAGAAACTGACACGGTTCTTGGTGGAAAAATCCTTCTCCGAGGCATAGAGTATCCTCGCATGGGGATAAGCTGTCTGATAGGTGGCAGCTATCTCCGCGACATTGGCTTTCAGCCCGATAATCATCGGCTTGTGAGCCATACCGAGGCGTTTCATCTCATGCGCAGCCATGCACATGATAAGGGTTTTGCCTGTTCCCACCTCGTGGTCACATATCCCACCTCCGTTCTGCAAAAGCATCCATACACAATCCTTCTGACTTGGGTACACACTCTTGACTCCATACTTTCCGCCAAGGGCTTTCAAGTCCAAGCCGGGGAAGGTCTGGTGAGAACCGTCATACTTCGGACGCACGAAGCAGTTGAACTTCCGGTTGTACATTGTGGTCAAGCGTTCCTTAAAGGAGTCAGACTGCTCCTCCAGCCATTCAGAGAACCCGTTGCGGATTTCGTCAATCTTGGCATTGGCAAGCTGTATGCCCTCGCTGTCACGCACCTTGATGTCGTTGCCGTGTTCATCCTCACCGATGCTCTTCATCATGTCGGGACAGGTGTTGTGCAGGGCATGTTTCAGAAGACTCATGCCGTCATAGTGGCGGTAATATCCCTTCACCATATACTCATCCGTGATGGCCATGGTCTTCATACTGCATTTTGCCGAATATTCGTCCATGCTGTCGGAATAGACGATGCTGACCTGTGTATTGAAGAGGTGGCTCATGTAAGCGGAATACACACCTGTAGGTATCCAACGCTCACCGAAGTTGAAGTCCAGGTCCTCAAAGGCTATCGGTTCGGGAATGCTTGCCTTCAAGGCTTCCAACGACTCCCTCACGATTGCATGGTCGGGATTTTCCTTCAGCCATTCTTCTATACGCTCCGCTTTCTCTATGACATTACCAGCAATGAAGCGGTCGGCTATCTCGTAGCCGTCTATGAGCGGATTGTAATAGATGCGCCCTTTAAGCGCTTCCGTCAGTTCCGGTTCCGGCATATCCGATAATTCTGTCATATACGGCAAGTCGATACGGCCGAACTTGTTGAGCGAGGCGGCGAGCGCTTCCTCTGGAGAATCCACATGACTGACCTCGTCAAGCGAAAAAGAGACCGGGTGGTCGAAGATGTCTGATTTTGTGAACTGTCCGTTTTCCACCCGTTCCAACGACAGCATGTCGCGCCCTGAGGCATCCATAAGGATTAACTTCACGTTCTGCTTGGCATTGAGGTTGCCGAAGCGGATGAAGAAAGCATCATAATAGACATTCAGACTCTCACGCATCTGCTTGTTTTCCGTCTGTTCTTCCGCTTCATAGGTGTAAAGTTTCTGATAGGCATCACGGAGGGCGATATACAAGACTGCCTTTTCTTTCTGCTCCATATTCAGATCCAACGGCATGAAGGTAGCACCATACTTGGTAAGGTCTTTCAATACACCGATGTTTTTGGCAGAGTCGAGCACCATAGAACCCTCACGATGAAAACTATCCAGTTTCTCATCAAATGGACGGGGCTTCATAGCATCCTCTTTCTTCTTTGCCAGCTCTTCCCGCTTTCTTTCTTGCTCTTTTTGTTGTTCCCGCTCATGATTTGTTTCTTTCAATGTGCTCTGAGTCTTGGAATCTTCTTTTGGCTCATTCCCTTTCGACTGTCCATGCCCGATTTGAACTTTGAGAACTTCTATCGGTTCCATCGGCGGCTTGAACTTCGGATCAAGCGTATCTTCAACGCCCAAAGCCTTGAGTTGTTCCTGGCGGTGCAGTTCCGCCTTTTGGCGCAGCAGCACCCTGTCTTCGGGAGCCATGGTCATCATCATCTCGTAAAAGCCGTTGATTGGCGGATTCTCTTCCCAAGAGATGCTTGCGTATGGTTCATCACCAGGCAGGATTGGTTTTGTCTCCTGTGTTGTTTCCTGCTCTTTTGCATCTGTCAACGAAGGCTTTTCTTCTTTTTCCACAGGCTTTGTCACAACTTCAAAAGTCGGATTGACGCTTTTTACCAACGGACTTGCTTTCTTCCTTGACACTTTCTTGGCGGCAGCACCCACTGTTACCTCTGCTTTCTTCTTCGTTGAATGTACAGCCTGACGGTTTTCTTCTTCCATTCCCCAAAGGTCAAACAGAGTCATTTGGACTGGTGGCTGCTGATGATTGGACTTTTGGGATAGCTCAGCATCATCAGTAGGCTTTTCCTGCTTTTGCAAGGATACTACCGTATCGTTCTGCTTTACCTCAATGGAAGGCTTTATCTTCTCTGTTTCTTCTATCTTTTCTGTTTCTTCAACCTCCTTAACTTCCTCAGCCATTGTTTCCTCTATCCCCAAGTATCGGTTCAAATTGAGGTTCTTCTTAAAGTCTTCATGGAGCATCTTTCGCAAATCCTCTGCAATGCCTTCCACGCCATCCTCATGCGTGTATATCATTGCAGGTTTGCCGAACGGGTCAGTATCCAACTTTGCTGTTGTATGGATAATGCGTTCCGGATGCTCCAGAAAGTAGTTGTTTGTCGGAATGCGGTTCTCGTCATTATAGACGGTATCAAGCAGGTTGTCGTCTCCTCGCAGCGACTCCTTTTGGCTGTTTTTCTGCAGAATGATGAGGTCACTGCCCACTTCCGTATTGGCATTTTCCGTGAACAGGTTGTTGGGAAGACGAATCGCTGACACGAGATCTGCATGATAGAGCATCATAAAACGCGCGGCACTGTTGTTTTTGGCATTCAATACGCCTTGTGAGGTGATGAAGGCAACCAACCCACCATCCCTTACCGTATCAAGAGCCTTGACAAAGAAGTAGTTGTGTATGCGTCTGGTGACAAGTGCCCTCATGCCTTTCATGGCTGTATAGGACGGATCAAATACGGCAACATCGCCAAAGGGAATATTTGAGATGGCGAGGTCGAAGTAGTCATTGAAAGGCTTTTCTATCTTCTCGAATCCCTCTATGCGCACTTTCAGCTCCGGGTACAGATGTCGGAGTATCTTTCCCGTAAGCAGGTCTTTTTCAAATGCCATAATGTCTGCCTTGGGATTGTTATCCAAGACGGAATCGACAAAGGCACCGATGCCTGCCGAGGGTTCAAGCACCTTTTCGGGGATGATCTGATGCTCTTTCAACACATCCGCCAAAGCCTCTGTAATGGCTGACGGCGTGTAGAATGCCGTGAGGACGGACTGTTTCAGACTGTCCATCAACTGTTTGTACTCGCTTTCATTCTTGCTGTTTTCACGGATAAGTCTATGCAGCTCCACGGTTGGAGCAAACAATTCAAGGTCTGATTTTGCCCAATGGACGGCATCCGCCAGTTCCCTGGCAGGGTTCAGGATGCACTTCAATCCACCGAATCCGCAGTAACGCTCCAGAAGGAGACGCTCACGGGCGGTCGGCGTGCGCTGTTCCCTGTCAAGGATGAATGCCGTCTCTATCGCCTTGATGTTGTCGTTCAGACGTTGTTTTCTATTGTACGCCATTTGACTCTATGAAAATGGCTACGGCTCCCGTCAACTCTGTGTAGAGCTGGTCGTAGTCCGGTGACTGGGCAAAATCGTCATCGGTGAGGTCGTAAATGGAATACACGTTGTCAACCAAAGGCAGGAGGTTCTTGACAAATGCTTCCTGGTCTTCTACTGCAACATCCAGGGGAAACTCACTGTCAACAACATCGTACAGGATGCTGTACTTGGAAAAGCGGAGACCTTTCAGCAATGCTGACATGGCAAGCTCTTGTGCTGCATCGGCAAAGAGGGCATCACGCCGTGCCTGCTCATATACTTCTGCGGCATGGTCTGCACGTTCGCGGATAAAGTCCGCATCGCTGGCTTGTGGAAAACGGTTCTCCCTGAGGTGGTTCAAGAGATACAGTCCGTAATAGGACAGCTCTGTCTGTGCCTGTTTCTTTCTGTTCATTTGTCTGTTGAATGGATTAAGTGGTGAATAATAAACCGTGGATGGCGGTTGAGGTTAGTTGAAAGCAAGAAAAAGGCACTCGGTATCCCTCCGAGTGCCGCCACTTAATCCACAGTAAATAAAAGCATCCTGAATAAAGACACCATTTATGAACCATGTTTCGGTGGCAAAGGTACAAACTATTTCTTGTATCTCTTCACATTTCCTCGCTTTTCTGCTGTTTTGCGCTCTGCAAAGACGAATTTCGTGTTGAAATTCTCGTCAAAGGCAATGGCTGCGGAGAACGATTTGCCTTGCTTGCTGGTGAAACCATTGAGCGTTCTGGTCTTGCCCTTGGTAAGCAAGTCGGTGATGTCGGCATCAGTGAGCAACTTTCCTGCTACCTGCTTGAACACTGGCATACCGCACTCCTTGTTGCTGCATCTTACTACCTTTCCGAAGAACTGCATGGTACCTTGCTTGCATTTAGGACACTGGCAGCCGGAATCCTTGTGGCTGAAAAGTCTGTCACAACCTAACAATTCCGCAGTGATTTCACGGGTATAGCCTTCGATACTATGGGTGAACCCGTCTGCACTTGCTTCACCTCGTTCTATCTTGGCAAGTTCCGCCTCCCATTTGCCCGTCATCTCCACATTGGCAATCGCCATGTTCTTCACCACGGAATGCAGGGCGAGTCCTTTTTCTGTCGGCACAAGTTTCTTCTGCTGGCGCACCATATACTCTCGTTTGAGCAGGGTTTCGATGATGGCGGCACGTGTGGCAGGTGTGCCAATACCGCTGTCCTTCATTGCCTGGCGCATCGTATCATCTTCTATCTCTTTGCCTGCGGTCTCCATAGCAGCAAGCAATGTGGATTCCGTATGCAATGGCTTTGGTTTGGTCTTGCCCTCCGTGATGGTGCAGCCAGAAAGAGTGATATGCTGTCCTTCTTGCCAGTTGGGAATGATTTGCTCCTTGACCTCATTGTCGGTTGCGTCTGCATCCTTGTCCTGCCTGTTGTTCTTTTCCTTGAGCGACAACGCTCGCCAGCCAGTCTGTCGGATGATGGAGCCACTGATGCCAAACTCAACTTCATGATCCACTTGCGCCGATACTGATGTGATGTCCTTGATGCAGTCTGTCGAGAACGCTTCAATCATCCGGCACAATATCATGTCATAAACGATCTTCTCGTCCTTGAAAAGACCAATGGCTGCATTTTCTGTGATGAGCAGGGCATGGTGGTCGGTCACCTTGGCGGCATTCACGCTGTTCTTGCTGTAGTCCTCACTGCCAGGCAAGAGTTTCACTTTCTCTCCATATTCCGAATGATTCTCCAGATTTTTGAAGAGTTTGGGAAGGGTGGCAAATACATCATCCGAAATATAGCGGCTTGATGTTCTTGGATAGGTGATGAACTTTGCCTCGTAGAGTTTCTGGGCGATGGAGAGTGTATGCTCTGCCGTGAAGCCCTGCTGGGAGTTGGCTTCTTTCTGCAAGGTGGTAAGGTCGTAAAGGAGCGGTGCCTTCTCCACCTTCCGCTTGGTTGCGACCTTTGTGATGATGGCAGAACCGGTATCTTTCACCTTATTATATATGTCGGTTGCGGTGGCTTTGTCTGTCCATCGGTTGGCAGATGTGAACTTCAGTATATTGCCACTGTCTGCATCAACCACACCAAAGTGTACCTGCCAGAACGGTTTCGACTCGAAACGCTTGTTTTCCCAATAGCGTTCGCACACCATGCCAAGGGTCGGAGTTTGCACACGACCTACGGAATAGGTGCCACGTCCTGCGGCTATCGTCAGGGCTTGTGTGCCGTTGATGCCGACGAGCCAGTCTGCCTCACTTCGTGCCTTGGCTGCATGATAGAGATTGTCATACTCCTTGCCATCCCTGAGGTTCTGAAGTCCCTCACGGATGGCGGTGTCCGTAAGCGAACTGATCCAGAGACGGTCGAAAGGTTTCCTGCAACCGAGATACGCATAGAGGTATCGGAAAATCAACTCTCCCTCACGTCCGGCATCGGTTGCTACGATAATGCGCTCACTGCTGTCAAACAGCTTGCCGATAATTTTAATCTGGGCAAGCACACCTGCATCTGGTTTGTAGCCGTTCTCTGTCTTGACTTGTCGGGGAACAAGAACGAATGGGTCGGGAATCACAGGCAGATTCTCTGCATGGAATCCCTTCATGCCGTAGGTTTCCGGCATGGCTGGCTGCACTAAATGTCCGAATGCCCATGTTACATAATAGCCATTGCCCTGCATATAGCCTTCCTCACGCTTGTCAGCTCCCACAATGTGGGCGATTTCCTTGGCTACGCTTGGTTTCTCTGCGATGATTGTCTTCATTGTCTGTTGTTTTTGTGACATCCGCAACCGTGGGATAGACAGTCGCAGATGTCGGTTGTTCTTTACTGATGGATTATTCAAATGGATTAAGTGGCGGCATCTACATCTTCACGCTTCTTGCCTTACGCTTCGGCTTCTGTGCCTCGGCGGTCTGCTCCTTCTGCTGCTTCTCGTTCTTCGGTGCAGACTGTCCCGGCTTCAAGGGTTCCTTGGTGTGCTTGGTCGCCTCGTTGGTCTTGCCCTGCTCGTTGACGGCAACCTGCGTCTTGTTCTCATTGGTCGGAATCTGTTCCTTTGCCTGCTTTAGGTCGGGGTTGTTGCGGTAGGAACGTGGCTGCATCTTGTTGAAGTCGAACTTCACATAAGCGGTATAGGTACCGCTGCCGTTCTTGTTGGGCACTTCCTTGATCTCAATGGTCTTGCCTGCCACATAGTCGTCCTTCTGCTGCTCGGTCAGTTCCTTTTTGAAATAGGTGTTGAGTCGGCGGATGGTCCCGTCCTCATTGAGCCAGTGGTTGGGATCTTGCTGCTTCTTCTGACCGCCCGCATCACCTTCTGCCTTCTGCTCCTGCTTGTCGGCGGTTTGCTTCTTGTCTCCATTCTGTTTCTGACCTTGCGCCTGTCTTGTGCTGCCAGGCACGAACTCCACACCACGCTGTTCCACATTTACCTGCAGCAGCGGTGTAAACTTGCGCCCGTTGGCAAGCTCAATCTCCTTGCGAAGCGGAATACCTGAGTAGAGCACTCTCTTGTCGTCCTTGGTAATAGGTGTCTTGCCGATGGTATCGGGTATGCGCACCTTGTTGGTAGGGATGTCAACAATCTCATTGGTGAGACGGTCGATACTGATGAAATGAGGACGCAGCTCACCTGTATTCTTGTCGGGGAAATCCACAACCTTTCCGAGGTTGCCGTTCTGCAACAGGTTCTTCTTGTCCTCTGGAGTGAAGGTATAGCCTTTGTAAGCGACATCGAGTTTTGGCTCGTTGCGCACGAAATGCGGCACGAGTTGCAACTGGTCGTTATCGTCCTTGCGGAATGACAGACGGGCCTGTATCTCTATCTGTTCACCGCCGAAGGTCGGCTTCACAATCACAAGCCCCGTCTTGCCGTAGTTGAGCAGGGCTTTCATATCCTTCTCATTCATACTGTTGAAGTCTATGCCATATTTGGCACCAAGTTCCTGCAGGTTCACATCGTTACCACTAATGAGGTTCTGCTTTACACCCGGAGCGGTCTGTGCCTGCTGTTCGGTTGCGGTCTGTTCTGGTTTCTGTTCCATGTCGTTCTCTTTTTCGTTGGTTTGTTCAGATGATACATTCTCTTTTTCGGTGTTAGCTTGCGTCTTGGACGCATCGTCCGATGATGCGGTTTCTTTCGCCTGACCTTCCGATTGCTTTGCCTCTTTCTCATAATTGGAGGTGTCAACCTTGTGGGCAGAAAGAATCTCCTTGTTAGCCTCCGGATCTTTCAGCAACTCCTTCATCACGCCAAGCAGGTTTTCCACCTGGTCTGCCGCTATGCGATAGAATCCGAATCGGCTTGGCTCCTTGCACTGGCGGAAGAAGTTTCTAAAGAAACTGTCCATCAAGTCACTGTTGCGGTCAAAACGCAGGAAGTCGGACGTGTTCTCCGCCTTGGCGGGTGCTCGCTTCGGTGTGCCGTCTCTGCTGAGTCCGGCGACGACGCTGATCTCGCCCGTCTTTTCGTCACGGACCACCAGCACGTCCTGTTCATCACTTTTTTTCTTTTGTCCCATAATTGTAAATGTTTAATGGTGAATACTTTTGTTATTTGAATTTCTGATGAATGCGAGTCAAGTAATGCTCTACATTCTCTTTCTTGAATTCTTTGACATTATTCTCTACAAACTGCATCACATCCTCTTCCGTGTAGTAGGTTTTCTGCCCCAAACGCTTGTAGGGAAGCACTCCCAGACTGCGATAGCGTTGAAGGGATCGAGGGGATATTTGAAATAAGAGGCAGAGGTCTTGGTTGTCAAGCAATTTTTCATTGATGGCAGAACTTCCTTTTTGCTCCGTCTCTCGTTCGTGTCTCAACATCAGCATGTCGTAGATGCCGTCTATCTTTTTGTGTAGGTCATGGAGATATAACTCCAGTTTTCTCAATGTTCCATCTTCCATGCTCATGTTTCCTTTGTTATTGTTCGTTCCTCAACCATTCTTTCAATGGCTTCAACTTGGTATCGGCATTGATTGCCAATTTTAATAAAATCAATGCGGTTCTCTGAGCGCATTCGCTGCAAGGTGCGCTTGCTCACACCAAGCATCTTAGCTGCATCGTCATTGGTCAACATCGGCTTCAATCCCTTACCCGTCAAGTTCTCTTGAAATGCCATTTTTGCCAATCGCACGTACTGGACTATTTCTGTCAACTGTTCTGTCAGCTTTTTGAAGGCTGCACTTTCCATTGTTATTACTTCCATTCTAATTCCGTTTGAAATGTTATATAATTCGTTGTTTTGATTTCTCGGCGGCAAAATTAACCATTTGCGAAATACCCGTTTAACAACTCATTAATGACCCACGTATAATTTTCTTGATTTTTCTTGCCAAGCGGTCGGCAAACCCCAGAAAAGCACTGCCACAGTTATTCATTTTCATTGTTTTTCAACATACACACATTAACTTTGCACCCGAATTTGTTGAACCAATAAAACAGAGAATATGGAAGTAGTAACAATGGAAAAGAAGGCATTCGACTTGATGATGGCAAGATACGATGCCTTGGTAAAGAAAGTGGAGTTGCTGAAGCATAAGGCTAACGGCAAGCGTCTGAACAAATGGCTTACAGGTCATGAGGTCTGCCAGCAACTTCGCATCAGCCAGCGCACCTTACAAAAACTTCGTGACCGCCGTTTCTTGGGGCATACCCAGATAGGTCGCCAATTCTATTACTGCCCCGAAGAGGTCAAAGCCATCGTTCCGCTTATCGCCAGAATCAAATCGGTATAGCGTAAAGCCAAACTCGCCCAAGGCAAAGCCGAAAACTTCACCCTGGGCGAGCCAACACATTTTATATTCACCACTTAATCCAAATTGTAAACAATGAACATGAACCAACTTCTTACGCATGAGAGCAAGTCGATAGACACCGCCATGCAATCCTTGAAGAAAGCCAACAACTGGCTATCTTCATTCATCGAGTCCTACAGCCCACCTTTGGACGGGGAGCGATACCTCACCGACAAGGAACTCTCCGAGTTCCTGAAGCTTAGTCGCCGTACCTTGCAGGAATATCGCAAGCAAGGCATCTTGCCCTACATTATATTATGTGGCAAAACCCTCTATCCGGAATCCGAGATACAAGCACTTCTCACTGGTAATTACCGCAAGCCGATAATCGACGGCACTGTTTCACAAGGGGAGGGTACTGCTTCATAATAGCGAAACAAAAATAGCGTACAGGGTACAACGACAAAAATCGTTCCCTCTGTACGCTATTATATTATAAAGGTGTAGGAATCTTATTATAAGATGAGAGATTCTAACTTGTACCTCTTGGCATCGTTCCGTTCATCACAATAATCATCGGATACTCGTGTTTTACTTGCTCTGCTTGGCAATCCTTGCGGTTCACAACCTTACTGATAAACCATTGTCTGAACAACAAGGCTTGGTATGTATCCATTTGAAGTGCTATGGCGATAATCACTTCCATATCATAGACATGCGCAGAATATCCATTTTCAAGTTTGACGTATTGCGAATGCTGGAAGTCTTTCAGCACACTTTGTTTCCAAATGCGCTTGATGGTATTCTTCACTGCTGTCCCCGTTACATTCAGCAGTTCGGCAATCTCCCAAACTGTCATCCACACCTCACCATGATGTGGGGCGTAGATGACCATATCTTCTTGTATTGTTATCACTTGTCGTTTCATACTCTGCCATTTATAGTGTTAGTATTATCGTTGCAAACATTTCCAAACGTGAATTCCTCAATATTATTAATTTGCTGAGACAACTTTTCCACGTCTTTGCTCAATTTCTCCTTGGTAATTTTGGCATACACCTGGGTTGTCTTTATGTCCTTGTGACCAAGCATTGAACTCACGGTTTCTATTGGAACTCCGTTGGAGAGGCAAACCGAAGTTGCGAACGAATGACGGGAGACATGCCAGGACAGCGGCTTGGTGATACCACATCTTTTGCCCAGTCTTTTGAGCGAATCCATACAACTTTGGTAGTTGGGTACAGGAAACACCCTGCCGTCTTCACACAATCCACGGTATTTTTCCATAATCTGCTTGGGATAGTCAAGCAACTTGATGTTGGCTTCCGTTCCTGTCTTCTGTCGATGGATAACAATCCATTCACCTTCATCGAAAAATTCCTTGATGTTCTCTTCCTTCAAGTTGTACAGATCAATGAAAGCGAGACCTGTAAAACAACAGAACAGGAACAAGTCACGCACCATGCTCATCTTCTTTCGGGTGATTGGTATTTCCATGAGCAAGCGAATCTCTTCTTTTGTCAAGAACTCCCTTGTCGTCTCTTCTTCCTTGTACTCATATCGTCTGAAAGGGTCTTTTACAAGCCACTCATTATCTATGGCGCGGAATACCATTGCACGGAGATTGCGGACAAACACCATCGCAGAGTTTATCTTCAAGTGCTTTTCGGTTCTGAGAAAAGTCTCGTAGTCCGTGATAAAAGGCAGCGACAACTCTTTCAAAGCAATATCCTTGACATGATAATGCGATTGCAAGAACTCACCGACATAGGCACATCCTATTCTGTATCTTGTGAATGAGCTCAAAGACTTTATGCCAGCCTTATATTGCTTTTCCATTTCATCACGGCTTTGGAAATAGACTTTCATCAGTGTATGGCAACGATACTCCAAACCAAGGAAGGCATTCTTCACCTTGTCGGCAGTAACGAAGTTGTCCCTGTCCATAATCTCCTGATAATGCTTACTGATACTCACACGCATCTTGTCCAATTTGCGGTTCACTTCCAAAGCCTGCATACTCTTACCTATCATGCGTCCGCCCTTGGTGTCCCACAAATCTGGATTGGCAGTTGTCTTGCAACTGAACTGCGCCTGTGTTCCGTCCACTGTGATACGTCCCATAACTGGAACAGTACCATCTTTCTTTACTACCTGTCTTTTGAGGTAGAAGATAATTGAAAATGTACTCTTCATAACGTCATTCTTTTTTGCGTTCAAAATTAATACATGAAGAGCCTTTTCTTGCTACGCATTTCACGGCAGAACGCGGCAAAATTGGTTCGTAACCAAAAATCTTACGTTACTCATCAGTAACTCACTATAAATCAGAGTATTCAAATTCAATTCGTAACCTTCCTTATTCTTCCGAACCTCAACATTCCCCATTTGGGGTATAGGTTACGGATAGGTAACGTTCCTCTGTCTCATCTTGTCGGATTCCCGTCTTCGTCTGTCCTCGCCACTTTTAACCAAAATGAGGAAAGTAACTGATAACCAGTAAACTTTCCTCATTCTTCTCTCAAACACTTTTTATATGCACTTTCCTGTTTGAAAACACATAGCTTCCTAGATATTACCACTAGGCTCAGCAGCTCTGCCGAGCCTAGTCAGCAGGTCTGCCGACTGCAGTCAGCACATCTGCCGAGCCTAGTGACAAATCCCAGTAAAAGCAGTTCCGTTACTGCAGAAATAATTCACTTAATTCTATTGAATTCATTTGATTATTCGACTATTCCACGTTGCTCGATTCTCTTAGCCTCTTCAAGAAGCTTGATGGCATCTACATACTGAGCGATGCCCTGAGCCACCTCCTTGGCAGCCTTCATTGCCAGGACTACAGTCTGCGGACGGTGTACCACATCACCTCCGGCAAACACACCGCGACGGGTGGTCATACCGAACGGACGTTCAACAACTTTTACATATCCCTTCTCATCCACCTCGATTCCGGCAGTGGTAGAAACGATACGGTTGGCTGGTCTTGAACCGATGGCGAGATAGATTCTGTCGAATTTTTCTACCCTTTCACCCTCAGGAGTGTTCAGAACACAGCTTCCCAGACGGCCGTTTTTGCCCTTCAGAAAGGCCTCGACGGTAGTTTTCCACTCAAATTTCACGCCTTCCTTCACAGCATCTTCATATTCGCTCCGGATGGCAGGCATCTCTTCCTGGGTCTTACGATACAGCACGGTAACATCGGCACCCAGACGGATAGCAGTACGGGCAGCATCCATGGCCACGTTTCCGCCGCCAATGACACCCACCTTCTCGCCGTCGCGCAGCGGAACCATGTCGCGGGTCAAAGCGCCTTCGTTATAGGCATTCACGTTATGCAGAAAGTATGTACTCTGGCTCACACCGTGGAGCTTTGAGCCCGGTGTAGAGTCCATGTTCTGAGGCACGCTGGTACCTGTGCCCATAAAGATGGCGTCGTAGCCTGCACGGAACAGACTGTCGATGGTTACATTGTTCTCGCCCACCATGCAGTTGGTGATAAACTGCACGCCGAGGGCAGCAATCTTAGCCACCTCATCGCGCACTACCGACTTAGGCAAGCGATACTCAGGAATACCGTACATCAACACGCCTCCCGGCTCAGCCTGACCCTCGAAAATGGTGACGTTGAAGCCCTGACGCGCCAGATCGCCGGCTACGGTCAAGCCCGCTGGACCCGAACCGATGACTGCCACACGGCCACGTGTTTTCTGTGGCAACATCTCGCGCGAAAGGTTCATTTTGGTATCAAAATCGGCAATAAACTGCTCCAGTTTGCCGATCTGTACCGGTTTGCCTTTCTTTCCGAGCACGCAGTTGCCCTGACACTGTTTCTCATGAGGGCATACACGGCCGCAGATGGCCGGCAGGTTGCTCTTGGCATTGATGATGCTCATCGCCGCACCCATGTTACCCATAGAGAGTTCGTGTACGAAATCAGGTATGTCGTTGCCTATCGGGCATCCCTTCTTGCACTGCGGAATCTTGCAGTGTAGGCAGCGTTTTGCCTCTTCAATGGCTTCGTGGGTTGAAAAGCCCTCGCTCACTACCTGGAAGGCAGCAGCATCCGCCTGCTGTTCAGCTGCATCATTCTGTTTTGCAGCATCGGCAGTTTCCGTCTGCTTCACTATTGTTTCTGTTGTATTCTGCCCAGCGGTCTTTGCCTCTGCAGCATTCTTCATATTTTTCATTTCTTTCTGTTCACTCATAATAGAACTGCTCTCCTGTTTTATTGATTCTACAATCTATCCTTTGATTTGTGGGTGCAAAGGTACAAATAATATTTCATAAATCGCCCCTATCTCCTTACATATTTTCATTTTGCCCCTTTTTTCCTTATTATCCACCTACTGGCGCCTTACCGGGTACGCACACCTGCCTAATCACTAACCGGGGGTGGTCATTAAGCTTTTCCGCATCCGGCAACACATAAAAAGGGCCCTACATTCACATGCAAGGCCTTTAAACAATTTAAAAATTCTGCATTTACATGCAAAACAATGAAAATGGAAGGGGGGAATAATATAAGGGCTCCCCCTAAACCAACAACTATTTTTCTTTAATCTCAATATCTTCCTTCACATGATTTCGGATTTTGGTAAGGAAGAGTTTCATACGCTTCGCATCCTTGTGGTCGATGATGTCGATGAGCTCAGCAAGCTCCTCTCTGATCTGTGTCACCTGACCCGATGTGTATGGGTTGAAGAGGATTTCCTGCAGCAGGTAATCATCTTCGTTGAGCACGCCCTTGGCTATCTGCATGTGGCGCTTGAAGGTGGTGCCCGGAGCATCTTGGTGCTTCATCACTGCCGCAAAGGCAAAGGTACTCACGAAAGGAATACTCAGCGAGTAGGCCACGGTCTGGTCGTGCTCATCAAATGTATACTCATGCAGACTCAACCCCAACTTCTGGTAGAGGTCCTTGAAGAATATCTTGCCCATGTAGTCACCCTCCTTGATGATGACTGCATTCTCCTCTGAAAGCTGGTTCAGATTGGCAAAGGTTGGGCCGAACATAGGGTGCGTGCTCACGAAGCGGAAACCGCTCTTCTCGTAAAACTCCTGCAGCCCGGTCTTTACCGAAGCTATGTCGCTGATGATGCAGTCGTGAGAGAGATGTGGCAACACCTCTTCAAAGGCTGGCAGCGTATATTTTACCGTCACCGCATTGATGGCCAGTTCGGGGCGGAACATCTCTATCTCTTCCATCTTAGTGAAGCGGTAACAGTTGTAGGTGAAGCGCAGGCGCTTGGCATCCTTCTCGTAAACCGCCACCTCGTGGTCGAAGCTGAGCAGGTCGATGAAGAAACTTCCCATCTTACCTGCTCCCATAATTAATATTCTCATATTTTTCAAGTGAAGAGTGAAGAGTGAAGAACGAAGAATTCTACAGCATCATTTGTTTAAACGAAAAACTACAGCAAAGAATCCTAGCCCTCAAAGCATTTGAATTCTTCACTCTTCGTTCTTCACTCTTCACTTAATTTACTTCTGGTTTAGGATTTCCAACTGCTGGCGGACACTCTCCTCATGGATGTGCTCGAAAATCTGAGCGGCAAACTCAGGGCTCATGCCGCAGAGGGCTGCCTGGGCTCCACGCTTGTCGAGAATCTCGTTGTAACGGTTGGTCTGAACGATGGTCATGTTGTGCTCCTTCTTGTAGGTACCAATCTCGCGGCAAACGCGCATACGTTTAGCCAGAAGATCCATCAGCTGGTTGTCGCACTCGTCAATCTGACCGCGCAGCTGGTGCAGACCCTCTGTAGAATAATGCTCATCGCGCACTACGAGGAGGCTGAGGATGTAATCCAGCACCTCTGGGGTAACCTGCTGCTTAGCATCGCTCCATGCATCGTCTGGGCTGCAGTGGCTCTCAACGATGAGGCCGTCGAAACCTAAGTCCATTGCCTGCTGACAGAGAGGGGCGATGAGGTCGCGTCGGCCACCGATGTGGCTAGGGTCGCAGATGATTGGCAACTGTGGTATGCGGCGGTGCAACTCGATAGGAATCTGCCACATAGGAAGGTTGCGGTAAATCTTCTTGTCGAAGCTGGAGAATCCGCGGTGGATGGCACCGAGTTTCTTGATGCCTGCCTGGTTGATGCGCTGCAGGGCACCGATCCAAAGCTCGAGGTCTGGGTTTACCGGGTTCTTAACGAGCACTGGCACGTCTACGCCCTGAAGACTGTCGGCAAGTGCCTGCATGGCGAATGGGTTGGCAGATGTACGTGCGCCTACCCAGAGAATGTCGATTCCATATTTCAGTGCGAGCTCTACATGCTCTGGGGTAGCCACCTCAGTAGCTGTCAGCATGCCTGTTTCTTCCTTCACCTGCTTCATCCAAGGCAAGGCTGTTTCACCGTTACCCTCGAAGCCTCCCGGTTTGGTGCGTGGCTTCCACACACCTGCGCGGAACATGTGGCAACCTTTGGCAGCCAACTGCTTAGCGGTAGTCATAACCTGCTCTTCTGTCTCTGCCGAGCAAGGGCCGGCAATGACGCAAGGGCGTTCCTGATCACTAGGAAAATTCAATGGTTCTAATTCTAATTCCATAGTCGAATATTTTTATTTTTTTACTTTTTTCTTTGGGGACCAGCGATGGAATCGCTGGGAACGGGGGCGGAAAGGGGAAAGACTCTTTTTATCTTTCAAAGGGGGAAAGGCTCTTTTTACCTTTTTACCCTTTTACCTTTTTACCTTTCAAAGACCTTTTACCTTTCAAAAACCTTCTTGATTCTTTCCAGAGCCTCTTTCATCTTCTCATCCTTGGCACAGAGGCTGATACGGATGTAACGCTTGCCGTTGGTTCCGAAGATGAAGCCAGGGGTGATAAAGACGCGTGCCTCATGCAGCACCTTCTCTGTCAGGTCTTCTACATCGGCATATTTCTCAGGTATCTTGCCCCAGAGGAACATGCCTACCTGGTTAGGGTCAAACTGGCAGTCGAGCACCTTCATGATCTCCTCAGCAATGTCGCGCCGGCGGCGGTAGTTCTGGATGTTGTTCTCGCGATGCCATTCATCCGTGTTGTTAAGCATCGCCTCGGCAGCTGCCAGCTGTATGCCTCGGAAGCTTCCGTTGTCGATGTTGCTCTTCACCTTCAGAATCCATGAGATGAAAGTCTTGTTGCTCGAAATCATCGCCACACGCCAGCCTGGCATGTTGTGGCTCTTGCTCAGGGAATTGAACTCGATGCAGCAGTCCTTAGCTCCCGGCACCTGCATGATGCTCATAGGGTGCTCGTTGAGGATGAGCGAATATGGGTTGTCGTTCACCACCACGATGTTGTGCTTCTGGGCGAATGCCACCAGCTTTTCGTAGGTTTCGCGCTTTGCCACACCGCCTGTCGGCATGTTAGGATAGTTGGTCCACATCAGTTTTACGTGACTCAGGTCCATCTTCTCCAGGGCGTCGAAATCGGGCTGCCATCCGTTATCCTCTCTCAGATCGTAGTAGGTAATCTTGGTACCCAGAATCTTGTTGATGGCGGTATAGGTAGGGTATCCAGGGTTCGGGATAAGCACCTCATCGCCAGGATTGCAGAAGGCGAGCGTTACGTGCAGAATGCCTTCCTTGCTACCTATGAGGGGTTGGATTTCTGTAGCCCAGTCGAGGTCTACATCATACCAGCGCTTATAGAAACCAGCCATTGCTTTGCGCAACTCTGGTATGCCCACCGTAGGCTGATATCCGTGTGCGTTGGGATTGTTGGCTACCTCGCAGAGCTTGTCAATGGTCTGCTTAGAAGGCGGCATGTCTGGACTTCCGATGGCCAGACTGATAATGTCTTTGCCCTCGGCATTAAGCTTAGCCACTTCCTTCAGCTTGCGGCTGAAGTAGTATTCCTGTATTTCCGTTACTCTATTGGCTGGTTGTATCATAATTCTTATTTTTAACTATTAACTGTTAACTATCAACTATTCCTTCTCCTCATATTCGCCCAACACCTTTATTTTCTTCACGAGCGGCGTAATGGCGTCGATGCTCTGGCGGTATCGGGTCAGGTTGTCGAAGGTGAGGTCTACGTAGAAGAGGTATTCCCACTCATGTCCGATGTTTGGCAGCGACTGAATCTTGGTGAGATTGATGTCGTAGAAACTCAGGATGGTGAGCACCTTGGAGAGCGATCCTTTATCGTGAGCCAGACTGAAGACGATACTCGCCTTGTTGGCCTTTTCGATGGGACGGAGCAGGGCTGCCTTCTGGGGATTGCAGACCACGAGGAATCGGGTGTAGTTGTGCGGATTGTCGTGGATGTCTTCCTGCAGCACCTTCATGCCGTACATGTGGGCGGCGTAAGAAGAGCAGATGGCTGCCCATCCCCTTACCTTGTGCTGGGCGATGTAGGCTGCCGAGCCTGCGGTATCTTCTGCCTCCACCGCCTTGAGGTCGGGATGGTTGGCTAGGAACTTGCCGCACTGCATGAGGGCTACCGGATGGGAGTGAACCTCCTGCAGGGTGCTCCAGTCGTCTTCTGGCAGACAGCAGATGCTGTGCTCTATATGGAGCTTGTGTTCGCCTACCACGGTGGTTCCGCTCTGCCGGAGCAGTTCGTAATTGTGGAGCAGGCTGCCCGCGATGGTGTTTTCTATAGCGCAGATGCCTACTACAGTAGGGTCGCGCTTGATGTTTTCGAACACCTCTTCAAAGGTAGCACAACAGATGATTTCAATCTGTTCGCCCTCGAAATACTGGTGGGCGGTAATGTCGTGGAAAGATCCCAGCTCTCCTTGAATTGCTATTCTCTTCATGTTTCTTTTATCTTGTCGAATGTTACGAAAAACGGTCCTACTCAATAAGAGCGGGACCGTTTCGATGATTTCAAGAATCTAATATCCTAAGTTGAAATTTACACGCAACTTCCCGCTTTACAATTATTTGCAAAGTAAAAGTAATAGCTAAAAAAGAATGCGTTAAACTTCTTCATTGTCTTTACATTTTATATGTTACTCACTTTTGTTCTTTCCGAGCCCGTTTCTCCTTTATTATATAAGGAGCTTATCTGTACTCAGATTCCCGAGTTCTTTCCTACACCTCTTTATTATATAAGGAGCAGGTAGTGCTCAGATTTCGAGTCTCGACTTGCAAAAATCTCAACTCGACTGCAAAAGTAACATTTTTCTTTGATATTGCCAAACAATTTGATATATTTTTCTTCATTTTCCTTATATTTTATGCTAAAAAACATATTTTCGCCCAATTTTTATCATCAGGATACGGAAAAATGCAGAAAAATGTACTCAAAAGCCAGGCGCTAGGGAGAGACGCAACGCCGGAATCCGTGAGGCAAGCCCCTTCCTTTATCTGCAATGTTCTCTGCCTTCAGCCTTGAATTCTCCTGTCAGCTCCCCTACTTTCTCCGGGTTCAGCTCCAGGTAGCGCTTCATGTCCTTTCCGGCACCATCCTTGTCGCCCATCTGCATCAGCAGATTGCCTCGCTTCAGGAGGTTCTCGCTCAGAGAGGCTTTTACAGACGAGTGTTCCGCAGAATCCTTCTGTTCTGCCAATTTTTTCTCCTGCTCTACAATCTGCTGCGTCAGCGTAGCAAGCAACAGAACAGGGTTTATCTGATTCAAATCCATAACCTTATATTTTTACAAAAAGTTATTCTGTTGTATATCAAGAAGTTAACCCACTTGACGCCCTAAAACAGGGCGTCAAAGTATGAGCCACTCCTTATTATAATAAGGTGTAATTTACTTGATGGCCCCGATAATCTCAGTCACACTCTTGCATCCGTGAGCATCAAGCCACTCGTTGATTCCATCCTTCACCTTCTTCGTAACCGCAGGATCAATGAAGTTGGCTGTACCAATCTCAATGGCCGTAGCACCGCACATCAGGAACTCAATGGCATCCTTGGCAGAAGAAATGCCGCCCAGACCAACAACCGGAATGTTTACGGCATGAGCCACATCCCAAACCATGCGCAGGGCAACAGGCTTAACGCAAGGACCACTCAAACCACCCGTACGGATGCTCAAGAGAGGCTGGCGCTTCTCAATATCCACCGCCATACCCATCAGCGTGTTGATGAGCGAAACAGAATCGGCACCCTCAGCCTCCACGGCACGGGCGATGTCGGCAATGCTGGTAACATTAGGCGAAAGCTTCACGATGAGGGTCTTCTTATAAACCTTTCTCACCGCCTTCACCACGCTGGCTGCACCCTCGCAGGTTACACCGAAAGCCATGCCGCCATCCTTCACGTTAGGACAGGAGATGTTCAGCTCTATGGCCGGAATCTTATCCAGCTCGTTGATGCGCGCCGCACACTCGGCATAACTCTCAGGCGAATGTCCGCTCACGTTGACAATCATATTGGTATCAATGTCCTTGATCTGAGGATAAATGTGAGAGCAGAAATACTCCACACCCTTGTTCTGCAAACCTACGCAGTTGAGCATGCCCTGAGGCGTTTCAGCCATACGCGGATAGTCGTTTCCCTCGCGCGGTTCCAGAGTAGTGCCCTTCACGATAATACCGCCAATCTCCTCCAGAGGAACGAAATCGGCAAATTCCAATCCGTAGCCGAAAGTACCCGATGCAGTCATCACAGGGTTCTTCAACTCCAAATCCTTTATCTTTACACTTAAATCAGCCATAATCTTCTGTTTTACTTAAAAATGTTTTTACAAACAAAGGCAAAAGAATTCTTCGTTCTTCGCTCTTCGTTCTTCATTTCCAAACAAATTCTTCACTCTTCGTTCTTCACTCTTCACTTAAATTTCCCAAGTAAGTTTCTTGATGTTGATGACAGGTCCATCCTTGCAGACGCACTGGTTACCCTCGGTAGTTTTCTCTACGCAGCAGAGGCAGGCACCCACGCCGCACGCCATCTTGTTCTCAAGAGAAACCTCACACTCCACACCAGCCTTCTTGGCAAAGCGAGCCACGCTCACCATCATCGGCTTAGGTCCGCAGGTAGAAATCATATCAAACTTCTCGTTCTCCAGAACAGAGTGGTTGGTAACGAAACCTACCTCGCCAGCCGAGCCATCCTCGGTAGTGATGCATACCTTTCCGATCTTGGCAAACTCATCCAGTTCGAGCAGATCTGTAGCCTTGCGTGCACCCAGCAGGAAGGTAACTTCAGCCCCGAAATCCTTGATGAGTTTTCCGAAATAGAGGAGCGGAGCCACACCTACGCCGCCACCTACGAGGAGATATTTCTGGCTCTTCCCGGTAGGCATGGTGAAGCCGTTGCCGAGAGGCAGCATACAGTTGAGCACATCGCCCTCCTTGAGCTGTCCGAGCTGACGAGTACCGTCGCCCACCATTGCAACGAGCAACCAGAGCTGATTATTTTCACGATCCACGAAATTGATTGAGATAGGACGGCGAAGCATGGTAGTAGGCGAATGGTCTACTCTTACTTCAACGAATTGGCCAGGCAAGATTTCAGGCAAAGGTTTCTCATCGGTAAGCTTAATCAAAACGTGCTTATCGCTAAGCGCCTCTACAGAAACCACCTTGAGGTCGAGAACATATTTTTTCATCTTATTGCTAATTTTTAATATGCTTATTATATAATGTACGTATATTATAATAGGTACGCGTAGCTTCCGGTTACGCCCACCTACGTTTCTACGATGCAAAGGTACATCAAAAATCCGAATTTACGAAAAGAAAAGAGATATTTTTTCTTTATCGCCGCTCCTATGTGTTTGTTTTAGGGTTCTCCAATCCCTACTTTATTTCTTAGGAACGAAGGTTTCCCAGGTCTGATCATCGTAGAAAATACGGATTTCGGTAATCTTTCTTTGCGGTTTGTCTACATATTTTACCGCCGCTTGGGCGATATTTTTAGGTGTACGATTTACACCCTGCATTTGAGGCTGGTCAAAGAGCGAGGGAGAAGTAGGGGAGGCTGTGGCTCCTTCGGCTCCAAAATCGAGCATAGGCTCAGCAGAGGCGGCTCCAGAAGGCTGACTACCCTGCTTCATCCCCTCAGCACCACCGGCTGGTCCATCCGTAATGCCCTGATACATGTCTGCAGCACCCTCTTCGCTGCCACCCTGGGAAGCCTGGTTCTGATACATAGGAGGAGTACCGTAGAGTACCCAATAAACGTTTACCTGAGGAAAACTCTTATGGATGCCATCCACAATGCTAAGCGAAGGATTGGTCTTCCCGTTGAAAATATTGCTCAGCGTAGCGGTCGAAATTCCGATCATCTGAGCGAAGTTTTGCTGAGTGAGGTGCTGGTCCTCCATCAGCTGTCTGATTCTATCTTTCATGCTCTAAAATTTTTAGCGTTCATTTTTCTACTGATACGATGTTTTATTTCCGAACAAGCCACTTTTGGGCCCTTTTCGGGTTGATTTTACAAAGATAAAGCAAAAATTTAGAATAACCAAACATTTCTGAATAAATTTAGATTTTTAAACTTTAGGTTTCTGTTTATAAATTTAAATTCTACTCACTCCACCATCCGGTTTTTAGGTTTAGTTTTATAAATATAAACCTATCAGTCAAAATATATGACGAACCTTTTCTTTATAGATTTAGGCTAAATCACTGGTTATTCATACCATAAACCACCTAAATAAAGGAATATAGAGCGATTTATGCAATGTTTACACCATACCTATGTAAAAATCTATGGTTTACAAAACAACTAAAGCACATAACTAACTGAGTTTCCACTACTTATAAATTCAAAATATAGCATGAATATTTATTCATTCATAACTATAAATACCCTGTTTTATCTTTATTTTTATAAATATAAAATGTAAATTCGTGTATTTAGTTTTCTTGCGTTTATGTTTATAAATCGAAATCACCCGTTTTGATTTATGAATTTAAAAACATAAACTTAGGAAACATAAACCTTAATAAATGCAAACGACCGATTTCAGACAACAGGAAATGGCAATTTTTTCCATTTCTAGCGTATTCCAGCCCATCGGCAAGGAGACGGGTAAATTCGCGAGTAATGAAGAGGGTTAATTTATCTAAGTTACTGATAACCAATAAAGTTAAGTCTATTTTCAGGCAAAACAGGAAAATGGGCATCTAGCTCGAAAAATCGCTTAAATCCCCCATTTTTGCCCAAAAATCGCCCAAAATGAGCCCAGGTAAACGCTCCAAAAAGAGCTGAAAATCCCCTATTTGGGGCAAATTTATAATGCTAAACGCTAGTTGGCTGCTTTCTGGAAACAGGCGGCAAAGAAGGCAGAAAACGAAAACGAGCTCCTGCCGAGAGAAAACTCTCAGCAGGAGCTCGCCTACTCTCCCCCACCTCGCTCTTCAGCATCAGTGAAGGATAAAAAAGATGAGTTCTTTCATCAGTTCACCCACTGGAGTGGATGGATTATCCAGTCCCTTTATCTTCGCATCCACCTCCTTAAACTTCTCAATAATCGCCATCACTTTCACGCCCGTATAGTTCCTCATTCCTGTAATATATTCGCGCGCCGCCCAAGCTCCGCGCAAATCCAGGAATTTTGCGAGCTCATTTTCGTTCTGCCTGTTGGGTGCATAATAAGCAATCATCAGGTTTTGGAAATAAGTAAAGAGCATCGGGAGAAGCGTGAAGAGAGAGCCACTCTTCGGATTGCTGTCAAAATAATTTATTATCTGATTTGCCTTGAACACATCGCGGCTGACGATGGCACTTCTCAGCTCGAAGGCATTGAAGTCTTTGCTCACCCCTATTTCTCGCTCCACAATCTCCGGAGTAACACGCCGGTCGTTCTCTGGAAGAGAAATGAGCAGTTTGTCGAGCTCGGAAGTGAGTCGGTGCAAATCTGCTCCCACATGATCTGCCACCATCTGGGTAGCCTTGGGTTCAATGGTTGCCTTACGGGTCTTGAGATAAGTCTCGATGAAGCCCGGCAGATTTCGGTCGTAGAGCTTCTTGCTTTCAAAAACCACACCCGCCTTGGCAGCTAGAGCAGAAAACTTTTTACGACTGTCGAGCTTGCCGTTTTTATGACAGAAAACAAGGATGGTTGTTTTTACCGGATTTTCGAGGTACTTCTCGAGCGCTTCCAAATTCCGCAAATTCTGAGCCTCTTTCACAACCACCACTCTATACTCCGCCATCATCGGGTAGCCCTTGCACAAATCTGCCACTTGCGCACCCGTAACATCAGCTCCGAAAACCACCGTCTGATTGAAGTCACGCTCCTCGGGCTGGAGCACATTTTCTGAAATGTAGTCGCAGATCTTATCTATATAAAAAGGTTCCTCGCCCATCAGAACATAGACGGGAGAATACTTCCGAGCCTTCAAATCTTTCATGATTGACTCGTAACTTATTGCACTTTTCTTTTCTACCATTGAATTATTTTTTGTAACTTTGCACCCAGCAAACTCCGGGGGGGTGCGGACAAGCATTTGCTCCGCCTCCAGGTTCGCAGTTTTCTGAGGTACAGTTTTCAGCTGCACTTCGACTGCAAAGTTACAAAAAATAAATTGAACTGCCTATATAAAAGAGGTAGTTTTTGAAAATGAGGTATGGTTAAAAGAAGAAAAAAAACCATATCGAAAACAGAAAAGAAAGAAATATAACCCTATATATATAATAAGGTACAGAAAAATGATTCGCTTAAATTTGCCATCTTTCGACATCAAGGTTTCGGGCTCAAAACAGCATCCCCAGATACTGGATGTGCTGCGCCGGAAGTTCATCACGCTCACTCCCGAAGAGTGGGTGCGCCAGCATTTCGTTCATTTTCTCATCGAGCACAAGGGGTATCCTGCCTCTCTGCTCGCCAACGAAATCCAGCTGAAATGTGGCGACAAGGTGCTGCGCGCCGACAGTGTACTCTACTCCCGTGAGCTGCAGCCCCGCATGATTATCGAGTACAAAGCCCCTCACATCCCCATCACGCAGAAAGTGTTCGACCAGATTTCGGTTTACAATCTTCTGCTCCATGTCGACTTTCTGGTGGTGAGCAACGGGCTGGAGCATTACATCTGCAAGATGGATTATGAAAGTAAAAAATATGTATTTTTAGAGACCATTCCTGATTATTCCGATTTATTGACATTATGAGAGCGTCGGAGGATAGTCCGGAAGTTTTTAAACAGAGTTTCCCCAGTTTTCAAAATTTGCGAATTTCCGCCCAACCGGCCATCCGTTTTAGAATTCGCGAATTTTGGAGACCTTTTTCTGCCCCCTTTTCCTCTCCTTTTTGAGTACTCCTTTCCCTCCTCCTTTTTGAGCACTCCTTTTCCTCTCCCTTTTTGAGCACTCCTTTTCCTCTCCCATCCCCGTAACTACTCAGCACCCCTATAGAAAACTTCTCGTTAATAAAGCATAAATTTGATTTTGCTTATTTTCATCATCATTACAAACTCTTTAATGATTGAGTCGGTGA
>ERZ779910.10-NODE-10-length-64963-cov-7.84945_pt1 | contig 64963 bp, 41 predicted proteins | sample MGYA00511585_ERZ779910 | MGnify/ENA primary metagenome ERZ779910 (study PRJEB29588, sample SAMEA2156362) | human gut metagenome | biome: human gut; feature: human-associated habitat; material: faeces | place: Denmark | collected 2008/2010 ...
AATACATGGGGGCTACTCGCCCCCAAACCCCTCGGTGTTTTCAGGTATAGATTATAAAGCCTGAAACCCCTCAAATTTTTGCACTTCTATTGAGAACTTGCCCTATGCGGAAAAGAGTTCCGATAGTGGTGCCAAAAGTAGCTTTTTTAGGCACTTTTGCCACCACTATCGGGCTTTTGGCAAATGAAACTTATCATGCGTTATCCTGCCTTCGATACGCTATGCCATAGTATTTTAGCGTAGAAGAGACTGAAAGATACTGAAACTTGTAAAATAAGCTGTTCTGAATCCCCGAAACTTGTAAAATAAGGTGTTCTGATGAGTTAAAAACATGTAAAATAAGGCATTCCTCATTATTTTTTCTTATCTTTGTTCGCCCCGAAAAAACAACGGGATTGGGTTGTGGAAAGGGGGGAAGAGAAAATAGAGATAAATTTAAATATAAGAAATGAACAAATTAAAAGCTTTATTGGGTTTCGACCCAAAGACTACTACGGTCAAGACGGAATTGATAGCTGGTATGACTACTTTCCTGACCATGTGTTACATCCTGGCAGTAAACCCTACCATCCTCGCCACTACGGGTATGGACAAGGGAGCTCTCTTTACTGCCACAGCCATCGCTTCAGCCATCGCCACCTTCCTGCTGGCTTTCATGGCAAAGTTGCCTTTTGCCCAGGCTCCTAGTATGGGACTGAACGCCTTCTTCGCCTTCACCCTTTGTCAGGCTATGGGCTTGACCTGGCAGCAGGCTTTGGCGGTATTGCTCGTAGAGGGTATCATCTTCCTTGCCATCACCTTCCTTAATATCCGCGATAAGATATTGGAGTGTATTCCGAAGAATCTGCGATTCGCCATTTCGGCAGGTATCGGTATGTTTATCGCCTTTATCGGTTTGAAGAATGCGGGCATCATTACTGCCAATGCGGATACTTTCGTGCAGCTCGGCAAGTTTACACCAGTCAGCATCCTGGGTCTCATCAGCATCCTGCTCTGCGGTTGTCTGATGGCGAGAAGAGTGAAGGGCTCCCTGTTTATCGCCATCATCATCTCTACCTTGATTGGTATTCCGATGGGTGTAACCCAGTTCTCTGACAACTGGATGCCGGTATCTACCCCTCACAGCATTGCTCCTATCTTCTGCCAGTTCGATTTCACCGGCTTCTTTACTCCTAAGATGTTCATGGTGGTTTTCTCGCTGTTGCTTGTCAACATCTTCGATACCATCGGAACAGTTCTGGGATTGGTTTCCAAGCTCGGTGTCAAGGAGAATGAGAAGGGCGAGATTCCGGGCGTAAAGGAGGCGATGATGAGTGATGCCATCGGTACTACAGCCGGTGCATTGCTGGGTAGCTCTACCATTACCACTTATGTGGAGAGTGCTTCGGGCGTTGCCGAGGGTGGTAAATCGGGCTTGACATCTTTCTTTGTGGGTTTGATGTTTATCCTGAGCATCTTCCTGGCTCCAATCTTCCTGCTGATTCCGAGCGCAGCCACCAGTGGTGCCCTGGTAATGGTGGGTGTATTGATGATCGATTCGTTCAAGAAGATTGAGTTGGAGGATATCTCCGAGTCATTCCCTGCCTTTATCACGATGATTACGATGGTACTCTGCTACAGCATTGCCGATGGCATCTGCCTTGGTATTCTGAGCTATGTATTGATCAAGATGATGGTGGGCAAGTTCAAGGATCTGAATCCTACGCTGTATATCCTGAGCATCTTCCTGCTCTTCAATTATGTTTTCGGTTAATTAAACGACAGATAAAAAACGAGGCGGCAATCTGCATCACGCAGATTGCCGCCTTCTCTTTTCTAACTAACTTTCTTATCAACTATTCAAAATGTTATTACCTATATATGGATTCCAGGGCATCCTGCCCTGGATGTAGTTTGTTTACTTCAAACGGATGATATTCAGCGAGCTGGCTGGAATCTCTACTGTTGCACCGTTCTTCTCTGTAGTTACGTAGTTTTCTACAGGATAGATATTGGTAGGATTGTCGATGGTATTCTCCTCCAGACCGTTCTTGGCAGAAAGGCGGATGAGCTTGCCATTCTTGATTTCCTTGCCCTGAAGATTAATCTTCGCTGTGGTGTGCTCGGTGCTGGTGTTGGCAATCTTAAGGATTACCTCGCCAGTATTCTCATCAAGCGTTGCTGTTGAGAAGATACCAGGAAGGGTGTTTGCCTTCAACTTGGTAGAGAATATTTCCTTGCCATCCAACTTGGCGAAGATGCTGTCGCCTACTACTTTCAGCTCGATGTCATACCACTTGCCGGTCTCGATGCTGCCTGGGGTAGTAGCAATCTGACTCTTGGCACCATTCACGATAGACTCCACACCGTGCTGGGTATTGTTCCAGCCACCGAGGTTCAACCAGCAGTAGTTGTTCTTATCCACGTAGTTAAAGATGATGAGGAAACCTTCGTTTCCGGCATCCTTCTTCGCGCGTACCTTATATATATAGCCATTGCTGGTAATCTCGCCTGGGTTCAGACGGATGCAGCTTTCTTCGTTGCTGGTCTGCTTGATGAGGCTACCCTCAGTCTTCCACTGTCCACGGATATCGGTAGGCAACTCCTGCAAGGTCATCGGCAGCGCCTTTCCGTTCTCATCGCTGTAGCCCTTGTCCTCGAAAGAAACCTGAGTGCCCCATGTTCCCATACCTACACGGCAAATAGCTGGCTTCACCTGAGTCTGCTCATATTTGTATGGATTCTCCTGGTTCACCTTCAGTACACGGGTACCGATGTTGTTTGCCATCACGTTCTGAACGTAGTAAGATGGAGTTCCGAATACCTTATCTGATGTATACTGAATCATATCCGGTGCCCACATACGGTTGTTGAGGTTGGCGAAGATAGGAGCGTAGGATGCCATGGTCACGATGTCAGAGTTGTTCTCGATGCCCATCATATAGACAGCCTCACCGAGTGCTGCATCGAGCGAACCCATATTGCCGAAGCCCTGGGTTACGGCATATTCACCTACATAAATCTCGCTGCCCTTACGGTCGTAGTTATCATACTTGTTGAAGTTCTCGGCAAACCAGGCAGGATTTCTGTAGTAGTGCTCGTCGAGGAGTTCTACGCTCTCGTTGCTTTCCCACTTAGGATTGTCATCGCCCCAAGCCACCACGTTACCGATGAGGTGCATCTTAGGATATTTTGCCAGAACCGCATCCTTGAACTTCTTGAAGCGCTCGTAGTAATGGTCGCTCTGAGCCGCAGGATCCGGCTGGTTGTTCTCATTACCAATCTCCAGATACTCGATATTGTATGGTTCCGGATGACCATTCTTAGCACGGAGCGCACCATATTTAGAGGTAACAGGACCGTTGGCATACTCCAGGGCATTCATGCACTCATCAATCCAAGGTTGGATGCTGTCTACAGGAGTCATACCGCCGTGCCACAAACCTACGTTTACAACATAGAGAGGCTTGGCGTTCAGATCCTCGGCAAGCTGCAGATACTCATCGAATCCCATACCATCGCTGGTACGGTAGCGCCAGTTTACGTTCTTATGGCCCGGACGTTCCTCAATAGGACCGATAGTCTTCTCCCAGTGGAAAGCATTCTCTGGAGATTCCTGTCCTTCAACGTAGCAACCGCCAGGGAAGCGGACGAACTTAGGATGGATGTTATAGAGAAGCTGAGCCAGGTCAGGGCGCAAGCCATTCTCTCGATTCTTGAAAGTAGGAGGGAAGAGGCTTACTACATCGAGAACGATGGTACCTTTTCCGTCGGCTACGAGTTCGAACTGAGCCTTGGCATCGTTTCCGTTGGCAGTCAACTCAGCCGTATATTTGGTCCACTTCTTGCCAACCTTGGCATTGAGTGCTGTTTCTGCATACACCTTATCGCCCTTGGCGTTGGTGAGGCGAGCCTTCAATCCGCCCTTGTAGCTACCCTTAGCCCAGAAAGAGAGTTTATAGGTTCTGCCCTGCACGGCGTTGATTCCCCAGAACCCCTCATTGATGAGAGAGGCTGTAGCTGCAGGCTTGGCAGCGATGGTAAGCTGGAGTGCCTTGCCCTGTGCATTGTTGAGCAAACCCTTATTGATGAGTTGTGCATTGATCTTTGCACCTTCCTGAGCGGCAGTTTTCCAGGTAGGAATATTCTTGTCATCGTCTTCGAAAGAACGGTTGCTGATGAGTTCGGCATAGAGACCGCCATCTGCAGCATGGTTGATATCCTCGAAGAAGATACCATAGAGGTTAGGAGATACCTTGATACCTGGGTTAGAGGCATCTACCTGAATGGTTACTTGGGCGTTGGCTGCCAATGTTGTGGCGAGCACAGCCGAGAGTAAAAAATGTCTTTTCTTATTCATTGTTTATTCTTTAGGCTTGTTTTTATTTTGTTGCTTGTTATTTGCAGGTAGCATGAAGCCGCAGCTTTTGGAAGTTACTTCCTGCTGCGATTCATACACAGCCGCAAAAGTACACAAAATACACTGAAAAGAGGTGGACAAAACGGAGAATATAGTGTAAAAGGTGGATTTTCTGCTGAAAATCCACCTTTTTATTCTCTGTTGGACGGATTAGCACGCCAGTATCATAATACGCTTTCCCCGAATATTTTATTCTTCGGATTACGCTGGTTTTACTTTTTTATGTCCCACAGATTTCACTCTTTTATGTCCCACAGATTTCACAGATTTACACAGATATTCGACCTGTTTGGTGTTTGAAGAAGGTCACGCAGATATCGCAGATGACGCAGATATCTTTCTTCCGTTAGGCGTCCCGGCGGAGTTGCAATCCGCCGTTAAAAAATGTTCGACCTTTTCTTTGCGGATTTGTAATCCGCTGTAACTTGTAACGATTATCCGCCAGTTTCAAAAATACTCTTCATTCTTCACCGAAGTGGTGTAAGTTGTTGTGTATGAGTTTCTTTAGTAGGGTGAAGAGTGCGCTCGACTCTTCACCCACTCTTCTTCCGGAAAATCTGCGTCATCTGCGAAATCTGCGTGACCTTCTTCAAAGGCCGAACAGGTCGAGCTTCCGTTTAAAATCCGTGCGTAATCAGTGGAGCAAGAATGCTCTGTTAACTCAGCGTAATCTGATGAATAAAATATCCAGGTGAAGAGTAAATAAGAGAGTGGGGATTTTCTCTCCCGACGTATCGTTTTGTGCCTGGCAATGGCAAGATATTGCCCTGGTAAAGGGCAATATAATGCCGTAGTGAGGCAATAAGCGATGGAAGCGTCTTTACCATCCGTCAGTACTATCATGATGACCTCTCAGTGACGTCTTGACTTTTGTCAGGAGTATCCTGACAAAAAGAAGGGCTGGACTTTCTCACGAAAACCCAACCCTTCTTTTTAAAACAGCTGTTTTTTATGCTATGTTTATATATATGTAAAAGATGTTATAATATTTATCACTTATCTTATGTTTATTGCAGAACATGTACCAGGCGGATTGGCATGGCTCTGTAGATACCTGTATTTCTTCCATTGCTGCCGCTGACGAAACGCAAGTTCGACAATGTCATAATCCTGCCATAGATATCAAAATAGCGATACCAGAATCCATACTCAGGACTGGTGGTGTCGAAACCCTGGTTACCAGAGAGCAATGTCTTTGTCCATAGGGAGACATGGGTAGGGTTCTTAAGGCTCTCACCTTCTACATAACCGGTTGTAGGCAGATAGATAGTGGGCAGCACAGAGTTGACAGTCGTTATTTCTATACTGTTGTAGACCTCACCCGACTCGGTGTAGCGATTGACTACCTTAAGTTTTCCACCGTCTATAATATCTTGGATATCGTCATTTTCGGGAATTTTGAAACCATGGGGAATCAACTCATTTAACAAGCTGCCTGCAAGATCTTGAGCTCTTTTTTCGTTAGCAATTTGGAAATATCCACCAATAGCGTTCCTGTTGGCTTGCAGTGCTTTTGTTTCTATTGAATAGTTACCATTGTTGGATGCCCCGAGGTTTCGGTCCAGCATGATATACGTTTTGTTTTTGCCTTGCACTTGAATGACACCATAATAGAATCTGCCGCTGACCGTTGGCAATTTGTCTTCACCATTACCATTAGGATCGACAGGTGGCTGTTGGTGGGCATCTGATATTTCATGGAAGATACCACTGTGATAGACAGGATATTTAATGTGAATCTCGTGCCCGTCACTGGTGTAAGAGATGGTGAAATCTCCTTTCCAAAAGTTGAAGTTATTATCTTCGTTATTTACCAAATCTACTTGCCAATAGCTCTTTCCGTTATTGGTGATTTCTTTGATAGTATATCTGTCACTGTGCTCGGACCCTTTGGTACAAGTCTCATTTAATTCATTCTTAGGAATCCAATACCTGTAACGATTGCTTACTACGGTGAAGTGGAGACCATCGTTTCTTACGGTTCCATATTGCAGGTCTTCCGGTTTGATACCTTGTGTATTGTCTATGAAATCATGGAAATAATCTTCTGAAATATGATTATTATTATTCTTATCAAGAAGAATGACCGTGCGGGTGTCCGAACGTTTGAAATCGTTACCCTTTTGCGTGATGGTGATGGTGCGGGTCAAGTCACCAGACCTGACTACGACATGTCCTTCCCGTGTTTCTTCTGAGTAGCGGTTCTCTGTCAATGGGATGGAGAGACGATATTTCTTTCCTGATGTAGAGTTTGGACCATCAGCATCCGGTATGTCTATTGTTTCGGAAATAGTGATTTCGCCAATCCATTCTGCATCCTTAGATTCCACATTCCACGAACCGTCCTTAATGGTGGTGACAAGTGTGGCAGTAGTGGATTCATTCCATGCCGCACTCACCTGGTCGCTTACGCCGAGGTGATAGTCCTTGCAGGCTATCATATCGGTAACCAAAGGATTGTCATCCTTCACTATCACCTTCATACGATTCTCAGGATATGGGTCTGCAACAGCTTTCTCTTCCGTTTCCCAACCATAGGTATTAACGTAGGAGATATTCACCGTATAGGCATGATTGCGCAGAAGATTGATGAAAGTCTTGCCATCCGTACTATCCGTACCGTAGAATGCCACTTTGTAGTAACCTGTTACGTCCTTATATTTACCCTTAATGATAAGGAATGCCTGGTCTGCCTTTGTTTCCGACTCATAGAAAGCTATATCGTCTGTCGCAAAGTCTCTACTGGTGTTGTCATAGCTGACACCTGAAGGCAACGTCGGAGCGGTGACTTCCCATGTTGAAGCGTTCCAGTTATCCTCTGCAGGAGCAATGGTTCCGCTACCAGCAGCCCTGTAAAGTTTATAGCCTTCCACGGTAAAAGTTTCTTTTTCGATAAACTCAGAACTGCTGTTAGTGGTTGGTCCTTGAACACTCACCTTACCGAACTGGCGCAGGAGGGTGACGGAAGGATTCGTTCCCATCAATGCAGACACACTAATCCTACCCCAGCAGAGAGGATTCTCCGTACTGATGGTACCGCTGACCACAGCCTTGTCCAAACCGTTCTGACATTGCTCATCGGTTAAAGAAGCTGCATTAGCCACCAGATGAATCATACTGGCATTAGAGACAACAGGCACCTTCACCTTGTAGCCGTTTTCAACGATATCCCAACCAGTAACACTTTCATTAGAAAGGAATTTTCCGTCTTTATCGTATGCCACAACATTCAGGCTTGTCAATCCTGTATCGCCGGCACGTGTCAGTTCTTCTTTTGAAAAGTCGGGGAGGCTGATGGTGAGCGTTATTCCACCACCTTCCAGTCCATCTACGTCAGATGAAGTTGAACTTCCATTTTCGTTCAACTGATCGCTGCAACTGGTCAACGCCAGCAACATCAGCAAAAATGATATTATCTTTTTCATTTCCTTCCTTACTTTACTTGTTTATACACCTGATGGTTTACCAGGATGCCAGCTATCATTGTCATAATATCCTGTATCGTTATACTTCTCATAACTTCTACCTCCGAAAAGGGTATATTTCTCATCATAGGCATCCTTTTCAAACTGAAGGACTATACCCTTCTCATGATAGCCGTCAACCGCTTTTAACCTTATCGTTGTCTTCCACCAGTCTCCTGATACTGATTCGCTTCTGAAACTATTGGCTTTGTGACCATCCCAAGTGTTGTCCCAATGTTTATATTGGTCATTAGTTCCAGAGGATGTCGGATTGTTTGTTGCGACACCGAACTTAAACGCCCAGCCTAATACTTTATTCTTGGTATAGACAACATAATTGATATCCTTAACTATCGGCTTCTCATCGAAAATACGATAATAGGGGTCTGTTGTCGGGTCGTAAAGTATCCAACCTTCTCGGTCTTCATAGTTGAAAAGGGGGATACCAAGCGCCATGTGCTGAGGGCAGCGGTGAAGGTCCGCACCATCGTTGTTGAAGCTGTAGAATATCATCAATGTCTCGCCAGGCTTGATCGGTGTAGTTTCTTTACCGTCGCCATAATCCCATCTATATCCTTTAGCATTAAAATCCATGTCCTTGTAGTACCATCCTGGATTATTCGTGTCCCCAGTCATACCGCTTGGATTATTATATCTATTAGTAAAGTACCACACATTTTCTTTAGGTATTGCTGTTCCTGTCGTTTCACCCTTTTGAGAATAAATATATACATTATGTCTACTTGTTTGTATCTTATTGTCCCAACCTTCTCCTCTCCAAGAATCGTTCCAGTTGTTATTGTTATCACCTGTTCCATAGTATTCATCCAAAATACCTTGGAATTGGTTAGTATTAAACTTGCCATTATTTGTCGACCTGTCATTAATGGCACGGAAATAGATACGGTAATTGTCAACCGGAGGTCTTACTGTTACTTTAATATCTCTGTACTTATAGTTGCTATTATACGAGTCTTTCGAGTGTACTCGGAATGTATGCACTGTAGTTGTTCCAGGGGCGGTTGTAGCCTCCACCTGGAATGTTCCCTTGGGAGCGTTTTCATCGGATGGCTTCGATATATTGATAGTTGATTCACCAATGGTGGAAGTCAGCTCGTTAGGAAGCACGATACCTCCCAAGTTTGTAACCCAAGTGAATACCTTTGTGTTGGTTTTTGCACTTGCCTCATAATAGATGATTACCTCCAATGGATCAACCTCAAACAGAGGTTCTACATTGTAGTCTACATCCAGATATTTCTTCAGGTTGTTAGCCTTCAGCCATATCTTGGTCTTTCCTTTCGGAGGAAATTTACCTTCCCCATTTCCATAAGCACTCATGGGAATCTCGGGATTAATCCTAAAGGTGATAATATGATTGACCTCATCTTTTTTATCTTCAACGACGAGGGGCTTACCATCAACAATCGCATCGCAACCAAACTCCACATTCACCCAATTTGACTTGTAGGAAATAGAGTCTTCCTCTATGGAGGTTATTTGAGCGCTTGTCTTGTTTACCCACAGTGTGGTATGGCTGAAGTCTGCATCTATCGTTACAGGAGTCCAGTCCTCTACGCTCACATTACAGTTGAGAGTCATGTTTCCCAGACTCTTGATCTTGCCGATAATCTCATAATAGGTGCCACGAGGGAAAGTTGGGACTTCTTTGGAAGTTGAACTCTCGTCCTGACGATGTCCCAGCTTAATCTTATAGTAGTTCTCAATGTTACCATTCACAGAGCCATTAACTTTGAGGGTAGACTGCTGAGAGGCTTCGGCGATATAACGCTCAGGCAGATAGTAAGTGCCTTGAAAAAGCCACTTATCGGCGGCATTCTGTGGAGCAGCTGTAGGAGTAGCTTCATGAACAAGGGTGATGATGTCCTTATTATTCACATTGGCATTGGTTGCATCCTCTGTCCAGTCTCCCGCTTTATAATAACCACCCTTATTGCTTGCCTCAGAAGAAGTTGCATAAACTTTATTTTCAAAACCATTGGCATAATCTTGGCTAACACTAGAGGCTGGCTTGCTAAATGCTCCATCCCAACTCAGCGTGGTGCTAGGAGAAAGCTTTTGAGCCAGAATATCCTTGATGATATAGCTATTACCATTGAATGCAGAACCTTCAGCAGTAGGATCGAAGATGAGGTTGAGCTTAACCTTTACGCATGTAAACTTCAGGTTAGCTGCTACCTCGGTATATTTCTTACCACTTTTTTCTATTTTTGTATCGATGATATTACCGTTCACATCCTTTGGCTCATAAATCATCGGGATGTTTGTAGAAACCGGCATTCCCGGTTCTGTTCCAACGCCATAACCCAGTACTATATTTTTGAGATCATCTTCTGTTTTGATAGTCTTACCACTCAACACCTTGTTCATATTGGCAACCACATAGATATGGTAAGTGCCCGGCTCGATATTGAGCTGATAGTTAGCTACATGCGGCTCTACCATCATCGAAGCCAGTGGGGCAGGGAGTGTCTCTACCAGGAGCTTGCCTTCATTTCCTGTAGGGAAAGCATAGAGGGTCAGGTCGTTGATCTGGCATTCATCTACCGTAGCATTATAGGTAGGAAGGCCGGAAGCATCGTCGGTACGGGTGCCGCGGCTGCTGAGCATGGTTGGCACGAGTACATGTAAGTTGCTTTCTGACGAAATTGGGGCGCGCTCTCCTCCAAGTTCGTCAGAGCAACTTACTGTAACCAACAATATAAACCAACTAACTAAACTTAAAATGAAATCTCGTATTTTCATTGTTTCTAATTTTTAAAGTCAAATACTCTTATGAGCTAAATGCCCGGAAGGGGCTCTGACACCTGAAACGATTAGAAATCGACACGCTGGATGCGCTTGCTCCAATCCAGGATGGAAATGCTGAGCTTCGCATACTTCCACTTGTTGCCCTGGAGGAAGAAGTCGAGCTTATAGTCGTACTCACGGTCCAGGAATTCCTGCTCTGAATAATGGCGGGCTTCGAAGGCGCCACGGCCTTGAGCCAGACAGTCAGCAAGATTGATGCGTGCCACCTCTTCGCCTGTAGTCTTGTTCGTGATGGTGAGGATGGCGTTCTTGTCGTTTTCTGCTGCCGGATGCCAGATGAGTCGGGAGAACATGAGGGCGGCATGAGCGGTGCGCTCCTTTACATTGCCTTCGGTATCCTTAAACTCAGTGGTCCAGGTGTAATATGGGGTATATGTCAACTCCTCGTCGGGGAGGAGAGAGTTGTCGTAACTGATATCGCCGTTGGCATTGGTTATCTGATAACTGAAGTCATCGGCATTGATGTTGGCAGGCTCGTCGCTCTGATGCAGGCTGATGGTGAGCTGCTTGGTATCACGAACCAGACCGATGGTATGGCGTGTAACCTGCAGGTCTTTTACTTCAACCAGTTCGTTGCTGAGTCCTTGCCAGAGTGTATCGAGCGGTTGGCTCTGGTTGTTCACCTTGCCCTGTTCGCGGTCGAGTCGTGCATGGAGGGCGGTGATGTTGTCACCCTGCTGTGGCAGAGCTATCTGGAATTTGGCACCTGGCTGCGCGAGTGCATCTTCGTATTTCTTTTGGAAGGCGAAGGTTGCGAATCTGTATTTGCCAGGTTGCAAGTCTATGCGCATGGCATAGTTAGGGTCCTTGAGCGGCTGTGATACCGCATCGTTATAGGCTTCATGGCGAGCAATGAAGTTGCCCTGCTCGTCGTATACGAATACGCAGAGTCCGCCCACATGATCATTGAACATGTCGGCACGCTGCACGTTGTAGTCGTACTTGAACTGCAAGTCAACACCCATGTCACAAGGAGGCAGATCGTCGTGCATCAAGTCGTTGCAGCTTGCTAGCAGGCTGCCGGCCATGATGAAGCCCCATCCCATGCATATATTCTTGATCCAACTGTTAAACTTCTTGTTTGCCATGATGCTTATCTGTTTTATGAAAAAGTAAAGTGTATAAATTGATTCTTATTCTTCCGTGATAGCCAGCCGCTCCTTAGCGCTGGAGCGGCTGAGCTATATATAATAATGTGAAATGGATTACAAATCGACTGTGTCTGAACGCTTAGCCCAAGAAAGGATCTTCACGCTGACGCTAAGATACTTCTCGTTCTCATCATCTGGCTGAGTTGGGTCTACTGGAGGCACACCAGGGTAGCCAGGGCCATAGACGTTGCCAACTTGCAATTCATACCAGTTGTTACGGAGCATACCATAACGGCCAAGATACTTGCCATTATCTGTTCCATAAGATTCACCTGATTTCCATGGAGTCAATGCGCCGAAGTGCTTAACACGAGCGATATAGTATGTAACACCATTAAGATAGGTATTGATACCAACCATCGCTTCTGCATGTCCTGCTCCATCAGTCAAGCCGAGTTTATCATTAATCGCCTTAACGATTTCAGTACCCGTTTTACCGCTATAATCTGTACCGGCAACAAGAGGTGTACCAGAAGCATCCTTGATATCTGCCAAGGTAATCACATGTGAGCCTTCATTCTTGAGATTTGTATAGTCAACTGTACAACCTGGGAGAACTGAAGTTGCTGCTGCTTCTACTGCAGCCTTCAATTTAGTTTCATTCAGGATAGTTGTCATATTACCAATGGTGTAGAATGTACCATCTGTCTCTGCAAGGCCATCCTTAGGAGTATATTTTGCCTTGAAGATAACACGGGTTGTCTGACCCTGATACATGTTTGCCAAGTTAAAGGTGTTCTCTAAGCAATATACCGGATTGGTGATGGTGGCGTTGGTGAAGTCTTTATTAATCTCACTTGTAGCAGTGATAAAATTGAATTCATCTTTTCTTTTGGCAACAGCTTCATCTGCAAGTTTGAGTTCATCCTTATCGTAGTTAGGATCCTTTCCCCAATAAACACGGTTGTTAGTACCTATGAAACGATTGGAAGGATCTGTTTTCCAAATATCGCCAAAATCAGATTTCAAGCCATCAATATTATGAACAGCGTATGTCTTCTGGTTTGTGATATCCAAAGCCCATTTGCTGAATTTTACTGTACTCTCTGTATCAGTATTTGTTGCCTTGTCCTTAACAGTTATTGTTCCAGGGTCAGCAACTGTCATCTTTGCTACTCCACGCTCTACATAAACTGTTGCGGCACACTTACTAGCATCTTCCTTTGCTTCTGCCTCGCTGGCATATATTTTATTTTTGTCAATACTAACCAAAGTTGCAGGTGAGTCAGCACTTCCTTTCAACGGAGCATTAGCCATATAGAAGTCACTAGAAGCAGCCAAATCAGTAACTGAAGGAGTCAAAATTTGGCTGTTCCACTCATTATAACTTTGACCAACAGTAGGCAATGGTACCTTTACTCCATCAGTTTTATTGTTATTAAGCAAAACCAAAACATAATATTGATTCTTGGTATCCACATTAGTAAGCTTTGCTACCAGCTTTTTAGAAGTTGTTGTGATACCATCTGTAGTATTGTCAGTCCAATCTGCAGCAGCTGTTGGTAAATCTACGCTCTCAACAAACTTGTAAGAGCCTTCATCTGAACCATACTTCTGGAAGATGAGGGCAGTTGCGCTTTTTACAGCATACTCTTCTGCTGTGCCTTCATTCATTTCAGCACCACCAGCATTAGCACGAGTTCCACTTACCGAAGGCAAGTTGATGGTGAAAGTTGCATAACCAACACCTGCTTCGTTAGTACCAGTACCTGCGGTTCCCAGGTCCTCATTGCTTGAACAGCTTGCTGTCATAGCTGCGATGACTGCCAAGCCAAAGAAATGTTTAATTTTCATAATCTATATGATTTTAATGTTAATTATATCTTTTATTGTTCCGCCTTCATTTCCTCGTAGATCTTTCTGATACGCTCAGCCTCCTTTGAGTTTCCTGCCTTGGCAAGATGCTTCTCGGCAGTTACGAGGTCGCCCTTCTGCAAATCTGTGCAGGCGGCATTGAGATTGGCTGTCTCATCATCTGGGAAGAGACGGACGGCAATATCAAATACCTCGTTGAACTCTGGAGAACCAGGCTCATAGGTCTGTGCCACCAGATACATCTCCTGTAATGACAACTGCTGAGGCTTGGTCTTCAGGATTACCTTTGCCTCCTCAATGTCGAAAGGACGGACGGTATAGGTTACCGTATAGTCGCTGTGGCGTAAACGAGGATAAATCTCACTCATGATGTAGCGATAGCTAGCCGGATAAAGCTTCTTGATTTTCTGGTCCTTTGCATCGGGTGCCAAGGATGAGTTGGCAACGGCAAGGATGGCAGACTTATCGGCTAAGTTGCTTGCTTCCACCTTCTTCTTGAATCCTTCCCAATCTTCCGGGGTGGCGTGATAGGTGAAGAGCTTGTTATCGATGGTGTAGAGATTGCATACATAATTTCGCAGGGCAGCCGCACGGTTGTTGGCGAGTCGCACATTGTTGTCGTAAGGACCGTCTGGCGACGCATAGCCATGAATATCGATATTGGTGATGCTCACATCCTTGTCGTTCTTTACGAGGTCGATGGTGGATGTAATCTTTCTCAGCTCTGCTGCATTCTCACGGAAGTCGGCAAGGATATCGCTCTTGTTGAGCATGAAGCTCAGGTAAGCTTCACCCTTTTCGGCTCTTACCTTGATGGCTTCAGCCTTTGGCTTCACGTAATGTTCGCGACCAATCTTGGGTATTGGGTTGATGACCGCCATCTGGGTGGTATCCTGATCCATCAGGTTGCCGCATCCGCAGAGGTCTTCCGTCATGGAGAGGTTGAATGCCTTCATCCACTTCCTGTAGGGAAGGGTCTGCGAGAAGAGCACCTGCTGCTCGGTATCATTCCTGCGTCTCACTACCAATGCCTGGCTGTTCTTCAGTTTGCTGCTTTTGCGCAGGTATCTGATGTTCTGGTTTTTGCCATTGATGATAATGGGATTCAGGGCAATGGTATCTTCTCCGGCAATAAGTGGAGTGAAAACCAGCTGTTGCTCTGATTTGAGCTGCAGACTATCGAGATGGAGTCGGAAAGCAACTTTCAGACTGTCGCTCTTCTTCTGTGTCAAGACGCTGTCTATCAGAATCTTGCCTCCAGCCAACCGTAGCTGCGAATCATCTATCTTCTGGGCTTGGATAGTCAAAGCGCTCTGTGCAAACAGAATGCAAAGGGGCGAAATGACCGCATAAAGCTTCATTTTCTTCATATTCTTCATCTTGTAAAAGAGGGTTTGATTTTGTTTTTCGCTATCTTGGTGATATTGTTCCTAGAATGCGTATATCAGGGAGAGGGCGGCTTTAGTAGGACCTACATAGTTGCGGTGGTCCTTGTTAAGGCATTTGTCACATCTTCCGTAAAGCTTGTATGGGCTGTAGATGTATCCTAATCCGATGGATCCTTCGAGATTGAGATGCTCAGACAGCAGCCATTGGTATCCGTAGGTGAGACCACCACCGACATACCAGCCTTCGTAATGTCTTCCTTTCTCTGTCTTTGGCAAGATGCCGAAAGGCAGGTCCACATTTTTTACATTGTATTCACCTCCAAGGGCATGGATGCCGAAAAAGTGGCCTCCAAATTTCTGACAGGTGTACCAGCGGTACTCTGGCATTACGTTCCAGTAGCGCAATTTCTTGTCGCCTGAGAACTTCCAGGGATTCAGGGCACCGAAAAGCTGAAAAGTGCTCTTCCTGCCCGTGCCTATTTCTAGACCAGCATTGAGCGAGGTGGTTGCCAAACCAAGCAGGTTGGTCTTCAGCGCTACCTCTTGCGCTCGGGTTACTACTGTTGAGAGAATCAGCAGCAATAACATTAGTGTTCGTTTGAACAAACTCTGCTTCTTTATCATACTTTTTACTCTGTTGATTTCTTTCTTAAGGATACTGTTAGTTGTCCTATTCTTGTTATTGTCATTTAATTATAACTACAGGCTTACCCTTGTAACATGATGGATGCCACCGGGTTTCCTTTTCGGTTGCAAATATATGAAAATTTTCTTTAGGGGGGGGTAAAAAAATGATGAAAATCTCGTAAAATTAAATGCAAACGTTTGCATAGCTATGCAAAATGTGTGGGAGCACAAAATTGCGAATATATTGTAAAGGGTTGATATATAGAAAATTAAAAGCGAAGGTGTAAGTTGCACACCTTCGCTTATGAAATGTTGTTTCTTGATGAAATTCTTTTTTGTGATTTGAGAATCTGAAGACGGGGAAATCCGGCTTTTGGGGGACTATTTCAGAACTTCCATCGCCTTTTTCAGACCTCTATCCACAGCCGAAGGATCGTTCTGGTAGAGCTTCTCCTTTTCCTCTTGGGTCATCTCGTCGATCAGATAATCGGGGGTGATTCCCACACTTTCCAGCAGGTTGCCCTGTGCATCCTTGGTAAGCGAGAACGGCATGTAGAAGTAGAGGTAGCTCGTTACATTTCCTATCCATCCGCCATTGCTGGCTTCGTTGTCGGAAGTGAGCATCGCCTGCGCTCCGTAACTGTTTCTGCCTATTGTCTTTACGTGGTCACCCTGACTCTTCAGAATGAGGGTTGTCACCTCCGACATACTCGCACTGTAGTTGTCGAGCAGGATGGCGGTAGGAATGTTTCTGCCCAGACTCTTCGACGTTACCGTAATCTTCTGCGGAATCCAAGGAGTATAGCTGTATGGATTGTTGTCCTCTTTCTTGCGCACGTAGGCATAGACGGCTGTCTGGGTGATGAGATAGTCGGTAAGCAGACGGGTATCTATCACGCTGCCACCACCGTTGCCACGGAAGTCGAGAATCAGCTTCTTGATCTCGCCCTTAGCCAGCGGCTCCAGGAACAGGCGGCGGTAACCTTCTACGCAGAGATGATTGTAGGTAAATTTCAGGTCGCTCCAGTAAGCGTAGAGTTCACGCTCGTGCCAGAGGTAATCGGCAAGTGCCTGGCAATACCAGCTGGCAAAACCGGAGGCTGAAAGCATCTGCTGGTAGAGGGCATCGCCCTGCAGCTTCTGTCGGATCTGTTCGCCCATGCCGCTTGCATCAGCAGTAACAGGTAACAGTTTGAGAAGATTCGGTGACTTCTCGTAAGCCTCGCTGGCGAGAGCATAGAGACCGGAATAATCTCCCTGGTTGCTGTAAGCCACCATCTTCTCGCAGGCTTTGGCTGCATCATCCGAAGCCAGATAGCTATCCATATCGGTAAGCAGCTGCGCTGCCTGCTGCTCAGCCTTCTCTCGCTTTCCGGCATCAGTAATCAGTGCTTTCGCCTTGGCTGATATCGTGGAAGCATCCAGATGATAGGTGCTGGCGGCATTGACAGGGAGATAGGTCTTCTGATATTCGTGGAAACAGTTTTCGTAGAGCGCAAACTTGTTGAAGCCGAGATAATAGGTGCCCGGCTGCTCCTTCAGGTAACCGCCCATGATGCAGAAACCATCCGAGGTAATCTCGCCGAAGGCTGTACCATCCAGGTTGAGCTGGTCGCGGGTATAGTTCCAGTGAGCATTCAGCGGGAAATACTCGGTCTTGTTGCGGAGCGTGCTGTTGAATCTCACCGTTTCCGTAGAAGAGTGGGAGACGGGCAGGGTAATCTTGACATAGAAATGCTGGTCGATGATCTTGTCGATGATTTCCTGGAAATACTGCTTCGCCTTGGCGTTATCCTCCTGAATCTCCTGCTGGGTGAAAGCGGAGGTATGCTGGAAGGTCTTCAGGGCGTCAAACTTGGGTTTGTATTCCTTGTACACCTGGTCCCAGGTCTGTGAAGATACGGCAGACTGCTCATTGAGGGTGCAGTAGCGCTGGTTCATCACGCTCCAGAAAACCTGGAACAGATCGCCATACGACTTGACATCGGTATCGGAATAATCGTAAATCGATTTCTCGTTGGCATCATTGTCTGACACACAACTGGTAAGCGACATTCCGGTAGTGATTGTCGCCAGGAGGAAGGCGAAGAGGCATCGCATTCCACCTTTTATATATATAGGGGTTCTCATATTTTAAAATGATTTCTTAGAACTTATAGGCAGCCGAGGCTGTGATGAGGTTGGAGTTGCGCCGGGCAGTCTTGCTGGTGCTGGCTTTTTCCTGGTAGATATGCGAGAAGCCGTACTGGAACTGATAGCCCACGCTGGCATCTATCTTGCCGAAGGAATAACCTATCTTGATGCCTGCTTCTCCGCCAAAGAGACTGCGGCGGAGATGGTTCTCATTCTTCCTGAAATCGTAGGTGGTGTTATAGCGGATGTAGGTGCCTTCGCCCTTGTACCCCTCCATGATGTTCATCGGATACATACCCTTGGTATGCATGGAGGTGAAGTACTCGTAATAGACGCCCACCTGCGGCTTGATCCACAATCCCTTCTCGTGGTAAGGATTATGGAGGAGATAGTAGCCCACATGGAGCGGGATGCTGATGAAGTTGTTGTTGTATCGGGTGTTCCAGGAATCACCGCCGAGGTTCTGATACAGGTAGTCGCGCTGAACGAAGCGAATGCCCGTCCCTACCGCCAGCTGATCTACGATATTGTATTCAGCACCGATGGCAGCCGTGAAACCCGGTCGCACCTTATAATAAGTCTCCGACAAGCCCGATACATCCGTATCGAGCACACTGCAACTGACACCAGCTTCTGCCTCCACCTTCCAGCGGTAGGAGGTCTGCTGTGCCAGAATGCCCTGGCAGCAGAAGCCAAGGGCTATGGCTAAATATACCTTTCTCATTTCTCTTCAAAAATCTTGCAAGCCTTGTTTCCTGCGATATAAGCTACGTATGCTTTTATTTGATAGTGAGGATAGGCTTTCTGCATATCTGCGGCATAAGCCTTTACCTGTTGGGCATCTTCTAGGTGTGCCTCTTCCAATTGATCAACTATGCCTGCGTCTTTAGACTTGTAATATTTAAACTCAATGATGCGGCAGTCGTTGTGGAATGATGTGCCAGGAATGCCGGTCAGCACTAAGTCAGCACGACCTGATGGCAAGTTTTGTTCGATGGCGAATGTATAGCAATTGCTCAAGTAGCGGCTCAGTAACTCGAAAAATGAACAGCGAATGAAATTCTCGTTCATCTTGTCAAATGCTTGAGCTGGAAGCTGACCTAAGTATTCCTTAACATAGTTATGGAATAATGGCTCTAGTTCTCTGTCTCTGACAAATGCCTCGTATGCAGGAACAAACTTACGGGCATTGTCGCTGATACTATTCAATTCGTTGTAGTAACTCATATATACACTCTTGGTCGTCAAGTTTGGCAAAGCCATTTTGTAATTGTCCTTCAGGGTGGTCATACCCAAGTAGTAGAGGCTGATAGGGTAGAACTCTGGGGAGAAGAACTTTTGCTTGTTGAACTTGCTGCGTAAATCGGCTTGTGAATAGTACAATTCTCCATCCATCAACAGGCTGTCGAGCATTTCTTTGGCATTGTCAAGCGTGATGGTCAATCTTCTTATCCAACTAGTGTCAGTGCGCAGGTTCTCATCTACCATTTCCGTAGGGATGCCGCCTTTCAGTTCTGCAAAGTTCTTGAGGAAGTAAGTCAGAATGGTAGAGTTAAATAATGGTTCTGCATTTGGTAAAAAGTGGTAACCATCATAATTGTTGAGTATCAGAGTCCATAATTCCTCGAAAGAGGCTTGAGGGCCATATTTATTGATGACATACTTCAGATATTGGGCTGCTTCCTCATGGGTAAAGCCTAATAGGTTGGTAAATTCAGGCTTCAGTGTCAATATCTCTGCGATGTTGTAGCCACTGGTTAAGTCATCCATGGTGACAGGCAGTACTCCTGTGCAGAAGCAGGTGCGGATGGTACCTTCGCCAATGCCTGCCTTGATAACCTTGAAGAAAGTTCGTAGAAAACTTTCCCCTGTGGTCAGGTCCTGGTACAGCGAGTCCTTAAAGACAACTAGTAGCTGGTTGGTAAAGTTGTCGTATTCATCTATTAATATATAAAGAGGTGGAAGATTATGGGAAGAGATAAACTCGCATACTTCAACCAACATGTTGGAGGCATTGCCATCCTCTCTGAACCTGAAATCTCCAAAAAGGTCTCTGTTGCGTTCCACCAATGTACGGAGTGGACTGCAATTCACGGCGTTGAAGTTCTTCTCGATGTCTTCCTTCTTGCTGGCAACGGAAGTTGTGGAAAAGTCATATCTTACCACGAGATATTGGTTGTGCTCGTTTGTTGGGTGCTCGCCAATCCAAGTTCCACCAAACAAATCTTTGAATTGTGTTGCCATGTTACGGTCGTAATAGTGAGCCAACATGGAAACGAGCAGACTCTTTCCGAATCTGCGAGGACGGAGAAAAACTGGTGCTTTGTAACGCTCAAGCAGTGGAATATAGTTGGTCTTGTCCACATAATAATATCCCTTGTGGCGAATCTCTGCAAAGTTCGCCACAGCGTATGGAACGGTAATATCTGCCTGTGAGTATGTCATGGTCTATCTCCTTTTTGTTGCAAATGTACGATTTTTATTTATTACTACCAAATAAAATCGAAAGATTTTGTTTAATATAGTAATACCAGTCCGGCAAAAGCTGAGTAGAGTATCATGCGGATAGGATTGATCTTCATCACCTTCACGCCGATAAAGGTAGCAAGGAAGAGGGCGATGGAGATATAGAATCTCCAAGGATCTTCGGGAGTAGAAAAGTTCTCGCCATTCATCAGGAGCAGGGCTGCGGCTCCTACCAGACCGACAATGGCTGGGCGAAGACCGATGAAGATGCTCTGGACGGCTGAGGTGTTCATATACTTGTACAGCATCTTGCTGATAAGAATCATCAAAACCAAGGATGGGAGAACCAGCGCAAAGGTCGCCATGGCACTTCCGAGTACAGCCATCATGCCACTCATGCCGGCATTATGGACAGCTGTATAGCCACAATAGGTGGCGGTATTGATACCGATAGGTCCCGGTGTCATCTGAGAAATGGCAACCACATCGGTAAACTCTTGCATCGTCATCCAATGATACTGCGTAACAACCTGTCCCTGAATCAGGGATATCATGGAATAGCCACCTCCGAATCCGAAGATGCCTATCTGAATGAATACGATGAAAAGCTGAAAAAATATCATCATTATGTTTTAAGCTATTTACTTTTTTACCTTTTTACTTTTTTACCCTTTTACCTTTATTCCGTTGGCTGGATAAACTGTCCATAGATATATCCACCTATAGCGGCTGCGATAATCACCCAGATTGGGTTGACGCCCAAAAGCCAAATCAGAAGGGCGGATAGAATAGGAATCCAGCAGTTGACAAGCGAAATACCGGCACTCTTGGCAAGCGAGAATGTAGGTACGGCTATCAATGCCACGACGGCAGGACGGATGCCTGCAAATATGGCAGCAACAACCTTGTTGTCTTCAAACTGATGGAAAAACATGGCTATCACTAAGATAATAAGGAACGATGGCAACGAAGCGCCGAGGGTGCAGACGATGGCTCCCGGTGTCTTTGCCAACTTATATCCGAGCAGGGAACTCATGTTGATGGCCAAGGCGCCCGGACAAACCTGGGTAGTAGCAATGGCATCCAAGAATTCCTCCTTCGTCATCCAATGATGCTTATCGACGACTTCGGATTCTATAATAGGAATCATGGCATAGCCACCACCAAAGGTGACTATGCCAATCTTCAAAAATGTTTCGAATAATGTAAGATAACTTACGCTATTATTCATTTTTTACCTTTTTATTTTTTTACTTTTTCAAAGCTCTTTCTTCAATCCACTGACGTGCATTGACAAATGCCTCAATCCAAGGAGTTACCTCGTCGTTGCGGCGATCGGCTGGATACCAGGCGTTCTGCCATGGGAAGATGGCACGCTCCAAGTGTGGCATCATAGCCAAGTGGCGACCATCTGCAGAGCAGATACCTGCTACATTGTAGTCACTGCCGTTAGGATTACCTGGATACTCAGCGTAGTTGTACTTCGCAATGATGTTGTAGTGATCCTCTGGCTCTGGCAAGTAGAAACGACCCTCGCCGTGAGCTACCCAGATACCGAGCTTATCACCGCTCAGGCTACCGAACATCACACTGTCGTTCTGAGGAATAGTCAAACCGAGGAATGTGCTCTCGAACTTCTTAGATGTGTTGTGGCAGAGGTGTGAACGATGCTTGTGCTCAGGATTGATGAGGTTCAACTCAACCATCAGCTGGCAACCGTTGCAGATACCGAGTGAAAGGGTGTCCTCACGGGCATAGAACTTATCGAGTGCCTCCTTAGCCTTAGGATTGTAGAGGAATGCACCAGCCCAACCCTTGGCAGAACCGAGAACATCGGAGTTAGAGAAACCACCGCAGAATACGATGAAGTTCACATCCTCCAGAGTCTCACGACCAGAAATCAAGTCGGTCATCATCACATCCTTTACATCGAAGCCGGCGAGATACATAGAGTATGCCATCTCACGCTCACCATTGGTACCCTTCTCACGGATGATAGCTGCCTTGATGCCAGATGGCTTGCGACGGTTTGCGTCGAGGCTGTAGCTAGCGAGGGTTCCCTTGAAGCCGTAACCGAAGTTCATCTCGATAGGCTGCTTCTTATAGTTGGTGTAACGCTTCTTGGCCATACCGTTCATGCTCTGCTTGCGGTCGAGGAGGTAAGATGTCTTATACCAGTCGTCGCGCAAAGCATCGATATCGAACTCGTGCTCGAAGCCTTCCTTCTTGATGATAATCTTGCGGAGCTCAGGAGCTGGATAACCAATCTTGGCATAACCGATACCGTTCTCATCGAAGAATGCTTTCAACTCGTCCTTGTGAGCATCGCTTACCTGGATGACAACACCTGGGTTCTCTGCGAAGAGAGTCTTGATGATGTCGGGATCTGCGATGTCGTGGAGGTTGATCTTCATACCGCCCTCTACGTTGGCGAATGTCATTTCGAGGAGAGTAGTAATCAAACCACCGGCGCTGATATCGTGACCAGCCATTACCCAACCACGGTTGATGAGTTCCTGTACGGCGTTGAAGCAATCAACGAAGTACTCTGGGTTCTTGACGGTAGGAACATCGCTGCCCACCTTGCCCAGGCTCTGAGCGAAAGCAGAACCACCGAGACGCTGCTCGTCGAAACTGAAGTCGATATGGTAGAGGCTAGAGTTCTTGTCGTTAACGAGAACTGGGCTAACCACCTTCTTGACATCTGAAACCTCACCACCAGCACTTACGATAACGGTACCCGGAGCGATGATCTTCTCGCCGTTAGGATACTGCTGGGTCAATGAGAGAGAGTCCTTACCTGTTGGTACGTTTACGTGGATGGCGCAGCAGAAGTCTGACAAAGCCTTCACACCCTCGTACAGACGGGCATCTTCACCCTTCTGACTGCGGCAAGGCCACATCCAGTTGGCTGAGAGGCTGATGCTGTCCATGCCATCTGCCAATGGAGCCCATACGATATTAGTCAATGACTCTGCTACAGAGAGTACTGAACCTGCCTTAGGATCGGCAAGACCAGCCTGAGGTGCATGACCCATTGCTGTTACGATACCCTTCTCGCCACGGTAGTCGAGTGCTACGACACCACAGTCTGAGAGTGGCAACTGAATCTGACCCTGACCCTGCTGACGGGCAATCTTACCTGTTACGGAACGGTCTACCTTGTTGGTCAACCAGTCCTTACAAGCCACAGCCTCCATCTGGAGAACACGCTGCAAGTACTTGTCGAGGTTATCTGCAGAATAAGTTACATCTTCATATTTACGCTCTACGGTCTCATCTACCATTACAGTCTTAGGAGTATGACCGAACATCTGAGCTACATCGAGGTCGAATGGCTTTACGCCGTCAGCCTGCTTGAAGCTGAAGTGAGCATCGCCTGTAGTCTCACCAACCACGTACATTGGAGCACGCTCACGGTCGGCAATCTTCTGAACCTCGCTGATATACTTCTCGTCGATGAGCAAGCCCATGCGCTCCTGGCTCTCGTTGGCGATGATTTCCTTGGCGCTCAAAGTCTTGTCACCGATAGGCAACTTAGACATGTCGATTTCGCCACCGCACTCTTCTACCAACTCAGAGAGACAGTTCAAGTGACCGGCTGAACCATGGTCGTGGATGCTGACTACTGGGTTCTCATCGTTCTCAACGAGTGCACGAACCAGGTTGTAGGCACGCTTCTGCATCTCAGGGTTGGCACGCTGAACAGCGTTCAACTCGATACCGTTGCTGTAACGGCCTGTATCTACAGAAGAAACAGAACCACCACCAAGACCGATGCGATAGTTATCACCACCTACTACGACAACCTTGTTGCCCTTCTGTGGCTCACCCTTCTTGTAGTCACGCTTCTTGCCGTAGCCTACACCACCAGCAAGCATGATTACCTTATCGTATGCATACTTCTCGCCATTCTCCTCGTGCTCGAATGTAAGCACAGAACCGGTGATGAGAGGCTGACCGAACTTGTTACCGAAGTCTGATGCACCGTTGGAAGCCTTGATCAGAATCTGCTCTGGAGTCTGATAGAGCCACTTACGTACTGGCATGATGTCTTCCCAGTCGCGCTCAACATCGCTCTTGCCGTTGTCATCCTTCAGGCGAGGATAAGCAGTCATGTAGCAGGCTGTACCTGCGATAGGCCATGAACCTACACCACCACCCATACGGTCGCGGATTTCACCACCCGTACCGGTTGCAGCACCATTGAAAGGCTCTACGGTAGTAGGGAAGTTGTGGGTCTCAGCCTTCAGAGAGATAACACTTTCGATATCCTTCACCTGGAAGAAATCGCTGGTAGTCTGATCGGCTGGAGCAAACTGCTCGATAACAGGACCCTGAGAGAAAGCCACGTTGTCCTTGTAAGCAGAGAGAATCTTGTTAGGATTCTCGTTGGTGGTCTTCTTGATCATGTTGAAGAGAGAAGACTCCATCTCCTTACCGTCGATGATAAACTGGCCGCCGAAAATCTTGTGGCGGCAGTGCTCTGAGTTGATCTGTGCGAAACCGAAGATTTCGCTGTCGGTGAGAGGGCGTCCGTTCTCTTTCTCCAGCTTGTGGAGATAAGCCATTTCGTCCTCGCTGAGGGCAAGACCCTCTTCCTCGTTATACTTCTCGAGGTCATCGACGTACTTGATAGGTTCTGGCTGGTGGTTCACGGTGAACACATCCTGTCCGATACCGTTGTACATACGCTGGAGCATAGGGTCGTGCTCAGCGTCTTCGCTATCTACAGGGAAGTACTCCTCGATACGCGAAATGCCGTTAAGACTCATGTTCTGAGTAATCTCAACGGCATTCGTACTCCAAGGAGTAATCATTTCACGGCGTGGGCCGACATAGAAGCCCTGCAACTGCTGGGCGTCCTCTAAAGTCGCGTCACCATAAAGCCAACAAAGTTCATTGATTTCGTCCTGAGATGGTTTGTGGTCAATCTCGGTCGCAATCACACTCTTAGATGGAGTTCTAAAAAAAAGAATCATACTTGCTTTCTTTTATATTATTAATGTATTTATTTCTTTTCGAGTGCAAAGATAGTGCAATTTCAAGACACTACAAAATAAAACACTGTTTTTTTATGTTTTTTTTTGTTGAGATTTGGGCTATTCTTACCTTGAGAGGCTACATTTGACGGTTTAGCTATAAGAAAAATGCTTTCTGTTGCCTTTTTTGGTTAAAAAGGTGATAAATAAAGATTTAGAGGTTAAAAATGTCTAAATGCATTTGACAAATATTGTTTATTCGAGTCTTATCTGTAACTTTGCAAGTGAAAGAAGTGAATCAGTTTCTATAATGCCCTAAAATGTAGAAGCTTCCGGATAACGGATAAAAGCCGGGAGAACTCTAATATAATAGGAGGTAGAAAGCGACGTTAATATACTATAATCAATTAATAATAACAAGAAAATTTAAATTAGAAAGAATATGAAACAGACAAAGTTAATGGTAATGGCAATGATGGCTGTAGCTCTGATGGCTACAAGCTGTGCAAGTAAGAAGGATCTTCAGAATTGCCAGAATGAGAATAAGGAATTGTCAAGCAACTATCAGGCTACCAAGGAAAAGCTGGCAGCTACAGAGGCTAGTCTGGCAGCAGCCCAGGAGCAGCTCGCTACTGCAAAGAGCGATTACGCTAAGTTGCAGAACTCACTTGACAAGAGTTTGAACAATGCAAGCCAGAACAACGTGAGCATTGAAAAACTCGTTGACCAGATCAACGAGAGTAACCAGTATATCCGTCACCTGGTTGAGGTAAAGAGCAAGAGCGATTCGCTCAACATGGTTCTTACCAACAACCTGACCCGCTCTTTGAGCAAGGAAGAGATGAAGGAGGTTGATGTTCAGGTTTTGAAGGGTGTAGTTTACATTTCTCTGGCTGACAATATGCTCTATCAGAGTGGTAGCTATGAGGTGAACAGCCGTGCTCAGGAAACATTGAGCAAGATTGCTAAGATCATCACAGACTACAAGGATTACGATGTGCTCGTAGAGGGTAATACCGATAACGTACCAGTAAGCACTACAAGTGCCAAGATGAAGAATATCCGCAACAACTGGGACCTCTCTGCTCTCCGTGCAGCTTCTGTTGTTCAGTACTTGCAGGAACACTTCGGTGTAAATCCTAAGCGTCTTACTGCTGGTGGCCGTGGTGAGTACAACCCTGTAACAACTAACGATACAGAGGTAGGCAGGCAGCGCAACCGCCGCACTCAGATTATCATCACTCCTAAGCTCGACCAGTTCATGGACTTAATTGACAAGGCTCCAGAGGAGAAGTAAAAAGGCTATTTAAAGGTAAAAAGTTAAAAAAGTAAAAAGGTAAATAAGTAGAGGCATCAATGAGTTTTCGGGCTCATTGATGCCTTTTTAGGTATAAATATACAGGTTTTATGTTTTAAGTACGTAAAAAAGTGCTTTTTGTTATCATTTTGCTAGAATTATTATTAATTTCCTTTCTTTTCTTGATTATTTTTATTAATTTTGCAGGCAAAATATAAAGGGCTCACTTGACTGCTCTGATCATTGTACATTGTAAATTATTAATTATACATTATATTGTGTTATGGAAAAGATTAAGATGACAACTCCATTGGTAGAGATGGACGGTGATGAGATGACAAGAATTCTCTGGAAGATGATTAAGGATGAACTCATTCTTCCTTTCGTTGATTTGAAGTCTGAGTATTATGATCTCGGTCTGCCTTATCGCGACCAGACCAATGACCAGGTAACCATCGACTCTGCTGAGGCGGCTAAGAAATATGGCGTGGCTGTGAAGTGTGCTACTATCACTCCTAATGCACAGCGTATGGACGAGTATAAACTCCACAAAATGTGGAAGAGTCCTAATGGAACTATCCGTAGCATCATGGACGGTACCGTATTCCGTGCTCCTATCACCATCCCAAGCATCCACCCTTGTGTAAAGAACTGGGAGAAGCCTATTACCATCGCCCGTCATGCTTACGGCGATGTATACAAGAGCGTGGAACTTCGTGCTGATGAGCCAGGTACAGCCAAACTCGTGTTCGAGGGTAAGAGCGGCAAGAAGCAGGAGATAGAGATTCATTCTTTCGATGGTGCTGGCGTTATCCAGGGCATGCACAATACTGATAAGAGTATCCGCAGCTTTGCTCACAGCTGCTTCAAGTTTGCCATTGATACCAAGCAGGATCTCTGGTTTGCTACCAAGGATACCATCTCTAAGACTTATGATGCCCAGTTCCGTAAAATCTTTGAGGAAGTATATGAGAGCGACTATAAAGAGAAGTTTGCAGAACTCGGTATCGAGTATTTCTATACATTGATTGATGATGCAGTGGCTCGTGTTATCCGCAGCAAGGGCGGTTTCATCTGGGCTTGTAAGAACTATGACGGTGATGTGATGAGCGATATGCTCAGTACAGCCTTCGGTTCTCTGGCGATGATGACTTCTGTATTGGTTTCTCCTGACGGCAAGTATGAGTATGAGGCAGCACACGGTACCGTGACCCGTCACTACTATCGCTACCTGAAGGGTGAAGATACATCTACCAACCCGATGGCTACAATCTTTGCATGGAGCGGTGCGTTGAGAAAGCGTGGCGAACTGGATGGCATCAAGGAACTTCAGAACTTTGGCGACCAGTTGGAGGCTGCATGTTTCGATACTTTGAATGATGGTATCGCTACCAAGGATCTCGTAAACCTGATGGAAGGTGTTGAGGCTAAGGCTGTAAACTCTGCCGGCTTTATCGCTGCCATCCGCGAGCGTCTGGAAAAGCGATTGGCATAAAAACAATAAGACCTGGGGTGATTAACCTCAGGTCTTATTGTTTTAGTTATTTTTAGTTTAAATCTTGATTCTTTTTCTTGCGTTTACGCAAAGCGTCTGAATAAACCTTAAACAAATCAATGTTCAGCAACTGACAGATATGGTAAAGCATACCCGTATCTATAGTGGCTCTGCCGTATACCTTATATATATTAGTACGATGGCAGCCTAGTTTTTCAGCAAGCCATACTGTGGTCTTGCCTTGCTTGTTTAATTCCTCTTTGATGATTTCACCGATTAAGGGAATTGCATTTACTTTATCTTTCATACTCTTTCAGTTGTGTTATATGCTCACTTATAGTTATATCGGGTGCAAAAGTAGCATTTCTGTTTCTAACTAGCAAAGAAACATGTAGCGAATTTGGAAACACTAAGTTAAAATGTGTAACAAAATCCCCGTTTTTTTATATTTTTTTTCTCTAAAGAACTAAATGTCACGAAATTGTAACCGAATGTAACGCTTATTACGAAAGAAAAGTCGTAATTTTGCAGCGATATTTTAAATAACATGAAATATGGAAGAGAATATGAAAAGAATACTTGTTGTTGATGATGAGCAAGACTTGTGTGAGATTCTGAAATTCAATCTCGAAACAGAAGGATATGAGGTAGAGACTGCCAATTCTGCAGAAGAGGCTTTGGAGATGGACATCGCTTCGTTCGACCTGCTGCTACTGGACGTCATGATGGGAGGTATGAGCGGTTTCCAGTTGGCTAAGCAGTTGAAGGACAATCCGATGACAGCCAATGTTCCGATTATCTTCCTTACTGCCCGTGATACTGAAAATGATACGGTTACTGGATTCAATATCGGTGCCGATGATTATATCTCGAAACCTTTCTCTATCCGAGAGGTGATGGTCAGAGTGCGTGCCGTCTTGCGCCGTACGGCTGAACAGGCTGGTGATGCTGATGAATCGAAGATCATCAACTATCAGGGACTGCAGTTGAATCTGGACAAGAAGACGGTGAGCATCGATGGTGAGGCAATCCCTTTCACCAAGACCGAGTTCGAACTCCTGCGTCTTTTCCTCGAAGAGCGCGGCAAGGTCTTCTCACGTCAGGAACTTATCGACCGGGTATGGCCTAAGGATGTGATGGTACTCGACCGCACGGTGGATGTCAACATCACCCGTATGAGAAAGAAGATTGGTAAGTTTGCCAAGTGCATCGTTACCCGTCTGGGATTCGGTTATTATTTTGATGCGTAATTAAAATGTTTAAGTTAAATAGTGTAGGTAGGAAGTTGTACTTCAGTGTACTGGCGGTGTTCCTTGTGTTCGCCGTCAGTTTTATCGTGTTCCAGCAGGCACGAGAGAAACAGTATAAAATAGGTACGCTTACTATCAAGTTGGAAAATTATAATGAACTGTTGGCAGAAGATCTGGCGCTCTCTCCTGGTGAAGGAATTATTCTGCAGGATAGCATTCACAATAGGGATGTGACTGTGGCTCATGAGAAGTTGAAGGCTTTTGTACGCGAACATGAAAGCAAGGACCTTCGTGTTACGCTGGTGCGCCCGAACGGTAAGGTGATTTATGACAACATGAGTTCCGACTATGATCAGTTTGCCAACCATGCTAAACGTGAGGAAATAGCAGAGGCCTTGAAAAACAGGGTAGGCTCAAGCGTGGAGCGACAGTCTAAAACCCTGAAGCATGATTATTTCTATGTGGCTTCTTATTTTCCGGAAAGCAAGCTCATCATCCGTACGGCACTACCTTACAATAATGATTTGGCAAAATCGCTGCAGGCTGACCAGCATTTCATCTGGTTTGCCATCGTAGCCGTCATTCTGCTTACCATCGTGCTCTACCGTTTTACGGACCGTCTGGGTAAGAATGTCTCCAAACTGAGCATCTTTGCTTATAAGGCAGATCACAACGAGAGTCTTGAGGTGGAAGATCTCGCCAAGTTCCCTAACGATGAGTTGGGCGAGATAGCCGAGCGTATCATCAAGATGTATAAGCGCATACAGACCACCCGATGTGAACAGGATGTACTGAAGCGGCAGCTTACCCAGAATATAGCTCACGAGCTGAAGACTCCTGTGGCAAGTATCCAGGGTTATCTGGAAACGATACTCGACAATCCGCATATCAACGAAGAGATGAAGTCGCAGTTTCTGCAGCGCTGTTATGCCCAGAGCGAGCGTCTCACCTCTCTGCTCCGCGACATCTCTACCCTGAACCGGTTGGATGACGGTTCGGATATGATAGATTTCGAGACGGTAGACATTACGCAGATGGTGAGTGAAATAGCCCATGAGACGGCGCTGGAAAGAGAGTCTCACAAGATGACTTTCGAGAATCTTCTTCCCGACCAGCATATTATCGTGAAGGGTAACCGCAGTCTGCTCTATAGTGTGTTCCGCAATCTTACCGACAATGCCATAGCCTATGCCGGTGAAGGGCGTAAGATAACGTTGAGTGCCAAGGAGCAGGGCAATAAGTGGCATTTCATCTTCAGTGATAACGGTCAGGGTGTTCCTGCCGAGCATCTCTCCCGTCTATTTGAGCGTTTCTATCGGGTAGATAAGGGACGCAGCCGCAAGATGGGTGGCACCGGTTTGGGTCTTGCTATCGTCAAGAATGCCGTTCTCCTGCATGGCGGAACCATCCGTGTGAGCAATCAGCAGGAAGGCGGCTTGAAGTTTGAATTTACGCTTAAGAAATAAAAATGTTTTTTGAATAAAATATCTAAGCGGCAAATATAAATAATCAAGTGGCTGATAAAGGTACTTAAATAGTAAATATAGGTAAAGAAAGGCAAGACTTCTGAGAAACTTCTGAATGGGGTTTTACAGAAACCTTGCCTTTTTTGTGTTTTAAAACATTTTTGTTTTCTTTTCGTAAACTTTGCTTAAATCTATTATTTCTGACTTTTTTCTATTAAAAGTGTATACAATATTTCTAAATGTTGAGGAAAATCAAGTAAAACTAACTTTTTTCTATAAAAATATCGATAAAGTTTGCATTAATTCAATACTTTTTCTTATCTTTGCACCCGTAAATTAATGAGAGATATTTAAAAAGTGTAAGAAGAGAAAAAATAATTATATAAAGTTATAAGAGTTGTTTAATTTTTAAGAGAGAATTTTATGGAAAAAAGATTGCTTTTCTTGTTAGTCAATCTCTTCCTTTTATGTGGGGGGGGCATTGGCTCAAACGAAAGTAACAGGTACCGTAGTTTCTCTGGAAGATGGTGAACCTGTCATCGGTGCATCTGTCGTAGTCGCTGGAGCGGCACGTACAGGTACCGTCACCGATATTGACGGTCACTTCTCTTTGGAGGTACCTGCTGGTAAGAAACTTGTAGTTAGCTACATCGGTATGCAGAGCCAGACCTTGACTCCAGCCGCCAAGATGACTATCCGCCTGAAGGCAGATAGCAAGAGCTTGGGCGAGGTGGTTGTAACAGGTATGCAGCATGTAGACCGTCGTATGTTTACTGGTGCAACAGATCAGTTGACTGCAAACGATGCCTTGATTAATGGTATTACAGATGTAAGTCGTTCCCTGGAAGGTCGTTCTGCCGGTGTGTCTGTTCAGAACGTGACAGGTACATTTGGTTCTGCGCCAAAGATTCGTGTACGTGGCGCAACCTCTATTTATGGTTCTTCTAAGCCTCTTTGGGTTGTAGATGGTGTCATCATGGAAGATGTTACCGATATCAATGCAGATGATTTGTCTTCAGGTGACCCTGAAACCTTGATTTCTTCAGCTATTGCCGGTTTGAACTCAGATGATATCGAAAGTTTCCAGATTTTGAAGGATGGTTCTGCTACTTCTATTTATGGTGCCCGTGCCATGGCAGGTGTCATCGTTGTTACCACTAAGAAGGGTAAGGCTGGTCAGGCTCACATTAATTATATGGGTGAGTTCACTACTCGTATGATTCCTAGTTATAGCGATTTTAATATCCTCAATTCGCAAGAACAGATGGGTATTTATAAGGAATTGAAGGAGAAAGGCTGGCTTGGAGTTTCCAGTACTTTGAATGGTAGTGATTATGGTGTATATGGTAAAATGTATGAACTTATCAATACCTATGATGCCAAGACCGGTCAGTTTGCACTTGCTAATACACAGGAAGCACAAAATGCTTACCTGCAGGCTGCTGAATACCGCAATACTAACTGGTTCAAGGAATTGTTCTCAAATGATATTATGATGAATCATTCTGTAAGTATGAGCGGTGGTACTGATAAAAGTAACTATTATGGTTCACTTTCAGTAATGACCGATCCAGGATGGTATAAGCAGAGTAAGGTTCAGCGTTATACCTTGAACTTGAATATCACTCACAAGATTTTCGACAATCTTTCATTCAATATTATCGGTAGCGGTAGTTATCGTAACCAGAAAGCTCCTGGTACATTGAGCCAGGATGTAGATGTTGTATCTGGACAGGTGAAGCGTGACTTTGATATCAACCCATATTCTTATGCATTGAACACATCTCGTGCGCTTGACCCAACTGCTTATTATCATTCTAACTATGCAGCTTTCAATATCTTGCATGAGTTGGAAACCAACTATATTGACATCAATTTTATTGATGCAAAGTTTCAGGGTGAATTGAAGTACAAGCCAATCAAAGACTTGGAACTTTCTGCTTTGGGAGCTGTAAAATATACGACAACAAGTCAGGAGTATAAAATAGAGGACTCTTCTAACCAGGCAGAGTCTTATAGAGCTATGGGCAACTCTCTGATTCGTGATGCCAATAAGTATCTTTATACAGACCCTGATAATCCATACGCATTGCCTATCTCGGTTTTGCCTAATGGTGGTATGTATAAGCGTACGGATAATCGTATGTTGGATTATAACTTCCGTTTTACAGCCAACTATAGCAAGTCGTTCGATCATAATACTCATTTTATGAATCTCTTTGCCGGTATGGAGACTACAGGCATTGAGCGTACCCGTACCTTCTTTAATGGTTGGGGTATGCAGTATGACAAGGGTGAGGTGCCATTCTATATATATCAGTTCTTTAAGAAGAGTTTGGAAGAGAATACCGATTATTATTCTCTCTCTAATACAAACTCACGTTCTGTAGCTTTCTTCGGCAATGCTACCTATTCTTATAAGCAGAGATATATTCTTAATGGAACCTACCGTTATGAGGGTAGTAATGCTATGGGACGTAGCCGTAGTGCACGTTGGACTCCAACATGGAACGTGGCTGGTTCTTGGAATGTGGATCAGGAGAAATTCTTCCAGTCTTGGATGCCTGCAATTTCTCACTTGAAGTTAAAGGCTTCTTACTCACTTACAGCTACACCTCCTCCAACAAGTTATACAAGTTCAACTAATGTATATAAGGCATATTCACCTTGGCGTCTGCTGACTGGTGACAAGGAAACAGGTATCCAGTTGAGCCAGTTGGAGAATGATGAACTGACTTATGAGAAAAAGCATGAGTTTAACTTCGGTTTCGAGGCTGGTTTCTTGAATGATCGTATCAATTTGTCTTTCGATATCTATTCTCGTAAGAACTTTGATGAAATTGGTCCTGTTACAACCCAGGGTATCGGTGGTGAGGTAATCCGTTGGGCTAATGCTGCGGACATGAAGGCTAATGGTCAGGAATTGAGTATCAGTACAACCAACATCAAGAACAAGGATTTCTCTTGGAATACAAGTTTCATCTTCTCTCATACAAAGACAGAGATTACTAACTTGGAAAGCCAGGATCGTGCCATTGACTTGATTACCAATATGGGTGGTCGTAGAGAAGGTTATCCTGTACGTTCTTTGTTCTCAGTAAAATTCCAGGGCTTGGATGAAGATGGTCTGCCAACTTTCCTTAATGAAAAAGGTAATGTGACTTCTGATGATATCAATTTCCAGGAGCGTGAGAACCTCGATTTCCTGCAGTACGAAGGTCCTACCGACCCAACTATACAGGGTTCTTTGGGTAATATCTTCAAGTATAAAGGTTTTGCTCTGAATGTGTTCATGACCTATTCTTTTGGAAATGTTGTGCGTCTTGACCCTGTGTTCTCTGCTACCTATTCTGATTTGAGCTCTATGACTAAGGAGTTTAAGAACCGTTGGGTACAGCCAGGTGATGAGAAATATACTGATGTGCCTGTTGTTTTGAGCTACTATCAGTATCAGAACAATAAGCAATTGCGTTATGGTTACAATGCCTACAACTATTCTGATGTACGTATAGCCAAAGGTGACTTCATCAGAATGAAGGAAATATCATTGAGCTATGATTTCCCTAAGGCATGGATTCATCCGCTCAATAATCTGTCTTTGAAATTACAGGCAACCAACCTCTTCCTGATCTATGCTGACAAGAAGTTGAATGGTCAGGATCCGGAGTTCTTCCGCTCAGGAGGTGTTTCTTCACCTGTTCCAAGACAGTTTACTTTAACAGTTAAAGTTGGACTTTAATAAAATGCAAGCACAATGAAAAGAACAAAATATTTATTATCTACGGTTTTGGCAGTTTCACTCTTGGGATTTTCATCTTGTGATGATTATTTGGATAAGTTGCCAGACAATCGTATGGAATTGAAGTCTACTGATGATGTGAGCAACTTGCTCGTCAGTGCTTATTCTTCACATTATCCTGCCTATTTGTTGGAGATGTACTCTGACAATACTGACTGTATAGATAATACTGGTTGGACAGAGTATGACAAGTTCCAGGGACAGGCCTATCGATGGGAAGATATTACAGAGATTCAGGACGCTGAGAGTCCTCAGGAATTATGGAATGCGTATTATAAGGCCATTTCTTCTGCTAATGCATCTATAGAATATATAGCGAAACTTTCTGATACAGAAAAAACAGAGTATTCTGCTCAGTTGGGAGAGGCTCTTCTCTGCCGTGCCTACGGAGAGTTTATGCTTTCTACCGTATTCTGCGATGCATATGACAAAACTACCGCTGCCAGTAAACTGGGTTTGCCTTATCCTGAGCATACGGAGACTGTAGTAGGTCAGAAGTACAATCGCGGTACTTTGGAAGATTTATATAAGAAGATAGATGCAGATATTCAGGCAGGTCTTCCTTTGGTGGGTAATACCTATTCTACCCCGAAGTTCCATTTTACCCAAAAGGCAGCTTACGCTTTTGCTACTCGTTTCTACCTCTATTATCAGGATTACGACAAGGCTATAGATTATGCAACCAAAGCTTTGGGTGATAATCCCGCATCACAGTTGCGAGACTGGGCTAACCTTTCTAGTTTGAGCATGAACGATCAAGTGCAGACGGAAGCGTATGTAAATTCTGGAAATAATGCTAACCTCCTATTACAGACGGCTTATTCTGAGTGGGGTGTTGTTGGTGGTCCATATTCAACTGGTGACCGTTATGCGCATGGAAAGGTGTTGGCAACAACAGAGACATTGCAGGCTGCTGGTCCATGGGGAAGCAATACCGGTTTTAACTATAAGGTATGGAGCAATTCAGCTTTGTCAAAATATTTTCTTCGCAAGATTCCTTATGAGTTTGAATATACAGATCTGCAAGCTGGAATAGGTTATGCTCATAGCATATTTTCAGCGTTTAACACAGATATGCTGCTCATGGAGCGTGCTGAGGCTTATGCTTTGAAGGGTGAATACCAGAAGGCTGTAGATGATGTGAATACTGAACTTTCTGTATTCAGTAGCAGAAATGTAACACTTTCTGTAGATGGTATTAAGGAATACTATAAAGGCATTAAGTATTATACTCCAAAGGAGCCAACAGTAAAGAAGGCTTTGCACCCGGCATTTACCATTGATGCAGAAACTCAGGAACCTGTTTTGCAATGCATCTTGCAGTTGAAACGTATCTTGAGCATGCATGAGGGATTGCGTATGCAGGATGTAAAACGCTATGGTATTGTTATCTATCGCCGCACATTAAACAAGAATGATGAAATTCTTGATGTGACAGACAGCTTGACCGTAGATGATCCTCGTCGTGCTATTCAGCTTCCACAGGATGTTATCAACTCAGGCTTGGAGGCAAATCCACGTACTAAGTAATGTTTTTAAAAACACTTAATTAAAGAATAAAAGTATGAAAAAAATATATTTGCTTTTGATGGTAGCTGTCATGAGCTTGGGATTTGTTTCTTGCTCAGATGATGATCCTGATGGAGCTACTATCTTCCCTACTGATTCGCCTGCTCGTGACAACCTGGACCAGTGGTTGTTGAAGAACTATACTTATCCATATAATGTGGATTTCCAGTATAAATGGCAGAAGATAGAGAGTGATATGAAGTACAATCTGGTGCCTGCAGATTCTGCAAAGTCGGCTAAGTTGGCTATCATCGTGAAATATCTGTGGTTTGATGCTTATAATGAGGTTGCTGGTCAGGATTTCATCAAGACGAATGTACCTCGTGTCATCACGTTGATTGGTTCGCCTGCTTATGAGAATACGGGTACGATGGTACTGGGTACTGCTGAAGGTGGTTACAAGGTTACTCTTTATATGGTGAATAATCTGGATGATGCTACATTGAAAGATTATGATGCTCTGACAACTTATTATTTCACTACGATGCATCATGAGTTTACTCATATCTTGAACCAGAAGAAGCCTTATAATACAGACTTCGATCGTATTTCTGAATCAGATTACGTAAGCGGTGACTGGTATCAGGTTCCTAATGCGACAGCCCTTAAGAAGGGATTTGTACGTAATTATGCAATGGTTGAAGGTCGCGAGGATTTTGCTGAGACAATGGCTCAGTATGTAACTTGCACAGATGCTGCCTGGGCTGCTAAGTTGAAGACAGCAGGCACCAAAGGCGCTGCTATTATCAACCAGAAACTGGAGATGATTCGTACCTATATGAAGGATTCCTGGAATCTTGATATTGACGAGTTGCACAAGGCTGTTCTGCATCGTGGTCGAGAAATGAGTTCATTGGATTTGGAACATTTAAAGTAATGAGACATGAGAAAGTTTTTATTATATATCATGGGTGTAATTAGCATGCTGTCTTTTCAGTCTTGTCTGCATGACGATAAGGAATTGTTTGATGAATCAGCAGCAGAAAGACTGGAGCATGCTACAGAAGAAACCAAGCAGATATTGGAGTCTTCTACCAGCGGTTGGGCTTTTCAGTATTATCTTGGAGATGAATATACAAGTGGTGGATGTACTTATCTGGTAAAGTTTAAAGATGGTAAGGCAGATGTTGCATTAGATTTGGCAGATGCCCCTACAGATATAACACATTCATCTTATGATGTAGTGAAAGATCAGGGGCCTGTTCTTACATTTGATACCTATAATGAATGGATGCATTATTTTGCTAATCCAAATTCGGATGGTACTACCAAAGGAGGAGACTTCGAGTTTTCTGTCATGAAGATCAGTAATGATACGATTGACTTAAAGGGACGTACAACGGGTAACAAAATGCGTCTCATCCGCTTGCCGGAGAATACGGATTGGAAGACATATTTAGAAGATATCAGCGGCATTGAAAGCGAGATGTTTACCAGCTATCAGCTGACGGAAGATGGAAATGTAGAAGGTATATTGACTTTTGATGCAGATACCCGTCGGGTGTCATTTGTGGATAAGGAGAACAATACTTCGACCTATCCGTATTGCGTCACTCCAACAGGTATCGTCCTACCTGATTCTTGGAAGAGTGATGCTCATACATTTGTGTTACCTGATGGTAAGTATAGCATGGTAGCTAGTGATGTTGCCGCTGGCAAGATGGTTTCATTGGATCCTTATCTCACTCCTGATTATGTTTTCAAGAAAATAGGTACATCTATCAAGATGAACGATGCAGCGCAGAGCGTGACAGAAAAAGTGAAAATGGCTAACACGTTCACCTATTCCACAGATGCCGATTGGTTGACGATTACTGCTGACGATGCTAGCGTTACTTTCTCTGCTGCCGCCAATAATGAGGGACATCCTCGTGTGGCTACTGTGAAGGTGAAGAATGAGAATGGCGAGGATGAAATGACCGTCTGCCAGATGGAGTATGCCAAGGATATTTCTGGTACATACGTATTGCAGTATTATGATGCAGATGGCACTGTACAGCAGAATGTTTTTGACGTGACAGCCGACAATGCCGATGCCATTGATATGCCAATTAAGGTAGGTAAATATACATTGCATGCTTCCTTGAAATGGAATGCGGAGACCAATAGCTTTGATTGGAATAGTTTCCAGTATATGGGAAAATACGGAAGCTATTATGCTTACGACATATTGTATACTGATAGTTATTGGAGTGCAGTTTCTGACAAGTATACATATTCTGCTCCTGTAGCTTATGATGATGAAAATGGAACTTATGCTATATTCTCTGAAGGTAGTATTCTGGGTGAGGATATAAATATGGTCTATGTAATGGCTTGTGCAGCCAATCCTCCTGCAAGTACAAGTGATTTCAAAGGATACTTGGAAATCATGCAAGGAATTGCGCTCGTGAAACTTCCTGATGGGGCTAGTGCTGCGTCATTTACAGCTAAGGCAAGAGGTAGTCAGCAAGTCAAGGTACATTTCACAAAGATGCCCGCTTTTCATGCCAGTCCTGTGCTTGGTAAGAAATTGATTAAGTAACTTTAAAAAGAATGTGTTATGAGATTATCACGAATATATTATTTATTACTCGTCGTAATAGGAAGCCTCGCCTTAGCTTCCTGTGACGATGATGACAAGGTAGTGGACGAGGGACTGAAAGTTCTCTCTGCAGAGACTTCCTTTGATGCCAATGGTGGTGAACATGAAATCTCCGTGAACAAGGATGTTGTGAAGGCTTATGCCGCTGATGATTGGCTTGCAGTGAATGCCCAGGGTAGCAAGGTGACCATTTCTACTCAGGCCAATGTGTCTAATGAGTCTCGCCACACTACATTGGTAGTTAAGTCTTCAGAGACTGATTCTACTATTGTCAATGTTTCTCAGTTGGGTTCAATCTTCGTTTTAGAAGGTTTGCCTTCTGGAATAGCTGCGTCAGATGCTGCTGTTTCTTATACTTATTCTATGAAGCACAATTTGCCTGTTGAAGTGAGTTCTTCCGCTGATTGGATTAAGGTTTCGGTGACAGATGATAGTTTCAAGGTGGATTTGAAAAAGAATGAGACCGGACGTTTTCGCTCAGGTAGTTTCACTTATTCATCTGGAAATATAAAGAATACAATCAATGTATCGCAATCTGAATTTGCCAGAGACTTTGAAGGTATGTATTATCTTGCTTATACTTCTAACGAGGGCACCCAGGTAGCTATCTCTGCCAAGTTTGTCAAGGATGCTGAAGGTAATTATGCTTTGGACTTGCCTCAGCTTGGACTGTCTGTTCCTGTGGCATTTGATGAGTCTACTTTCAAGTTATCTATTTATGCAGGACATAATCTTGGTGTCTTCCAGAAATATAATACGGTATCAATCCTTGGAGATTCTGAAGCTGGTTACCTCGTATGGAATTCAGCAGTTAGCTTTACGGCAGGTTTTCAGTATAGCGATGAGGAAGGAACCTATGCAGAGTTTGAGGATAATGGCTCATGGCCAGGTTATAACGTAGACTATCTCGCTATTGGCGCTTACGATGGTGATGAGTTGACTAATGATAGCTATTTGGGTAACTTCTTAACAATGCTCAATCCTTATCTCTTGAAGATAGATGCTTCGGGTGCTCGCAAAAAGATGAACGTTGCGACACCTAAACTTTCCATCATGAAATAAAATTATATACATAATGTTTAATAGGATTCTTTGTGAAAAGAATACATAAAATCTCTCGTCTGGGGGCGTGCTCATTTAAGCACGCCCCTTATTTATTGTTGCAGTATAAACTGTATTCCGGAATATTTTGCCGAGGAATAAGTTGGCTGTTAATCGGAAATAGGGTACTGGCGAATGAAGAACAGTTGACTAGCCGTACGCTCGCCAGTTGGCTGTTCTACTGCAACAGTCAGCGTAAATGCCTGTAAAAGTGTTGTAAGTAAGGGATAAAGAAATACTCTTCACTCTTCACCTTTCCTTCGGAAACCCCAGTGTTTATGGGCGTTTCAAGGGGTGAAGAGTTCTTGGACACTCTTCACCCACTCTTCACCACTCTTCACCTTAGCTGGTTCGGCGGAGGATGTGTCATAAATTTATGATTCACCCTCTTCTTGTTGTTTGAAGAGCTAGGATATGTTGTTGGATGAGTAAGGATAAGTTGTTGGAAGAGTAAGAATATGTTGTTGAAACAGCCAGTATCTTCGGTCGCACAACAGCTGTTGTGCGCTTGTATAACAGCTGATATGCGTATGCACAACAGGTGATGTGCATGCGATGGTCAACTGTTATGCGCCAACTATTTTATGACACACCTTCCTCAGGGACGCCTAGCGGTCTTGCGCTGCAATTTACGCCTGTTGGTCTTTGGAATCGGTGAAGAGTGGTGAAGAGTGGTGAAGAGTCGCTGCAAACTCTTCACCCCTCGGAATGCCGATAAACACAGGGGTTTCCGAAGGAAAGGTGAAGAGTGAAGAGTAAAAGCGTGTTCGCTTGCAGATAAAAAATGGGGCGCAAGCTGTTTCCATGAAAGGAATCGCTTGCGCCCCTGATATTATTGCTTATGAGTAAATGAGCACCCTAAGATTAGAACTTGTAGATAGCACCAAATGAAATGTTGCTCGCATCTACGTTAAGTCCGAATGTTGATGAGTTGTCACCATGGTCAGGAGAATAACCTCTGTAACCGAGGAAACCTACCTTTGTGATGAAGTTTACGTGGTCTGAAAGTTTAACAGCCAAACCTGGCTTGATGCCTACCTCGTAAGAATCGCCACCGCCCTTGCTGTAACTGCTGTAACCGATTGTACCCTCTAAGAAGAGGTTAACCAACTTGGTTTCTACGGCTGTGTAACGTACGTAAGGAGCAACTTTGAATGTTGTAGATTCACCTACAGGAGAAAGCTTGCAAACTTCGCCCTTCTTGATACCAATCTCGAGACCAGCTTCCCACTTGTTGTTGAACTGGTAACCAATCTAAGGCATCAAGGTGTAAGCTGTCTTGCTGTCACCATCACCGATCTTGTTGCTGGAAATACCAGCTGTACCACCGATGTAAACCTGTGCGCTAGCGCAAACTGAAACGAGAGCCATAGCAAGGCTCAACATAATCTTCTTCATAATCAATCTTTTCTTTTAATTATTACTTTCTTTTATCACTCTAATCAGGTAGCTTTTCAGCCCCTTTATTTATGATAGCAAAGCACATCCCAGACATGCCCTGCACTCTCTAATTCGGCGGCAAAGATATAGGAAATAACTTGAAACTCAAAACTATTTCTCAGTTTTTCTTGCAAAACAAGCCGTATTGTTGACGTAAATCAAGAAAAGTAGGCATGCAGAATGTATCTAAAGCTATTTCTGCTGCAAAGCTACGATTTTTTAGTGAAACCGCCAAATAATATGAGGGAATATTTGGGCAAACCAACTTTTTTCTCTATCTTTGCATGAACAAACAGTTTGAATCTTATTTTATAAATATCATAAATGAATCAATTTACAAAGCTGATAGCAGCCCAGCTCAATCTGAAGGAGCAGGCTGTAGAAAATACTCTGGCGCTGCTCGAAGAGGGCTGCACCATTCCGTTTATCTCGCGATACCGCAAGGAGAAAACCGGTAATATGGACGAGGTAAACATTGAAGCCATCGCACAGGCTAACGAGAAACTCTCTGAGATGGCGAAGAGAAAAGAGACTATCCTCAAAACCATCGAGGAACAGGGAAAACTCTCGGATGAACTGAAAAAACGCATCGAACAGTGCTGGGATGCCACCGAACTGGAAGATATCTATCTTCCTTATAAGCCAAAGCGCCGCACCCGTGCACAGATAGCACGTGAGGCAGGCTTGGAGCCTCTGGCACAGCTGCTCCTCTTCCAGCGTGAGCGCAATCCGGAACAGGCTGCCAGGAAGTTTGTGGGCGATAAGGTGAAGGATGTGGAGGCTGCACTTCAGGGAGCCAAAGACATCATCGCTGAAACCGTAAGCGAAAATGAGCAGAGTCGCAATCAGATTCGCGGTGAGTTCAGACGCGGTGCCATCATCACTTCTAAGGTGGTAGCCAAGAAGAAGGATGAGGAAGAGGCGCAGCGCTTCTCCGACTATTTCGATTTCTCAGAACCATTGAAGAAATGTTCTTCGCACCGACTGCTGGCTATGCGTAGAGGCGAGGCAGCTGGATTCTTGCGTGTCAGCATCTCGGCTGATGATGAGCAGTGTCAGGATAAACTGAAGCGCCACTATGTACATGGTTTCGGTGAGTGCCAGACGCTGGTGGGTGAAGCGGTGGATGATGCCTTCAAGCGACTGCTGAAGCCTAGCATTGAAACCGAATTTGCTGCGCTCAGCAAGCAGAAGGCGGATGAGGAGGCTATTGTGGTCTTCGCCGAAAACTTGCGCCAGCTTTTGTTGGCGGCTCCTCTCGGACAGAAACGCGTGATGGCGGTTGACCCAGGTTTTGCCAATGGTTGCAAGACTTGCTGTCTTGATGCGCAGGGCAATCTGATTCATCATGAAATCGTTTATCCTCATCCTCCCCGTAACAGGAAGAGCGAGGCTACGGCTGCCATCCAGCGCATGGTTAAGATGTATCAGGTGGAGGCAATGGCTGTAGGTAACGGTACGGCAAGCCGAGAAACCAGCGACTGGCTGCATAGCATCGATTTCGTTCATCCGGTAGATATCTATGTGGTGAGCGAGGATGGCGCTTCTATCTATTCGGCTTCGAAGATTGCAAGAGATGAGTTCCCGGATGAGGATGTTACCGTGCGTGGTGCTGTGAGCATCGGACGAAGACTGATGGATCCGCTTGCAGAATTGGTGAAGATTGATCCGAAGAGCATCGGTGTGGGACAGTATCAGCATGATGTGGACCAGACTCAGTTGAAGAAGAGTCTGGATACGGTGGTAATGAGTTGCGTGAACTCGGTGGGTGTCAACCTGAATACCGCATCGCAGCATCTGCTGACCTATGTGAGCGGTTTGGGACCTACGCTTGCCAAGAATATCGTGGAATATCGCCGCGAGAATGGAGCCTTTGCTTCACGTGCCCAGTTGAAGAAGGTGCCCCGTCTGGGTCCTTCGGCCTTCGAGCAGTGTGCCGGCTTCCTCCGCATTCCAGGCGCTAAGAATCCTTTGGATAACAGTGCCGTTCATCCAGAGCGCTATGCGCTGGTAGAGCAGATGGCGAAAGATCAGGGCGTAACGGTGAAGCAGCTGGTAGAAGACAAGGCGCTGCAGAAGAAGATTGATATCCGGAAATATGTGAGTGCTGAGGTGGGTATGCCTACTTTGACCGATATCATGGCTGAGCTTGACAAGCCGGGCTTGGATCCTCGTGGTGAGGTAGAAAAGTTCGAGTTTGATGCCAGCATCAAGGAGATAGAGGATTTGCAGGTGGGCATGGTTGTGCCGGGCATTGTTACCAACATTACCAAGTTTGGTGCCTTTGTAGATATAGGTGTCCACAACGATGGTCTGGTTCATGTATCCCAGATGTCAAACCGTTACATTCAGGATCCTTCTGAGGTGGTAAAGCTTCATGAGCATGTGATGGTGAGAGTGGCAGAAGTAGATTTGAAGCGCAAGCGCATCGCCTTGTCGATGAAGGGCGTGAAATAAAAAGGATATTCAGAATGAATCAGAATAATAATGGTGATGCTCTCTTGGCAGGGGGCATCACCAGAGATTGTATAGAGTCGGCATATTGCTTTATTCATCAGAAGCTCAGGGTTTTTGAATTTTCCACCAATCCTACGCAGCGTGATGATATAGAGTATGCCATCGCCCAGTATGTAGAGGGCATGAATCCGCAGCTCTATCTTCTTCTTTCTCAAGGCAGAACGGAATTCCTTCTAGACCATGTGAATTTTGAAAAAGATATGCGCGAGGCACAGGAAAAACTGGAAGGGATGATGTAGGTATCTCTCTGTTTCGTATTTTCTGTGTTATTCCTATATATATTATGGTTATTTCCAAAATGGAAATAACCATGTATTACTCTTTATCCGATTTTCCCTCTGATTTTTCAAGTTTCTCCTCTATTTCCTCAATCTGTGGCAATGCCGATGCTACATCAGCAAAGAGTTTTTCTGTTTCGTATTGTGCAATTCCCATAGGTTGGGTAATGCCACGAAGCGAAAACTCAGCTTTCTTGTTGCTCTTGGTTCGGCAGAGAAGCAAGCCAATGGTAGGTTTGTCTTCTGGGGATTTCACAATGTCATCAACTGCAGAAATATAGAAGTTCAGTTTGCTAACGAACTCTGGTTTGAACTCCACGGCTTTCAATTCCACTACAACATAGCAATGCAGTTTGAGATGGTACATCAGCAAGTCGATATAATAATCATCCCCATCTACGGAAATATGGTATTGTCTGCCTATGTATGCAAAACCACGTCCCATCTCGAGGAGAAAATCTGTTATCTTGCTTGTCAAGGACTTTTCTATATCCAATTCATTTTGCAATGCCACCGTTCCAATGAACGAGAAATTGTAAGGGTCTTTGAATATGTAACGAGCCAAGTCTGACTGAAGAGGTGGCAAGGTCTGTTCAAAATTATTAATTGCATGCCCTTTAGCATGGATATATCCATTGTCTATTTGGAGGAGCATCACATCTCGACTCCACCCATTCTGTGCTGTTTCTGTTATATAGTAGGCACGTTGTGCTTCGTCTTTTACCTTGGATAACAGGGAAATATGGTGATACCAAGATATTTGTGCTAGTGGTACTTGAACAAACTCCTTGCCTTCACTCTCCAATTCTGCAAGTGTCACTTGCAAAATTGGCAGTTCCTTTAATTTGGCAAGTGGCACTTGCCAAATTGGAAAAGTCGGATACGCTTCAGCAAATCTTTTCATGTTCCTAAGGTTGCGTTCCGAATACCCTCTGTCATCAGGGAAACGAGAACAAAGATCTTTTGACAATTGGGCAATTACCTGTTTTCCCCAACCTATTTGTTCCTGCTTCTCTATAATTTGTTTCCCTATATTCCAATATAGCGACAATGTTCCCATATTGATACTGATAGCCGTTTTCAACTTTGCAGTGTCAATCAGCTGTTCAATGTCTTTACGCCATTGAATATAGCCAGTAGGCAACAATGTATTGCCGTCTTTTGTTATATTGTTCATCTTATTATTCCTTTCCAGCATTAGCACTGAAACCAATGCAGTTCAACTGTTTTATAATTTCTACTCATAGCTTCTTCTTTGTTTAATCGAAGTTAATAATTTCACTTACGCTGACATCTAACAACTCTGAAATCTTTTTTAAAGTCATTAAATCTGGCTGTGTGGTGTTGGTACACCATTTAGAAACAGTTGTTTGGTTTACTCCCAACTGTTCTGCAAGCCATTTGTTGGTCTTTTTCTTTTTTACTAAGACCAATTTTAGCAGGTTTAAATCTTCCATAACGTTCAATTTATTGCTTTAGATGCAAATTTAGTGATTTATTTTTATAACGATGTGCCTATAGTGTAATCTTTAACAAGATATAACAAAAAGCGCTTGTGTTATAGCATGTAATAGTGTGAAAGAATGTAAAATGAAGCCCTTGCTTTTGCCAACCGATTCAATTTAGTTTGGAATTATGTTGCCAAAATGTTGGCAATTTCTAGAAACAAAAAATCCTAACCGCTTATTATCAAGCAGTTAGGATTTTCTTCGGTGCGCCTGATAGGACTCGAACCTACACGGCCTGAACCACTAGATCCTAAGTCTAGCGCGTCTACCAATTTCGCCACAAGCGCATTCTTGGGTGCAAAGATACAATAATAATTTGAATAAAAAGAAGAAAAATGAAAAAAATGATGTTTTTACTTGCTTTTTACGAGAAATAATGGTATTTTTGCAAACAGATACTGTTCTATTTTTATTTTGCAAAAAAAACGAAGGCTGGACAGTAAGGACAGATAAAAACTATAATAACAGGAATATGAAAAAAGTATGGGTTATGATGCTGGCTACATTGATGGTTTCTTCCACGATGATGGCTGGAAATGTGAAGAAATCAACTACTCTTCCTATTGAGGGAGAGATCGTAAAGGCTTCTCATCCGATGATTCAGTATGTTGGGCGTGTGAGCTTTGCTAAGAATTCTGATGTAGCCAGTTTCAATTATCCGGGAACTACGATTGAGGCTAGTTTTCAAGGGTCTTCTCTGAAAATGCTGTGTCGCCCGAAGACTGGATATTTCATGGCGCAGATTGATGGTTGCGAACCTTTCAAAGTGGGCTTTAATGCCGAACGCGATTCGGTTGTTACCCTGGCTGCAGCTTTGCCAAAGGGTGTGCATCATGCTAAGGTGATGTATGTGATAGAAGGTTTGTTCCGCAAACCGGAATTCAGGGGATTCGTTCTTGATAAGGGATGTCAGCTCGTTGAGGCTCCGGCTCTCCCGGAACGGAAGATTGAATTTATCGGAAATTCAATCACCTGCGGTTATGGCGTAGAAAGTATCAACATGTCTGATCCTTTTGAGGATGAAACGGAGAACCATTGGCTTACTTATGCCAATATCGTAAGTGACAGTCTGAAGGCTCAGCATACTTCTATCTCCCGTAGTGGTATCGGTGTATATCGTAATTATAATGGTCCGAAGACAGGTGATGCCGATAACATGCCTTGGCAATATGAATATACCTTATTTGACCAGCATGATGAAAAATGGGATTTTGCCAAGTATCAGCCTCAGTTAGTCTGCATCAATCTGGGTACGAACGATCTTTCTACCAAGAATTATGATATTCAACTCTACGAGAAGAATTATCGCATGTTTCTTCAAACGGTACGTAGCAAGTATCCTCATGCAAAGATTGTGATGTTGACAGGGCCGATGCTCGGCGAGAAGGAGAGTAGCAAGCAGCGAATAGTGCTTGATAGAATCTGTGCAGATGCCAATAAAACTGATAAGAATATTTACCGTTTCGATTTCAGTTTCCAGAAAGGAGATTTAGGTTATGGCGCCAGCTGGCATCCTAGTATGTTGCAGCATCGGAAGATGGCAGCAGAATTGCTTCCGTTCCTGAGAAAACTGATGAATTGGAATTAAATGAAATTGCATGTTTATCAAACAAAATTATATGATAACAATGAACACAAAAAATCTATTATTGTTGGCATCTCTTACATTGGCGATGCCTCTGACAGCACAGACTCCGCAAGAGGATTTCAAGCGGGATATTACGCTTTCGGGTAGTAACTATGTAGCTTATCGTGGTCCTCAGAAGCAGTTGACTGCGGCTCCTAAAGGTTATAAGCCTTTCTATCTGAGCCATTATGGCCGGCATGGTTCCCGCTATATGATTGGCAAGCAGGCTTATGATGTGCCTTATTTCTCTCTGCTCAAAGCGAAGCAGGAGGGCAAACTGACAGCTAAGGGCGAGGAAACGCTGGCTAAGGTGAAGATGATTCGTGAGGAGGCGAAGGGGCGCGATGGTGAACTGACTCCGCTCGGAGCTCTCCAGCATCAGGGTATCACCAGAAGAATGATGGAGCGCTTCCCTGAGATTTTTGCCGGTAATACGAATATTGAGGCCCGAAGTACTTTGGTAATCCGATGTATTCTCTCTATGGAGAACGGTTTGCAGCAGATGCTGCGTATCAATCCGAAACTTCATATCTTCCATGATGCCAGCGAGCATGATATGTATTATATGAACCAGGGCGACCGATATCTGGACAGCTTGAAAAACAGCGTGGGTATCAAGGTGGCACAGCAGGAATTTGCACAGAAGCACGTTAGCTATAGCCGTGTGATGCAGGAACTGTTCAACGACCCTGCCTGGGTGAAGCAGAATATCAACCAGGGTGACCTGAACAGAAAACTTTATGAGATGGCAAGCTCAATCCAAGGCACGGAACTGAGAGGCAAGGTTTCTCTCTATGACCTCTTTACGGAGGAGGAACTGTATCAGAACTGGCTGAATGCCAACATCTGGTGGCAGATGGCTTACGGCAACTCGCCTTATACGGGCAATGTGCAGCCATTCTCCCAGCGCAATCTCTTGAGGAATATCATTCAGAAGGCAGATAGCTGCATCGCTCTTCCGCATCCGGGTGCTACCCTGAGATATGGACACGATACGATGGTTACTCCGCTTACCTGTTTGTTGGATTTGAATGGATATGGCGAAGAGATTAAGGATCCGGAGAAGATTGCTTCTCAATGGTGGGATTATAAGATTACCCCGATGGCTACGAATTTGCAGTTTGTTTTTTATAGAAACAAGGCGAATGATGTGCTGGTGAAGGTGCTTTTGAATGAAGATGAGGCTACTTTGCCTATCAAGAGCGATGTGGCACCTTATTACCACTGGAATGACTTTAAGGAATACTGCCTGAAAAAGCTGGCGGGGTATAAAAGGTACAAATGAAGGCTACTGACTGCTGGGGGACAGGCGATGGAATCGCCTGGAACGGGGGCAGGAGGGGGACTGGCTTCTTTTTTGCTGAACGCGAAATGCTGAAACGCGAAACGCAAATGGCTAGATAATAAAAAAGGGGCTTAAGCTTTTGGGGCTTAAGCTCCTTTTTTATGATGGGCGCTTTCCTTGCTGCTTTCCTTGCGCTTTCTTTTTCGCTTTCTTAGCGCTTTTTATTGCTTCGATAACCAGTCTTTATCCTTCTGGTCTTCTTCGAAATCTTTTTCTGAGAAGAGGTTGGTCTGACCAGTCAGTTCGTCAATCACCTGTTGCTCGCTTTTGCCAGCATCTGGATCAAGGTTTTCACCTTCATTCTCTGAGTCAGAACCATCCGGTTCCTCATCATTATCCTCAGAAGAAGGTTCTGGGAATCGGGTTGGTTCCAGTTCCTCGATACTTTCAATCTTCCATGTCGTGAGGCGCTTACCCTTTGCCTTGAAACTCTTCTGCGCAATGAACTGCTCGGCATCGATTTCTTCGGCAGGACGGATGGCATCCACACCGCCATAAGTAACCTTGATGCGTGGATAAACCGTATCAGTAAGCAAGATGAGCTTGCAGTTAGGGTTCTCTCCCATGAAATTCTGATGGCGCTTGGTGGCATCCATCGTGAATCGCTTGATGTATGGATATCCCTGATTGTCGGCATCGTAAAGGATAGCCGTCCAGATCTTGTGCTCATCCCATTTCTCTAAGCGGATGATGTTGTCCTCGTAGTGGTTGTTGACATCGAAATTGGTGATGTAGAATTCACCGTTGTCGAGTACTACCAAGATAGATTCATCATCATTGAATTCGCCCAGGAAGCGGCCGTTCTCATCGTAGTTGATGCGGTTTACGTCTGGGTCGAACCAAACCTTTCTGCCTCCTAACGTGCTGTGGCCGTGACTCTTCAGACCGATGCGGCGAATGGTGCGCTTGGTAAGGAGATTACCTTTGGCTGCACGTCCCTTGATCAGAATGTCTGAGAAATCCTTCTCCAGGAAGATGCTCTGGCGCTTCTTCGTCAGGTCGGGCTCCATCGTACACTTGATGATTTCAGCTTCTCCATTCGGGTTGGCGGTGAAATAGATAACGCGGCTGCCAGCTGTGCCCTGAGTGATGTCATATAACTTGTCGCGGGTCATGGCGGTTACATTGAATCGCTTGATGAAGTAATCGCCTTGTTTGCCGTCGCGGTAAACACAGTTGTAGATGGTGCGCTTGTCGTTCTTCTTGAATACCTGTACATGGAGGATATTCTTGCCAACGAATATTTTGTCGGCTACCTTGGTGACTTTAAACTTACCATCCTTATAAAAGATGATGATGTCATCGAGGTCGGAGCAGTTGCATACGAATTCATCCTTCTTCAACCCTGTACCAACGAATCCTTCCTGACGGTTGATGTAGAGCTTCTGGTTAGCCTCTACCACCTTAGTCACCTCAATGGTATCGAAGTTTCTGATTTCTGTTTTGCGAGGATGGTTCTTTCCATACTTGCCCTTGAGATATTCAAACCAGTTGATGGTAACATCGGTCATGTGAGCCAGGTCGTTCTCAATCTCAGCAAGTTCAGCCTTAATCTTCATCAGCAGTTCGTCTGCCTTATCCTTATTATATTTAAGGATTCGCTGCATCTTGATTTCCAGGAGCTTGAGGATGTCCTCGCGGGTAATTTCCCGATGGAAGGCATATTCTACCATACCCTTACCGTCTACTTCGGCAGTAAAGAGTTTGTCTTTGAATGGTTCGAGTTTTGAGTCGATGAAGGCAACAACCTCATCCTGACTCTTACTCTGCTCAAACTTTCGCTCCTTGTAGATGCGTTCTTCGATGAAAATCCGTTCGAGAGAAGAGAAGAAGAGCTGTTCCTCCAATTCACCCTTTCTGATCATCAGTTCCTTGCGCAGCAATCCCATTGTGCGGTCTACGCTGTGGCGCAACACATCGCTGATAGTGAGGAAAACAGGCTTGTTGTCTTCGATGACACAGCAGTTGGGCGAGATGTTGATTTCGCAATCGCTGAAAGCGTAGAGTGCATCCATCGTTTTATCTGATGAGGTTCCTGGTGCCAGATGCACAAGAATCTCAACATTTGCCGAAGTAACATCATCTACCTTGCGTGCCTTAATCTTACCCTTTTCTACCGCTTTGGTGATAGAATCGATGAGGCTGCCTGTAGTCTTGCTGAATGGTATCTCGCTGATAACGAGTGTCTTGTTGTCGAGCTTGTCTATCTTGGCTCTTACCTTCAATGCACCACCTCGCTGTCCATCATTGTATTTACTTACATCGATGGCACCGCCTGTAGGGAAGTCGGGATAGAGTTGGAATGGCTCGCCCTTGAGATAGTGGACGGCAGCATCGCAAATCTCATTGAAATTATGTGGCAAAACCTTACTGCTCAATCCCACGGCAATACCCTCGGCACCTTGTGCCAGGAGCAGCGGGAATTTGGCAGGGAGCGTGATAGGCTCCTTGTTTCTGCCATCATAAGAGAGTTGCCAGTCGGTGGTTTTAGGATTGAAAACCACATCGAGAGCAAACTTAGAGAGGCGTGCCTCGATATATCGGGGAGCAGCGGCACGGTCGCCCGTAAGAATGTTTCCCCAGTTACCCTGCGTATCGATGAGCAGGTCTTTCTGTCCCATCTGTACCAAAGCATCTCCGATAGACGCATCACCGTGAGGGTGAAACTGCATGGTATGTCCCACGATATTGGCAACCTTGTTGTATCTTCCGTCGTCCATGCGCTTCATAGAGTGGAGGATGCGTCGCTGTACCGGTTTCAAACCATCCTCAATATGAGGAACGGCACGTTCGAGGATAACATACGATGCATAGTCGAGGAACCAGTTCTGATACATTCCGCTGAGGTGATGTACAGCAGAAGCATCGAATCGGTTCACCGGCTTATAATCGGAATGTTTCTCGGTCGAAATCTCCTCGTTGTCATCTTCCGCAGCATTCTGTTCAGATTCTGCAGAAGAATTTTCCAAATTTGGCGATTTTTCCTCTTCAAGACCGTTTTTATCTTTAATTTCGTCGCTCATATATAGCTTTTAATACTTATTTTATTAATTTATGGCAAAAATACAACAATTTTTCGAGAAAAAAGAGTATCTTTGCCGAAAATTTGAAAAAAATAAGATTTAATCATGGCACAGGAAGATGTTTTTAAGAAAATTGTAAGCCATTGCAAGGAATATGGCTTCGTGTTCCCAAGTAGTGAAATTTATGATGGCTTGGCTGCCGTTTATGACTATGGTCAGAATGGTGTTGAGCTCAAAAACAATATCAAACAGTACTGGTGGCAGAGTATGGTATTGTTGCACGAGAACATTGTTGGTCTCGATGCAGCTATCTTCATGCACCCTACAGTATGGAAGGCATCTGGACACGTAGATGCTTTCAATGACCCATTGATTGATAACCGCGATTCAAAGAAGCGTTATCGTGCCGATGTGCTCATCGAGGACCACATGGCTAAGTATGAGGAGAAGATTGCCAAGGAGATTGCCAAGGCTAAGAAGCGTTTCGGCGATAGCTTTGATGAGGCTCAGTTCCGTGCAACTAATCCTCGCGTTCTGGAGAACCAGAAGAAGTTTGATGATCTCCATGCCCGCTATACTGAGGCTATGCAGGGGCCTAACCTGGAGATGCTGAAGCAGATTATCGAGGATGAGGGTATCGTCTGCCCTATCAGCGGTACCAAGAACTGGACTGATGTCCGTCAGTTCAACCTGATGTTCTCTACCCAGATGGGTGCTGCCAGCGATGCTACAAGCAAGGTATATCTCCGTCCTGAGACAGCTCAGGGTATCTTCGTAGATTATCTGAGCGTTCAGAAGACCGGCCGTATGAAGTTGCCATTCGGTATCTGTCAGATTGGTAAGGCTTTCCGTAACGAGGTTGTAGCCCGTCAGTTCGTATTCCGTATGCGTGAGTTCGAGCAGATGGAGATGCAGTTCTTCTGCCAGCCTGGTACTGAGATGAAGTGGTTTGAATATTGGAAGAAGGTTCGTCTGGCTTGGCACGAGGCTCTCGGTATGGGTAATGAGAACTATCGTTATCACGATCACGAGAAACTGGCTCACTATGCCAATGCTGCTACCGACATCGAGTTCAAGATGCCATTCGGTTTCAAGGAGGTAGAGGGTATCCACAGCCGTACCAATTTTGACCTTTCTCAGCACGAGAAGTACAGCGGCCGTTCTATCAAGTACTTCGATCCAGAGAAGAACGAGAGCTATGTACCTTACGATGTAGAGACATCTATCGGTGTAGACCGTATGTTCCTCAGCGTAATGTGCCACTCTTACTGCGAGGAGAAGCTGGAGAATGGCGAGACACGTGTTGTCTTGCGTTTGCCAGAGGCTTTGGCACCTGTTAAGTGTGCTGTGTTCCCATTGGATAAGAAGTATGGTTTGCCAGAGTTGGCACACGAGATTGTAGACGAGCTGAAGTTCCACTTCAATACTCACTATGGTGATCCTAAGGATTCTATCGGTAAGCGTTATCGCCGTCAGGATGCTATCGGTACTCCATTCTGTATCACCGTAGACCACGAGACTCCAAACGATCACAAGGTAACTCTGCGTTATCGTGATACCATGGAGCAGGAGCGCGTAGCTATCTCAGATCTTCGCAGCATCATCGAGGAGCGCGTAAGCATCACTAGCGTATTGAAGAAGCTTGGCAAGGAAATCAAGAACTTCTAATTAATCAAATATATCTAGATGAATCTTAAGAGTTTGAAATATTTCTTCTTCCTCATGATGGCAGTGATCACATTGTCATCATGCAGCGAAGATGATGATACTGTCTCGGAATATGCCAACTGGAAGGAGCGTAACGAGCAGGCTTTTGCCGATACATTGGCTTATGCCAGGAAGATGGGCAAAGCTAACGGCTGGTACGTTTATAAGAACTGGACGTTCGAAAACCAGACTCCGAACAAAGATCAGAATGGTAATTTAGTGACCCTTACTTATAAGGATTGCGATAATATCATCGTTCATGTTCTGAAGACGGGAGAGGGTAAAACTTCTCCAATCCTTACCGATTCGGTACAGGTGAGCTATCGTGGCCGTTTCATTCCTACTGATAATTATAAGGAAGGTTACGTCTTCGACCAGAGTTTTACGGGTACTTTTGATGCTGCTACAGCTAATCCTATCCGTAGTGTGGCCGGTGGATTTATCGATGGCTTTACCACCGCATTGCTCAAGATGCATCCGGGCGACCATTGGCAGGTGTTCATTCCATACCAGCTGGCTTATGGCGAGAGCGGTAATTCTTCAATCCAAGGCTATTCAATGCTCCGTTTTGAGATGGTGCTCAAGAGTTATAAGAGAGCTTCTGGCAAGAAGTGGATTACTAAATAATAAGAATAAAGATTTAGAGAAAAGTATGTGCATATGTTTGAAATGATATATGCACATATTTTTTGTATGAGCGATATACGAGAAATTAATTTATGCTTTATAGCAAGAAGACAGATTATTTGATGGAGTCGATTCGCCTGGGTAGGGAGATGGATCGGCGCGAGAAACTCAATCTTATTGTAGGGTTGAGTATACCTTCTATGCTGGCTCAGATTTCTACGGTGATGATGTTCTTCATTGATGCTTCTATGGTGGGGCATCTGGGAGCAGAGGCTTCTGCCAGTATCGGATTGATAGAGTCAACTACCTGGCTTATAGGTAGCTTGCTCAGTGCAGCTGCTACTGGCTTTTCTGTACAGGTAGCTCATTTTATCGGAGCTAATGATTTTGCAAATGCCCGTCAGGTGTTTCGTCATGCGCTGATTTGCGGTGTGGCGTTCAGCATTTTTGTTTCTCTTCTCTGTGTCGGCATTCATGCTTATCTGCCTTATTGGCTGGGTGGAGGTGCTGATATAGCCACCAATTCCTCTCGCTATTTTCTGATATACGGTCTGGTACTGCCATTCGTTTTCCTTTATCACATATCCGGAATGATGCTGAAATCTGCGGGCAATATGCATACGCCTAGTGTGATGGCTGTATTGATCTGCATCTGCGATGTGATATTCAATTACCTGTTTATCTATATCCTGAAGTTGGGTGTTGTGGGGGCTGCCTTAGGAACGGCGATGGCTTATGTCTGCATCTCTCTGCCTAATCTTTATCTTGCAGGTTTCAAGAATAAGATACTGAATCTCCGTCAGGACCATGTCCGTTTCCGTTGGGTCAGGTCGTATGTTCATAATGCCTGTAAAATCAGCATTCCGATAGCCATACAGAACATATTGATGAGCGGGGCGCAGATAGTGAGTACCATGATTGTGGCACCTCTTGGCAATATAGACATTGCTTCCCATTCTTTTGCTATTACGGCAGAGAGTCTTTGCTATATGCCGGGCTATGGTATTGGTGATGCGGCTACTACTCTGGTGGGACAGACGCATGGAGCTGGGCGAGTAGGTTTGTGCAAGAATTTTGCTTATATGACAGTAGGACTTGGAATGGCTGTGATGGCTGTGATGGGAGTGGTGATGTATGTCTTTGCTCCTGAGATGATTGGCGTTCTTTCTCCGGTAGAAAGTATCCGTGAGATGGGTACCATCTGTTTGCGCATCGAGGCTTTTGCTGAACCATTCTTTGCAGCTAGCATCGTGACCTATTGTGTTTGTGTAGGAGCGGGCGATACCAGAAAACCGGCGATGATCAATCTCGGTACCATGTGGCTGGTGCGCCTCACTCTGGCTTATGCGCTTTCCAAGAGCTATGGCTTGGAGGGAGTATGGATAGCGATGGCTACCGAACTCACATTCAGGGGAATCCTCTTCCTTATCCGCCTCTTCAGAGGTTCATGGATGAAGAGTTTTCATGTAGGTTAGGATTGGTTTTCTGCCTCCAATGTTAGTTTTAGGTTAAGATTTGCATACATCGGGAAGATATTCTCTAAAATGCTTGCAAATCTTTTTTATTTTTCTTAATTTTGCATCGCAGACAGTAACCATGTCACAGGTTTTGTCGTTATATATAGGCGAACTTGTTAAGTAGCATGATATATATAATAAGGTATATAGAAAGAATGATATAGAAAACAATAAATATATAAATAATTAAAATCAGATGAAACTAAGAAAGATTTTTGCAGCAGTTGTGCTGTTCCTTTCTGCAGGTACAGCGATGGCACAGCAGATGCCAGCTATTCCGGTAGACAAGAATGTGAAGATAGGTCGTCTTGATAATGGATTGACTTACTACATTCGTCACAACAGTTATCCTGAGCATGTAGCCAGTTTCTACATCGCACAGAAAGTGGGTTCTATCAATGAGGATGATGACCAGCGCGGTTTGGCTCACCTCCTCGAGCACCTCGCCTTCAACGGTACCGATCACTTCAAAGGTAATTCCCTCCAGGATTACCTGCAGAGCATCGGCGTGGAGTATGGTAGAAATCTCAATGCCTATACCAGCGTAGAGAAAACCGTATATTACTTCACCGATGTACCTACTACCCGCCCTACAGCCGTAGATTCATGCATGCTCATCCTCAAGGATTGGAGCAACGGTATCTCTCTTACCAAGGAAGCCATCAATGACGAGCGCGATGTGGTACACAATGAGTACCGTATGCGTATCGTAGGTCAGCAGCGCATGATAGAGCGTTCACTTCCTAAACTCTATCAGGGCGAAAAGTATGGCTACCGTTTCCCTATCGGTTTGATGAGCGTTATCGATGGTTGTAAGCCAGAAACTCTCCGTGCTTACTACCGCAAATGGTATCGCCCAGACAATCAGGCTATTATCATCGTGGGTGATGTAGATGTAAATCATATCGAAGCTAAGATTAAGGAACTCTTCTCAGGTATCAAGGTACCTAAGAATGCCGCTAAGATAGAGAAGGTTGAAGTATCTGATAATGATTCTGCCATCTATGTTATCGACAAGGATAAGGAGCAGCAGGTTGATCTCTTCCAGATTTATATGAAGCACAATGCTGTGCCAGATTCTCTGAAGGGCAATATGAGCTATCTCCTGAAGGGATACATGGATAACGTGATTTCTTCTATGATTGCTGCCCGTTATGCAGAGAAGGCATTGGAGCCAGACTGTCCATATCTCCAGGCAAATGCCGGTGATGGTTCATACCTGATTTCAAGCACAAAGGATGCTTTCACCCTTACCGGTGTGGCTAAGCCAGGAAAGATAAAGGAGGCTTATGCTGCTGTTCTCCGCGAGGCACAGCGTATGCACGAGTTCGGTTTCACAGCTACAGAGTATCAGCGTGCCAAGGATGAATTCATGAGCCAGGTTGACAAGGCGCTTGCCAACAAGGATAAGATGAAGAACGAGCAGTTTACCACCCAGTATGTGGATAACTTCATTTCTAACGAGCCTATTCCGTCAGTAGAAGAGGAGAGCCAGATCTGGAAGATGGTAGTCCCAAACTTGCCTCTTGAGGTTATCAACAGCTATGCCAAGCAGTTGGTTTGCCAGAGCGATACTAACCTTGTATCATTGGTTATGATGCGCGAGCAGGCTGGTGCCGTTTATCCTACCGAGCAGGAACTTTCTGCCATCGTAAAGCAGGTACGTGCTGAGAAACTCGAGGCTTATGTGGATAATGTTAAGCAGGAACCTCTCATCGCTCAGGCTCCTAAGGCTGGTAAGATTAAGAAGACTGTTGAGAACAAGAAGTTGGGCTTCAAGGAGTTGACTCTTTCTAATGGCGCTAAGGTGGTATTGAAGAAGACCGATTTCAAGGACAATGAGATTGCTTTCGCAGCTTCAGCCAATGTGGGCTATTCTACTTTCGGCAAGGAAGACTTCCTGAATGCTGCATTTGCAGCAGATGTGCTCGATGCTAGTGGTCTTGGCGATTTCTCAAGCAATGATCTTGATAAGGCTTTGGCAGGTAAGCAGGTTGGCGTTTCGTTCAGCTTGAGTCCTTTCAATCATGGTTTGAAGGGTAATTCTACTCCTAAGGACATCGAAACCCTGATGCAGCTCATCTATCTCAAGATGACCGCAGTAAGCAAGGACCAGAAGAGCTTCGACAATATGAAGAGCATGATGGCTACTGTTCTTGCCAACAAGAGCAACAATCCAAGCCTCGTATATCAGGATTCTGTTCAGAGCACCCTCTATTTGGGTAGCAAACTTGCCCGTGTGCCAGAGGCAAGCGATATAAAGGATATCAACTACGACCGTATCCTGGAGATTGGTAAGCAGTTCTACGGCAATGCCAAGGACTTCACCTTCTATTTCGTAGGTAACTATGATGAGAAGACTCTCCTCCCACTCATCGAGCAGTATATCGCCAGTCTGCCAAACAATGGCTTCAAACTTAAGAACAAGCAGATTCCTTATGCTAATGGTAAGGTAAGCAATGTCTTTACCAAGGCAATGGAGAATCCACAGAACCAGGCAACAGAGATCTGGTATACCAAGGCTCCATTCACCTTGCAGTATATGGTTCTTGCTGATGTTTCTGCCCGTTTGCTGGAGATGAAGTATTTGCGTACTATCCGTGAGGAACTCAGCGCTGCTTATCATGCAGGAGCAAACTATGGTTTGCTTCGCGATTATGATAACAAGGCTGCCATCTCTATTTCTGCCGTGGCTCAGCTGAACCCAGAGAAGTCGGATATCGCTATTCCTTACTTCTTCAAGGGTATGGAAGAGACCGTGGCTCAGCCAAATGCAGAAGACCTTCAGAAGGTGAAGGAGATCCTCCTGAAGCAGGCTGCTGTTAGCGAAAAAACCAATGGTTATTGGCTTGGTGCGTTGAGCACATACGAGCGTATGGGTGTTGATACTCATAGCGATTACAAGGAGATGGTGAAGAATCTGAAGGCATCTGAGATTTCAGACTTCCTGAAGAATGTCATCTTGAAGAGTGGTAATCATTTCGAGATTATCATGAAGGCAGTGAAGAACGAGAAGTAAATCTCGGACTTGATATAATAAACTTGAATAATAAACGAAAAAATCCCGTTGTACAAGCCAGATGGCTGACAACGGGATTTTTACGTTTTTTTTCTTTTCCCAAAATTTTTGAAACTCATCATTTAAGAGTCGTTTCGAAAAATCTCTCTTTAAAAAGAAAGGATGCGTCCTTATTATATATGTATAAGAGCATCATCTTTCCTCCTTTACGTCATGTTTCTGAAGAGTATTAACCTCTTCTCTTTGCCTTAGAGGCAAGAGCCTCGCGGCGATCCTGAAGAATCTGTTGGCATCTATCGATAGCCTGATTCTGATTTTCTGAATTTACCTTAATTAAATCATTCATAACCTATTGATATTTGTTAACCGCTTGCAAAGATAGGGGTTTCTACCTATTTCTAGGTATAAAATGCATGAAAATACGTGTTTTATTCGTTATTTTTTGATGTATGTCAAAAAAAAGTGCAAACGATTGAACAGTTTCCCCTCCTTTAGACCGATAATTATCATTTCCTGAACGATATTTTCATAGTCTTTTAAACGAATTGTCATAGTATTCGTCTATAATAGCGTAGAAAGAGCAGAAATGCTGAGTTTTTAGGGAGATTCATACCGCGAAATAGGGATTTTTCTTATCGTATTTCCGATTTTTTTTGCGAACTTTGCACCCGAAAGAACAATAGGAAGTATTGGGTATATATAAATAAGAGTGATAAAATAAATATATAGAAAGCAATGAAAAAGGTATTTCTTTTGGCTGCCCTCGTGCTCGCATGCACAGCTGGCAGCAACGCAAGCGCAATGAACGAGGCAGCGCTCAATGCCTCAATGTCTGAGATGATGCCGGTTAAGAAAACGGCTAAGAAGACAACAAAGAAGACTTCTAAGAAGACTACGACCAAGAAGACTTCTACAAAGAAAACAACTTCAGCAGCATCTAGCACTACAGCAGCAACAACTACAACTTCTGCAACTACAACTTCTGCAACAACCAGCAATGCCGTCGCTTCTACCAGTGCAACCAGCAATGCAGGCTCAGCCGTTGCAGGTATCTTGGGTGCTGTACTGGGCGGAAACTCTAACAGCAGCAGTTCTGCAGGTAGCAGTATTATCAATGGCATTCTGAATAATGTAATCGGTTCAGGTACCTTCAGTAAGCAGGATCTCTGTGCCCATACCTGGAAGTACAGCAAGCCGGGATGCGCCTTTACCTCTGAGAATCTCCTGGCACAGGCTGGCGGTGAGATTGCTGCCAACAAGGTAGAGGAGAAGTTGAGTGAGTATTACAGCAAGTTTGGCTTCAGTAGTTCAAACACCTATTTCACCTTCAAAACTGATGGAACTTTCGCTGCCAAGATAGATGGCAAGTCATGGCAGGGCAATTATACTTTTGATGAGAAGACTCACGCCATTCAGATGAAGGGATTAATCTTGAGTATGTCGGGTTATGCTACGAAGACTGCCAATGGCATCAGCCTGCTCTTCGACCAGAAGAAGTTGCTCAACCTCATCAAGACCATGGGTGCCCTCAAGGGCAGTTCTACCCTCAGCGCTATCGGTACTATCGCCAATAATTACGATGGTATGCGTGTAGGTTTCGAGATGACTAAGTAATCCTGAAGGATAGAATCCATTACTGAGCCTTCTGTTGGAGTGGGCTCAGTAGATGATAATCGCCCTGTAAGAAGTAAAGCATCTTTCAAGCTATGCTTTGCTCTTTGCAGGGCGATTTTTCTTGTTTATTTCACGCTCAGTTTCATTGTCTTTACATCCTTGCTGTTGGTTCCTATCATAATCTGGAAGTCGCCAGGTTCTATCACGTGCTTCAGATCTGCGTTGTAGAACTTGAGCATCTCTGGGGTGATATCAAAGCTTACCTCCTTGCTCTCACCTGCTGCCAGATGGATGCGCTGGAAACCTTTCAGTTCCTTTACAGGACGGGAGATGCTGGCTACCATGTCACGGATGTAGAGCTGCACAATCTCGTCGGCATCGCGGGAGCCATTGTTCTTAACGGTGACGCTAGCTGTAATCTTCTTGCCATCCTGCCATTCGGTAGCCTCCTCATTGCTGATGCCCGCCTCCTGGCTGCTCAGGCGGAAGTTGCTGTATGAAAAGTTGGTATAGCTCAAGCCGTAACCGAAAGGATAGAGCGGACCATTGCTTACATCCAGACAGTTGCTGGCAAACTTGGCAAACTTCTCATTATCGTCTGCTACAGGGCGGCCGGTGTTCTGATGGTTGTAGTAGAGAGGCTCCTGACCGGTAGTCTTAGGCATCGAAGTGGTGAGCTTACCCGATGGCGATTTGTCGCCAAAGATGACATCGCAGAGTGCATCGCCCATCTCTGAACCTCCAAACCATACATTCATGATGGCTGGTACATGGGCTTTCTCCCAAGTAAGAACCGTAGGACGGCCTGCAAAGTTGAGGAGCACTACAGGCTTGCCCGTCTTCAGAAGTTCGGCAAGCAGTTCGCGCTGTACGTCCGGCATCTCCAAGTTGGTACGGCTACCGCATTCGCCGCTCATCTCGGCACTTTCGCCCATAGCACATACTATCACATCCGCCTCTTTCGCAATCTTCAGCGCTTCAGCCTTCATTTCAGCCTCATTGCCCCAGTTGATTGGTTTACCGGATTCGCCGTTTTTCTGCAGTTCCTGATTGCGCCAGATATTGCTTCCCTGGGCATATAATAAGGTGGCTTTTCCGGCAAGTGCATGCTCCATTGCCTCCTTAATGGTGGTATATTTCGATGGTACCTGTGCCACGCTCCATGTACCGGCTATGTTGTTTCGGGTGTCGGCAAGCGGACCTATCAGGGCTATCTTTCCTTCCTTCTTCAGTGGCAGGATATTGCCTTCGTTCTTCAGAAGCACGAAGGTCTCTGCTGCTACATCGCGGGCTGCCTGACGGTTCTCAGCGGTATAAATCTCGCTCTTGCTGCGCTTGGTGTTGCAGTAGCGGTAAGGGTCGCTGAACAGGCCCAGTTTATATTTCGCTTCCAGAATGCGGCGACAGGCGATGTTCACATCCTCTTCGCTCACCTTTCCTTCTGCTATGCTCTTAGCCAGATGCTTTACGAAGGCGTTGGAGCACATGTCCATATCGGTACCCGCCTTCAGTGCCTGTTCCGAAGCCTCCTGGATGTCTTTTGCCGTTCCGTGCTGCAGAATCTCGGCGATAGAAGCGTAATCGGTAACCACGAAACCGTTGAATCCCCACTGCTCTCTCAATACATCGGTCATCATCCATTTGTTGGCTGTAGCAGGTATGTAGTCGATGAGATTGAATGAAGACATCACGCTGCCTACGCCAGCCTTCACCACTGCCTCGTAAGGTGGCAGATACTGGTTCATCATGCGCACGCGGCTCATATCTACCGTGTTATATTCCTTACCGCTCTCAACGCCTCCGTACAGGGCAAAATGCTTCAGACAGGCCATGATGCGGTTGGCTCTCAGAATCTCTTCTGTGCGCATATCTACGCCCTGGTAGCCCTGAGTCATCGCTGCTCCCATCACGCCGCTCAGATAAGGATCCTCGCCATTTCCTTCGCTTATTCGTCCCCAGCGGGCATCGAGTGCAATGTCTACCATAGGAGAGAATGTCCAGTTGATGCCGTCGGCACTTGCTTCCTTGGCCGATACTTCGCCTACCTTCTTCATAGCCTCGGTATCCCATGAGCAGGAGAGGGCGAGAGGGATGGGGAACATCGTTTCGTAACCATGAATCACGTCCATACCTACGAGCAGCGGAATGCCCAGACGGCTGTTCTTGATGGCGATTTCCTGCAGAGCCTTGATCTTGTTGAGCCCTTTGATATTGAAAACTCCGCCCATGTTGCCCTGGGCGATATCGCTGCCTACCTGAGTATCAAGTGCGCCGCCGGTGGTGATGTCGCCAGCTACCATCAGGTTCAGCTGACCAATCTTCTCCTGTAGCGTCATCTTCGCCATCAGTTGGTCGATATACTCCTTCATGGGTAGAATCTTGCCTTTCTTGGTTGTGGCAGTTACTTTTTTCTTAGGGGCTGCGGTATGGGCGAAAGCAGGTGCTGCCATAGAACCAGCCAAAAGAAATGTGAGTGATAAAAGTGCTGTTCTCATTGTTTATTATGTTAATTGTTATTTTTATGTTTATCTTTTGCAAAGATAATAAAAAAGATGATACGATGCGCGATAGAAATGTTAAAATGTGGATGAATTTTTCTTTTTTAGATAGGAATATGTCTGATAATGAGATGGATAAGAAAAATGAAGAATATATAAAAAGTGGATGCGGTATAGACGAAAAATGCGAAGAAATCTACATTTCTTCTATATCGATTTTGTCGTTTCCGATTTTTTTATTACTTTTGCACATGAAACCTCATGAAAATAAATCAATCTTAAACGGAATCAAGTTGATGTATCGCGTAAATGAATTATGGAGAAAGGCATTCTTCTTCCTGCTCTTTGTCTTGATGCCTCTTTCTCTTGCAGCAAAAACAACAGATAATATAGAGCAGCTTCTTCATAGTCTGGACAACGCCATTGCCCATTCGGCTGATTATGTGAAGGTACGTGAAGCCCGAATTCGCGATTGGGAGCAGAAACTGAAGACCGTCAGGCGCCTAAGCAGTAAGTATGATGCCTGTTTTGCGCTCTTTGAGGAATATCGCTCCTACAAGAATGACATGGCGCTGAAATACATCAACCAGTGTATGGAACTTGCCGTCAGAATGGGCGATAAAAAGAAGGTGGGAAATGCCAAGGCGCTGCTGGCTTTCCAGGAATCTACCACGGGCGATTATGCCGAATCGTACGACCTGCTGAAGTCTGTCAATATCGCTGATCTTGATGCTGAGGGCAAACGCAACTACCTCTGGGCTTGCCAGCACCTGTATGGCGAGATGGCATATTATTCCAACGTTCCTTCCTTGAAGAAATATTATGCCGGCAAGCATAATGCCTATCAGGCTGCAATAGACAGCACATTCAGCCATGATGATGACCTTTATCTGCAGATGCAGGAGGTGAGGACACGCGATGCAGGCAATATGAAGGAGGCTTTGCGATTGAGCGATAAGCGGCTGGCGATGACGAAACCGGGCACCCATCAGTATGCCATTGTACAGTTTTATCGCGGCATGACCTACAATAAGTTTGGTGATAAAGAGCAGTTCCTCCGCTGCCTCTTGCGTTCTGCTATCTGCGATGTCCAGTTGGCTGTGATGGACCAAGGTTCTCTCTGGGAAGTTGCCAATCTTCTCAACGCCGAACCGGGCGAGCAGAAGCGCTCTCACGAGTATATCAAGTTTGCCTGGAAGTCGGCTACCGTTTTCAATACGCCTAGTCGCAGCCGCCAGATTATGCCTGTGCTCACGCAGATTGAGGAGGGATATCAGAAAGAACTTTCTTCGAGCAACCAGCATCTGCGGCTCATGGTAGCGTTTTCTGCCCTGCTTCTCTTTGTGGTTATGCTCTTGCTCTACTATGTCAACAAGCAGCGAAAGCGCATTGCTGCGGCCCATCATAAGCTGAAGGAAACCAACCATGCCTTGCAGTTGGCAAATGAGCGTCTTAACGAGATGAACCAGTCGCTCAACGAGATGAACCAGTCACTCAACGAGAGTAACAAGATGAAGGAAGTATATATTGGTCGATTCCTGCGCCTTTGTGCCATCTATGTCGACAAGATAGAGACCATGCGCAAGCGAGTAGTGAAACTGGTGAAGGCAAGAGAACTCAACAGGTTGCTGGAGCAGATGCAGGCTGGCGAGGCCTACATGGGCGAGCTGTATGAGTATTTCGATTCCGCCTTCCTGAAGCTCTTCCCTGACTTTGTTGAGGAGTTCAATGCCCTCTTGAAGCCTGAAGAGCGTATCGTGCTCGAAGATGACTGCCGTCTTTCTACCACCCTCCGTATCTTTGCCCTTATCCGTCTGGGCATCGAGGACAGTTCTAAGATTGCCGAGTTCCTTCACTATTCTGTGAACACTATCTATAATTATCGCGCCAAAATCAAGAATAGTGCCATCTGTGACAGGGAAGAGTTCGAGCAGCGTGTGAAGCAGATTGGCATGAAATAAGCCTTTCTGGGCGTAATGGGTGAAATGTGCTGCAAAGGTACAACATATTTCTGTTATTGCCAAAAAACGCGCTGCAGAGTTCTGTTAAACGGATTTAATACTCGCGTTTTTCCGAGCCAACAAAGCCTACTCATAGTTTTAGCAGGAGAGAAACTATGAGTAGGCGAGCAGATATCAATAAGTTTTACCGGAAGAGAAGATAGGTTTGCTGATGGACGTATTGGTTTTCATCAGGTAGACCTAATCGTTACAGTGTGACAGTTGTGACAGTTGTGACAGTTTTCAGGGGTACCCCTCCCTTTTTCTCTATTTAGAGGTTACTTATATATTTATATTTATATATAAATATATAAGTATATATATAATACTTACAGATTGAAAGTAGGGGAAATGCATGTACCCCTCCGCTGAAAACTGTCACAACTGTCACAACTGTCACGCTTTAACGCTTTGTCCCTTTTCCC
>ERZ779910.34-NODE-34-length-37839-cov-8.19267_pt1 | contig 37839 bp, 24 predicted proteins | sample MGYA00511585_ERZ779910 | MGnify/ENA primary metagenome ERZ779910 (study PRJEB29588, sample SAMEA2156362) | human gut metagenome | biome: human gut; feature: human-associated habitat; material: faeces | place: Denmark | collected 2008/2010 ...
ACGTTGCGCCCTACATTTTTGAGGATCTGGGACGCGCCTATGCTGTCGTAAAGAACTTTCGAGAAGAACGGATAGAATTGAAATAACCATAAATGAGTAGTTTCAATATGTCTGAAGGGTCATATGAAGGTCGTCCACCATTTCCAGGAGCCTCACGTTTAGTATGATTGAAGCCGAGTTCTTCTAAATCCTGGCTATCTACAAACGCATCAATGTAGCGAACAGGATTATCCAGCTCGATGTACTCGTCTAGACAAGCCGGAAACAATACGTATTGTCTTCTATCTTCACCTTTAATGTACTTCATAAGCGATAAGTGTTTGATAGCTACAAAGTTACGAAAATATTTCGAGAAAACCAAAGATAAAGTGTTAACAATAAGAAACTGAACTTTCGCATATGGGGAAGTTAAGTTATTATATAATAATGTGATATCAGCTGCAAAATGACAACAAAAATATGAAATATTATCTTTTTTGCATAAAATCTTCAAAAATATTCTATTTTTCCTATTTTTAGTAAGATAAATCGAGAAATTAATAAAAAATAGATAGCATAAAACCGCAATAGGGCAACAAAGTATCATCTTGTCATTATACATTCGTCAAAAGCAAAAAGTATGCTTTTCGACCGCAATAAACTGCTGACAGATTACGTTCCTATCGTTCTGCAATCTGAAAAAACTTATTCTGTAAAAGTGCCGACTATAATGATGAGGTAACATCAGGTTCTTCCGTGATTTTTTCTTTAGCTTTACATCGCTGAGATTTCCATATTTTCAACTGACTCCAATTTATTCATGAATATTGCAAACACAACGATGAATAGCAATATACTGTAAATCAACGCGTTACAAATTTACACTTTTAGAATAACGAATAGAAATTCTATAGTTGTACGACTAAGAACCCTATAGTTATACAACTATAGCTCTATGGTTGTACAACTATAGCATGTATAGTCGTACAACTGTAGCTTTATAGTCGTACAACTATAGAATTTTATTTTGCTGAAAGTGATAAAAAAGAGGAAACATGCATGTTATAATCCATCTTCTCACTGCTAGATTACCCCAAACCAAGGAAGCTAATTATGGATATAAATATTTACATTGCCACATAGCAAGGCTACTGCACATATCCTATCAACTGCTCTGTTCTATCTGCCAGGAAAAGAGGGATATTGACAAAAGTATCATCCTTTTTGAGATTAAGCATGGAATATCTGATGCGCAGACGGGGAGAATACTTCTTGTTATACTCTATCAAACTGCGCCCGGTAACACTTGTTCCTGACTTCACCTCCATAGGAATCACATCCAAACCACGCTGAACAATGAACACCCTCTTCTTCATCAAGACTGAAATAAGCACAATGTTCAAAGCTGTCTTTTCCAAATTTCTTCAGCACCGATGTCTTGCCTACTTGTCGAGCTCCCAGCATCATCAATGGCTTGCGGTCTCTGCGCTCTTTCCATTGCTCCAATTCGTGAATAATCGTTCTGTTAAACATATCCTTATTTTTCTTGAAGTGGGAAAAATGTGGAGTTTTACACATTTTTGATACCTCTTTTGTGTAATTCTCCACATTTTCCACACTTGAATCCATAATTATGGGGCAAAAGGACTAAAAAACAAGCAAGGAAACAAACTTCCTCACGTTCTTTATATTACTTTTAACCAACTTTACCATATTCCCGGAATCTAAAAGGGTGCGTCATAAGATAATTATTCACCCTCTTCTTGTTGTTGGAAAAAACAGGATAAGTTGTTGGAAGAGACAGGATAAGTTGTTGGAAGAGATAGGATATGTTGTTGAGGTAGTCAGTATCTCCGGTCGCACAACAGCTGTTGTGCGCTTGCATAACAGCTGATATACGCATACACAACAGCTGTTGTGCATGCGGTGATCAACTGCTATGCGCCAACTATTATCTAGACTTTTGACACCCCCTCTTTTTAATTAGGCAAAGTGTTAAATCTTAGAAAAACGGACAAAAAGCACGAAGATAGACAGATATTTAGCCAACTTTTTTAACGCTGACAAAAAAGCGTTGATGTTGACTGGAGCAAGGTGATAAAAAAAAAGAGTGCACTGTAACAAACAATGCACTCTTTTTTATTATCTTAATTCCTAATCCAGGAAATATTATCTGATGAACAGCAGCTCACGATACTTAGGCAATGTCCAAAGCTCATCGGCTACGAGAAGCTCGAGCTTGTCTATCTGATAACGGATTTCCTCCATCTTTGGAGCTACCGTGTCGTGATATGCTACTGCCTTCTCGCGCTCACTCTCTATCTTGTTGGCTACCTTGCGGGCATCTACCAATGCCTCTACACCACGCTCTATTGCCTCGGTGCGCTCGGCTATCTCACGGATAATCTTCACGTTGCGGGCTGTCAGTTTCTTGCCTTCCTCGCCACCGAAGATGTGAATCATACCCTCTACGTTCTTTGCCAGACGGCTCTGATAGTGGGTAGCCACAGGGATAATGTGGTTCATGCTCAGGTCACCCATCACACGAGCCTCAATCTGAATCTTCTTGGTATAGGTCTCCCACTTCACCTCGTTGCGCGCCTTCAGCTCGCTCTCGCTCATCACGTTGGTCTTGGCAAACATATCGATGCTCTCCTTGTCCAGATAACGGTCGAAGACCACTGGGCAGGATGCCTCGCAATCCAAGCCACGCTTCTGGGCCTCTTCCTTCCACTCATCAGAATAGCCGTTGCCGTCGAAGCGGATAGGCTTGCAGGTCTTGATATCCTCGCGTACAATATCTATAATAGCCGATGTCTGGTCCTCGCCCTTTGCTATCAAGGCATCTACACGAGTCTTGAAATCTTCAAGAGCCTCAGCTACGGCAGCATTCAGTACGATGAGAGATGACGCACAGTTGGCCTCTGAACCTACAGCACGGAACTCGAAACGGTTTCCGGTGAAGGCGAATGGAGAGGTACGGTTGCGGTCGGTGTTATCGATCATCAGCTCCGGAATCTCAGGGATATCCAGCTCCATACCCTTCTTGCCAGCCAGGGCAAAGAGTTCTTCCTTGTCTGCCTTCTCGATATGGTCGAGCAGGTCGGTCAACTGCTTTCCGAGGAATGAAGAGATGATGGCTGGTGGTGCCTCGTTGGCTCCCAAACGGTGCGCATTGGTAGCACTCATGATAGAAGCCTTCAGCAGTCCGTTGTGCTTGTAGACACCCATCAAGGTCTCTACGATGAAAACTACGAAGCGAAGGTTATCCTCCGGTGTCTTGCCTGCTGCATGGAGCAGTACGCCTGTATCGGTGCAGAGACTCCAGTTGTTGTGCTTGCCCGAACCGTTGACGCCGGCGAATGGCTTCTCGTGAAGGAGTACACGGAAACTGTGCTTATGAGCCACACGCTTCATCAAACTCATCAGGAGCATATTATGGTCTACAGCAAGATTGCACTCCTCATAGATAGGTGCCAGCTCAAACTGGTTTGGTGCCACCTCGTTATGACGGGTCTTGCAAGGGATGCCGAGTTCGAGTGCCTGCACTTCCAAATCCTTCATGAAAGCCTGCACACGCTCAGGGATGGTTCCGAAATAATGGTCGTCCATCTGCTGGTTCTTCGCAGAGTCGTGTCCCATCAGGGTACGGCCCGTGAGCATCAGGTCAGGGCGAGCCGAATAGAGACTCTCATCTACCAGGAAGTACTCCTGCTCCCATCCGAGATTGGTCTGCACCTTCTTCACCTGAGGGTAAAAATAGTGGCACACCTCGGTAGCCGCCTCACTCAGGGTATGGAGCGAGCGGAGCAATGGAGCCTTGTAGTCCAAAGCCTCACCGGTATAAGAAATAAAGATGGTTGGGATACAGAGGGTATCGTCGATGATGAACACAGGCGATGTAGGATCCCATGCAGAATAGCCACGAGCCTCGAAGGTATTGCGGATACCGCCGTTAGGGAATGAGCTGGCATCAGGTTCCTGCTGGACAAGCAATTTGCCAGAGAATTCCTCAATCATACCACCCTTTCCGTCATGCTCTACGAAGGCATCATGCTTCTCTGCAGTACCTTCTGTCAATGGCTGGAACCAGTGAGTATAATGTGTTACCCCGTTTTCCTCAGCCCAGAGCTTCATGCCGGCAGCCACGGCATCAGCGATGGAACGGTCCAGACGACTGCCGTTATCTATCACATCGATGAGTTTCTCGTACACATCAGATGGCAGATACTTGTACATCTTCTGGCGGTTGAATACATACTTGGCGAAGTACTCCGAAGGACGCACCTTGGGAGCCTCTACCTCTACAGGTCTTTTCTTAAAGGCCTCGGCTACAACCTCAAATCTCAAATTAGCCATTCTTTCTTTTATTATTTATTATAAGTTTGCGGGTGCAAAGTTACGAAAAAATGAGCAAATTGCTAGCGTTTGAGCGTATTTTTTATGCAAAATTCAAACTTTTCTTATACATAAAGTGCCTTTTTCCTACATGGCGACGTAATCTTTCCTACGTCCTGACACAGAAACTCCTGCGTCGCCATGTAATTTCAAGGGCATTAGGAGAGAGAAAAAATCCCTTGCAACCACTAGAGTCGCAAGGGATTCATATTATCCACTTATCTATTTGTACCTTAAGGGTTTATTGAAGATTGGAGGTAGGCAATTAGAAACGGTATACAACAAAGCTGTTTGGCTTCATCTTCACGTTCAACACATTGCCCTGAACCTGTGCATCTGAAACTACAGGAACAACCACATTTTTATTGTCTATCTTGTTTTCTGCCTGAATATCGTCGGCATGGAGAACGGTTACCTTACCTGGGTTCAACTTCTTGATACCATTAAAGGTGACGTTGATTTCCTTTGCCTCGTTAGAGGTGTTGGCAATCTTTACGATGTAGCTCTTGGTTGTCTTATCGAAACAAGCGGTGGCATAGAGACCGTTCTCGCCTGCTACAGCCTTGCCGTTCTCGGTAAGTTTCAACACATTGGTACCCTTGTTCTCGCCGTAGAGTTGCTGAACATAGTAGTTGGCAGAACGGACAGAGCTGAGGTTATCGAACCAGATGAGGTCCGGACGCCACTGCCATCCCTCTACATGGGCGAAGAGAGGTGCATAGGTAGCCTGATAAACCACATCGGCATTACGCTCCAAACCGGTCATGAAAGCTGCCTCAGAAAGGGCTGCCTCCCAAGAGTTTGGATCATTCTCGGCATGAGCAGCATACTCACCGGCAAAGACCTTAGGACCCTTGCGGTCGTACTTGTCGTAACGGCTGGCATTGCTGCGGAACCATTCTGGACTCTTGTAGTAGTGCTCATCCACCATGTCTACGCCCAACTTACGCATCTGCTCCCAACCATAGTCGAAGTCCTTTCCATCAGCAGATGGACCAGATGAACCGCAGATCTTGATCTTTGGATACTTGGCATGAATCTGCTCCATGAACTTCTGCAGACGCTCAGGATACATAGGTCCCCACTGCTCGTTACCGATACCAATCTGCTTCAGATTGAATGGTGCTGGATGACCCATATCGGCACGGAGCTTACCCCACTTAGAGGTGACAGGACCATTGGCAAACTCGATGAGGTCGAGTGCATCGTCGATATAGCTCTGGAGATCCTTGACTGCTACATGTGCATTAGGATCCTTATCATCGTTCTGATACTGGCAAGCCAGACCTACAGAGAGAATAGGCAATGGCTCAGCACCAATCTTCTCTGAAAGGAGGAAATACTCATAGAAGCCCAAGCCCAATGACTGATAGTAGTTAGGGAAAAGGCGATGTGGGAAGGTATCTCTCCAGCGGTTCTCGTTCAGAGGACGGTTCTCAGGAGCACCCACAGAGTTCTTCCACTCGTAACGGGTATCGAGGTCGGTTCCCTCTACGATACATCCGCCAGGGAAACGGAAGATGCCTGGCTTCAAGTCAGCCAAATCCTGTACGAGGTCGGCACGGAGACCATTCCAGTTGTCCTCAGGGAAGAGAGAGATATGGTCGAGATCTACGCTCTCAGAACCCTTCTCCAGATAAACACGCATCAAACCCTTGGCATCGGTCTGAGGAGAAGTAAGGGTAGCAGTAAGCTTCTGCCATTTATTATTGGTGATGTTGATGACCTGCTTGGCAATCACATCATTCTTTGAATTGACGAGTTCTACGCGAATCTTGCCCTGCTTGCCATCGATGAGATGAAGACGGCCATATACGGAGAAATCGTACTTCATATCCTTCTTCAAGCCCATGCCGAAGAAGCCACGGTTCTCAAGACCTGTCTGCTTCTCACGTGCGCCTGCGCTCTCAAGTGTTACATAATGAGGATTGCGGTCGAAGGCAGGTTTTACGTCGCTGAGGGTTACATTTCCGAATGTATTCCATCCCATCAGGCGCTGTGGGAATTCGAAGGAACGGTTCTCTACCATCTCTGCATAAAGACCACCATCGGCACCGAAGTTGATATCCTCGAAGAAGATACCATACATGGTAGGCTGGATTTCTGCTCCAGGCTTGTTAGCCTGAACAGTAAACTGATGCTGCGCGAAAGCTCCGAGTGAAGACATCGCCAGCAATGCTGCTGCGAAAAATTTTGCTTTTCTCATTTTGTTCGTTATTTTTATTTTTTAGGTCTGTACTTACACCTTATTAAATATAGGTGGTGCAGTAATTTGCTGCAAAGATTACACAAACGAGCGCAATGAAAGCTTGCTTTCAAATTGCCGAGTGCAGTAAATCTTCTGCAAAGATAAAAAAATCCACCCCAAATGAGGTGGATTTTCTGTTTAAATATATTGGATTTTCGTATAAATCCCTGCTTTTCTACTATTTATCTAATGGAATGAGCACGAAAGTGAAGTTCTTATCGCCATAATGGAGGCGATATTTCTCCAATGGCCATGCACCCCAAGAGTTCTCACCAGCCACACCAGAATGCTCTGCATCGAGGAAGAGATTGGTGAATTTTGACTTCTTCAGGTTGAAACTGTGACGCTGATTCTTGTCATCACCATCATCCAGTTCTTCGGTGTCGAAGTGGATGGCGGAAGCATAGAATGGCTTGCAGCTCTTCACCTTGAATCCGAAACCGGAAGCATCGGTCTGGTTCCACCAGCGCATATCACCCTTGGTTCCACTCTCCTGTGGACGGATGTATGGGAAGTACTGGTTGTCGGCATCATCGCTGTAGATTCCGATGCGCATGCAGTCCTCACGGTCTGAATAGTTCTCGATAGGACCACGGCCGTAATACTGGCTCTTGTCCATATCGTATGGCAGCTGCATCAGCATACCGAAACGGAACAGATCGCTGACCTTGGCATCATCAGAAGCATCAAACTCCTGGGTTACCTTCATAGCACCGGTGTTAGGCATGATGAGATAATCGATTTCCAGCTCACCCTTCACCTCTGGCATCTCATAGGTTGCACAGATGCTGATGGTGTTTGCCTTCTTGTCCTTTTCAACAGCTACACCCTTCAGGTTCATGACAGGGTTCTTCCAAACCTGGAACTTCTTCTGCAGGCCGGCACCGAAATCATTATCGGTAGGAGCACGCCAGAAGTTTGGCTTAAGGGTACCGCCCTCGCCGAGGAGCGACTTGCCACGATAGGTATATTCAGAGATGAGACCGGTGGTACGGTTCACCTTCACGGTCAGATCAGGAGTAGTAACGGTGATATCCTGCTCGCCCTTCTTGTCGATGAGCTTAGCCTTCACCTTCTTGCCGTCCTGAGCCTTAGCCATGTTTTCTGCACAATGACCGCAGCACTTCTTCTCCTTCACTGCCAGCTGGGCATAAGCCACAATCTGACCAGCCTCCATCAGAGGTTCAGCCTTCTTCAGACGGAAATCGATGTTGAGGAACACCTCCTTGCCCTTTACCTTAGAAAGGTCATAAGGGATGGTGAAGTTCTTGGTTTGCTGGGCAGCTACATCGATATCAGCGATGGTACCGTTCTGAGTCTCCACGCCATCCTCAATGAGGCTCCATGCCAAGGCATAGTTGCTCAAATTGCGGAAGAAGTTCTCATTGTATACACTTACTTCACCCTTCTCTGCATTCACCATCTTAGCCCAGATGTTCTGATACTGGTAGGCTACCTCGTAGGCATGAGGATTGAGCTGACGGTCAGGACCGATGATACCATTGCAGTTGAAGTTGTTGTCGCTAGGGTCGTAATTGTTATAATCGCCACCGTAGCAATATTCTATCTTGCGGAGTTCTTCATTGCTCATCTTCTCAGGATTCTTGATGGTCATCGGCTTCAATACCTTGCGGTGCAAGCCCTGGTCAACGAAATCCCAGTCGAAACCACCCTGAAGGATAGGATACTTGCGAATCAGATTCCAGTAATCCTTCAGGTTACCGCCTGAGTTACCCATGGTATGGTTGTACTCGCACTGGATGAGCGGCATCGGACTGTTAGGGTCCTTCGCATACTTTTCACAAGCACTTACAGGATAGTACATAGGGCAGAAGATATCGGTACCCTCGCCTCTGCTTGCCTGCTCATACTGAACCGGACGACTCTGGTCCTGGCTCTTGATCCACTTGTAAGCCTGCAGGAAGTTATCGCCCATCACAGTCTCATTACCCATACTCCAGGTTACGACACTAGGATGATTGAAGTACATGGAAACATTGTGCTGGTTGCGCTCCAGAATCTGCTTGGCAAACATCGGTTTCTTGGCAGCTGCATCATCGCCATACTGGAAACCGTGACTCTCCTGGTTAGCCTCAGCTACCACATAGATACCATACTCATCGCAGAGCTCGTACCAGCGTGGATCATCAGGATAGTGGCAGGTACGGACAGCGTTGATATTCAGGCGCTTCATAATCTTGATGTCCTGAATCATGCGCTCCATGCTCAATACGTACCCCCCGTCAGGGTCCATCTCATGACGGTTGGCACCCTTGATGAGCACAGGCTGACCGTTGACAAGGAACTGCTTGTTCTTGATTTCCACCTTGCGGAAACCTACCTTGACAGGAGTCATGCTTGCTGATTTCATGTTGCCATTCTTCAGCGCACTTGAGAGGGAAACCTGAAGGGTATATAAATAAGGTGTCTCTGCATTCCACTTGTGTGGATTCTCTACGTTCATCGTAATGTTGGCTGTTCCATTCTTTGCCAATCCTGTAGCTGTAGCCACCTGCTTGCCTTCTTTGTCGAAGAGGATGAAGTTCAGCTTGCCTGTTCCCTTTACCTTGGTAGAGATGTTGAGCACACCATCCTTGTAGTTGTTTACAAGGTCAGGAGTAACACGGATATCCTCCAAATGCAACTTTGCATCGCGGGCAAAGAGATAGCTTTCACGAGCCACACCACTCAAGCGCCAGAAGTCCTGATCCTCATCCCAGGAACCATCGCACCAGCGGAAGGTCTGGAAGGCAATCAGATTCTTACCCTTCTTCAGATAAGGAGTGATGTCAAACTCGGCAGCTACCTTGCTATCCTCTGCATAACCGGCAAACTTACCGTTTACATAGAGATAGATGTTGGAAGTAACGCTACCGAAATGGGCTACTACCTGCTTGCCATCCCAGTTGGCAGGGATGTCGATGATACGGCGGTAAGAACCTACATGGTTGTCCTTAGTAGGAACTGCTGGTGGCTGCTCATTGAAATGTTCACGCCATGCAAAACCATTATTTACATACTCCGGATCGCCGAATCCATTCATCTCCCAGTTGCCTGGAACATTCATGGTCTTCCATTTGGAATCATCAAGATCTTCCTTGTAGAAGTCGGTAGGACGCTGGTCGGCATTAGCCACCCAGTAGAACTTCCAGGTTCCGTCGAGCGAAAGGAAATACTTGCTCTCCGTCTTGTTCATGTGCAGGATATCCTTGCTCACGATCTTACCGTCTTTCTCAGAAACCCAGTCATCTGCCGGATAGGTGAAGAAATTGGTGTGCAACGGAAAACGATTGATGGCATTCACCTGAAGGTCGTGCCATTCTGTGTAAGTTGGCTGTTGGATGGTCGTCTTATTCAACGACTTAATGGCAGTCTTCGGTTTGGTTGCACCAAAGGTTGCCATTGCTAATCCTGCCAAACTCAATGTTACGAACAGTCTCTGTTTCATGTTTGCTAGTTATTTATACATTAGATTGAAATTACACCTTATTATATATAGGCTATTCTATACCTTATTATATATAGGCATATCCTTGAGCATTTTATATGCCTCCATGTTGCCGGTAGCCTCAGCTAAGCAACTGCAAATATATGAAAATTAAGTTAGAAACAAGCAGAACGCCCGATTTTTTATTGTTTTTTCAACACCGGAGTACCATTTTCCCAAGAAATAGGTACCCATACCATCATAGAAAGGCATATAAATATATAAAACTTTTTCAATATCCGCTAAAAGAAAATGACAAAAAAGTTTGGTATTTCCGAAAAAATGCATTACCTTTGCCATCATATAATAAACAACGAAACGACATAAAAATTATGATGACAATCGAAGAATACAGAGCAGCCATCTTGCAGGCTTTGCTCGATGCTAAGAACGAGGACGGCACTCCAGCCATTACTCCAAGGGAAGCACAAGAAGCACTCAACGGATTTACCGACGACGAGTTGCAAGACGGACTCCTATGGAATTCGCCCGAAGACGTGGCAGCTATTATCCTCGAGGGGTAATTCACGGAAGCAAAATCTAACTATCAAATGATACGAAAAGGAGTAGAGACTTTTTCATGGTCTTTGCTCCTTTTTCGCTTTTTCTATTTTCTTTTTTCGTTTTTAGTTCCGTTTCTCTTTCCTTTCTTCCTAGAATCCTCTTATAAAAAGCTTCCTTCAACAGCCCCGCAATACTTCATTTCTGTTGCAAAAGCAATAAAAAACTAAAGAATGCGACAAAAAACAAAAGAATGTGCAATTTTTCTTTCACAATTCAATTATTATTTGTAAATTTGCAGCCGCATAAACGGAAAGGGAACTTGCAAATCCCTCTTCAATCAGTTAAAAAAGATAATTTTACCGGTAAAAAAGATATATTAAATAATGAAGATAGAAAACGAAATCATCAGCTCGGTCATCGCTGCGGTGAAGGAGCTTTATGGTCAGGACGTACCTGAGAAGATGGTAGCCCTGCAGAAGACCAAGAGTAATTTCGAAGGTAACCTTACCCTCGTCGTATTCCCATTCCTCAAAATGTCGAAGAAAAAGCCTGAGGATACAGCACAGGAAATCGGCGAATACCTGAAGAAAAACTGCGCTAACATTATCGCAGACTTCAACGTGGTTAAGGGTTTCCTCAACCTTTCTATCGCTCCTGCCGCTTGGGTAGGACTCTTGAATACCATCAACGCTGACCCTAAGTTTGGTGAGAAGCCAGTTACAGAGAACAGTCCGCTCGTCATGATCGAGTACTCTTCTCCTAACACCAACAAGCCTCTCCACCTCGGTCACGTTCGCAACAACCTCCTCGGCTGGTCATTGGCCCAGATTATGGAGGCTAACGGCAACAAGGTAATCAAGACAAACATCGTTAACGACCGTGGTATCCACATCTGTAAGTCTATGCTCGCCTGGCTCAAGTGGGGCAATGGCGAAACTCCTGAAACTTCCGGCAAGAAGGGCGACCACCTCATCGGCGACTACTATGTAGCCTTCGACAAGCACTATCGTGAGGAAATCGCAGAGCTCAAGGCTCAGTACATGAAGGAGGGCATGGACGAGGAAGCTGCCACAGAGAAAGCTAAGGTAGAGGCTCCGCTGATTAAGGAGGCTCACGAGATGCTCGTAAAGTGGGAGAATAACGACCCTGAGGTTCGTGCACTCTGGCAGAAGATGAACAGCTGGGTTTACGCTGGCTTCGATGAGACTTACAAGATGATGGGTGTAAGTTTCGACAAGATATATTATGAGTCAAATACTTACCTCGAGGGTAAGAAGAAGGTAGAAGAAGGATTGGAGAAGGGTCTCTTCTTCCGCAAGGATGATAACTCTGTTTGGGCTGACCTCACCAACGAGGGTCTCGACCAGAAACTCCTGCTCCGTTCTGACGGCACTTCTGTTTATATGACTCAGGACATCGGTACTGCCGACCTCCGTTTCAAGGACTTCCCTATCGACAAGATGATCTACGTAGTAGGTAACGAGCAGAACTACCACTTCCAGGTGCTCTCTATCCTGCTCGACCGTCTCGGTTTCAAGTGGGGTAAGGACTTGGTTCACTTCTCTTACGGAATGGTAGAGTTGCCTAACGGTAAGATGAAGAGCCGCGAGGGAACCGTAGTAGATGCTGATGACCTGATGGCAGAGATGATTAAGGATGCTCGCAAGACAAGCGATGAGCTTGGCAAGTTCAAGGACATGAGCGAGGAAGAGCGCCAGGAGATTTCACGCATCGTGGGTCTCGGAGCGTTGAAGTACTTCATCCTCAAGGTAGATGCCCGCAAGAACATGCTCTTCAACCCAGAAGAGAGTATCGACTTCAATGGTAACACAGGTCCTTTCATCCAGTATACCTACGCTCGTATCCGCAGCATCATGCGCAAGGCAGCAGCCGAGGGCATCGAGATTCCTGCTGAGTTGGGCGCAGATGCTCCTATCAACGAGAAGGAGATTGACCTCATCCAGAAGATGAACGACTTTGCAACAGCCGTAGCCGATGCTGGCAACAACTACAACCCTGGCGGTATCGCTAACTACTGCTACGAGTTGACCAAGGAGTTCAACCAGTTCTATCACGACTACAGCATTCTGAATGCTGAGAGCGAGGCTGAGAAGATTACCCGTCTGGTTCTTGCAGCCAACGTGGCTAAGATTCTGAAGAACGGTATGTCTCTGCTCGGCATCGAGGTTCCAGAAAGAATGTAATATATACATAAGATATAATAACCTACAATTTAAAAATAAAAAAAATATTGACTATTTGACATAATGAGCATGGCCCTGGAGCTCGACTCCAAGGCGCATGCTCATTTCAGTTTTAGCCAATCCTTTTTGTTTTCCAACCCCAAAAAGAAAAAAGATGAATAAAATGCCCGTAAATCCTCCTTCATGGAGAAACGATACAGTCTTGCCTCTACCCAACGAGGTAATAGCCAACGCCTGGGCTGTGGATGCCGCCTGTTCCGGCAATCCCGGTCCGATGGAATACCAATGCATCGACCTTCAGACCGGTGCCCAAGTTTTCCACTATGGTCCTATCCACGGCACCAACAACATCGGCGAGTTTCTCGCCATCGTCCACGCCCTCGCCCTGATGCAGCAGAAGGGCATTACCGACAAGATAATTTATAGCGACAGCGTGAATGCCCAGCTCTGGGTAAGCAAGAAACAATGCAAGACCAAACTGGAGCGCACTCCCCAGACCGAACAGCTCTACCAGGTCATCGCCCGAGCCGAGAACTGGCTCCGCACCCACCCCATTAACATACCTATTATAAAATGGGAAACGAAGAAATGGGGCGAGATTCCAGCCGATTTTGGAAGAAAGGGATAAAATACTCTTCACTCTTCACCTTTCGGCCGGAAACCTCTGTGTTTATCGGCATTCCGAGGGGTGAAGAGTTGTTTTTATCTCTTCACCCACTCTTCACCACTCTTCACCTTCAGGAACGGGAACAGAGGCGAAAGACTGATAGGTGGATTGCAAATCAGCCAGAACTGAAGGGTGAAGAGTGGTGAAGAGTAGGTGAAGAGTGCCCGAATACTCTTCACCACTCGGAATGCCGATAAACACAGGGGATTCGGGGCTTTTGGTGAAGAGTGAAGAGTATTTGGCAGAAAGCCTATACGAAAATAAAATAAAGGAGGTTTCGATAACTGTTCCAGTAAAACAGCCGACTAGCGACTCTTGCGCTAGTCGGCTGTTTGCAGTTTTCCAGTTGGCTGTATATCTTTTGCCTGTTGGCTATTTCCGGTTCTCGCATCAATCATCGCAAGTACTTGCATCTATCATCGTAAGTACTTGCATCTATCATCGTAAGTACCTGCATCAATCATCGTAAGTACCTGCATCAATCATCGTAAATACTTGCATTAATACACGCTATTTTGCTCGAAATGGGGTAAAAACACCATTTCGAGCAGAATTTACTTAGCATTTACGAACCGATACTTATTTATCCAACACACTTAAATTCTGATAAAACCAGACGTTCATCTGATTGGCTCCACGATGATTCCAGGCATAGTAAGGAATCAGAGTCAACACATCGTTCTTGACAGATACGCCATTGGCACCCTCTTCCAGAATCTGGGCATCAGCCTTGATGGCCTTGACAGAGAAGGCTGGAGCACCCTTGGTCTCGGTGTTCTGAATGCTGTAGTTATCCACCACAGAGAAGGCAGGCTTCTTGGCCATGACGGCACGGAGCACTGGCTCGTTCTGATTATCCACAGCCTCAGCACAATATACCAATGGTCCACGCTCTACGGCAACCTTGCCCTTATCATCAGCCACCTTGCCGTTAGCAACCACAGTACGAACCGGCATATCAAAATGGATGCGGATTACATCGCCCTTCTTGATGTTCTTGACAGGGAGATAACCCTTGTTGGCATCGAGATCAGCCTCTACAGCCTTGCCGTTTACGGTTACTGTGTAAGCAGGCTTCTCTGCATCGCTATACTTGTAAAGATCGCTAGGCACCACCTGGTTGCGAACCCATCCAGGAATACGGACCAGGAGGTTGGCATTCTTCACACCGCTCTTCTTCACAGCAATCTTGATATCGCCGTTCCAAGGATACTCGGTAGTCTCCTCCAGAACCACATCCTTGCCATTCACCTTGATGGTAGATGTATTACCGGCAAAGAGGTTTACATAGATGTTATTATCCTTCACACCATAGAGATAACCCGGCACAGAAGGGATGAAGCGGCTCAGGTTACTTGGGCAGCAGGCACATCCGAACCAAGGCTGGCGGGTGGTGTTGCCATCGGCATTGAAGGCATACTTGCCATCGCTAGACAATGGGTTTGGATAGAAGAATCTGCCACCATCCATGCTCATACCCGAGATGACACCATTATATAAGGTACGCTCCATGCAGTCGATATACTTGCTCTCGCCGTGAAGGAGGAACATACGTTCGAAGAGGTAGACCATAGAGATGGCTGCACAGGTTTCATTATAGGCAGTCATGTTTGGCAACTCATAGTTCTCGCCGAAAGCTTCACCTGCATGACGGGCACCTACACCACCTGTAAGGTAATACTTTTTGCCAACGATGTTTTCGAAAATACGGTCGATGACCTTCATATAGGCAGAATCCTTGGTCAGGGCAGCCACATCGGCAATACCGGCATACATATAGCCGGCACGAACAGCATGACCTACCGCCTCTTTCTGCTCCAGGATAGGAGCCTGGCTCTGAGAATATGGGTTGCGGATATGGGTCTTGCCACGATAGTCGAGCAGATACTTAGCCTCATCCAGATACTTCTTCTCACCGGTCAGGGTATAGAGACGAGCCAAAGCCATCTCTGCTATCTGGTGTCCCGGAACGATGGTAGTCTGTCCTGGTTTAGGTCCAACCTCCTTTACCACGCAATCAGCATAACGCTTGGCGATATTCAGGAACTTGGTGCTTCCGGTAGCCTGATAGTGAGCGCAGGCTGCATCTACCATGTGACCGAGGTTGTAAAGCTCGTGGCTCGCCTCCTCGTCCTTGACCCAACGCTTATTTCCCGACCACTGGTGTGGATGCTTTGGATTGATGGTACGGGCGGTATAGAGATAGCCATCTGGCTCCTGTGCCGCAGCTACCACATCGAGCACGCTGTCGATATAAGCCTTCAACTTCTTGTTCGGATAAGTCTGGAGGATGTAGCTGGCACCTTCGATGGTCTTATACACATCGGTATCATCGAAAGAGAAGCCCATGAACTTGCTCACATCCCACTCCTTGGTATCCAAGCCCGGGTGGTTAGGATGCTGCAGGGTATAGGCAGCCATATCGAAATTCTTGTAACGGTGCTCGCTCTCGCACTTGCTGAAAGCCAATGGCACGGTTACTTCTCGGACAGCCTTCAGGCGGGCACCCCAGAAAGTATTCTGTGAAATTTTCACACTGGTGAATGGTACTTGAGTAAATGGATAACCATTGCCCAATGTCTTTGCATTCTTCGCCATGGTTGGCACAACTACGGCTGCCGAAAGCAATACTGCTGAAATTAATCTCTTCATTTTCAAATAGGTTTTATTAATTTTATATTATTGTTTGTTATTTTCGGTTGCAAAGATAAGAAAACTTTCCGACTATAGTGTATAATAAACAATAAAAAGCAGGTAATTATCAGTCAAACACCTATATTTATATCATATTTAACTCTTTTTTTTGTTACAATCGTTTTTTTATCTTACCTTTGCAGTCAAATTAGAAATACAATAATATATCAAATATGAATCATCTTCCATACCGTGCCATCGCCCTTGATCTGGATGGCACCCTGACCAACCACGACAAGGTGGTTACCCCGAAAACCCGCGAAGCGCTGCTCCAGGCAGAAGCCGAGGGTGTTGTTATCATCCTTGCTTCAGGCAGACCGACCTACGGCATCGAACCGGTGGCAGAATGTCTGGAACTGGATAAGCGAGGCGGATACATCCTATCTTATAATGGCGGCAACATCGTGAATGCCAAGACTGGCGAAAAACTCTTCGCCCAGTTCCTGCCTGATGAGGTGATACCTATATTATATAGGTACGCGAAGGAGAAGAACCATGCCCTGCTGGGATATGCCGGCAATGAGATTATCACCGAGATGCCCGACGACCAGTATGTGAAGGAAGAATCGCGTATCAACAAGATGAACATCCGAAAGGTAGAAAACCTGTTCGAAGCCCTGGAGCCTCACCCTACCAAACTCCTCATGACAGGCGACCCGGCAGATATGCTCAAGGCAGAAAACGAACTTTCAGAGATTCTGGGCGACAGGATGGACATCTTCCGTTCAGCCCCATTCTTCCTGGAACTGGTTCCTAAAGGCATCGACAAGGCAAAGTCCCTGCTCCGCCTTCTGTCGAAAATCAATCTCACCCCAGCCGATATGATTGCTTTCGGAGATGGCTACAACGACCTGAGCATGCTGAAACTGGCAGGCATGGGTGTAGCCATGCAGAATGCAGCACCAGAGGTCAGGGCCGAAGCCGACTACATCACGCTTTCCAATGAAGAAGATGGCGTAGCTGCTGCTTTGGAACATTTCTGTAAAAAGGCTTTTTAAAAGTAAAAAGGTAAAAAGAAACTAGGGAGATTATACCCCGCTAGGATTTTTTACCTTTTTACTTTTTTACCTTTTTACTTTTCAACAATCAGTCCACCCTTAGGCTGCATTTCCACCTTCAGGTTTCCCTTCTTATCCACCTTTACGGTCTTCATCTGAGAAACAGGCCAGAGAGCCTTCTTGTCCTTGCTGGCAGTTTCATGATAATAGGTAACACTCTTGCCGGCAAGCATTGGCAGATTCAGGGTGAGCTTCATCACCTGGTCGGTTCCGTTCAAACCAGCCACATACCATTTATCACCATGTCGACGGGCAACAACGGCATATTTTCCAGGATAACCGGCGATGAATTTGGTCTCATCCCAGGTTGTAGGAACGCTCTTCAGGAAATCAATCTCGTGCTGAGGAAGCTCAGAGAGATTATTCGGATAGATGGCGATACATTGGATAGCTGCCTGGTTCATGATAGCCGAAGCCATCTCGAAAACATCGGTGGTATAACGGCGATGACGACTCTTGTTATCCTTGGAGAGATACTTGTTCATGATGGTACCACCCCAATCCATCGCAGCCACGGCGTTGCGGCAGAATGGATGCATGGTCAGTTCGAAAGCCTCCTGCTTGGCATGATAATCAGAGAAGAATACATTCTCTGAAGCCAGTACAGCCTCGCTGGATACATAGTTAGGATACATTCGCTCCCAACCTCTTGGCAGGGTGCAGCCATGGAAGATAACCTGAATGCCATAATCGTTGGCATCGCTCAGGATGTCTTCATACTGCTGCATGGTATGCTGCTTGTCGCCACCGAAGAAATCTACCTTGATGCCCTTGATGCCGATACTCTTCATCCAGGCCATCTCCTTCTTGCGGGCCACGATGTTATCCATGATGCCACGAGGTCCCTGAGGTGCATCGTTTGCCACACCATTGGAATTATACCATAGCATCAGACTCACATTCTTGCTCTGCGCATACTTGCTCAACTCTGCTATCTTGTCTCTACCAATCTGGGTATCCCAGAGCGCATCAACCAGCACATATTCATATCCCATGGTAGCAGCCAGGTCGATGAACTGCTTCTGGTCGTTATAGTTGCAGGATTCATCCTGCCAGATGAGCCAGCTCCAGGCATACTTGCCAGTTCCGTATTTCTGGGAAGCCTCGAATCTTGGCTCTACTACATCGTATGGAATGGTGGTCTCTACCAGAGGCTTCAAATCAGAACCCACGGTGATAGTACGCCAAGGAGTGGAACCCGGAAGAATGAAGGCGCCCGATGTAGAACCGATGCCATCTGCCTCCTTCTCCATAGGGAAGGCGATCTGATAACCCTTAGCAGCATCGTAATCGCTGATGTGACAACCCGGATAGTTGCCGTGAGTACCGGTCTCGCTGACCAATACCCAGCCATCGCCGCCTACCTTGAAGAGGCATGGGAAAGTATAGCCATGACCATAACCCGACTTGGCTGTAAGAGGCTGATCCACCTTATAATCTTCTTCATAACTTGGTTTGGTTCGGGCAAAACCGATGAGCGGATCCGACTGTGGACAGAGGTAAGTGGTGGTTACCTTAGGAAGATTGAAGGCAGTCTTCTCCTCGTTTACGATGAGATGCTGAGCCTTCAGTTGATCAAAAGTATAACGGAATGCCACATCATTGTTGCTTACATTGAAGGTAACCGTCATTGGCTGCTTCTTACCGTTGATGTATGTCACGTTGAGCTGGTTGGCATGATAATCTACATGCGAAACCTTGGCGGTGCGGAGGTCATAACTCTTCTCCACCTTTATCTCATTCTTGCCCTGATAGGTCAAGCCCTGACTGAAATCGCCTACATTGGCAAGGAGTCCGAGCTGTGATTCCTCCATCATCCGCTTGCCTGCATAGTCGATGGAATAATAGAGTTTACCATCGCGGTCTTCTACCACGACATTCAACTTACCATCAGGAGAACTGACAGTATTCTTCTCTGCGTATGCACCGATGCTCGCCATCAATGCCAGTGCTACTACTAAAACGTTTTTCTTCATTTCCAGATAAAAGTAATTAGTTTATTTGTTACTATGTTTTTATGCCGCAAAGTTAAGCAATATTATCGAATAAACAAAAATTAAATCGAATTATTTTGTATTTTCTTCAAATAATAGTAACTTTGCACGAAATAAACTATACACATATCAGCAGTTATGTTACAACTTGACAATTTCTATAAGGCTCGCTTCGTGCTGAGCAAGGTAATAAGAAAGACTGAGCTGGTTCACACGCCAAGAATCAACCCAGAGAGTGATGTTTATTTGAAACCAGAGTGCCTGCAGAAGACCGGTTCGTTCAAGATTCGTGGTGCTTACTATAAGATTTCACAACTCACCGATGAAGAAAAGGCGAAGGGTGTGATAGCCTGTTCTGCGGGCAACCATGCACAGGGTGTAGCGCTGGGAGCTACAGCCATGGGCGTCAAGAGCCTCATCTGTCTGCCTGAAGGTGCTCCTATCTCCAAGGTAGAAGCTACCAAGCGACTGGGTGCTGAAGTCTGTCTGGTACCTGGCGTTTACGATGATGCCTACCAGAAGGCGCTGGAACTGAGAGATGAGCATGGCTACACCTTCGTTCATCCTTTCGATGATGAGAATGTCATCGCCGGTCAGGGCACCATCGGTCTGGAGATTCTCGACCAGTTGCCAGATGTAGAAGCTGTCGTCGTTCCTGTAGGTGGCGGCGGACTTATCTCTGGTGTAGCCTTTGCCATCAAGTCGCTGAATCCTAACGTCAAGGTATATGGTGTTCAGGCTGAAGGAGCAGCAAGTATGGTCCAGAGTCTGCACGATCATAAACAGGAGAAGTTGCCTTCTGTAGCGACCGTTGCTGATGGTATTGCCGTAAAGGAACCGGGCAAGATTACTTTTGAAACCTGCTCCAACTATGTTGACGAAATCGTAACCGTGAGCGAGGATGAGATCTGTGCAGCCATCCTGAAACTCATAGAGAGTGAAAAGATGGTAGCCGAAGGTGCCGGTGCGGCCAGTGTGGCAGCAGTAATGTACAACAAGGTTCCGGTGAAGGGCAAGAAAACCATCTGCGTGGTAAGCGGCGGTAATATCGACGTAACCATCCTGAACCGCGTCATCACCCGTGGTCTTGCCAAGAGTGGCCGTCTCTGCACCATCGAGATGGAACTGGATGACAAACCGGGCGAATTGGTAGAGGTCTGCTCTGTCATCGCCGGATTGGGCGGTAATATCACCGGTGTTCACCACGACCGTTCTGCCAACCGCAACAAGGTGAATGCCTGCGTGCTCCGCCTCACCATGGAGACTCGCGACGAGGAACACGTAAAAGAAATCAAGGAGGCTTTGGAATCAAAGGGATTCCACCTCTGGATAGTATAACCGTGCAGAGACTTACAAAAAGCCATAAAATATAAAAAGAGGGTGCGCCGTCAGTTGATAGCGCATCCTCTTTTTATATATCATTAAAAGCTTTATTACCATCAAGCTCTTTTGTTATTGAGCTTTATCTTTAATAGAGCTACTTTACTTCCTTGAGCAAGCAAGGGCGAACCTTCTCGGTTACACCAGCTTCCTCTGTAATCACGGTAGTGAGAGGCTTGAGATCGGCAGCATTCTTTGCCACCATCACCTTATAATTACCAGCCTCAACCTGCCACTGACTATCAACCTCATTGAAAGAAGCCAGGTTCTTGTATGGGATGTCGATAGTAACTGTCTCCGACTCACCAGGCTGCAAATTCTTAGTCTTGGCGAAACCACGAAGTTCCCTGGTTGGTTTATCCATATCCTTGCCAGGAGCTGCCACATATACCTGAACAACTTCCTTACCAGCTACCTTACCAGCATTCTTCACAGTCACCAGGACCTTGATATTGCCCTGTGCATCCTTCGTTACCACAGGTTTTCCATACTTAAAGGTAGTATAGCTCATACCATAACCAAAAGGAAAAGATACAGGCACATTCTTAGTCTGGTAATAACGATAACCTACATAAACACCATCATTATACTCGGTGTAATCCACATTCTTCACGTTACCCTTGCTACCGATGCCCTTGCCCATAAACATACCAAGCACATCATCAACCTTGACAGTCTCAGGGTTAGGGAAATCAGCCTTAGAAGGAACATCGTTATAACTTACAGGCCATGTCATAGGAAGACGACCAGAAGGATTCTCCTTACCCGCCAAGATGTCAGCAACACAGTTACCACCCTCCTGACCAGGCAACCAAGACAACAATACAGCATCAGGACCACCAATCCAACTCTTGGTCTCAACAACGCCACATACATTCAAGATGACAACCACCTTCTTACCTGCCTTATGGAAAGCGTTGCAAACGCCAGAAATCATATCCTTCTCCTCCTTGGTGAGATTGAAGCTATCAGAAATCTTTCGATCCAAGAACTCACCAGACGACTTACCAATAGTGATGATTGCCATATCGTTGTTTTTGACGGCAGCAGACATATTCAATTCAGCAAGGCTCATCTCAGGGATGAAGTGACCAGGCAAGAAAGCCTCCAAAGGATTCTTTGGCTTTGGCAAGTTCGCCTTTGCCTTTGGAGCATACTCTATGTATGACTTACGGATATCATCATCCACCTGATAGCCAGCATTCTTCAAACCATCCAACAAACTTACCACATAAGCATGGTTAACATTGCCAGAACCAGTACCACCAGCTATGAAATCATAAGAAGTATTGCCGAAGAGAGCGATGTTCTTAATCTTCTGATCGAGTGGCAATACATTCTTGTTATTCTTCAATAACACCATTCCCTCGGTAGCGGCATTGCGAGCCACCAAAGCATGTCCCTTCAAATCAGGGTTGTTGTCGGCAACATACTGCTTGAAACGAGGAGTCTGCATGATATACTCCAAGATATGGCGTACATTGCGGTCGAGGATTTCCATCGACAGGCGACCATTGAGCACAGCCTTGCGAATCTCCTTCACCTGGTCTGCCTTACCTGGCATCAACAGGTCGTTACCCGCTTCCATCTGGGCAGCTGCGCTAATACCACCAAACCAGTCGGTCATCACCATACCCTTGAATCCCCACTCATGGCGAAGAATCTCTGTTATCAAGTCACAACGCTCACTAGACATCGTACCATTGATGAGATTGTAAGAAGTCATCACTGTCCAAGGCTGAGCCTCCTTGATAACGATTTCGAAAGGTTTCAAGTAAATCTCACGGAAAGTACGTGGATTACCGATAACATTGTTACGAGTACGATTGGTCTCCTGGTTGTTCAGTGCGAAGTGCTTCAACGAAGTACCGACATCGTTGCTCTCGATACCATTCACCATAGCAGCACAAATGGTACCAGCCAACAATGGGTCTTCTGAATAATACTCAAAGTTACGACCACAAAGAGGATTACGCATAATATTGGTAGCAGGTGCCAACAAGACATCTACGCCATAATGCTTCACCTCGTCTCCCATAGAGGTACCTACGGAATACACCAAGTCTTTGTTCCAGGTAGAGCTCATCACAGTAGCCACAGGGAAGTGGGTACAATAGAACGTCTTGTCGGTATTCTTGCGCTTAGGGTCGATGCGAAGACCAGCAGGGCCATCGGCTACAACCGTAGCAGGAATGCCCAGACGCTCAATACCATTCACCTGACCTGCGGCACCCTGTACCAACTGACCTTGGTTACCAATGGTAGCCTCCATCTGGCTCTCATACTTACCCGTAGAACCTACCACCAACTGAATCTTCTCATCAAGAGTCATCGCATTGATGACATCCTGGATAGGAGACACACCCAACTTCGGATTCTGTGCTTGCACTACGAAAGTCGCAGAAAAAAGCACACATGAAGAAACTAATAATTGTTTTATCATTGTCTATACCTTGTTTAAAAAAAATATTTTATTAAGCTATTACTTGAAAAACTTATTTTATCATTTGAAAATCTTCTGTGCGAACTCTGTAAGATACACACGCCAATTACGCCAGATGTGTCCACCCTCCGTCTCCAGATAGGTATATTTATACCCCTTCTCATCGAAGTAGCGACGCAAGTCTGCACTGCTCTTGTAGAGGAAATCGGTCTTGCCCATACCAATCCAATATAACTTTGGCTTGTTCTTAAACAGAGTAGCCAACTGTGTCTTAGCCTCCTCATTCCCCTGCAACTGCTTGTAGAAGTCATTACGGAAATCGCCAGTAGTACTCACATGCAAACCTGCAGAGAAGAGCCCGATGTAATCAAACTTGGTAGGGAAACGACGAGAGATATCAAAAGAATGACCACCTCCCATAGAGAGTCCACAGATGGCACGATGAGCCTTGTCCTTAGCAACCTTATAATGGCTCTCCACATAATTCATCACATCAGGGAAACTCTCATCCATGGTGGCAGCTGGCTTGGCACCTTGATAGCCATAGAAAGAAGGAATGTATTGACCAGCCGACCATTCACCTGGAGCAGCCTGGCAATTAGGATTGCCATTGGTCATCACCACGACCATAGGCTTAGCCTTACCAGTGGCAATCAAATTATCAAGAATATGCTGTGCACGACCTAAAGTAGTCCAAGCATCCTCATCGCCACCAGCGCCATGGAGCAGATAGAGTACAGGATAATCCTTGCCCTTGTCATAACCTGCTGGAGTATAGACCGTCATACGGCGCTGCATCTTGAGTGTAGGACTATCATACCATACCTTAGATACATTTCCGTGAGGCACTTCGTTAACGGTATAGAGGTCACCACAATCACCTTTCTTGTCTGAAAGAATGAATATATTGGTTTCTGAGGTAATATCACGAGTGATATACACGCTTCCCGGGTCAACGATCTTCACTCCATCCAAAAGAAAATTGTAAGAATACAACTCAGGGGAAAGCAATTGGCTGGTAAAAGTCCAAACACCCTTTTCATCTTTTGTCATATCAGCTACTCCAGGAGCATCATACTTTCCCAATGGTGTATCAATGGTTTTCGGTGCCAAGAAATCACCAGTAACCTGCACCTTTTGGGCATTAGGAGCCTTCAAGCGGAATGTTACGGTATGGTTGGCATTCACCTCGGGTGAGATAACAGGAGCATTGTCAAACAAAGCCTGTTGGGCAAAACTGCCAAGACTCATCAGCAAGGCAGTTGCCAAGAATGTAATTTTCTTCATTGTTATCTAATTTTAATAATTGTTAGTCTCATTCTATAGAAGGTCTCCTAAGATTTAGAAGACCTTCCAGCTAATTATTAGAATATTTTTTGGGCAAATTCAGTGAGATAGATTCTCCAATTTCGCCAAATATGTCCCCCATCAGTTTCCATATAGGTATATTTGTATCCCTTGCTATCCAGTTTCTTTCGAAAAGCGTTGTTGTCCTTATAGAGGAAATCGGAATTACCTATGCCTATCCAGAAGAGCTTTGGCTTGGCGGCAAACAAGTCTGCCAACTTCTTGTCGAAATTGTCGTAGATGTACTCATTGCTTCCACCGGTCTTCTGTTCCTTGCCTATGGCAGCAGAGAACAAGCCTACATAGCCAAAGGTCTTAGGATTGTTGATGGAAATATAAAGGGAATGGAAGCCACCCATAGACAAACCTGCTATGGCACGGTTCTGACTATTTGCCAAAGTGCGATAACGGGCATCCACAAACTTCACTACCTCAGGGAAAGATACCTCGAAAGAGCCCTCCATGGTCTTAGGCAATCCCAATGTAGGAACTATCAGATTATCCGAAGTCTGTCCTGGAGCTGCCTCCTGAGAGATATTGCCATTGGTCATGACGACGATCATTGGCTTCGCCTTGCCTTGCGCAATGAGGTTATCGAGGATTTGCGAAGCACGTCCCAAATCCATCCACGCTTCCTCGTCGCCACCGATGCCATGCAAGAGATAAAGCACAGGATATTTCTGCTTGCTGGTCTCGTAACCAGCAGGAGTATATACTGTCATACGACGAGTAAGGCCAGCTTTGGCATCATCATACCAGACCTTTGATACGGTTCCATGCGCTACCTTGTTGACCTTGTAGAGATCTGCCTTTCCCCCACCTATCAAGAAATAGTTGGAAACGTTGGCGATGTCACGCACGGTATAGACGTTGAGATGGTCGGTAACACTGGCGCCATCCACTATCATTGTATAGCTATAAAGCTCTGGTGCCAAAGGAGCAGTGGTTGTAAAAGACCACACACCCTTCTCATCCTTCTTCAAATCGGCTACTCCAGGCATATCATACTTACCCATCGGGGTATCAACTTTCTTGGTTGGCAAGAAGTCACCTGTTATCTGTACTTTATGTGCCTCTGGTGCCATGCAGCGGAAAGTAACGGTCTTGTCTGCATGAATTTCTGGCGACTGTGGCATTTGCCCTCCGAAGAGGGCTTGTTGTGCTGAAACACTACCACATGCCATACATAATGTTAGAACTAAAATTGATAACTTTTTCATAATCATTATACCTTATTTTATATATAACTCAACTTTCGCTGAGTCGGGAAGTTAAAGAAGTTATAGAAGTTAAAGCCAAATGTTCTGTGGCTCAACATGCGCTGAAAGGAGCTAATGACTATAACTTCTAACGACCATAGGGAGTGATAACTTCTTTAACTACGCTATAACTTCCGTAAATGCGAAACTTAAACAAATTATTTTTGAGATGATTCTATTCTACGGAAGCAAATTTCACTGAGAAATTGCCAGTTCCCGCAGTGCCAGTTGCATCTACGGTGCCCAATCCTGTGCCTGAGAATGTAAACAAATTCTTGCCCTCGGCATCTTTGGCAGTTTCTATCACAACCTTTCCCGAGGCAATGTATTGTTTGTTGCCTGCGTCATCCACGAAATAGCTACCACCAAAAGCATTATATTCAGGCATAGCATAGCCATTGTCCATCAACCATGATTCTGTGGAATTGCCCTGGATGGTATAAGTGCCCGCCAAGCCTTCCGCCTGTAAGTTATTGGAGTTGACTGCTTCCAAGGAGGCTACCACGGTGCCTGTTGGGTTCTTTACGGTCATCACATACTTGGTGACATCTGGGAAGACATTGGTCTGACCAGTTGACCAATCATAAATGACAACAGGAGATGTTACGATAGAGAAGGTATAGCCCGATGCCTCTGGGTCATCTACTCCCACCTCGAATATCAAATTGCCATGGTAATCGAGTTTCACACGCTTGCCAGCTTGGTTGGTGAACAAACCACTGAAATAATATACACCTCCATAGAAGGTGACATCGAGGTCGCCACTCTGCATAGCCTCACCATTCACCTTTACCACACAAGTCTTATTGGCAACTGTGTTAGATATTTTATAAGTGGCAGAAGGCAGAATCCACTCGCTACTTCCGAAATTGACAGTCACATCATTGCCTTGCGCATCCTTGATATCCACGTTGAGCGACTTGATACCTTTTCCCAACTTTGTGGTGGGCTGTACGGTAGCTTCATTAGAATGACAAATCAGCATATCGCCATACACACCTTGCAAATCATCAATCGCATCATTGTTGCAGGCGGAAAAGAACAAACCTGTTACAATTAGTCCAAATATATAGCCTAAATATTTTTTCATAATTTCGTTTCTTTAATAATGAGTTATTGAGAAATGGTCCATCCATCGTTTTGTTTGATGTTAGGATTCAGTTCTATTTCCTTGAGAGGAATAGGCAGCAACTTGTGCTTGTTCTGGAAACCATAAGAAGAGTTGGTGTAATCCCAACTTACCCCCTTGGAGCTGAAGTTAGGAATTTGCTTGCCCTGTGTGCCAAGAGCAGCCTCAGCATCACCCCAGCGCACCAAGTCTTGATAGCGGACAGATTCCAAGCAAAGTTCCAAGCGCTTCTCTGTCTTGATGTCGTCCAAGGTAACGCTAGTCAAAGGAGTCTCCCTGGCACGTTCACGAATCTGGTTGATGTCATAGAGAGCCTTGTCTGGCTGACCAGCCTGTAAGTTAGCCTCGGCAGCCAACAGCAACACCTCTGCATAACGCATGATGCGACGGTCGGTATACTGAAATCCCTGAAAATAAGATGCATCCATGATACAGTCAGATTTCAACGGGCGATTCTTGAACATAAAATATCCCTCACATCCATAGACAGCCATACCTGGCGAAACTTTTGCGCCATATTCTGCCATTTGGCTTTCATTCAGCATCGTATGCTTGAGGCGATAACCATCAGGACCTTCAGCCTTAACAAAAGCATCGTACAAGGACTTACGAGGATTCAAAAATCCGTATGTACCCTGGGCAATTTCGTTGGCAGCAGTACCGCTCATATTGAAATAGGCTGTACGCCATCCCTGCATCAAGAAGGTCATGTCATATTGGCTCCAAGTTTGCTCTTGGTCATTGCGCCACTGGAGTTCCAACATCGACTCACAGTTGTTGTTGTTGACGGCATGAAACTGCATGTCATAGTCGCCACGGAAGAGGTCGTACTTCTTGGAATCCACCACCTCATTGAGTACGATTGCTGCCTCCTGATACTTTTTCTGGAAGAGATAAGCCTTGCCCAAATAAGCCTTTGCCACTTCCTGGGTAACACGCATACCCGTCTCCTGATCGTCCTTGTTCTTCTTGGAAGGCAAGGCATTCATGCTGATGGCATCATTTAAGTCTGACTCTACAGCTGCCCAAAGAGCCTCAGATGTGCTGTTGCCTTGGCGATATTCACCAGGTTCCAACAAATGATCTACGAGAGGAGCTGTACCCCACAAAGTGACAAGTTCGAAGTTTGCCCAAGCACGGAAGAACTTTGCCTCTGCGATGGAACGTTTCTTGACAGGAGTGTCGCCTGTCACCTTCTCAATGACCAAGTTAGACTGGTAAATCAATCCATACAAGCCAGAGAACACACCTTGTATCATGCCATTGTCTGTGCCATAGGTATATTCGTTCAACTGCTCTAAGGAGGTGTTGTCGCCACGCTGACCACCACCGCACCATACATCGTCAGAAAGGACATTCTTGGTAAAGAACCAGTTGTAATACAATCCTTTCAGGCTGGAATACATGGAAGCCACAGCTTGCTCTGTCTGTTCATCAGTCTGGTAGAAATCATCCTGGCCGCCCATGTTTCCATGTTTCGCTATGTCGAGTCTGCTCTCACAACCGGCAAACAAAGCTGCCACTACGAGGAGCAAACTATATATGATATTCTTTCTCATAATACGCAAAATCATTAATAGATGAATAATTTGTATTGTCTAAAATTCCAAGTTGAAACCCATGACGACTTTCTTTGCCATAGGATAAGCACCCTTGTCGATGCCCATACCACTGGTGGCATTGGCTGAAGCCTCTGGGTCGAAGCCTGGATACTTAGTGATGGTGAAGAAATCATCAAGTGATACATAAAGGCGAAGGCTGTTGATAGCCACCTTCTTTAAGAGATGCTTTGGCAAGTTGTAACCCAACTGGATTTGCTTGATCTTGAAATAAGAGCCATCATATACCATGGCACTTGAGCAAGCGTACTTATCCATGTTGTCAGCACCTGCACGTGGCTTGGTTCCATTAGGATTCTCTGGAGTCCAACGGTTGTCATAGAATACCTCTTTCAACTTGTTGACCATCTGATAGTCAGGGCGGTTGATACAGTTGAAAATCTTATTGCCAGAAGCTCCACTACCGAAGAGGGTAAAGTCGAAGCCCTTATAGGCCGCTGTCAAGGTGATACCATAGGTGAAGTTAGGAATGGCATTGCCGATGTCGGTCAAGTCACCATCAGAGATGTCACCACTGTTGTCCAAGTCGGCAAACTGAGGATTACCAGTCTCTGGATCAACGCCAGTGAACTTATAGCCACGGAAGTAATAAACAGGATAGCCCTGCTCAAAATAGGTGATGGTGTAAGTATGGAAGTTAGAACCTGGCAAACGAGTGATGGAAGGGTCGATGTAAGTTACCTCGTTCTTCAAGGTAGCGAGGTTGCCACGGATGCCATAGCTGAAGTCGCCGATATTGTCACGCCAACCCAACTCAAACTCGAAACCCTTGTTGCTTACATTACCTGCATTCATTGGAGAGGTGGTACCACCGATAACCAATGATGGGGTTGTGCCGTTTACCAACAAGTCCTTGGTTTTCTTGGTGAAGTAGTCGATGCTGAAGTTCATGCGTCCCTTAAACAAGAGACCATCGATACCGAAGTTGGTCTGCTCAGAAGTCTCCCACTTCAACTCGTCATTACCCATGGTAGAAGGGCGAACCACTTGTGTATAGTTGTTTCCACCCACCAAAGGATAAATGCCACTCTGTGCCATATCGGTGCTGTAAGCATAACCTCCCAAGGCAGCTAAACTACCATTCTGACCCCAGCTGGCTCTCAACTTCAAGCTCGTAACCACGTCACGCAAAGGAGCAAAGAATTTCTCCTCGGAGATAGTCCAACCAGCAGATACAGCAGGGAAATATCCCCAACGATTGGTAGATGGCAACTTAGATAAGTCGGCAGCATCTGCACGGAGAGAAGCCTGCAAATAATAGCGGTTCATGTAATCATAGCTCAAACGTCCGAAGTAAGAGTACTTGGCAGAGCGAGTTTTTTCACCACCAACACCCTTGGTGGCAGAGGCAGAAGCATAGTTGAGGAAGAAGAACAACGGATTATTTTTCTTGACTGCGTCCTCTTTGTTTGCAGTCAACGAACCATTTACATAATCGTAGGTAGATTCTTGGTAAGAGATACCTGCCATGGCATTGATGGTATGCTCGCCAAACTTCTTCATGTAGTTGGCAAAGTTCTCCCATTGATAATAGATGGAAGTAGAGGATGAGGCACTATAGTCCACGAAATCGCGAGACTGTGTAGCGTTGCCATAGAAAGGAAGTGTAGCCGAAGAACTGCGAGTACCAGAGAGACGATAGCCCAAACGAGAGGTGAACACAAAGCCCTTGAATGGCTTGAAGTCGGCATAGATAGAACCGTTGACATTGAATCCACTGTTGCGACTTACATTGTTGTCACGCATGACGAATGGGTTGTATTGCTCACCCGCATAGAATTGGGATACACCATAATAGTTGCCATTGGCATCTGTCAAGAGGTGCTTGCCATCGGCCAAAGCTTTTGCCATGTGGGCTGGGAGATTATCTGGAGCATAGGTGACAGGAGTCAAAGGATCCATCTGAAGCACAGCTGTCAACATGCCACCATACTCATTGTTCTCAGAAACAGAGCGAGCATTATATTTTTCAATCTGATTGGTTGTACCCACCTTGAGCCAAGGCTTGATCTGATATTCCGCATTGATGGTAGCGGTCATACGGCGATAAATGTCATTATCGCCTTTTACCATACCATTATTATCAAGATAGGTGAGAGAAAGGTAATAGTTGCCGTTCTGGTTACCACCATTGAAACCTATGTTATGCTTTTGCATGTGTCCCTTGCCATAGATGGCATCTACCCAAGAGGTATTGGTCTTGCCATCCCAGTTCTTCAAGAGGTAATCCTCTGTGAAAGTCTTGCCTTCCTTCATATATTGGATATACTCCTCTGCATTCATGAGCTTGGGCACCTTGGCTAAGCTTTCTGTGGTGTACTGAAAATCATAGGTGATTCTGCCTGAGCCCACTGTACCTTTTTTGGTGGTGATGAGAACCACGCCATTACCAGCCTCTGCACCATATATGGCAGCAGAAGCGGCATCCTTCAACACTTCCATGGAAGCAATATCGTTAGGGTCAAGACCACTGATATCACCCAAGCGTACACCATCTACTACGTAGAGTGGGTCAGAAGAAACGTTGGAAGAGTAACCGCGAATACGAATGGTTGGAGAGGAACCTGGGGCAGATGATGATGAGATGACCTGTACACCTGCTGTTTTACCTTGCAAGGCCGCCTTGGCATTAGTGATGGTACGATTCTCGATATCCTCTTTCTTCACCTGAGAGATGGCACCTGTTACAGAACTCTTCTTCTGAACACCATAGCCTACAACCACCACATCGTCGAGTACCTTGTTGTCTTCATTTAATGTAATCTTGAGTCTGGAAGAGTTGGCTAAGACCTCTTTATTCTTATAGCCAAGATAAGAGAAGACAAGGGTCTTACCTTTTTGCACCTGGATCGTAAAGTTACCATCCATATCAGTTACAGCGCCACCCTTGTTGTCTCCCTGCACACGCACGGTAACACCAATCAAAGGGTCGGCATTTTGGTCAACTACGAGACCAGCGACTTTCATCAGTTCCTGCGCCAAGGCAGCAGAACCGGAAATCATCAATAAGAACACGAAGGTTAGAAACCTTCTGTAATCATTCATTTTCCTCATAGGTTTTTCTAATTAAGATAACACTTTATTTATTAAGCTTATATTCTTGTAAATCTGTTAATTGTTTACGGTTGCAAAGGTAGTACTTTTTATCATACACCTTTTTCTAACTTGTTTTCTTTTGTTACGTTTTTGTTCAAAATGGGGTTTTCTATATGTTCAAAAACTTGCTTATTTGTTTAAAAAGCCTTATAATCCTTGTATATATCAGGGTTTTATAGTACTTTTGCAGCTACAATCAAAACCATCGATTATGAAACGAACAAAGGTATTTTATAACGTACTCATCCTCTTGGCAGCCCTTCTTCTTACTGCTTGCCAGGACCAAAAAGACATCCCCGAAGTCTCTTCACCCGAGAAGAACCTCGTCCTGTCTGATCATATCTCCAACCAAAAGGTGATGAGCATCTGCGAAGACAAATACGGACAAATCTGGATAGGTACCTTCCGTGGTCTCAACAAGTATGATGGCAACCAGTATCACCAATACTACTGCGTGGACGATTCACTGGGATTGTCCGACAACCATATTACCCACATTTATCGTGACTCCCACAACCGACTCTGGGTAGCTACCGTCAACGGTGTATGCCTATACCAGGCCAATGGCAATTTCAAACGAGTAAGTATCAATGGCAATAACAAGAACATCGAAAAAATCCTAGAAGACAAGGAGGGACGAATCTTCTTCCTCACGATTACAGACCTATATCAATATGACGAAAATACCAACACAGCCATCATCAAGCTCTCCAAGATGCTGGAGAAGAACTGCTATAATATCTCTTGCCATATAGACCGAAAAGATGTAATGTGGATTGTTACCCCTTACTCTGTCAAGGGGTATCGCACCCAAGACCTCAAACTTATCGCCCAAAGCCCTGTACAGAATTATCCCATCGTCTCTTTTCTCCTCGATGGGCATCAGCTCTACCTCTCTGGCTACAATGGAATGCAGCTCTTTGATACGAACACCCGAAAATGGCAGCATCTCCCTGTAGCCTTGCAAGGCTTGCAAATCCCCAACGACATGGTCAACGGCATCCATCCGTATGGTGCAAAAGGCAACCTTCTGCTCAGCACCACCAAGCACGGATTATTCTATTTCAATGCCCAGGAGGGAACCATCCTGCCACAAAGCGACAAGAATTTCCCATTCGAAGTGCCTGATATGCAAGTCAACAAGATGTTAACCGACTCCAAGGGCAACCTTTGGCTCGGGTCTGAAGACGATGGCGTAAAAACCATCTACAGATACAAGGATATGTTTAACAGCATGCCTGCCCTTCAACGTGCCATCGGCAAACAGCCCGTACTCTCCGTAGCCGCCGACAGGAATCATCACCTTTGGATTTCTACCAAGAAGAGCGGACTCTATATGTATGACTTGCAAACCCAGCAACTCAAGGACATACCGATGGTTTCCTACAGCAACGGCAACAAGAAGAATGCCATCATCAACATCTTTGTGGATAGCAGCAATCATCTATGGCTAGCCAATGGCGACCATGTGGCAAAGTGCCAATACGATGGCAACAATCTCAACAAGGTAGCCTCCTACCCTTGCTTCATGCCTATGGACATCAGCCAAGATGCAAAGGGAAACATCTGGGTATCCACGGCATCCGTCAACATCTACTGCATTTCAGCACAAAGTGGAGAGATGACCAAAAAACAACTCTTCCCTACCACTTTGTGCTTCATTCCCTGCATCATGCACTTGCAGAATGACAACATGCTCATATCTGCCTTCTACAAACCCATCCTCGAAATGAATGGAGACAACTTCGATATCCAAGAGTTTAAAGTGAATCCGGATGACTGGAAGAAGTGCATCAAGCGAAGTGTGTATATCCCAACCAAGAACTATCAAGACCGCAAGGGCAACATCTGGTTGGGTACAGTTACCAACGGACTCTTGAAGTATGACGCAAAGAGCCACAAGCTGACCACCATAGCAGGAATCTCCTGCTCCGACATTTCAAGCATCGAGGAAGATAGAGATGGAAACATTTGGGTCAGTACGCTGTATGGACTCAACAAGATAGATGGAAAAACAGAAAAGGTAACCACCTACAACGAGGCTGACGGTGTGAAAGGCTTCCAATTCTACGATAGGGCATCGTGCAAGCTATCAGATGGAACACTCATCTTCGGCGGTACCCAAGGACTCACCATCTTCAATCCACAAAACGTAAACACGAACCAACAGATAAGTCTGCTTTTCGAAACACTCAAGGTACATAATGAGATTATGCTTCCTGGTAAGGATGGATGTATCGAGGAGAGTATGGAAGAATCACCCCATATCCACCTAAGCTACAAACAGAACAGCTTCAGCATCGCCTTTTCTGCCATCGACTATAGCGACTACAAGCACATCCATTATTTCTACCAAATGGCAGGTTTCGACAATACATGGATTGATGCCGGCAATAACAACGAGGCGTACTACTCTAATCTGCCTGCTGGCAACTATACCTTCAAGGTCAAGATGGTAGGCAGCAACTCCGACAATACCATCGCCGAAAAAAGCATACAGGTAAGCATCGCCCCTGAGCCTTGGAACTCTTGGTGGGCTTGGTGTCTATACCTTATTATAATGGGGTGCGTCGGCTTCGTGATCTATCGGCAGAAGATGCGCATCAGCATCGAGAAGAACATGGTTCAAAAGGCTAAGGATGAGAAGGAGCAAGAACAGCGCATCAACAAGATGAACATGAGTTTCTTCGCTAACATCTCGCATGAGTTCCGGACACCACTCACCATGATTTCTGGACCTGTGGAACAACTCTGCGAAAGTGAAAGCATCAACAAGCACGACAAGTTGCTATTGAACATCATCAACCGAAGCGTGGATAGAATGCTGAGACTCGTCAACCAGTTGCTCGACTTCAACAAGTTGGAGAACGACACACTCCGCTTGCACGTTAAGCAAACCGACATTATCACCGAGATGAAACGCATCATGGACCTCTTCATCGTGAATACAGAGGAGAAAGGTATCACCTTGAACTGTCACGGCCTAGAAGGTTCCTACCTGATGCTTCTGGATTCCGACAAACTGGAAAAGATTATCAACAACCTGATGTCCAACGCCATGAAGTTTACCCCTCGTGGCGGTAAGATAGATGTATCTTTCGACACCGGTACCACTAACAAGGGAGAACAGATTATCACCATCACGGTGGCTGATACAGGCAAGGGAATCCCACAGAATGAGGTGGAGAATATCTTCAAGCGGTATTATCAGTTGAACAACCAGTCCACAGGCACCATCAACTGGGGTACTGGCATCGGACTCTACTATGCCCGCAGCCTAGCCGTCCTTCACCATGGCGATTTAAAGGCGGGCAATCGCAAGGACTGCCAGGGAGCCATCTTCACCGTTACCCTGCCTACCGATGAGAGCCTCTATGCCGCCAACGAGAAAGCCCTTTTGGAGCAAGACCAGAAGATGGCTTTTCCACTGCACGACAGTCAGAAAGTGGCAGACAAGGTAAGTCAAGATAACAGTACAGACAACCGTCCGAAAATACTCATCGTAGATGACGACACCGAAGTGGTGCATTATCTTCGTACCCTCCTGGCATCATCCTATCGCATCATCTATCGTTTCGATGCCGAGAGTGCCTTGAAGGCGACAAGGGAGGAAGAACCTAGCCTCATCCTCAGCGATGTGGTGATGCCGGGAATGAGCGGCTATGATCTCTGCAAGGAAATCAAGCAAGATATCCAACTCTGCCATATCCCAGTCATCCTGGTAACGGCAAAGACCACCACCGAAAACCAAGTGGAGGGTCTGAACAGCGGAGCAGATGCCTACGTTACCAAACCATTCACCCCCAAGGTTCTCCTGGCAATGATCAACTCGCAACTCACCAACCGTGAGAAGACCAAGACCATCCTAACCAACGCCACGGAGACCGACAAGAACGTGGAAGAAGTGCTGTCGCCACAAGACAAACTCTTCATGGACGAACTCTATCATATGATGGAGCAGGAACTAGCCAACTCGGAATTGGATGTCAACAAGGTAACGAAACTGATGCACATCTCCCGCACAAAGCTCTACTACAAGGTCAAGGGACTCACAGGAGAGAATCCAAGCGTCTTCTTCAAGACCTATAAGCTCAATCGTGCCGCCACCCTCATCGTGGAAGGCAAGTACAACATCTCGGAGATTGCCTACATGACGGGATTCAACACCCTCTCCCACTTCTCAACCAGCTTCAAGAAGCAATTTGGATGTACACCGAGCGAATATAGTAAGAAAACTTATTAAATTTTGATGTGAAATAGACCTATTATGGGAAAAAATGCTTATCTTTGCATCTAGATTGATTTAATAATAGAAAAAGAAAATAAATTATGAACGCAATTCACACAGACAATGCGCCTGCAGCTATCGGTCCATATAGCCAGGCTATCGAAGTAAATGGTTTTGTTTTTGCATCTGGTCAGATTCCTATCGACCCTGCAACAGGCAAGTTCGTAGAAGGCGGCATCAAGGAGCAGACTCGCCAGAGCCTCACCAACGCCCAGAACATCCTGAAGGCAGCAGGTACCGACCTTTCTCATGTAGTTAAGACTACAGTTTATCTGAACAGCATGGACGATTTCGCAGCCATGAACGAGGTTTATGCCGAGTTCTTCAGCCAGCCATATCCAGCTCGTTCTGCCGTAGCTGTAGAGAAGTTGCCAAAGGGCGCCCTCGTAGAGGTTGAGGTTTTGGCAGCCAAGTAATTCTTCCTCTTTTCTATCAGGAAGTAAAGTTTCAAGGTGAAAATATTCTTTAGATGGTATCAAGCATTACATTAAAGAATCTGATTATAGGCTATCGTTCGAAGCACCAGCTCCGGGCGATAGCCTCACCTGTTCATGCCTCGCTCCAAGCCGGTGAACTGACCTGTCTCATCGGAGCCAACGGAGTGGGCAAATCTACCTTGCTCAGAACTTTAGCCGGATTTCAGCCAGCGCTTGATGGCGAAATCCTGATTCAAGACAAATCTCTTTCCGATTTCTCTGCCCAGGAACTCGCCAGAGAAATCAGCATCGTTCTCACATCGAAGACAGACCATGCCCAGCTCTCTGCCGAAGAGATTGTTGGCATAGGCCGTTCTCCCTATACCGGTTTCTGGGGCACATTATCAGCTGCCGACAAGCAGATTGTTGCTTCTGCTCTTCAGGAAACGGGCATTCAGCATCTTGCCCAGAGAAACATCAGCGAACTGAGCGATGGTGAGCGCCAGAAAGTAATGATAGCCAAAGCCCTAGCGCAGCAAACCCGCATCATCATCCTGGACGAGCCTACCGCCTTCCTCGATTTCCCCAGCAAGATAGAAACCCTACAGATGCTCCGCCGTCTGGCGCACGAACAGCATAAATCCATATTACTGTCAACCCATGATGTAGAGTTGGCGCTCCAACTCTCCGACCGTCTCTGGCTGATGGAAGAAAGCCGTTTCTCTATCGGCACTCCTAAAGAACTGGCTGCCGATGGTTCCTTATCCAGATTCATCAATCGTGACGGCATCCGATTCAACAAGGATTCCCTCCGCATCGAAATCAAATGAGTTTTCGTAATTGATTTTTTCTATGGTTGCACGCAAGCACATGAAGAAAAATTCTCAAGTGGCTCAGTTTGCTAACTCAAGTAGTTCAGTCAGCGAGTTCAGACGTCTCAGTTAGTTGATGCAGACGTCTCGGTAAGCCTACGCAGCCATATCTGTAACCCGATACAGTCATATTCGTAACCCAGCACAACCATATTCGTAACCCAGCACAACCATATTCGTAACCCAGCGCAACCATATTCGTAACCCAACGCAGCCATATTCGTGAATAAGTTTTAGATAATTATCTATCATCCATCACGATTTACATACACCACGCACATTAATACTCTAATATACAGATACTTAAATAGCGTGACAGATACTCCGAAAACGAGAATATCCATCACGCTATACAGAAGAGATAATTACCTCATTATCTAACAATTAAAATTAAAAAAGAGGAAACGTGTAAAATCTAGCACATTGAAAGCTAGGATACGTGCAACAACAAGAATACCAGGAAGTTATGAAACGTAAAATCTACAGTCAATTATTAACAGAACTTTCGCATGTGGTTCAAGTACGGGCTGAAGGCTCAAAAGCTCCTAGCCCAGCGCGTGGAGCAAACTTGCGTATATATTGTCAATAGAAGCGCTTTCAACCGTACAGGTTGCCAGATTTACTATTTCCGTTTTTGCTGTTCTCTTATTATCTAGGGTGTCCAGTTCTCTGTTCTTAAAAACAAGCTGGAAACATCCCTGTTAATTGTTAATATTACGCTCTGATATTTAACGTTTCATGTAACGAAATAGTTCTT
>ERZ779910.67-NODE-67-length-26096-cov-6.66975_pt1 | contig 26096 bp, 15 predicted proteins | sample MGYA00511585_ERZ779910 | MGnify/ENA primary metagenome ERZ779910 (study PRJEB29588, sample SAMEA2156362) | human gut metagenome | biome: human gut; feature: human-associated habitat; material: faeces | place: Denmark | collected 2008/2010 ...
GGCTAGGAGCTTCTGCCCTTTCAGGGCGTGTGGCTAGGAGCTTCTGCCCTTTCAGGGCGTATGGGGCAAAACTTGCGAAACTTCAGTAAATAAATCTTATATAAAGGCAAAACATAAAAAAAACTCCCCGAAATCTCGGGGAGTCTTTTTTATACCTTATAATTATATCTTTTATTCCTTTATTCCTTGTTGGAAGAAGCATAGAGACCGATGCAGGCACCGATGAAGCCGCCGCTCTTCTGGGTGCTAAGGTTAGATGCATCTACACCCTTGGCAAGAAGCTGCCAGTTGCCGCCTTCTTCAGCATAATAGAAATCATAATATCTGTCATGACCTTCTACCTTCAGCTTCAGCTTACCTCCCTTGATAGGAGCAGAGGCGATAGTTACGTTGTTCTTCTCGGCACGGGTCAGGGTAATCATCAGCTTGCCATTCTTCATGGTCTTACCCAATACGAAGTTGTGGTCTTCCTTCTGGAGAAGTGCCAAGCCTGCGATATCCTTGTCGTTGCGAGGAGTAAAGTTGATTTCTGTCTCAGCTGTGAAGGTGCCGTGCTGCTGACGTGCCCAGATGGCAGACATCGGCTCACGCTTGTAGATGTTGCCTGGCAGGAGATTGAACTTCAATTTGCCGTTTTCTACCTTGTAACAGTCAACGAAGTCGCGGAGGAACATCCAGCGTGGATTCAACTCTTTCAGACCCGCCTTATTGTTATCAACTTCGAAGTTATCTACATAAGAGAAATTACCTGAGAACTCATTCTTTGCGGCAGGCTTCAAACCAGCCTTCTCTCCAACGGTAGAGATAGGAGTATTCTTGGCAAGAATCTCTGGCCATCCATTCTTCCAGGTTACCGGCAGGAGATAAGTATCGCGACCTGTGTTGTACATATCCTCTTCATAAGGACGGCAAGCCAGGAATACAGCCCACCAGTTACCCTTGCCATCTTCTACGATGTCGGCATGACCAGCACTTGATACTGGGTCCTTGCGGTTAGGGTCGAGACCGGTACGCTGGGTAAGAATAGGGTTGTTAGGGCATTCCTCCCATGGTCCCATCGGATTCTTGGCACGCAGGATAACCTCGCTGTGCCATCCGCCTGTACCACCTTCGGCGCACATCAGATAATAGAACTTGCCCTTCTTGAAGAGGTGAGGACCCTCTATCCAGATAGGACGCGCCTCTACATGGGTTCCGCCACGCAGAATCTCCTTGAAGTCACCCTTGATACTGTCGCCCTTCACGTCGAATTCGAAGCAGCGGATAGCACGCTGACCCTCATAGTCGGCACCACCAACTACCGGACCGTTATGCACGATATATCCCTTTCCGTTGTCATCGAAGAAGAAGCTAGGGTCGATGCCGTCAATCTTCTTCAGATAGATAGGCTCGCTCCAGCCTTTGGAAGGATCTTTTGATTTCACAAAGAAGTTGCCGGCTCCCACATTGGTGGTAATCATATAGAAGGTCTTGTTCTTCTTGTTATAGCTGATGGCTGGTGCGAAGATACCGGCTGATACCTGCTGGCCCTTCAATGGAACCTGTGATGTGCGGTCGAGGACATGACCGGCAGGCTGCCAGTTGACCAGGTCTTTACTGGTTGAGAGAGGCACACCTGGGAAGAAGGTAAACGAAGAGTTTACCAGATAGTAGGTGTCGCCTACGCGACAGAGTGATGGGTCTGGATAGAAACCAGCCAGTACCGGGTTGTAATACTGGTGAGTCTTGTCGATTTCAACATTGAAGCGAGCGTCATTGCCCGCATACTTGAAATAGTCAAACTCAGCTGTCTGCGCCTGTGCAGCGGCTGCAAGCGTCAGGGAAAGCGATAAGATTGCAATTTTCTTCATTTTATTATTGGGTTTAAAATTACAGAATGAGTATCTGAACTCATGGCTGAAACATGTATTCAGAATTCTGCTGCAAAGTTACCGCTTTCCTTTTAAATATACCCCCATAGAATGTTACCAACACTTTGCGAGGCGTATCATAAACATCTCTATATGTAACAAATACTTTATTTTGGGAAACATCTGGCCTTTTCTGCAGTGAAAAGGCTAGATTTTCCGGTGGGCCTGCATATAATCGCGAGGCGAAGAGCCATAAAAGTTCTTGAATATGGTGCTGAAGCTGGCTGGGTTGGAGAAACCGCAGCTAAACATGATGTCTGTTATCGTCTTGTTAGAGTGGGTCAGCAACTTTTCGGCATATTGCAGACGGGTATTGCGGATGAAGGCATGTGGTGTCTGGTTGGTCAGCTCCTTCATTCGGCGGTGCAGATGCACACGGCTCAGTCCTACTTCGCGGGCAATCATATCCACACTCAGGTCCTCATTATCCATATTATCATTGATTACCTTCATCACCTGTTCCATCAGCTGGTCTTTTGGCGAAAGGGCTTTTTCTATCGCAATCTGCCTGTCGCTCTGTCTCTCGTTGCCCATAAACTTGTTTTTCAAAGTACGGCGCACGTTGAGCAGGTTGATGATGGTGCGGCGCAGAATGTCCATATTGAACGGCTTCACCACATAGGCATCGGCACCCGACTGCAAACCGGTCAGCTGGTCTTCCTCTCTGCTCATCGCTGTAAGCAGAATCACCGGAATGTGGTTGGTGTTCACATTGTTCTTGATCTTGGTACAGAGCGTATTGCCGTCCATCTCTGGCATCATGATGTCTGAGATAACGAGGCTTGGCTTCTGCTTGATAATCTCCGGCAGCGCCTCCTTTCCGTTGCAGAAGGTAAGGATATTGTAGGTTTCCTGTAGTTGGGTCTTCAGGAAATTACGTATTGCCTCATCGTCTTCTACCACAGCGATGGTGCTCTTTGCCTTGCTCTTGAAATCTTCTTCGGCGTCATTGGCTGTATCGGCAGCATTCTCTTCGTTTCCTTCCTCCATGTTTTCTTCCAGTTCCTTGATGTCTTCAGCAGTCTGTGGCTCCGGTGCATCTATCATTTCTTCCGGTTTCAGATGCTCGTTGCCCAGAGGCAGCGTGATGAGGAACTGGCTTCCTTCCTTCCAGTCGGCTTCATCAAGTGTCTTGTTGTTGGCGGCTGTAATGGTTCCGTAGTGCAGTTCCACGAGTGAGCGCGTCAGGTCGAGACCGATTCCCGTACCTACATTCCGGTCATAAGAAGTAGTGGTACTCTGATAGAAGCGCTGGAAAATCGTTTCGAGCTTTTCCTCCTGAATGCCCTTGCCGCTGTCCTTGATGGCGATGCGGACATGATGAGGCGAGTGGGAGAGGGTGATACGGATTCTGCCGCCTGCAGGAGTAAACTTGAAGGCGTTTGACAGGACATTCATCAATACCTTGTCAAAGTTGTCGCGGTCTATCCATACCGGGAGGGCCTCGTCTTCGTGCTCAAAGGTGAATTGGATGCTCTTGGCTATCGCCTGCTGGCAGAAGAGTTTGTATTCATCGCCAATAAAGGCAACCATATCGGTTTCGCTCATGTGCATCACCATCTGTCCCTTGTCAATCTTTCTCAGGTCCATCATCTGGTTAATCAGGTGCAGGATTCGTTCCGAGTTCTTACGCATCATATCGTAGATGCCCTGTCGGTGGGCGTCTTTGTCTTCCTTAATCAGCGTGAACAGCGGAGTGAGGATAAGGGTCAATGGGGTACGGATTTCGTGGCTGATGTTCATGAAGAACTTCAGTTTTGCTTCGCCCATCTCTTCCGCATGGATATGCTGCTGCAATATGAGCTGGTCTTCCATCTTGCGTTTGCGGTGCTTGATATAGAGCAGACAGAGCCCCAGGAAGGCAAGCAGATAGCAGAGTCTTGCCCAGATGCTGGCGTACCAGGCTGGGTGGACGATGATGGAGAACTCCTTGACAGGGGTTTCGTATCCGTTGCAGATGGCCTTGACACGGAACTTATAGGTACCTGCTGGCATATGTGAGAATGACAGTTCGTTCATGCCAGACTGTATGGTTCGCCAATCCTCACCATTGATGCTGTAGGCGTAACTGATCTGCTCTACATTATTATATGTAAGAGTAGACAATTGGATGGTGAAGGTGTTGTCTTCATGAGATAAGGAGAACTTGTCGCTGTTGTAGGCACTTTTGTCGGTGATAGTATAGATGCCCGATTCCATCTCTGGGTATACAGGTTGGTTGCCCAAAAAAAGTCCTGATATGGTAACTTTTGCCTGCCAAGGATGCTGTTTCACCTTGTCCGTATCAAACCAGTTGATACCGCCGGTTCCGCCCATCACCAGCATCTTTCCTCCCCAGAGCGTGCAGGCTGCTGCATCGCTGAACTCATTGCTCTGCAAGCCATTGTCTGAGTAGTACTTGTTGATGGTACCTTTTTCTGTATCTATCTGGTTTAAACCACAGGTAGTTCCTATCCAGATTCTACCCTTGTAATCTTCTATGATGCTGGCTACGCTGTTGTCAGAAAGTCCAAGTTCTGTGTTATAAATCTTCGGATGAGCATATCCCTTCTTCGGATCATAGCAGATTGCGCCGTCTTCAGTGCCAAACCATACGCGATTCTTGCTGTCAGAATAAACGCAATGAGAGAAACTGCCCTTGCTCAGACAGTTGACACCACCGAAAGTGGAAGTCCAGCTGTTTTTTTGCTGGTCATAGCAAGCCAGACCCACAGAAGTGGCTACGAAAACCCGCTTACCATCTTTTGAGATGCTAAGTTTTATGAGGTAATCATTAGGAATACTGTTTTTTTTCAGGTTGTTGTCGGCACCATCTTGTGTTTTCCATTGCTTGATGCTTCCATCAGGAGAAAGGCGGAAAAGTCCTTTGCCCATGGTAGCAAACCATACATTGCCCTGCGGGTCTTCCTGGATATCGAAGATGCCCGCCTGGTTGCTTATGCCTAGGCTGAATGGATGGAAAGATCCCCCCGCATCTATCAATCCGATACCGTCAGTATAGGTTCCTACCCATGTTCTGCCTTTCTTGTCTTTGCAGAGTGCCAGTACCGTGGTGTTGCTTAATAAATGGCTCTTGATGCTACCGGTTTTTATGTCAAAGAGGTAAAGACCATCCTTGTCGGTGCCCACCCAGACTTGATCGCCCTGGTTGGCACACAGACTTGTGATGCTGTTTTCGCCTATCACGTTGCGGTTGCCCAAACGGTAGCCCATATAATTGAAATCGCATTGAGCCTGCGACTGCATGAATACGCCCTTCTGGAGCATGCTCACCCAGATGTTTCCCGTAGAATCTTCTATAATGCTGGTAATCTTGCTCTTGGCAAGATTTACTTCATGGCAGAACAGAGGATTATTTTGCAAGAATCCTGTTACAGGATTATACACGAAGATACCCATACCATCGCAACCGATAAACAAGCGCTGGTCGCGGCTGATATAGATGTTGTCAATAGGAAGATTGCCAATGCCGGCTATCTTGGTGAAGGCGGTTGAACCAGCCTTGAGAAGGTAAACACCTTCATTCTTGGTAGCAAGATAAATGTTGCCCTTGTCGTCTTGCCTGATATCTTGTGTGTTAAGTTGCTCTGTTCCCATGATGCGTGAAACAAGCTTGCCGTTCTTTTCTTTCCGTAACAGCTTTCCGTTTTCCAGGATAATCCAGAGCCTTTCTTGTTTGTCTTCCAGAATCTTATGTATGTATTTCAGGTTCTCCACTTCTCCTTTCATGGTGTAACAGGCGTTTGCATCTGTTTTCTTGGTCATGATGCCGTAACCGGAGGTAACGACAGCAATATCGCCATTGTGCAAACGGCTTACCTGGGTAACGTAAGTGTTTATAGGCTTATTTCTTGAATCGAGCATAGGTACGTTGCAGAACCTTTTACCATTAAGTATAAGTAGCGACTTGTTTGTTCCCAGCACAATACGCCCCTTTTCATCCTGTGTTATACAGTTGATATAGTTGCTGTTGAGCCCGTCACTGTTGTCGTAGGTTTTTCTGATGACCATAAAGTTATAGCCATCATAGATATTCAAGCCGTTACGGGTGGCAATCCAAATGAAACCATTTGAATCCTGGAACACCTGAGTGGCAAGGTTGCTCGAAAGCTGGTTGTCTGAATTGAAAAGTTTTCCTCGCTGCGCCATCATGTTCTGCGCAGTGAGACAGAAGATAAACATCAGTAAAAGACCGATGTATCTCATTGTTCTGAGGTTTGAATTCATGGAAATCATCATGATTCTTGGTTTCATTGTCTTTTTGGCTTTTTTATATTCGTTTGCAAAAATACAAAATTTATGGGAGAATAGTGCACGGAAATGTATGTTTTTTATAGATTTGTGCTAAAAAGATGTTAAAATGTTACGTAAAGTAAAGATAATGTTACATGTGATACGAGAGAAAAACTATTGGTTACTTATTATAAAGTATATATGATAGATTAGAAGTATCTTTGCATCGGTTTTTAAGTTGTATATATTTAGAATATTTAGGTTAGTTAGGTTTATACATAATAGTTTGTTGAATAGGTTTAGAATTTCTAAAAGATTTTGATATTATGGTTTTTATATAGAATCATGATTAATTGGTTTTCGGGATTGGTGCGTAGTGATTACGCGCCATTCTATTTTAAAAGACCAGCATCCTTTTCTGTAAACTAGAACCTGGCAATTCTTCATAATATAATAAGGTGACTGACAATAAATGATAAATCTAAAAATAATTGTAACAATGAACAGAAAGAAATTGTTAATATCACTCGCTATGGTTATGCTGTCAATGGCGGGGCTGGCTGCAGATAATCTGCCGGCACTCCGTGTGCAGGGTAAGAACCTGGTGGATGCCAATGGTAAGACTGTTGTCTTGCATGGCGTAATGGATACGCCAAACCGCTACTTCAACGGTTGGAGATGGCAGCAGTGGAAGGCTGACTATTCTGAAGCTGACATTCAGCCTTGCTTGGAATATTTCTCTAAGCAGTTCTCGGCTATTACCGACAAGAAGCAGGGTGCTTACTGTACCGTGTTCCGATTGCACATGGATCCATGTTGGACCAACGATCCGGCAAAGAAAGCAGAGAACGAGGCAGATATCTCGGCATTCAACATGGCGCGCTATCGTCTCTATCTCCAGAAACTCTACATTCCTCTCATCAAGGATGCTATAGCACATGGACTCTACGTCATCGTGCGTCCGCCGGGTGTCTGTCCTGGTGATATCAAGGTTGGCGACCCGTATAACCGCTATCTGAAGGCTATCTGGAAAGCATTTGCTGCCGATGAATACATCAAGCAGAATGAAGGAGTAATCTCCATCGAACTGGCCAATGAGCCTGTGAGAGTTCATCTGAAAGATGGCTCTAATTCGGATAAAGCTTTGCATGATTACTTCCAGCCGGTGGTGGATGTGATTCGCGAGCAGGGCTTCAAGGGAATCATCTGGGTTCCGGGCGCAGGTTATCAGAGTCAGTACCAGGATTACGTCAAGTATCCTATCACCGATAGCGAGAACAACTTCTCTTATGCAGTACATGTTTATTCCGGATGGTATGGAAATATGACCGATAAGAATTGCAATCACGATACTTTCATCCGCTACTTCAAAAATCAGGTGCCGATGGTAGAGACGAAGCCTATCATGGTAACGGAGATAGACTGGAGTCCGGAAGATCCGGACAAGGCGAGCGAAGGTCACTACAATGAGTGGGGACAGTGGATACAACCTAACCTGGGAAGCTGGGCAACAGCATCTACCTCGAAATGGGGATTGGCATGGAAGGCAGTTCACGACCACTTTGGCAATATCGGAATGACGATTACCCATCCACAGGAATATTACGATATTGATGTATATCTTAAAACGGGCAAGGTGATTCCAGGTTTCCAGAATGCCAAGAAACACGGATTGTTCGAAGAGTGTTGCGGCTATGCCTGTATGAACTGGTATAAAGAGTGGTATTTGAAACAAAATACAACAGGAATTAAACAATTAGAAACCCAGGCAGACGTGGTTTCCACCTTATATTATAATATAGAAGGAAAAGAAGTTGAAAAGCCAACTGCAGGTGTTTATATAATAAAACAACTGTTAAGCAATGGAAAAATACGTTCTCGCAAGGTTTTTCTAAAATGATAAACTTTCTGTTACACCACGCAAAGTATGTTTCGAAAGAAATCTATACCTTTGCCGCCGTGAATAAACAGTTTTTGTGCACGCCTAAATTTTTAAAGCATAAATCAAAAATGAATAGAACATGATTGAACAAGTGTTAACAATGAAACGGACAGCAGCCTTATGCTTGGTGGGAGCTTTCTGCAGCCTGAATGCTCAGGCACAGAATATCCAGGTCAAGGGTAATCTTGTTGACGGTACAGGTGAGCCTCTGATAGGTGCCACTGTAAAAGTGAAAGGTAATGCCAGCGTCGGTGCGGTCACCGACTTAGATGGTAATTTCAGCATCAGTGTTCCTTCTGAGAATTCTATCCTCGTATTTACATACGTAGGTATGAAGACCAAGGAAGTAAAGATTGGTACGAAGAGAGAGTTCAAACTTACTCTTGAAGACGACAACGCCATCGGAGAAGTTGTAGTCGTTGGTTATGGTCAGCAGAAGAAGGCATCTGTCGTGGGTGCCATCACCCAGACCACAGGAAAAACGCTGGAGCGTGCTGCGGGTATCAGTGATATCGGAGCAGCTCTGACTGGTAATCTTCCGGGTGTTGTTACCACTGCATCCAGTGGTATGCCAGGTGAAGAGGAACCTCAGATTCAGATTCGTGGTGCTTCTTCTTGGAACAACTCTTCTCCTCTCGTTTTGGTGGATGGTATTGAACGACCAATGTCAAGTGTTGATATGCAGTCTGTGGCTACCATCTCTGTATTGAAGGATGCTTCTGCCACCGCCGTTTATGGTGTGAAGGGTGCGAATGGTGTCATCCTGATTACCACCAAGCGTGGTTCTGAAGGTAAGGCTCAGATTAGCGTTACTGCCAATGCTGTAATGAAGATTCCTTCAAAGTTGCCTGATAAATATGATTCTTACGATGCGCTTATTGCCCGCAACAAGGCTATCGAACATGAGTTGAACATCTCTCCAGGCAGTTTCGACAAGATGGAACCGATGAGTTTCATCGAGAACTATCGCAACCAGACTACACTGGAGCAGCGTGAGCGTTATCCGAACGTAGATTGGCAGGATGTACTCTTCAAGGATTACACCATGTCATACAATGCCAATGTGAATGTATCGGGTGGTACCAAGGTTGTGAAGTACTTTGCAGGTGTGGATTTCGTGAGCGAGGGTGACCTTTATAAGGATTTCGGCAATGGTCGTAACTATAGTTCAGGTTATGACTACAATCGTGTGAATGTTCGTTCTAATCTCGACTTCAACATCACAAAGACCACCGTGTTCAAGATGAACCTTGCCGGTTCCAACGGTCAGCGCAAGGCTCCTTGGGTAAATAGTTCTGATGGTTATAGCGATTGGCAGGTCAGCCAGCAATGGGCTGGTGCATATAATATTTCTCCAGATGCTTTCTTGCCTAAGTATAGCGATGGCTCTTGGGGATATTTGCCAGGATCTACTAATGTAACCAACTCTGCCCAGCAGGTTTCTTTGGGTGGTACCATGACTTCTACCACTACTCGCATCACTACTGATTTCGTGTTGGAACAGAAACTTGATTTCATTACCAAGGGACTTTCTGCACGAGGTATGATTTCGTGGGACAATACTTTTGTAGAGAAGAATCGTGGTATTAATGATATGAACCATGATCCTCAGCTGAAGTGGATAGATCCTCATACAGGAGCCGTTTCTTACAAGATGCCATACGAAGCATACGATAAGTTCGATTATGCTATGGGAAACCTGTGGACCGTGAATGGTGGTGAGGTTAACAATAGCCTTACACAGCGCAACCTGAACTATCAGGCTCAGCTCAACTGGGCTCGCAGTTTTGGCAAGCACAGCGTAAGTGCCATGGGACTTTTCGGTCGCCAGGAATATGCAACAGGTTACATGATTCCTTCTTATCGTGAAGACTGGGTGTTCCGTACCACATACGATTGGAACTCTCGTTACTTCTTCGAGTACAATGGTGCTTATAATGGTTCAGAGAAGTTCTCTCCAGACAATCGTTTCGCATTCTTCAGCTCTGGTGCCCTTGGTTGGATGATCTCCGAAGAGCCATTCATGAAGTATCTTCGTGAGCACAAGATTGTGGATATGATGAAACTCCGTGCATCTTATGGTGAAATCGGTGATGATAACGTAGGAGACCGCTTCCTCTATATGACTCAGTGGGCATATGGCGGCAAGACTCAGTTGGGTACGACTGCCAGTGATAAGGAGTCTATTTATACATGGTATCGTGAGTCAGCAGTAGGTAACCCTAACGTACATTGGGAGAAAGTGAAGAAGGTAAACTTCGGTATTGACTATGGATTTTTGGGTGGTTTGATTACTGGTGCTGTGGATTTCTTCCATGATACTCGTTCAGACATTCTGGTTAGTGGTTCAGATCGTTCCATTCCTTCATACTTCGGTCAGACTGCTCCTACAGCCAACTTGGGTAAAGTAACTACCAGCGGTTATGAGTTGGAAGTGAAGTTCAACAAGGTTTTTGCCAACAAGATGCGTCTCTGGGCAAATTTCAATATGACCCATGCTGTAAATGAGGTAAAGATTAAGGATGATGCAGCGTTGCTCCCATCTTACCGCAAGGCTGCAGGTCATGCTATCAACCAGACTTACACCTTCCTTGATAAGGGTATCCTCCAGAACTATGATGATGTATATGGTTCTCCGAAGATGGATTCCAACGATGGCCAGCGTCTTCCTGGTGACTACTACATCGTAGATTTCAATGGCGACGGTAAGGTGGATAATGTGAACGATAGAGTGCCATACGGTTATACAGGTACTCCTCAGAACACTTACAATGCCACCATCGGTTATGAGTACAAGGGCTTCAGCTGCTTTGCTCAGTTCTATGGTGTAACCAACGTAACCCGTGACGTAACCATGATTAGTTTGGTTGACCCAATGCTTGCCAATGTTTATGACCAGGGAACCTGGTGGAGCGACAATCACAACAACTGCGATGTCATCACTCCACGTTTCAACTCTAAGCCAATGTCGAATGCGGCTTACTATGGCACTCAATATCTTTGCGATGGTTCTTACATTCGCTTGAAGAACGTAGAGATAGCCTATACCTGGAACGGCGGTTGGATCAAGAAACTTGGTTTGAACAACCTCAAGGTTTACGTAAGTGGTAACAACCTCTGGCTCTGGACCCGAATGCCAGACGACCGAGAGTCAAACTTCTCTGGTAACGGTGGAGCCGTAGGTGCTTACCCTACAATGAAGCGTGTGAACTTCGGTGTCAAGTTTAATCTTTAAACATGCATAACAAATGAAAAATAATTTAGTAAAAATATTTTGTGCGCTGAGCCTCACTTGCGGATTTGCTTCTTGTACAGATTACTTAGATAAGAGCCCTGATACAGATGTGAGTGCAGAACAAGCGTTCAAGAACTTCACCAATTTCCAGGGATATGTGGAGCAAATTTACAACTGTATTCCAAGTAAGGAGTCGAATATGTATTGTACATCATTCAACTGGGGTGAAGATGAAATCATGAATACTGGCTTGGGAGATGATCATGTGACTGCTCATTTTGATTTAGGCGACTACCGTAACTGGTATGACAATAATCAAAGTTTCTTGCACAGACCTTCTTCTGGAAATCCTGGTGAGTACCTTGATCCGACTTCAACCAATAAATTTGCTCATTCTTTGGAGCATGCCTGGTATTGCATCCGCAAGTGTAACTTGGGTCTTGCTAACCTTCACCTGATGACCGACTGTACCCAGGAAGAGAAGAACTTCATCAAGGGACAGTTGTTGTTCTTCCGTGCATGGTGGTATGAGGAGTTGATAGCTTTCTTTGGCGGTATGCCATACGTAGACACCGTATTGGATGCTGCATCAGATTTGACTTTACCTCGTCTTTCTTATCAGGAGTGCGCATTGAAATGTGCCGAAGATTTTAAGGCTGCTGCAGAGTTACTTCCTAATGATTGGGACAAGACAACTATAGGTAAGAAAACTTTGGGCAAGAATGAACTTCGTATTACAAAAGTTTGCGCTTTGGGCTACTTAGGTAAAGTGTTGCTTTGGGCTTCTTCTCCATTGAATAATATCGGTGCAGAGACGGGAGCTTCCAAGAATGGCGATACCTATAAGTATAATACAGAGCTTGCCGCAAAGGCTGCTGATGCTTTGGCAGAGGCTATTGCTCAGGTAAATTCAGGCAAAACTCCATATGCATTGTGTACCTATGACTACTCTGATATTTATAATCATGTAGCAAAGTCTGGTTCTACAAACAACTTTTCTGATATCTTCCGTACTACAGGTAAGAATTGGAAACAACCAGGTTCTACAGAGGCAATCATGCGCGGTCCATATATTGGCGAGAATTCATCAAACTGGAACTTCACCAAACTTTGGGGACCTAAGATGGAAGATATCGTACAACACGATGCTGTGATTCACCAGCCGACAGCCAACTATGTAAACTATTATGGTATGGCTAATGGTCTGCCTTTGAATGATCCTGATTCCGGATTCGATCCAACGCATCCATTCAAGGATCGTGATCCACGTTTCTATCATGACATCGTCTTCGATGGTTTTAAGTATATCAATACAACCATTGATGCAGTAAAGGAACCAAAGGTTGCAGCATTGCAGTATATGCCAATGTATTCTGGTAGTGAATTGCGAAATTCTTCAAGTCAGGGATGCCGCACTGGTTACTATACTCAGAAGCTGGTTCCTCACCAGGCAAATAAGTATGATGGCATGTACGAATGGGGTGGTGCCTTGCAGTGCGACCTTCCTTACATGCGTCTTGCCGACCTCTATCTGATGTATGCTGAGGCTGGTGCTGCCGTTCAGGGAGCCAACTACAAGAGCTCAAAGCTCAACCTCACCGCTGCTGAAGCAATCAATGTGCTTCGCGATAGAGTAGGAGCTGGTCATGTGGCAGATAAGTTTATGAACGACCAGAAGAAGTTTATGGACGAAGTTCGCCGCGAGCGTGCCGTAGAGCTTGCCTTTGAGGGCTTCCGCTGGAACGACCTGCAGCGCTGGTTGCTTCTCACAGAATATCCTTATAATATCAAGACATCACAGGAGTTCAAGCGTGTAGGTAATTTCGATTATACCAAGAACGATCCACGTGATGCCGAGGTGACAGGATGGAGCGAGAAGACCATCGTGACCCGCGACTTCTCAGAGAAACACTATCTCTTGCCACTCAAGGAAAGCGATGTTTATCTGTATCCTGAGTTTGGTCAGAATCCTGGATGGTAATCACCCGGAGATGTGATATATAAAAAGCATAAACTTAGAAATAATCATATTATATATGAAAAATAATAAGAAAACAATATACTCTGCTCTGACAGTGGTTACTGCACTTCTGGCACAGTTGCCTGCTTCGGCTCAGGAATCTGCTGATAGCGCAATGGTTAACGTGGCGTTCAAGAAGGCGTACCAGAGCGATGTGCTCGGTGGCGTGAGCACCGTCAACGTCAGAGAATTGACAGAGAAAAACTATAATACCTACAGCCTTGACAACATGCAGGGTTATGTATCCGGTTATAATGGCAGTGGTATGTGGGGTTATTCCAATGCACTCGTTCTCATCGACGGTGTGCCACGTGAAGCCAGTAATGTTCGCCCCGACGAGATTGAGGATATCTCTTTTCTGAAGGGAGCCCAGGCCACAGTACTCTATGGCAGCAAGGCTGCCAATGGCGTGGTTCTCATTACCACCAAGCGTGGTAAGGTTAACGATGGCTTGTCGGTAAAGGTGAATGCCAATACGGGCTGGAACGTAGCCAAGGCTTTCCCTGAGTATCTCGGTTCGGCTGAGTACATGACTCTCTACAACGAGGCTTTCCTCAATGATGGCGGTGATGTAAACAACCTGCCATATTCTGCAGAGACCATCTACAACTATGCATCCGGAAAAAATCCATATCGCTATCCTAGCGTAGACTTCTATTCTTCTGATTACATCAAGAAGGCGTTCAACCGCTCGGAGGTTTCTGCCGAAATAGAAGGTGGCAACCAGAAGGCGCGCTTCTATGCCAACGTGAGTTACTATCGCAACGGTGACAACTTGAACTTCGGCGAGGCTAAGAAGAACTATACCGACCGATTCAATGTAAGAGGTAATGTGGATTTCGTCTTGAGCAGCACCATCAATGCCTACGTAAATGCGAATGCCACCTTCTACGGGGCTAAGTCGGCTAACACTAACAATAGCAGCTACTGGGAGCAGGCTCGCACCTTCCGCCCTAACCGTGTGGCTCCGCTGATTCCTGTGGAAATGATTGACCCTAATGCCAAGTCGGCGCTGACTATGATTGGGGCTACCAGCAATATCATTGATGGCAAGTACTTCCTGGGTGGTTCTTCTGCCGACCTCACCAACGTGTTCGGCGATATTTATGCTTCGGGTACCAATGTCTATCACAGCCGTCAGTTCCAGTTTGATGCAGGTTTGAACTTCGACCTCTCTTCTGTACTCAAGGGCTTGAGTTTCCACACCATGGTAGCCATCGACTATGCTACGGCATACACAACATCGTTCAACAATTCCTACGCCACCTTCCAGCCTACATGGGCTAACTACAACGGCAAGGATGTTATCGTAGGTTTGAACAACAACGGTACGGTGGATAAAAAGTCGGGTGTTCAGAATATCTCTGGTTCTACCGATAACCAGACCATCGCATTCAATGCGCACTTCGATTACAACCGCACCTTCAACGATGTGCACAACGTAAGCGCCATGCTGGTGGCCAACGGTTATCAGCAGAGTAAGTCTGGAGAGTATCATAAGGTGAGCAACGCCAACCTGGGCTTGCAGCTCTCTTATAACTATGATCATAAGTATTATGCCGATTTCGCTCTGGCTACACCTTGGTCTGCCAAGTTGCCATCAGCCAAGCGATTGGGTGTATCTCCATCTGTCACTCTGGGCTGGCGCCTCTCTAAGGAGAAGTTTATGGAGAATTCATTCTTCGATGATCTGACCCTCAGCGCAAGCTACACCGATATGAAGACCGATTTGGGTATCGACGATTACTACATGTATCTCGGAACCTATCAGAGCGGTGGCTGGTGGGATTGGAATGGTGGTTCCGGTCACTCAGCTATGCAGTCTAAGCGTGGTAGCAATGACGAACTCAGCTACCTGCACCGCAAGGAAATTTCTGCCACGGTTCATGCAGAGGTGCTCAACAAGGCTTTGAGTTTCGATGCATCTTACTTCCTCTCTAAGTGGACCAACGGAATTCTGGAGGCTCGCAATCTGGTGCCTAGCTATCTGTACAGCTACTATCCTGAGTCTTCTTTCGTTCCTTTCATTAATTTTAATGAGGACAAGCGCAGCGGTTTCGACTTTGCTGTGAACTACAAGAAGCAGTTTGGTGATTTCGGTTTCGGAGTAGGAGCCAACGTAACTTACTACACCACCGAGGCAACCAAGCGAGATGATTCGCAGTATGCTGATACCTATCAGTATCGCCAGGGTCAGCCACTCGATGCTATCTGGGGTTATGAGTGCCTGGGCTTCTTCCAGGATGAGAATGATATCAAGAACTCTCCAACCCAGATTATCGGCGGAACCATCCGTCCGGGTGACCTGAAGTACAAGGACCAGAACGGCGACAACGTCATCGACAGCAAGGACGAGGTTTATCTGGGCAAGGGCGGCTGGTATGGAACTCCTACCACTGTAGGTATGAACCTCACTCTGAAATATAAGGGCTTCACCCTCTTCATGCTCGGCACAGGAAACTTCGGTGCTCATGCCGTGAAGAACTCCACCTACTTCTGGGTAGGCGGTGATGCCAAATATACAGCAGAGATGCGTGGCAGATGGACCAAGGAGACTGCAGCCACAGCCACCTTCCCACGTCTGACCACTGAGGCAGGTACGAACAACTATCAGACATCAGACTTCTGGATGTACTCTACCGACCGCATCGACCTTCAGAAGGTGCAGTTGAGCTACGACTTCCCTAAGGCGATGTTCATGAAGAGTTTCGTACGCGGACTTCAGCTCTTTGTCAACGGCAACAGTCTGCTCACCATAGCCAAGGAGCGCAAACTCATGGAGATGGATGTTAACAATTCAGGCTCGGCACCATTGAACCGCTTCTATAGCATCGGTGCTAAGGTTTCATTCTAGAATTAATTAAAGAATTAAAATTATGAAATTATCAAGATTATTATTGATAAGTGCAGTCTTAGTTTCGCTCACTTCTTGTGACGACCTGTTTGAGCCTGCCTTGGAAAATAACCAAGATATCAGCGAGATGTATAAGGATCCTACGTTTGCCCGTGGTATTCTTGACAATGCTTACCTGGCTCTGCCATATAGCACCTCTCCATATACTGATGTGGCTACAGATGATGCTGTCACCAACGAAAACTCAGGCGACTATTTCAACCATAAGAAGATGGCAACAGGTTCTTGGGCTGCAAATATGAATCCGGTTTCACAGTGGGATGGTCGTTATCACGCCATCCAGTACTGTAACCTGATGTTGGAAAACTGCGATAAGGTAGAGTGGTCTTACTCCAGTGAGATTCTCAATCAGATGTATTGCGACAACTACAAGGGTAATGCCTATGCTTTGCGTGGCTTACACATGATGTACTTGCTCCGTGCTCATGCCGGAATGGTAGATGGTCAGTTGATGGGTGTGCCTATCCATCTTTCTTCAGAAGATTCAAAGTCTGATTTCAATCTTCCACGTAACTCCTTCAAGGAGTGCTACAATCAGATTATGTCTGATTTTGATGAGGCTCTGAAGTATTTGCCTGAGCAGTATGCCGATGTGGATGAGGATAAGGTTCCTGCCAAGTATGCCCAGAAGGGTGCTACCAATGCAGAGTACAATCGTGCCTTCGGTACCAACCATCGTGGCAAGATTGACGGTCGCATCATCTCGGCTTTCAAGGCTCAGCTCGCCATCCTCGCCGCTTCTCCTGCTTATGCATCTGCCGGTGTAGCCTCTTATGAGGATGCTGCCAAATATGCAGCCAACTGCCTGAGCGAGTTTGGTGGTTTGGATGCAGTGGATCCTGACGGATGGAAGTGGTTCTGTAACAAATCGCTCATAGACGGTTTGGGTGCTACATCCGAGAATCCTAAGGAGATTATCTGGCGTGGAAATGTTGAAGAAAGTAACACTATGGAGACAGATAACTATCCTCCTTCGCTCTATGGTAGCGGTAAGATCAATCCAACCCAGAACCTGGTGGATGCGTTCCCTATGGCAAACGGTTATCCTATTACTGATGACAATGCAGAATACGATGCCAAGAATCCTTATCAGAACCGTGACCCACGTCTCGCTGCCTACATTCTTGTAAATGGCGATAAAATAGGTTCTACTGATGGAGTGGTAAATACAGCTGCCGATTCCAAAACTCTGGATGGCTTGAACAAGGAGAACGGAAAATCAACCAAGACGGGTTATTATCTCCGCAAGTTGCTCCGTCCTGATGTGAACCTCAACCCAAGCTCTACAACCAAGCAGAAGCATCTGTCAGCACGTATCCGTACTACGGAAATCTTGCTCGACTATGCTGAGGCTGCCAATGAGGCTCAGGGTCCTAAGGCAAATGTGGGCGGTGCCAACTATTCTGCCTACGATGTAATCAAGGCAATCCGTGAGCGTGCCGGACTTGGTGAGTTTGGCGAGGATCCATACTTGGAAGAGTGCGCACAGAACAAGGACAAGATGCGTGAGTTGATTCGCAATGAGCGTCGCTTGGAACTCTGCTTCGAGAACCATCGTTTCTGGGATTTGCGCCGCTGGAAGGTTGAGCTCCCTAAACTCAATGAGGCTGCCAAGGGTATCAATATCACGACAGATGCCGCAACAGGCAAATACATCTACAAGACTTTCGACGCTGAGGAACGCAACTATTCAGACTATATGTACTATGGTCCTATCCCATACTCTGAGATTCTGAAATACAACAACCTCAAGCAGAACGAAGGTTGGAAATAATAAACGGCTAATATTATAAATAAAGACTAATGATTATGAAACGATATATCAAAATGGTGGCAGCCCTTCTGGCACTGATGGCTTCTTTCACTGCATGTGAGAATGGAGACCAGGCTTTTGATGATTACGAGGGGGGAACTACTGCTTACTTTGTTTATCAATCACCAGTTCGTACTATTGTGCTGGGCGATGATGAATACGATACCTCTCTTGATAAGGAGCATAAATGCAAGATCAAGGCAACTTTTGCCGGCTCTTACAATGGAAGAAAAGGTTATGTGAACGTAGCTGTGGATAACAGTCTGTGCGATCATCTTACTTTTGCAGATGGCACCCCTGTCAAGGCGATGCCTGTAGAATATTACTCTCTTTCTACCAACAAACTCGATTTCAAGGGTGGAATGACGGGTGAGACAGTAGTTCAGCTGACTGATGCTTTCTTCAAAGACCCTGATGCCGTGAAGAATACCTACGTGATTCCTCTAGTGATGACCGATCAGCAGGGCTTCGACAGAATCTCTGCCGGTACTCTGAAAGAAGGTGCTACAGGCTCCCGTACCAATGCATCCATCTGGGAAACAGCTCCTAAGGATTACGTGATGTACTGCGTGAAGTATCAGAACAAGTATAGTGGCTGGTGGTTGACAAATCACAATACAAGCACCGACAACATCGAGAAGGCTTCACAGGTTCAGATTACTACCCGCACCCTGAACAGCTCTGTTTATTCAGTAGAGTTCCAGGAGGGCAGTACCATCTACAAGGCAGACCTCCTGCTCACCTTCGATGACAAAGAAAAGTGTACCATCACTTCGCTCACCGATGGTGTTACGGCTACAGGCTCAGGCTCTTGGGCTGACGATGGTATCCATTCGTGGAATAACAAGGATCGTGACCTGATGGAACTCAACGCCGAAATCACCTTCGCTGATGGTGTAAAGAAGAGTTTGAACGAGAAACTCGTCTGGTGGCGTAGTGGAGTAACTTTAGAGGAGTTCTCTTATACCTATAATAATTAATGATCGCATAAGTTATGAATAAACAAATATTAGTATCTGCACTCGGGGCCATGCTTTTGGCCTCTTGTGTAGACCACTTCGACCAGAATTTCGAGACCGTACGTCCTGATAAGGAAGCGCAGTATGGTTATCTGGAGCAATATGATGCCTTGAAGGAATACATCAAGGACCGTCCAAACTTCCACCTCGGAATCGGAACTACTGTAGATGAATATAACAAGAAGGAACTGGTGTATGCTTTGACCAACAGCAACTTTAACGAGACTGTAGCCGGCAACGCCATGAAGATGGCTTCTTGTGTTGCTGATGATGGTAGCATGGATTTTGAGAAAGTAAAGGAATATGTTAAGAATGCTACCGATGCAGGCCTTTCTGTTTATGGTCATACCTTGGCTTGGCATGCTCAGCAGCCTAACAAGTATCTGAATGGGCTGATTGCTGATAAGGAGTTACCTCCTTCTTCTAATGTCACACGTTGCTTGGTCATTAAGAATGCAGAGGCTGGTGGTCATTGGGATGCTCAATTATATTTCCCTGCTCAGTTATCTAAAGGGAAAAAGTATGTCTTTACAATGAATGCAAAAGCTACTGCTCCTTTTGACTTAATTCTATGGGGAGCTCCAGGTGATGCAGATTTAGGCTCGATTTCAGTAGGTACTAAATGGAATGAATATAAAGCTGAATTTACTCCGTCAGACAATTATGAGAACTTTGTTTTTGCTGCAGGTAAACTGGGCGGTGAACTGGACATCAAGTCTTTGAGTCTTTGTGAAGAAGGTTCTACCAATAATTTGATCGTAAATGGTGACATAAAAGGGGACGAAGTTCCTTGTTATAAACCTTATTCCTGGCATACGGTAACTACAGGTATTCAAGAAGTGGCCGAAAGTCAAGTGGTTGAAATCCCTGTAAGTGTTGGGCATCTTACCTTTGATGATGGTCAGAACCTTGGTGGATGGGGTATGGATAATAAACCAAAGATTGTAAATGGTGTTTGTGAGGTTGGTAACAACGCAGCCCAAGCGGAAACCTGGAATGCACAAGTTTGCTATGATAAAGAAAAAGAAGGTTTCACTTTCGAGAATGGTACAACCTATCACTTGAAGATGAAAATCAAGGGTTCTGTAGATGGTGAATTTGGTGCTGGATTCCAGAATCCTGACGGATACCAAGGCTGTGGTGACTTCCCTACCATCAAGGTTACAACTGATTGGAATGAAGTTGATGTGGCTACCAAATGTGATGGTGACAATGCCTCGCGCCTGCTGCTGAATATCGGTAAATATGCTGGTACCCTCTATATTGATGATTTTGAAGTTTACTACACGAAGTCTTCAAATACTATTCCTCTTACAGATGAGGAGAAGAAGAAAGCACTTACTCCTGTTTTGCAGAATTGGATTTACGGCATGATGGAAGCTACCGAGGGTAAGGTGAAGGCTTGGGATGTTGTAAACGAGTCTATCTCTGGTAAAGATATTGATGGCGATGGTTACTACGATCCATGGTCTGTCACACGTGGTACAGTTGAATCTGCCGATGATGCCAAGAACAATTTCTACTGGCAGGATTACCTGGGTGAACTTGATTATGTTCGCACTGCTGTAGCTGCAGCTCGCAAGGGCTTTGCTGATGCTGGTGGAAATCCTGAGGAGTTGAAGCTCTTCATCAATGATTATAACCTTGAAACTGCTTACGACCAGAACAATAAGCTCAAGAGTCTGATTCATTGGATTGAGGAGTGGGAGAAGGACGGCGTTACCAAGATTGATGGTATTGGCAGTCAGATGCACGTTACTTGCAGCATGGATCCTGCTAAGCAGAAGGAAAATGAGGAAGCTTACGTGAACATGCTCAACCTGATGGTTGGTTCACAAAAGTTGGTTCGTATCTCTGAGTTGGATATGGGCTTGGAGGATAAGAACGGCAATCTTGTAAATACTACTGATATGACCGAGGAACAGCACAAGGCAATGCGTGCTTACTACGAGTTTATCGTCAAGAAGTATCTTGAGATTGTTCCTAAGGAGCAGCAGTGGGGTATCTGCCAGTGGTGTGCTACTGACAGTCCAGCCAATAGTGGTTGGCGTGCTGGTTTGCCAGTAGGCCTCTGGGATTTGGATTATTATCGCAAGCATACCTATGCAGGTTTTGCTGCTGGTCTTGGCGCTCCTGAATATTGGAACGACGCCAAGTAATTACTCTAAAAGACATTAGTTTTAGGTTTATCATACAAAGATTAACCGAAAAAAGATGTTAGTCGTTAAGGTTGGCTGTGTTGTGATGACACGGTCAACCTTTTTGCTTTGTAACATTTGTCTTGCAATATGTTAAATGTGAGTCAGTAAATAAAAAATAATTCTGATTTTTGAGGTTGTATCACTTCTTTTTTGTATCTTTGCGCTTAAATATCACTATACTGATATATAATGGCTATTTTATGGCTTAATGTTCACTTAAATGATAGTTAAGTATATGAAAGATTTGTATGAATATTCTACTCCGGAACTGGTGAGATTGCTGGGAAATCGCTTTAGGGAATACAGAATGCGATGCAATTTGACACAGAAGGAAGTGGCAGAACTGACAGGCATTGGTATGACTACTATCCACAAGTTTGAGAATGGATGTGCTAGAAACATATCACTTTCTACATTGATTCTCTTGCTCAAGGTGGTGGGACAGATCAATGCGCTTGATAACTTAATGCCCGAATTGCCACCATCCCCTTACTTGATGACCAAGGGAGATAAAAAGGTACAAAGAATTAGACACTGATAATAGCGAATGATTTATGGTTAAGACTTTAAAAGTAATCTTGTGGGATGAGGAAGTTGGTAGGTTGTCGTGGGACGACAAAAGGCAAATGTCCTACTTCACTTATAATCCAACTTTTGTGCATAGGGGTATTGATATATCTCCTCTGTGGGCATCCATACGCAACAATAGAGGACTTATGCCTATTTGGGGAGAGGAACAGAGAATTTATCAAAAACTTCCTGCTTTCCTGGCTGACTCATTGCCTGATTCTTGGGGCAATCAGTTGTTTGATCTTTGGAGACAGCAGAATCATCTCTCCAATACGGAAATTTCTCCTCTTGATAAGTTGTCATTTATCGGTAGAAGAGGAATGGGTGCTTTGGAGTTTGTCCCAGAGTATGAGAGGAGTAAGAAATCAGAGAGGATTGATGTCAATTCCTTGGTTGCACTTGCTGAACGCATATTTACTGAACGAGAGGCGGCTCAGATTTTACCAGAGGAATCTCTTACCATGCAGTCGCTCTTGACTGTGGGAACTTCTGCTGGTGGCAGGCAGCCTAAGGCTGTTATTGCTATCAATTCGGCTGATGGTGAGATAAGAAGTGGACAAATCTCGGATCTTGATGGATATGATTACTACTTGTTGAAGTTTGGAAATGCTGATTTCAACTCTGCCGAACTAGAAATGACATACTACGATCTTGCCATCAAGGCTGGCATCAATATGATGCATTCTGAACTCTTGACGGTTGATGGCAGCAAGCACTTCATGACGCAGAGATTTGATAGAAAAGATGGGAAGAAGCTTCATACTCAAACTTTGGCGGCTATGTATCCTGAGGCAAATAGTTATGAGCAACTTATTTCTGTTTGCAGGTCGCTCCATTTGCCAGAGGCTGATTGTGAAGAGGTTTATAGAAGAATGATATTCAACGTGCTGGCAAACAATACTGATGATCACAACAAAAACTTCTCCTTCATGATGGATAGGATGGGTAATTGGCGGTTATCACCTGCTTATGATCTTACCTATATCCTCAATATGGGTGGAGTGCAGCCCAATCAAGACCACTGTATGTTTATCAGGTCCAAACTGCGTAATATTTCAAAAGAGGATGTCTTGCAATTTGCATTCGATAATGGTATTCGAAAGCCAGAGAGTATTATAGGTGATGTAAAGAATGCTTTGTTGCAATTTAGGACTGTGGCTGTAAAATATGCAGTGGATGAAAAATGGATAGGCAGAGTGGAGGCTACCATCCTTTCTCATCTGAAAGAATGGGGTGAGTATGAAGATGATAAACCGACGTTATCTGTAGAGATTAATGGTCATCAAGTGACTGATGTACATATAGAGCAAGCCTACAAGGGCAACTTTCATTTATGTGCAAAGATAGATGGCAGGGAAAAGAAGTTTGTGATAAGCAAAAACAAGAATGAGTTTTCCCTTATAGAGAGTCTCGGAATCGCTAATCTTACAGAGAAACAACTGTTGACTATGGTTGAAAAATTCCTATGTAAGTAAAGAAATATAAAGGTCGGTTGTGTCGTGAAGACACGACCGACCTTTTTGCATTTTTTTAATGATGAAAATATTCTCTTTCTCCTATGTGTCATTCTTGAAAGAGATTGTCTAGTGTGACTTCGCTGTTTACTATACTTTCCTTAAAATGGCACGAAAACGCACTTTTTCTCACTTTTTTTTCGAGAAAAAGTGCGTTTTCGTGCCAAAATCTTTAATTTGGCTTCTCAGAGAAGGACGTGATGTATTAGGCTCATCTGTATATTTTTCCTCTGTTTTGACCAAACATTTGGGGAATCTGGAATATTTTGGGTAAAAACATTTGGGGAATCTGGAATATTTTGGGTAAAAACATTTGGGGAATCTGGAATATTTTGGGTAAAAACATTTGGGGAATCTGGAACATTTGTTTATTTGACTTTTCCTGATTTCCTCTTCAAATAGGTTTGATGGTGTATCTTTTTCGTTATAATGTTGGCTATCAAACCTATTTGGTACTTCTCACAAAGTATTTGTTATACCACGCAAAGTCTTTTTCAGCCTTTTCTGTTACTTTTGCCATCAGATTTGAGAAACTTCTCAATTTTATAACTGGATTTATTAACTTAATAACAAATTGTAAAGCTTATGAAAAAGTTATTTACTTTGATTGCTGCTGCCTTGATGGCAGTTGGTGTTAACGCTCAGACAGCGCAGAACTTATTTTTTGGTGGTGCGGGTACAAATGCGACTATCAAAACTCATGATGGTTCTAGTATCCCAGAACTTTTCACATGTACCAATGAGTATGGTGCCATTAATTTGCTCGGCGGAAAACCTTCTATTTCTGGGGATGAATACAAGGGACTGAAGGTTGTCTTTTCCGATTTAAAGGCTGTTGGTGATAAAGGTGTGAATATCAAAGTTGGTGTGAAAAAGTCTGATTATAATACCTCATACCAGTGTGACCCCGAGCAGTATGCAGGTCTTTCAGGTGATGGTGAGATGGAAGTTACATTTGATGCAGCTTTTAAGGGAAAGAATATAGATTTACTTGATCTTCAGGGATTAGCCCCAGGAGTTGAGGTTAGTCTGAAGAAGGTTTATCTTATCAAGAACGATGACTCTCAAGAAGAAGTGCCCTTTGCTATTGCTTGGGGATGGAATAAGTCTGTCGTAGGTAAGGCTGCTTATGCTGATCCTATTATCGTATTTCCTAGTCAGTATAGTTTGATTACTGTTTCTACAGATGAAAACGGAACTTTGGCTACTTTTGACGTTGATTCTGGTGAAAAACAGGAGTATATTGTAGAGTTTGAAGAACCTACAACTGCTGGTCTTAATCTCGGTTGTAATACTGATGTAAAGGATGAAACTGTTACATGGGACGCTAAGATAGCTCTTTATTTCCCAGTAGAGCCTGAATCCAGCAAAGCTTCTTGCGTGATTTCTAAGGATAATGTCTTGGCTGCAACAAATAAGGCAACCAAAGTTATCAGTGTGTTCCTACAGAATACAGACTCTAATGCCCAAACCGTAAAAATCAAAAGTATCAAGCGTGTAACTACTACAGCTACCGGCATTTCTAAGGTAGAGAATCTGAAGGTTGCTAAGGATGGCAAGAGTTTCAACCTCGCTGGTCAGCAGGTAGGTAAGAACTATAAGGGCGTTGTCATCAAGAATGGTAAAAAGATGGTTATCAAGTAACAGATGAAGCGACTTTCAATGCTCGCATCTCTCCTCATGGTTCTGTGCCTCCAAATGGCGGCACAGACCTGGGAAGATGTAAAAGTGGGGACTTCTACTCGCAAGACCCTCACTTATGTACCAAAGAATGTAGAGAAATCACCGGCTCTGGTGATTTCTCTGCATGGTATGAACCAGGACCCTGAGTATCAGCAGAATCAGACGCAATGGAACGCGCTGGCTGATACCGAGGGCTTTATTGTTACTTATCCGCTGGGTAATAACAAGATGTGGGACACTAACGGTACTTCTGATGTGGAGTTTGTGGAGGCTGTCATGAAGGATATGGAGCTGAAGCACCATGTGGACAAGAACCGCATCTATCTCTCGGGTTTCTCTATGGGTAGCTGGCTAGGTTACCACTGTCTGGAAACGCTTGGCTATCAGATTGCCGCCTTCGGACCAGTAAGCGGTGTGGATATCGGCAAGCATCATCAGTTGAACCAGCATCCGGTATCTGTGGAAAACCGCAACTATTTCATCCGTTACGAGAGTACTGTGGGCGAGAACCTCTGGGACCGTCAGGCTGTCTACACCTTGCCAAAGGCTTTGGAGAAGGGTGCCAAGTATACGCTGACCATGAAGATGAGAACTTAAGCAGATTGCGCTGACCTGGGATTTCACAGCCAACTTCACCTTTGATACCTTCCAGTTTGTATTTGGCAAATACGGTGGTACACTCGATATTGACGACATGGTGTTGGTGAAGGATGGAACATCAGAGAATCTGATAGCCAACGCCGATTTCTCAGCCCGCAATATTCAGGGCTGGAGCACCAACCCGAATGGTCCAAACTATTCTCTTGCCAGCGAAGCCTATGCATCAACAGGCATCGAGAAGCCAGCTGTGGCAACCATGATGAAATCTGCGGATAGGGCATACTACACTCTTCAAGGTGTGAAGGTTATTCGTCCTACCAAGGGTATTTATATCCATGGTGGTAAGAAAATCGTGATTAAATAATTAACAGAAGTTTCGCATGTGGTTCAAGTACGGGCTGAAGGCCCAAAAGCTCCTAGCCCAGGGCATCGCCCTGGGTAT
>ERZ779910.72-NODE-72-length-24460-cov-2.26027_pt1 | contig 24460 bp, 27 predicted proteins | sample MGYA00511585_ERZ779910 | MGnify/ENA primary metagenome ERZ779910 (study PRJEB29588, sample SAMEA2156362) | human gut metagenome | biome: human gut; feature: human-associated habitat; material: faeces | place: Denmark | collected 2008/2010 ...
ATACTACTATCATTATACCAAAAAAATATTTCTTAAGCAAGTTTAGCCTTTTTGGTAAAAAATTTTCCATATGCGATTTTTGGTTCAGTTTCGGTCGAGTTCGAGTATAACAAAAAGCCCAGCGATAAGCTGGGCTCTAGTAGAAGTAAAAATGAATGCTTCTTACAAGCATGAAATGCAGTCACGCATCTGTTGCTCCATATCAGCGATTACTTCGTCCAATGACACAGGTTTGCAGTCATGCGCGTCGACTGATACATTATATACATATGGCAAATCATTATAGAATTTGCGTTTGTCATGTGTATGGCCTGAAAGATTGAGCGTCATCTGCTTAAGTGATTCACGCTCAAGGTTGCCGGTCATACAGGGGTAATGGGTCATGAAAAAGTGATGTTTATTATATTTGAGCTTAATCGCAAGCGCAACTTCAACCACATTCGGGCAAGTGCGATAAAGCGCTTCGCGTGTATCAGTATCATGATTACCTAAAACGATATGCACTCGGCAGGGAATTTGCAGAAGATATTCCAATCCCTTTTGGTTATCTCCAAGCATTATATCACCCAGAATATAAAGATCATCATCGGGCTTAAGCTGAAGCAGATTATGAAGAATAACCCCATTCATTTCTTCTACGTTATTAAAACCACGTGGTTCATATAAAAATGCGCGGTCATGATTAAAATGAAGATCAGAAGTTACATAAATCATTTTTTACCTCTCTTTTCTGCGTTTAATACACTTTATTTTCATAAGGCGATTCTAAATATAAAACCTTTACTGATATTTTCGTATCATTTTCTGGACGTTCAAATGAATTCCACATACGAGTAACAATATCATCTGGTACAATAGCGTGGTAAGCGCGCTGATGATTACGCTTTATCGTTTCTTTTAATGAGGCTCTGATAACAAGCACCGTTACTTCAGCATTGGACAAATCCAAACGCTTTAACACTTTTAAACGAGATTTTTCAGTTAAATGAGTTGCATCAGCATATATACGAGTAGGCCCTTTGGCATCATTCAGATAATTCTGAATAGTTTCAATAAATTCATTGAAAACTTCGGTTTCATGAGTAAAATAATGGTCGTCTTTAGACTGCATATAACTAAAGCGAATTTCATCGCGAGATACTACAGCGCAATCAGGACCGATAGCATTTGCTCGCAGCCATGTGCTTTTTCCAGAACCAGGAGCGCCGCACATCAAGAAAAGCTGTTTCTTTTCAGGCTCTTTATTAATCTCCACAGGCTTTTTTGATTTCTTAAAAAGATTAAATTCCATAGATATTTCCTTTCACACGGTCATAAAACGGTATATGCTCACAAGTGTCTAAATTTAATAGTATCGCTCCACCAGACCAAAAAGAACCATTATCGATATCGATTTTATGTCCATCACCATATATAAGAAGAGTAGGCTCATGCGGCACATCCATATGTAACTCATCGACTACAAAAGGAATTGGAGTATGACCATGGACGCATACTTCATTAGGTCGTTCACCGTTATCTTCTGGCACAATCACCTTATCACGAAAATGATTTCTGTCCCAAATTAAATCTTCACGGATAGGCAAATCTTTACGATATGGAGTATATCCCGCATGCGATAAATGCCAAATTGTGTTATTTTTTTCACTAAAATAATCCATATGTATAGGCAGTGTGCGCAGACGATCCAACCATACTTTGCGCTCTTCTGGGGTCTCTTTTAACCAGCCCCTATATGTATCATAGCCGTCATTTACTATTACTAATTCAAGAGATTCATTGAAAGGATAGCCAGCAAGACACTCTTCCATGGCATTTATAAGCATATCTTCATGATTGCCCATCAGATAGATAAACTGCGGATTAGTGTATACAGCTTTGATTAATTCCCAGTTCTTGTAACCACGATCGCCGCAATCGCCTAAACAAATTACTTTATCTTCTGGTTTAATATAATCGAGAATTTGCTCATAAATATCATACATACCGTGCAGGTCTGAACACACATACATCGACATGTTAATTTCTCCTTTTATTTTTCTATATACATTATAACAAATTTTTTTATAAAAATCAAAGGCGGCTGTTATGCCGCCTTTTTCTCAATCCTTTTTCTTATTATCTAGCAGAAGTGAAATGTTTAAGCCGCAGCATTTATATTCTGAATTATATAGCATACATTTCTCTTCAAAACATTCTTCGACCTTTTCGTTACCAGTAAAAGGATCTGTACGAGAACGCAATGGACAAAGTTTTATTTCTACAAGTCTACCCATATATACCTCACATTTCTGATGCGATATCGGCATCGGTAACATCAGTTGCCTCTTCGGTTATAATACCAGATAAACACTTAAATGCGAAATTCTTGTGTTTATAGGCAGTAAATGAAGGACGATTTACGATACGGACTACTACGCCTTCGCGTACATGAGTTTTGCCTATTGGGTCTGGGCCGTCGTAGTAAGTTTCAGCAGCTTCCATTACCCATTCGCCAGGAGTTTTAGTCACATAATCAATAACTCCTTCACCATTTAGATATAAAATATTACGATCATTACTATCGGGAATACGGAACTGCTCAAACACAGGAACAGTTTTACAACCCATTTGCTCACAACGATAACGCATATAGTCAGGAGTATATTCTACGACATTGCCATCTTCATTAGTCATAGTCATACGATATACATAGAAATCAGACTGAGGCACAGGCTCTGGGATGCTAAATATGCTGATTTCATCACGATAGAATTTTTCGCGCTGACCAGTTGGCTCACAGCCATATGAGAATACAGTAGTAGGACCATACTGACGCTCAAATTCTTTATCGTTTAACTTTTTATTACTTACTGATCCCATAATAGGCGCACCAGAAGTAGTAAAACCAACAACTTCATAGAATACCTCTTCACCCTTATGAAGCTTACCTTCGAAGAACTTCGCGTGTGGCTCACGGAATTCATTAGAGCCATAGAAACCACCATCGAAATTGTCAAGTACAGTACGACGAGTACCAGTTACATAACCCCAATCATAAATTGGCTTGCCGGGACGACGGAATAGTTTGTCCCAAAAAGTGCGCTTCATGCCCTTAAATACTGGCAAATAACCGGTGCGCTGAGAGGTGCCATGCATCTTTAAAGTAATTTCAATCTCATCACCAGGCTTAAAAGCATTAAGATTATACGCAAGTTGCTCAGTATCGGCGTGCTCGTTAAATAAAGGCGCAATAGGTATATTCTTAGGCTTATTCTTACGAGTGCGGTTTGGGCTATTAAATTCATTATGAGCCTTTACCTTAGGAATATATTTATCACAAATCTCGTGGCCATTAAGCTCATGGATAACAGTGCCCTCGGTCAAGAGAGACATATCCACGCCAGTATATGCTACTGAATCAAGAGCCATAAAGATACCGTCAGAAGGCTCTCCACGCAAACGGATAGTCTTGATGTTACGCTTACCGGCTTCAAGATATCCGCCAACATTTCTACCAGTTTCGTCCTTGCGACGCACAAGATTATTCTGTGCGCAAAACTCTTCGCTTAACTGAAGCCCAGATGGGAAATAAATACCCATATCACCAAGTTTTACATCCAAACCAACGCAAGTTTCACAGTCAAAGAACTTAGCGATTTGTAACTTATCGGCGTTCCTATGTGGACGCAATTCTTTTACTTTTACTATATAACCACAATGAGTAGTACTCATTTTATATCTCCTTTCTGAACAACAGTCCAATTTAAATTCTGATAAGTCAATTTATTTATATCTGACCAAATAATTTTTTTTGCAAGTGCTTTGTTGTCACGCTTATACTTAGGCATTGTTTTACGAATATGATTGCACAGCCAATCACAAGCCTCTGTAAAAGTATTAAAACTATGTTTAAGTGCTTTAGTATCAGCATCATAAGCATATATGCATTCAGTATTATTGATAATTGCTTTGCGTGCTTTAGGATCAAGGCCCAAACGTGTAACTGCGGGCTTTGTTCCTTTCGCCACGAGTGCAGATTTATTTATTTCTATTTTAGGTTCATAGTCAGGAAAAGGATGACCTTTTACTGTATCCTCTTGACTCAATTCATCAAAAACAATCTTAAGAAATTCGGCATCTTCAAGAGCATTATGCGTCTGAACGAATTCCTCTTTTTTATAATAATTTACAACTTTAATAAGAGCAATTTCTTTAATTAATCCAAAATGATTTTTAACAGTAGGAGCATAATTCACAAGGTTAGCCGCAATCAAAGAAAGTGACATTTGTGCGGTTATGCTAGTAGCTTTTTTAATTGCTTTACGCACAAATGTTAAATCTGTATTGCCATAACAGAAAAAGCGGCAAGGTGTGCCATCATTATGTTCTAATACCCAATAGTAAAAATGAGTAAATACATCATCTAAACTGGGCGCCGCTTTATTCATTCCATCAGTAATACCAGTTAAATTAGTAATAAAAGAAGTAATTTTCTTATCGGTATAAACCATACTGGAAAATTTTGCATCTGTCTCACTAACGCAACCAATTGAAATAATTTCATTGGAAAATTGTGTTGCTTCAAAGTCAATAAAATAATTCATTTTATACCTCTAAGAAACTTTTAAGTTTATTACTTCTTATAGGATTACGCAGTTTAGTCAATGCTCGCTCTTCAATCCGACGAATCCATTCTCGACTATAACCAAGTATTGTACCCACTTCTTCAAGCGATCTTTGAGAATGTCCATCTATGCCAAAACGCAATTTAATTACTTCACGTTCTTTTTCAGGAAGGGTATCCAAAATAGTTGAAACCATAGTCTTTAATTCAATAGAATAAATAGCATCTATAGGATCAACAGAATTTTCATCTGCAATTAAATCTCCAATAGTTGTTTCATCTTCATCAGTAAGAATAGTATTAGTTGAAATAGGTTCTATAAAAAACGAAGTAATTTCTTCTACTTCTTTTGAGGTCAATCCCATTGCTTTTGCAATTTGATGCTTGGTGGGCTCATGACCAAGAGCTTGACGCAATGCTTCTGTGGTTTTACGAATTTTATTATAAGTCTCTTGAACATTAGCGGGAATGCGTGCAGTGCGATTCTGATTAACAATTTCACGTCTAATCGCTTGTTTAATCCAATAAGTAGCATAAGTTGAAAATTTATGCGTAGAAGTCAAATCAAATTTTTCAATTGCTGGAATAAGTCCTATACTACCGATAGAAATAAGATCATCATTATCAAGTCCAGAGCATGTATAACGTCCAGCAATAGATTTAACAAGACGCATATTATGCATCATCAATTCATTACGTGCTTCAAGGTCGCCAGTTTGAGCGCGCTTAAGTAATTCGCGTTCCTCTTCAAATGTTAACAAGTCATAACTGTTCAGTTTAGCACGATAAGCACGTGAACTATTGATGTCATTAATTGTACTCATTGACTTCCCCCCTATTTATCTTTATCTTTCTTTGATTTTCTATATATATTTTATCATATTTTTTTTGAAAAATCAAAAAAGGTATATACATTAGTCTTTTATATATATATGTCGTATAGTTGTTATGTACAGAGCATACATGGAGCAAGATTACGCCCAGTATTTAATATCTGTGTTTTATTATATTCACGCCAACGTTTAGCAATATTTTCAATATTTTCTATATCATAATAGAAATACTCAAAATGCAGATCTTCAATACGATCAATGTGATAATGACCCATAAGCCAAGCATATCTAATTTTGATTTTATGGCGTAATTCCTCAAGCCATTTTTCCATAGTAGTATCAACTTCACTTTGTTCAATAAAACTAAGGAATTTATCGAAGGGGCGCATAGTAAAAGGTGCAGTATGAGACATTACAAAATCAAATTCTGAAGAAGTTTCAAATAGCAGCTCTGCATCTTTCATCTCTTCTGGAGTTAATTGCTCATCAGAGAACCAACCACTTATTTTTGGATCATTATTTCCCTCGCACAAGCCAGCTCTTGCGAGACGATACCATTTATCTACAGAATAAGCCCCACCAATTATTGCAACACGATAGTTACCAATCATATATATGCCATAGTCAAGAAAATATCGAATACGAGGATATTTTGGCTCCATATAAACCCAATTTTGAACATTCTCGTCATAGATTTTCTGCATTCCATTAATGGATTGCGGTCTTGCTTCATGATTGCCACGCAGACAGTAATAATAACATTGCGTAGTATTTATAATAATTTCCTTAGTATCTTCATCGCGTTTATTGAGATAATAATTGAATCCTACATCACCCAATATGATTACTGCGGCCTCGTCATCGAACACGCATGGCACACTTTGCATTGCATAAAGGCTACCATGAACATCGCTAACCCATAACAAACCATTTTTTTAGTTTGTTACTCATATTATATCACCTTCTTTGCTATTTTCTATATATATTATAACAAAAAATTATAAAAAAATCAAATTATTGCTTTGGACAAACACAGTTAAATCTTATAGGTATTTTTTCAAAGTAAATGACCGTATGAAGGAGGTGCTAGATATGATTACATTAATGTCAACTAATGGTCAGGTTCAATATGACCATGACGAATGGGTTGTTGACAAAGAAGAAGACTTAAAATTATTGCCGAGGAAAAGCGGTATGGGAAGTGTCGCTATTGTCATATCTACCGGAAAAGTGTATATGAAGGATAGCTCCGGCGAATGGAAGGTAATCTAATATGGATTTAATAACATATGCTTTATTAAAGCGATAGATAGCTGAAAGCGGAGTTGATATTGAAGCTATCATTCCCCATATAGGTGAAAATGGGAATTGGTACATCGGTGATAAAGACACAGGCGTTTCTGCGTTGCCCCAGACGTAACTAACGTAGATATAGCTGACATACAATAGGAAAAAGATGTTACTTTATATATTTTTGGTGGGTCTGCCTCCCAAGTTTTACCAAAGGAGGAAAATGAATAATGTCCAAAGTATTAAAAGCGGTCGTTTAGTTACGACGTGATAATGAATTTAATTTTGAACCTATTGCGAATTCATTCGTTCCCGCCAATGGCGAAGTAGTTCTAATTGATACACGTCGAGATGGTTTGCGCGCAAAAGTGGGAGATGGTAAAACCCCCTTGGCCAATCTTATTTGGACTGATGCACGTTATCGCGATGCCGTTGTGACGGGGTATTATGATGAATCTGAAGATGTTTTTTATGAAACAGATGCCAAAGAAGTAACTTTATCTGCCTATACCAATCGTCTTTATATTGACAGATGGCGCAATAAAGTTTATTATTTTAATGGATTAACTTACGTATTAGTGGATGGGACTTACCCTCCCGCATCCGCTACAATACCTGGCATAGTTAAATTATATTCTACTACTGGCCAGAATACAGATGGCACAATGACTCAGAAAGCAATTACCGATGCATTAGACACAAAGTCTAAAGCTTCTGTAGATTTGCAAGATGAGCTTTTAGTTTTTTCAATTTAAGGAGGAAAAATTTATATGACATATACTTATACAAACACTCCCGTTCTTTCTAAAATTAAAATCGGTGATAATTATTATTATATGAAAGATACTTGATACATTTAATAATGCGATCGTAACTGGTACTATTGCCGCAAACGCAAGCGATGGTAATACTACAGATTTAGTTACTTTAGGTGTTGTTAAAGATTATGTTAACGCACAAGTTGGTACTATTAATAAGTTTGACGTCGAAGTTGCAAATCCTGATAAAATTTTAACTACTCCTACCGCTGATGATATGTATATTCTTTATTTAGTTCCTGCAGAGAATGCTGCTGCTGGTAGCTATGTTGAATATATTGTATTACGTTCCGGTACTGAAGGCAATTATACCTATTCTTGGGAACAGATTGGCAATACAACTATTGACTTGACAGGTTATCTCTCTACTGATGCAACTGTTGCTGGCGTTAAATTCACCAATGGTAATGTTCCAGCTACAGCCTTAAAAACTGCATTAGACCTTGATAGCCTTGGCGCTTTTGCAAAAGCGGATACTGGTACTGCTACTGTTGTAAATGGTGTTGAAGATCATTCGTATCAACCTGCTGGTAGTGTATCAGTAGTTCCTGGTTCTACTACTGCAACTGTTACATCTTCTGGTACATATACTCCTGCTGGTAATATAACGGGTAGTGTTGTAGCTAGTGGTAATGTTTCAGCTGCTAAGAATAATGAAAGTGGCGCATTCCAGCTTAGTGGCTCTGTCGCTGCTCCAACAATTAGTGTTGTTCTTTCAAACGATAATTTTGTTAAGACTGCTGATGCTGGTTCATTACCTTCTTTCACAGAGGGTGCTTTTACAGCTGCAACATTAACTTATTCTAATAGTAATTTTGCTACTAATGGTTCTATTGCTTCAATTGGTAGTGGTGAAGATGCTGAAACCTTAATCTTCACTGCGGCAAGCACCGGTCCTGCAAGTAATATTACTGCATTTAATGGTGGTTCTAAGGCTGCTGACACTTTTAGCGCAGGCGCGCTTCCCACTTTCACAACAGGCAGTGCTGCGATTGGTGTTACTAGTGCTACCGCAACCGCTCCATCTTTTACTGGAGATAAATTTGACTTTACGTTTATTGGCACAGCTGCTACTGTTTCTGCCAACTTTGAAGGCACAGCAGCTACTATTAACGTAAGTGGTAATTATGACAAGACTACGATTGAAAGTGCGTCCTTTACTGGTACTACTGCAACTCTGTCTCATAATGTCACTACTGGTACAGTTACTGTTACTCCAGCTACAAAATAATTAATAATAAGGATAAATTAAGTAGGGGTTGAACTTCCCCTACTTAATTTTAAAAGGAGATAAATATGGCAGATACTTTACGCATTAAAAAAATAAAATTAAACGATGGATCTGTCTATGCGATCTTCGATGAAGGTTCATTACGTTTAAATGACAATAATGTTTTAATTACGGGTAATAACATAGTTGACAATATGATTATTAAGGGGTCTTTACAAATTACTGAAATTGATGACATTCCTGTTAATAAATCGCTCGAATATGTTTTAACCTGGGATGCCTCAATTGGGGCATTTTATAAATGTACCTTAGCAGATTTATTTAGTAATGATATTTATGAATTATCTGTGGATAATAATAACATTCTTACATTAAATAATTTATATGCTAATACGACTATTCAATAAATTTACAAAGAAAAGAGGACAAATTTATGGCATATGATGCTAATGATTTGGTTATAAAATAGATTCAAGCATCAAATGGTTTGCATGAATTAGATGCAAAATATTTTGATGGTCATAAGTGGTCAGATGTAACAGAATTAGTAGAAGCGGGTTTTGAAGCTACTATTATGACAACTCTTCCTACGATTACTAGTGAAAATTATAACACATATCGTAATACCTTAGCTTTAAAGACAGACGAAAATGCTGAAGCTGGTACGTATTTGGAATATATTGTAGTTAAAGAAGGTAGTGCTCAAACTCCCAGTTATAAGTGAGAACAAATTGGTAGTACAAAAACTAATTTTACAATTCCAACAGAACCGTCAATTACTTTAACTGTTAGCACAGCTTCTACTACAGTCCATACTACTAATAATGGTAGTCAAACCGCTACTGGAAATGCAAGTATTGCATATGATAAAGCAACCAGTATTGGCTCTGCGGGTGGGGCTACTGCCACTGTTGAAATTACAGTTGACAAGTTAGCGCCTACTATCACTGAGAGTACTGGTGGAGCCAATATAAAGAATACGAGTTAGCTGGCAGCATCAACAGTTGATACTACTGAAGATGGCAGTCATACCCATTCTGTTACCACTACTGCGCATAGTCATACAGTTCATTTAAGTTCCAGTTCTAAAACTGTTGTTACTAATGTGACTAAAACTGGCGCAGCTGGCGCTCATACGCATAGCATATCAGTTAGTAGTTCTAGTACTCCTGTTATAATTTCTGCAAGCGTTAATAATAATATTCTAAGTTTTAGTACAGCTAACGTCATTTCTTCTATTAATGCAGCTAGCGCAACTGGAGAAGCTGGTGGCCATACTCATAGTATTACTCCTATTACTGCAACCATCAATCATATTACAGGTGCCACTTTAGCTACTAGTGCTCCTAATGGAACTGCAACCTCTGCCGGCACTCATAGTCATAGCGTTACAATTGCAGCTCATAGTCATACTTATGTTGAGCTTAAAGCGCATACTCACGCTATTGCTACTATTAGTGCAACATATAGCGGCGATGCTACAATTAGTGAACATAGTCATACTATTAATTATACCACCACAACTGTTACTGGTACTGCTAGTGTTGCGGTTGCAAGTCATACTCATAATGTTGTTATACCTGCGCACACTCATACCGTAACCGTACCTGCTCATAATCATAGTACAGCTGCTGGTTTATAAAAAATTATTTAATGAAGGGAGAGGATTTAATCCTCTCTCTTTAATGAATTTAAAGGAGATAAAGGTGTATGAATTATAAGATTTGTATTTATGCAATTTGTAAAAATGAAAAAGAATGGATTAATCGGTGGATAGATAATATGTCTGAAGCTGATTATATCGTTGTTTTAGATACAGGTTCGACCGATGGATCTTATGAAATGTTAAAAGAAGATTCTCGTATAACTTGTGTTGAATAGAAAATCATTAATCCTTGGCGTTTTGATGTAGCACGCAATGAATCAATGAAATTGGTTCCAGAAGATACTGATATTTTTGTTTGTACTGACTTTGATGAAGTATTTGAATAGGGATGGGCGCAAGTGTTACGTGATAATTGGCAACCTGAAGATACAAGATGCTATTATACATATGCATGGTCACATAATGCTTTAGGTGAGCCTCAAGATGTATTTAAATATGATAAAATTCATGCAAAAAATTACCATTGGATATTTCCAGTGCATGAAGTATTAGTTCCAAACGATTTAAGTAAACCAGAAGTTGCTTTAGACGCAGGCGAACATATTTATTTACATCATTTGTAGGATATAAGTAAACCGCGGGCTTATTATTTTGATTTACTTAAAATTGGCGTAGAAGAAAATCCTACTAATTCGCATTGTTAGATGCTGTTAGCGCGGGAATATTTACTTAAGCAAGAATATGATAATGCGCTTGAAGTTTATGAAAAATGTTTACAATACGCTGATATTTATGAGCCTAATAAAAAAATGGTTTTATGTGAGACATATGGAAGATTAGGTGATTTATATTATTGGCATAAGCACAACTTGAGTGAATCTGTTAAATATTTTAATAAATGGATTGAAGTTGACCGCACGTATCGTGAACCTTATTTTTGTTTGGCTGATATATATAATAATCAGGAGCTTTATCCCTTGGCAATTGGATTAGTTACTACTGGATTAATCGTTGGTCAGCGTCATTATGATTGGGTTGAGCGCAAGGATAATTGGATTGCTAAAGGCGAAGAACTTTTATGCTATTCTTATTTAGGTTTAAAAGATTATTCTAATGCAATTGTACATGGTAAATTAGCATTAGCACATGACCCAAACAATGTAGCGCTTTTACAAAAATATACAATGGCTCTTGAAGGTTCGATTGCAGGAATGACGCAATCAAATAATAATAGTAACGAATCATTGCAAAAACTTTGAAAATGATGAATGCGGGCGAGGATCGTTAAAATAAAAAAAAGGAGGATGATTAAATGAATGAAATTTCGAAAATAATTATTCCAGGAAATACTATTCCTTATGACTTACGTGATGATTATGCGCGCGAAAGAATTAATAATAGCCATTTATTTGTTGTTAGTCCGTTAATGACGGGTACAATAGATATATATACTTTATTAGGACGGGGGGTAGAACCTTATGAAGGATTAATGCTACATATTTTATGCACAAATAATAATAATGACTCGATTACCCCCACATTTATTCGATTAGTAGCGAACGAATCACCAATTGAAATTGAATATTCTAATTTTATTCGCCGCCGCCCAATAAATGGCGGGATTTACAGTTTTGTTTTACATTATATACCCGAAGAAGAGACGACTCCTGCGCATTGGAGTTTTTATCCGATAGATGACACATTAAAATCAAAAGGTGTTGAAATTATTGAGTATACTACCGAAGCCGATGCAGCTTATGCACAAGTAAAAAAAGCATTAAGTCAAAACATATTACCAGTTGTGCACTATATTGATACAAATGCTAACAATTATGAATATTGGCTACCATTATATGAATATGCTACTGATAAAACTCACTATATTTTTTCAGCATCTACGGCATTTACTTCCAGTGAAGATATTTCGTTATCTTATATTAGAATAAATTTAGACTCTACGACCTGGGCTATTGATAACTGCGGAACTAATACGGTTAATATTCCCACAATGGCTTAGGCAAAAGGATTATTTTATGGGACTTGCTAGACCAGCAATGCCACAGCTGCAAAGACTGTTACAGGAGTTGCTGATTGGCCAGATTCTCTTTTTGCCGGTTAGACAATTTTAATCAAATTTCAACATGGTAATAATGTTAAAGAAAATCTTACTTTAAGTATAAATGGATCAACTGCGGCTCCAATAGTAACTTATGATGGTGTTAGCCCTGCGACGATATGGGCAGCTGGCTCAATTTTATTATTTATTTATAGTGGTACGGATTGGCGTTTAGTCGACGGTGCCGCCGGCACTACCCCCGACTGGGCGCAAAACGACGCTACTATGAGTGACTACATTAAGAATAGACCTTTTTTTGACATTAGCGAAGTACAACCGGACCCAAACCAGTTTGTAGACATTGTAAGCATGTCTGTCAATGATTTGGTTAAACTCAATGACTATCAAAACATGATTATGGTGTGGAAGAGCATTGATAACGTTCTCAGCAACATGGGGTCGCCATGGTTTATCTTTCGTTTCTTCAGCACTAGGTTTAACAAGGAAATTGACTTTTTATATGAACTTTATACTAACCGTCAGGATATAACTATGCTTGATGACACCAATTTTTACACAGAATTTGTTGCAAGTTTTGGCACCGACGGTCAAAAGAAAGCTCGAATCTATTTTATCCTTGACACAACAAAACTCGACACAGCGAGTGCAGCATTGTTTAACTCGAAGGGAGTTTATTACAAGTGTGTTGAATCTATGTCATCATTGCAGTCCTGCAAGATTGGAATGATGTACAAGACGGTGAAGAGGCTGGAAAGCAGATACTTACGCGATGATGTAGAATCTGCAAGATACAAGGTCGGAAAGCTTGAAGACGCAAATAACCCGGACAACAACTATCCGAGTGTTAAGGCAGTGAACTTGGCTTTGGACAAAAAACTCACTCGATTAAACACAGTAATTTCATACGATTCCGAAAACAGCAAATATGTGTCTTCTGTTGATTTTGCATCCCTGCTTGCGGCGGCGCAACAGCCCGATAAGTACAGAGTCACAGCAACCAAATCGGAACAAAGTGATTTAACAACTTCAAGCACTAAAGAAGATTTGTATCTATTGACTGGGATTGACAATACGGACGGCATTAAGGCATTGACGTTTGCATGCTCGGCAGTAAAAAAGACATCAATTGGAACTATCGAAAAGAATGAAGAAAAACGAATTTGCATCACGGATGACCCAGACAATCCTGTTTCTTTTTTGTCTGAAAATGTAACGTCTGCCCTGAAGGAGACAGGGAAAGGAGCTATATATCGTTCATCAACGACGAGCGATGTTGATGCATTGGGAGCGAATTCCGTAAATCTTGCTACACGGTCTGGGTCAACAGGCGTTTCGGCATTTGCAACGGGGTACGGAGTATATAACCCCCGCTACGGTTGGGGATATCTTGCTAACAACGCAAGTGGCGACAATTCTGCTGCTTTTGGTAGCAATACAACAGCTACGCAAGAAGCGCAATTTGTATGTGGAAAGCAAAACGAGGCAGATACCGAAGGACGTTATCAGTTTATAGTTGGAATCGGAGGAAAAAATGGGTTTGCTGTTACAACAAATGGTGAAATCGTCTTGCCTGCTCCTAACGCATCCTCAACAAAGTACATGAAAGCAAGATTTAATTCCGACGGTACAATTACGTTGTCGCCAGTTGCGGATGATACAGCATCGTATACGACGGAATGTACAACAAACCGAACCACAAACATAACTGCTGAATCAACTGATGCGCAGTATCCTACCGCAAAAGCCGTATATGATGCTTTGCAGGACATTGACATTCCAAGTGCCGTGACAGATGACCACATTAATTCTCTAATTGACACAAAACTGGGGGTGATCGAGAATGGCTCTTACTGATAAGCTGACCGCAATTGCAGACGCAATCCGGGCGAAGGACGGTACCACAGGTACTATGACCCTTGACCAGATGCCGGAGAAAATAACAGCCTTGTCATCCAAGGTCTCAGTCGAATGGCATCAATGCCCAGAGTTGGTGCGGAACTATCTCGCAAACGTGACCTATGATCCCAACGATTACAGTACATCTCAGATTGCTAACTATGCACCTGCCAACGCGGTTGTTAGCAACTATAAACCTATCGGCGTTACTGTTGGATCGGAAACTTATTACAATGAAATACCAAATGTCAAAACCCCATTCGCCAACAGTTCAAAGGCGGGAACGCTCAAACCACTCGATTTTCTACGATGGATAAAAACCCGAGAAAGTAGTGCAGAAGCGTGGAATGTGCGCGACCTTGGCGGCTGGGCTTGTGACGGTGGTACCGTCAAATATGGCTTGCTGATTCGCGGTGGGCGTATCTCTGCGGCAGACCGAGAGGTGCTGGTCGGACAACTCGGTGTACAGCATGAAATTGACCTCAGAGGCAAAGAGGGGCGCGACCCGTCCGATGGGGACGTTGTGACGGAATCACCGCTTGGTGGTGATGTGTGGTTTACTATTGCTGACAAGTCAGCGACCTACGCACTAACGCCGGTTGAAACGTGGCAGACATACCTCCGCTGTGTTATCGACGCAGTGACGCATCGGGAGCCGGTATATTTTCACTGCACAGCAGGAGCGGATAGAACAGGTACTCTCGCGTGTGTGCTGGAGGGTTTGCTTGGACTATCACAATCAGACATCGACAAGGATTATGAACTGACGTGCTTCTACAGCGGAACCGGGACAGACGCACTTGCCCGCCGTCGGAATGAAAGCGAATGGAAAAGACTCCTTAATGCCATTAATGCTGTATCGGGGAAAACATTCCGCGACAAATGTGTACATTTTGCCGTGGGAACGTGTGGCATGACGATGGCTGATGTCAATGCTTTTCGTGCGGCTATGATTGACGGTACGCCTGAGATGCTACACTGGTATCAAACAATCACCAAAAATCTCACAGGCTGCACAATAAGCAATAGCGCATCGCAAGTAGAATATGGTGAGGCGTACACCGCAACCATCGCGGCGGAAAGCGGGAAGGCTATCACGTCGGTAGTTATCAAAATGGGAGGCGTGGACATTACATCCACGGCTTATACAGCTGGTAGCGGTGCAATCAACATTGCCAAAGTGACGGGAGCAGTCACGATTACAGCAGTCGCAATTATGCCGTCTGTGACTTACACCATCACGCTGAATCTTACCAACTGCGCATCGTCAAACACGGCAACCAGCATCGCGGAAAATGCGTCCTACACCACGACGGGAACTTTCAAGAAGCTCGGCACGATTACCGTCACGATGGGTGGAGCGGACATCTCTGCGTCGGCAGTATCAGGCAGTATCGTGAGCATCGCAAACGTAACGGGCGACATCACAATTACCTGCGCGGCGGTCATCACAAACATCATTGACACCGTCGGCATTTCTGCCAACACGAGGTTGAGTGCAGCCAGCGGTGCGAACAAAGCACAGACCGGCTGATTCACCTGAAAGCGGGAGATACGCTACGCATCAAGGGTGCAAGCCTACCCTCTGCGAATGATGGGAAAAGTATAGCGGTTGGGTACAGCGCAACAGCAGAGTTTTCGAGCTCGGATTACATATACAATGGACGTGTATGGAATGGCTTGCATTTTACCAGCAGCGGAGATATCGTCACGATAACAGCAACTGGTGAGCATTACATTCGCATAAGTCTGATTTGCACAGATGCATCTGCGGTCATCGCTACCATCAACGAGAAAATCACATGATGGAGCAAGACAACCCAAAGTTGGATTCAAGTGGAAACTAATTTATAGCGGCATAGCAAGATACCACGACATCCGTGACACAGTGAACCCGATCTATAGCGCCCTATCAGAGCTGGTGGGGCTGTACGTTGAGGAGGTTTGAAAATGACAAACATACTTAATTTCATTCGCTAGGCATTGACATACGTCAACCTCGACACAATACCGAGCGGAACGGTGCTTGCAGGCGGCACGACAACAAACGTCGGAACAAAGCCGTGGCACTATCCATATGGCACCGTGCGCGCAAGCACTACCCCGTCACGCATCAAGGAGAGGTGGGAGAATTACTACAGCTCCCACGGCTGGGCGAAAGCTTCCTATATATACTTAGGAATAAATTAGCAGTACAAAAACTAATTTTACAATTTCGACAAGGCTATCAGTTACTTTAATTGATAATACAGCTTTGTAATTACTAATATCACTAATAATGATAGTCAAACTGCTACTGATAATGAAGTGCCGCAGTTGCAAGTTATACCCATAGTGTTATTACGCTTACTTATACTCATACTGCAATCGTACCTGCTCATAATCATAGTATAGTTACTGGTTCATAAGAAATTTTTTAATGAAGAGAGAGGATTTAATCTTCTCTCTTCAATCGATTACTTATCTTAAAAATGAGGTGATTAATTATGGCAAAATATTATACTGAAAATTTTATTAAATGGGCTTTAACACATGTTAAACGCTCCACTATTCCTTCAGACGCAAAATTACCATTGCCTATTGCAAAATGTGGTACTGAACCTTGGAATTATTTATTTGGCAGTGTTCGTGTAATGACAACTCAGGCGACTATTGACTATTACTTTAACAATCATTATAAAAATAAGATGACACGTATTGAATATAATGCAATTACTGATGCTTGGAGTCGTACAGGTTACGCGACTGATTGTCAAGGTCTCTTGGATGCCTGGATGACTCATGAGATGAACAACAAGACGGATATCAATGCCCAGATGAATTATGCAAACTGGTGCACAGATAAGGGATCAATTGCAAGCATAAATCGTCCATATGTCATTGGAGAAGCTGTTTTCATGTATTCAGCTAGATCTAAAAAAATGACACATATCGGATGGATTTGTGGATTTCGCGCAAATGGTGAACCTCTTGTCGTTGAGGCACGAGGCATTGCGTATGGCGTAGTTGTAACTGAATTGTCAAAACGCAATTGGACTCATCGCGGTTTAATGACTGCAAAATTCGATTATACTAAACATCAGGAGGAACCTAAACCTATGTCTACAATTAAATTTGAAAAAACAAATCCAATAAAAATTGGAGCACCTTATTTAGCCATGCAAAAAGCCTTAAACGCAGCTGGTTATACAGACGCTACTGGTAAAGTATTAGTAGAAGATGGAAAATGGGGTACTAAATCTTAGCAAGCATTTGAGAAATTGATTAATGCACATATTACAATTCCTGAACCAGAAAAAGTAAATCGTATTACTACATTTTTTTCTCCAGATGGCAAATATAAGTTCTCTGTTATTTTAGAGAAATAAATTTAATAATAAAAATAAGAAAGGAAAGGAAGAATAATATGTCTTCAAGTCCAATTATTTTAACTACTACAAATTTTAGCACTTTATTTAGTGAAATTTATAGTGTAGTACATCCTGGTGTAGGAGAAAATAATGGTAATATTGGTAAAGTTTTATAGATAGGTAATGATGGTAGAGTTACTTTTACTAGCGACATTGTTACTGGTACTGGTTTAAGTGCTTTAGAAGCACGTGTTACTAATAATGAAACGGCTTTAGCCAATAAAGTTACTTTAGATGATATAACAACCGCACTTAATACAGCTCGTCCAGTAACCAATAGTGCAAGTGCAAAATTGCAAACTGCAATTCTTAATCAAGCCGATGTGGCCATTGCTGCATAGTTAAATACTGGCGCTATTGGCGCAGCTATAATTTCAGCAACAACAAATATGGTAACTACAAGTGATGTTACAACAGCTATTAGTAATGCTAAAAAAGAACTATCTGCTGTTAAGGCTAATAGCGATTTAGCAAATGTATTAGGTTTTGCTAAAGGTAATAATACTAATCTTATAGCTCCTGACGGTACAGCATTAAATAAAACTAGTGTAACTACTATTAAAGAATATATTGATGTTAATGATGCTGAATTATCTACAAAAATAGGTAACGCACCAAATAGTACTGTTGCTTTAAATACATTAAAAGCTAATTTAGGTATTACAACTAGTGGTGATGTTAATATTTGGCAAGCTATTGAAGCAATTTCCAATAAAATCGGTAATACAGTTACTGTTAGACCTTCCGATTTAGGCATATCTACTACATAAAATTAATAAAAAAATAAGGGGAACCGAATATTCGGTTCCCCTTATTTTTTTATATTTTTTTGGTTTTATTTAATTCGTGCATACATTTCTCCGTCGAGAACATCAAGCATAAGCTCAAACGCAGTTTTACCCTTCATAATTTGCTCAAATAGTACAGGACTGAAGCCGCTAACGAAGGTGATACCATCCTTTACAGTCATAGGAATATTATTCTGACGAGCCTGCACATTCCAAAAGATGAGATTAGGCATCTTCAGACCCCATGCACGCCATTTATCAGCAATATGTTCCATGAGAGTACCACTATTACCCTTCCATTGACGCGCAGCATCAAATTCCATATCAGAGATAATGATTATATTCTGAGGAATATCTTCCTTCTTTACATCAGGACGAAGCGCCATTTTAAGAAGAAGATCAAAAGTAGCTTCAATATCAGTGTTTTCACAAAGATTAGTGCGGTAAATACGTGCTACCTTATCACAGAAGTCAACACCTTCAGTAGCAATCCACTGAGGACGACTAGAAAAGCTAATGTAATGTCCTGCGAACGGCCCCTTATTGTGTTCGGCGCAATAAAGACCAAGAGAAATAGCAACATTAATAGGTGCGGATGCCTCACTGCCCCTCATAGAACCAGAAGTATCAACAACTGCAATGCCATTAAAGGTTGCGCCTTTAAAGTAGTCAGTTAAATTCTCCCAATACTTATTAACTGCCAGACGATTTATATCATCAAGAGCAGGCTCAAAGTCACGACCAAAGTCACTACACCAACCCAAACTTTTCCGCATAACATTTGTGGCGGCTGCAACGCACTCATAAGGATAAAGCGCCTTAGCATTAACCTTAGTTTTAGTATCCTTCATGAAGTCTTCATAAGTGGTTTTACCGATTTTCTGACGTTCAATATCGTGACGAGCAAAAGCATTGCGATAAATCATGCCTGCGCGAGAAGGAATTTTGTCAAATTCAATTTCATCCCAGCGGCCCGCAGACATCAGTCTTTCAAGAACGCGAATACGTTCACGAAGGCTAGAAAGTGCTTTACGATACTCACGAGAAGTAAGATTAAACTTTTTGCGAGTAAGAGTTGCAAGCTGACGGCTCTCATGACTAGAAGTATTTTCAGACTTAAGCCATTTAGCGAGCAGAGAAGGAGTCTTACTCTTAAGGTCAAGAACAAGCTGTTGCTTCATCAGGTAGAACATCTTATCCTCAACAGGAGTTCCTACAAGAGCATAAAGGTCGTCCCAGCGACCATAAAAAGGAATGTTCTCAAGATTACGAATTACATCTTCAGGATGATTTTTTGCAAGCCAGTTAAGGACAACGCGGAAGTAACGACGCTCACCCTGGCCACCGCGCACGTTGCGCAAATAGAAAAGGCACTTAAGCGCACGAAGCGCATCTTCTTCATAAGCCTTCTTAAAGAGCAGAATGCAATCTGCGTCGGAGCGGGTGCGGTACGCGCCACCGAGTGCAAACATATCAAGCAGACCGCTCATAGTAGACTTGTGAGTCAGAGCACCATTCTCGGTAACAGCATAGTTGTTCGCGTTATTCATTGCGTTCATAAAAGTATTAGCCATTTTTAATTCTCCTTTATTTTTTTGATGTTCTCTTGGACAAGAGAATTTTTATTTTTGAACTTTTTAATTTACATATATATTATATCATAATTTTTTTACTTTTTCAAAAAAGTAATTTATGCAACTTTATTGAATTTCGAGTATAGCCATCAGATACATAAACTCTCTCAGCCGCTACTTCTTTATATTCATCTATGTGTTCATATTCATTGAGATGCGTTAAAACTAGGCTCGTAGTAACTGGATAGTCAGACTTTTTGCTCTCAGAGGCTATTCTAGCCGCAAGTTCTTTATAGTCTAAAATACCATAACGCAGCGTATCCTGAAACATATTCGGAACATTTGTTCTATCCCACATGAAGAAGTTAATATCTTTTTTCTCGCACTCTGTATCAAAACGACCGGCACCATGACGAGTCATATATGTTCTTGAAACGTAGTAAGTATTAATATAGCCGGTAAAATAACACTCTTTGAGAATTTCATTGATGTTATATAAACCAGTATGGCTAGGTGTAAGATGCGGATAATATTCCATATTATCCTGGTCTAACAGCAAGCCCTGACCATTCTCAAAAATGACATCATCATATGAGTGTAAAAAGTCTGGACTATCTACCAAAGCGCACTTTTTCATCATGAATTCAAAATCTGAAATGTAATTCTGAATTGCAATTTCAGATTCTAGTGCTTTCTCTAATTCTACCGGCATTTTATGAATTTTTGTCTGGTCAATACGCTTTTCAGTATAATACTTCTTTAGTGATTTGAGATAGTCATATTTACCCAAATAAGACAAAGTCGCAAATTCACCGATAGAAATCCCATAGGGACTAATGACTTCCTGCTGAAAAACGAATTCTTTATCTCTATAGCGACATATGGTTTCATAAATGCCCAAACCGCATGAGCCATGCTTTGCTACACCGCGTTCAATTTCTCGAGCCTGATTGATAATCATATCATAAAAGGTAGTAAATTTACACCTTTTATCAATATAAATTTTCGGGCGATTGAATAGTTTAGGCATTAACTTTTCATACTCTTCTTTGAATATCATTGGGTTACAAATGAAAGATTTGGCAATATAAGTAGCTGCGCCCACAAAAGTACCCGCACCAATATGGCGAAAGATATGTTCTCTGCCTTCTGGAGTAGTCACAGTATGTGCACGCTGAGGTCCACCATTGTGCAATACAACTATAGCATTGTCACTTTTGGAAGCTAACCAATCGGTGACTAGTCCTTTACCTTCATCACCAAAGTTTGCTCCAATAACTGCGGATACCTTAAATTTATAAACTTCAAACATACCTTTCACCTTTCTGTCAATTAAAATTCAATCAATCCAGTAGAATTCGAATGCTCATATCCGCCATTCTTGGCTAAATCTTTCAGAGCATCTTTTACTATTAGCTGTACAGTACCGTCCCAACTATTAATTACATCAACTGCACTTTTACCGCTATGCAATTCCAAAATTGAGACAATAATCTCAGGAATTTTGTCGATAGCTTCAACCACTATCGCATTATTGCCAAGAAGCTGTTTCCATTCATTATATACAGGCTGATAGATTACAGGATTAACAATGAGGTGATAAACCTCATATTTACGAGATACTTCAGTAAGAAGTTCAGTAGCACTCAAGTCACGCTCAACATCGTCACCGAGAAACTCTTTAATCTGTGCTTTAGTCAATTTAGGCAAGCAGCACTCATCACCAACAGTAAACAGGAAACCTTTCTTGTGATGCTTATCCCATGCATCAGTCTTACACCTACGAGAGGCTACATACCAAGGGAACGCATAACTTTCGCCGCCGTTACCACCGCCGCCACGCTCAAAGTAAATATCATTGAGCTGCTCAGCGATACGGATATCAGACTCAAACTGCGTCACCTGGATAGGAGAAGAGTCGCATTCGCCATCACCGAAAGCCATAAAGCAGACCTGTGGATCAGTAACGGGGTTGCGCTTATAAATCTCGCCCATTGTATCACCAAGGCGCTTACTTACTGTTTCAAGAACAGAACTCATAGAGCCAGTTACGTCAAGAGCAAGTACGATAGGAGTAGAGTTAGGATGTTCTGCACTATCACAACTCTCTCTGAATTTAAACTGTGTGGGATCAAACGCATCCTTCATTCTACGCGCAGTATACATTTCACTTGCAGAACTGGAAGCTGTATAGCCCTTAGATGTCGTGTAATTTGTCCAACTTGAGGACGTCCAACTACCATAACCCATACATCATTCCTCCTTTGGATAGATTTCATTTTCTTTGGGTTCAAGTTTTATAAATTTGCGTTCACCATATGCTGTCTTTAAAGCTTCATCCCATTTACTCCACTCTTCGATCGGGTCTTCACTGGAGCCACTCATATAGAAATCAGTCATAGCCTTCGGGCAGTCAGTATCTAAAGTGCGAAGCATTAATTTGACACTTTCTATATCTGTTAAATAGTTTGAAACTTTATCGGCTTTTACTTTTGGAGGCATAACCGCATATATATCAGAAGTAGTACCAATCATGGGCTCGCCTTCTTTTGCAGCAAACCACCAGCCACCATAGATGCTAATTGCATGATACTTACAACTTACAAAACAGTTATCAATATCAATGCCATTAACTGTATAGCCTTCGTGATTAATGAAAGTAATATTCTGCATTAATCGACTCGTTATCCAAGCTAAATGGCGGCCCGGTACTTTATTATGCCAATAATTCTCAATAAGTGCACGCAACGGATATATATCTTCATTTTTCTGGATTGAAATAATATATTTATCACCAGACGTATAGTAATGAATATCTTGTGGAATTATTACATCAAAAATTTCTTTTTTCATTTTCGCATCGGAACAATTCCAAGAAGCAAAAATATGCCGGAAATTCTCATAAAATCTTTTGTGAGCTGCATCGAATATGTAAATAAGTCTTGTTTTACTTACATAATATTCGCATATATCAAGAATACGATGATATTTATATCTGATTCTTAAGGTAGAGCCATTGTCTAACTTAAATGACATTATTCCTTTCTCATGCCAAGAGCCATTTGCTAAAGCAGCTAAAGCTTCATCTTTTAACTCAGTTAAACGACGAAAGGCTACTTCGGCATTAGCATCTTTGTTGATATCAGGATGGACTTTTTTCGCATAAGCGCGATATTGTGCTTCAATCTCATTTTTATCATGCGAAAATAAGTCAAGATTTTATTAAGAAGTTCCGGCATATAATTCTCCTTATATAATGGTGCTGGTGGGTGGACTCGAACCACCGACCTCGCGCTTATGGTCGAATAATTAAGACTTGAACTTAAATTTGAAGCCAATCTTAGTCAAAAATAATTTTAATAATAGAAAACTTTACTTGGCAAGTTATCCCTTATTAAACTTTGACTTCTGTTTTCTGTTAAACTATTATTCGTCAGGCGCGCGCTCTAACCAACTGAGCTACACCAGCAAATTGGCACTCCGGAGAGGACTTGAACCCCCAACACCTTGATCCGTAGTCAAGAGCTCTTTCCAATTGAGCTACCGGAGTAAAAAAATAAGGTGAAATAGCAGGCACAGGAAAAGTGGAAGTGAAAACCGTGTCAATAAACTATTTCACCTTAAAAATTACAAGACTCATTAAAAATAATATCCATATTTCTATAAAATTGCTGTTTGAGTCTTAATTGGAGCACGATATGAGATTTAAACTCACAACTTCGGTTTGGAAGACCAATATGTTACCCTTACACTAATCGTGCATATGGTACGGATGGAGGGATTCGAACCCTCAAGGATTTCTCCCGACGGATTTTAAGTCCGTTGTGTATACCTTTCCACCACATCCGCACAGCAAGTTTTTATTCCTTTTTCTTACATATATATTTTATCAAATTTTTTTATAAAAATCAAAAAGATAAAATCAAGCCAGACGCTACAATAATTCACAAAGGATTCTAACCACCAATTAGAAAAATTAAAAATATTAACATAATTGCTGTAAGCGTCTTATCTGGTTTTTATTTTCCCAGAATATGAATAATTTGTTTTTAAAATCGAATAGTTTTACTAATTTGGAGTATTGTTTTACCTTTTTCCGATTAATATGGCTGGGGTGGAGGGATTCGAACCCCCATCTTTCGCCTCAGAAGCCCGGCATTTAGAGTGCCGTGTGTTGCCATTACACCACACCCCAGCGTATTATTTGAGGAAAAAGATAAAACATTTGTCAAAAATTATTCATTAAGTTATCAAGACCTCTAGTATAATATTTTATCAGAATATCACTTATAATAATTGCGGAAAAGGTCTTTCTTTATTTATATTATATT
>ERZ779910.75-NODE-75-length-24085-cov-7.8169_pt1 | contig 24085 bp, 28 predicted proteins | sample MGYA00511585_ERZ779910 | MGnify/ENA primary metagenome ERZ779910 (study PRJEB29588, sample SAMEA2156362) | human gut metagenome | biome: human gut; feature: human-associated habitat; material: faeces | place: Denmark | collected 2008/2010 ...
TTACGCTCCAGGGCGGCGAGAGCATCGTAGTTCCTGCCTCTACCCAGACATTGAAGGTAGAAGGAACCCTGAAGTTCCTGGAGACATACGTATAATTTTAAAGGTAAAAAAGTAAAAAGGTAAAAAGAGCCTGGCGGGATGTCATCTGCCTGCTTTCTTTTTACCTTTTTACCCTTTTACCTTTTTACTTTTTTACCTTTCCAAATACTTTTCCACATCCGCCTGAATCTTCTGGAATTCGGGAGAAAACTGGTAGAAGGTGTTCTTCTTCATCATCATCTTCACCTTGCCCAGACTATTCTCATAACATGCCATTTCGGTGCGGGCCTGCTCGGAATGGAGGGCACGGTCGCGGATTTCGTTCTCCCTATCATTGCGCAAAGCATCGCAAACACTCTGGACGATGGGACTTACTACCAGGTCGAAGAGATGATGCCCCTGAATATATAAATAGGTATTGCTCTCGTTTACACCCAGATTGTTGAGGTAAAGAGCCATTTCATCCAACTCATCCTTAAACTTCTTGAAGCGACGCTCCAGCTGGAACAGCTTTGCCCGCACCTTCTTTCCCAAATAATCTATCGCCCATTTAGGATCCTGGATTCGGACAGAAGGCAGCATGATGACCTTATCAAACTCCGCCATATCAAAATGCATCGACATCTTGCGATGACGGACATAAAACAGCATGTGCCATAAGAAGAGAGGCCAGATGGTACGGGAATAGGACTCTAGAAAACGCTCGAAATCGAAGATGCGACGGTCGTTGAGCGTCACCATCACACAGGTTTCGTGCAATCCTCTGGCATAACATTGGAAGTTTTCAATAGCATAGGCATAGGTATGGAAGATGTAAGGATTCTCCAACATCTGCTGGGAAGACTCGGTTGAGCCCTGACGCAGATAATCGTAATCGGCATCTACACAGGCTATCATATCCCTACCTACTCCCTTCAGCATACTGGAGATAGCAGCCTTCTTGCCTCGGTCTAAATGCTGGTTACGGGTAGGCAGCATGATATCAAAATAGCGTTTTTCATTCTCAAACTTTCCCAGTACAGAACGCCAGAAGAAGACATCATCGTAGCTCTCGACGTAAGCCACAATCTTGCGCCGAGCCTTCTTCGAGGTCATCCTGTTGGCTGCCTCGAAGAACTGGGAATTGATATTATCGGTTAAACGTTTAGCCATAAGCTGAAAAAATCAACATTCAACACTTAACATTCAACATTACGAAATCGTAATATCATTCACATCCGTCACCCTATCGGTCCATCCATCCATGACCACAGCAGGACTGTGGGTGGTCATGATGATCTGGATATTCGGATTAAGCTGCAGCACCAGACCGATGAGCTGCTTCTGCCATTCGAAGTGAAGACTGATTTCCGGCTCATCCATAAAGAGGACGTATGACTGGTTGTCCTCCACCAGCACGGTGAGGAGGATGGCGAGAATCTGCTTCTCACCAGCCGAGAGCTGATAAGGCGAGAGCTGCTCGCCTATCTGGTTGAAGCGGATTTCGTTGGCTGTACGGATGATGGTCTTGCTGGTATCCTTGAAAAGATTATCTACCATATCCTGGAACATCTTCTTCGGTTCACTCAGTTTCTGAGCCTTGAAGGCTGCATCCGGTTCGCCACTCTGCAAGACGGCGATGATGCGGTTGCCGATGTTCACCTGGTAATCCAGATACTTGCGCTGCAGCTGGAAGAGCTGCCAGTCGAGTTCGGTAACCAGGGTAAGGTCTATCTTGTTGATCATCTCGGCATTCATCAATGGTCTATCTACCGAGCGGATTACATCATATCTAATCCACTTTGCCTCCTCCGGCTCCACCTTCAGATGCACACCTTTGATCATGTGACTAGGGAATTCACCGCCAGCCGCCAGACCCTTTACCACCTTATTTAATATAGTACTCTTGCCCACGCCGTTTACACCACTCAGGATATTGACACGGCGGTCGAGGTTCCAAAGAATATGTTTGGTACCGCTCCAGAGAGATTCAATCTCTATCTGTTTGATATAATCAGCATATTTCTGCATAAGAATAATCTCCTATCTTTAATAGTCAAGAACGGAAAAAGACTATTGTCTTAACTTCTTAACTCCTTTAAGTTTCAAAAAATATACCGCAAATATAGCAAAATTCCTCGATTTTTTGTACCTTTGCACTCGATTTTATTCAAAAATAGGAAGATTTAAATAGAAATAAGGAAAAAATGGATAACAAACGACCTCTTATCGCCCACCTGTGCCTCTTCTGTTCCGGCGCATTCTGGGGACTGATGGCTCCCGTTGGCAAGGATGCCATGCTTCACGGCATCGACGGCATCGACCTGGTGAGCTTCCGTGTATTGGGTGGTGCCCTCCTCTTCTGGATAGCATCATTCTTCACCAAAAGAGAACATATCCCTACCAAGGACATCATCAAGATGGCAGGTGCCGGCATATTCGGACTGGTATGCAACCAATGCTGCTATACCATCGGTCTGAGTCTCACCTCGCCAAGCAACTCCAGCATCATGACTACTTCGATGCCTATCTTCGCCATGATTCTCTCGTTCCTGATTCTGAAGGAACCTATCACCTGGAAGAAGGCTATCGGTGTGCTGATGGGATGCAGCGGAGCCTGTATCATCATCCTGACAAGTGCTACGGCTGGCAATGCTAAGGTAGGAAATATCTGGGGCGACCTGCTCTGCATCTCGGCACAGCTTTCGTTCGCTCTCTATCTGGCACTCTTCAAGCCGCTGGTTCAGAAGTATTCGCTCTTCACGGTGAACAAGTGGATGTTTACCTGGGCAACCCTCTTCATCTGGCCTTTCACGATAGGACACGTATCGGACATTCCTTTCGCCCAGGTTCCGATGAGCACCTGGTGGGAAACGGGCTACGTCATCTTCTTCGGCACTTTCCTGGGTTACATCTGCATGATGATTGGTCAGAAGACGTTGCGCCCTACCGTGGTGAGTGTATATAATTATGTGCAGCCGCTGGTATCGGTTACCGTGAGTGTTATCGTGGGTCTCGCCGTATTCAAGGGTATGCAGGCGATTGCTGCCATCCTCATCTTCTCTGGTGTATGGCTCGTGGTAAAGAGCAAGTCGAAGCATGATATCGACAAGCACGACCACAGTCTGGCTTACGAGAAAAGACATGCTTAAAAGATAAAAAGCTTATCATATTCGCTACACGCCCTGAAAGGGCAGAAGCTCCTAGCCCAGGGCAACACCCTGGGTAATGATAGACGCAAGCCTGTCGCCCTGAAAGGGCAAAAGCTTTATTAATGTCGATTTATAAAACTGAAACTGTCCCCATCTGAGATAACAGATGAGGACAGTTTTTTATATAAGAAAAGAAGATCAGCAACCGAAATAAACCATCAGTCCGCCCAATACGATATAAAGCAGGGCGTATGGGATGGCCGAGCGGAGGATTTCTCCATCCTTCCCCTCCATATCGCAGGCTGCAGTAGCAATGGCGATGCTCTGCGGACTGATCATCTTGCCACCCGTGGCTCCCGTGGTATTGGCAGCAACCAGCCAGTTTTCCTGACCGCCCTCCATACCGAAGAATGTGCTCTGCCCCGTCATACCCAACTGATTGGCAACATGAGCCTGGAGCTTGGCAAAGAGGATATTCGAAGAGGTATCAGACCCCGTAACGAAGGTTCCAATGGCACCAATCATCGGTGCTACCAAAGGATAGAAATCTCCCGTTAATGCCACCAGTCCGGAGGCGATGGAAGTAATCATTCCCGAATAGTTCATCACGCTCGCCAGGGCTATCAGCGAACAGATGGTTACCACCGTCTTTCGCAGATTCACCGTGGTACGGGCAAGAATCACCATCAATCTCTTAAGGCTTAATCCCTGAATCAATCCACCAATCGTAGCACCCAGGAAGAGCATCAGGCCCGCATTGGATATCCAGCCAAACTTAAAGGTACTGTCGAGCACAGGCAGATGAACCGCACTCACCAGATGACTTTTGAGGAAAGCATTGACCGGAGGACAGAGTGCTCCGGAAACCAGGATGAATATCAATATAAAAAGGTAAACGCTCCATGCCTTCAGGCTTTCGGCAAGCGTAAAGGTTTCCTTATCCTGCACCTTACTCTTTCTGGCAAATACCTTGGCGTATGCGATGATGGCGATAATGGCTGCCAGCGAACCGATGATGGCTGGAGTCTCCGAACCGAGATAATAGCCGCAGACAAACTGCACTATCACGGAAATCACTCCCACCCAGAGGGCGATGATGAGATTCTTGATAAGATTATGCTTATCGGTAAGTGTCAGGATAATAAAAGGCAGGATGATAAAGAGAGGTGACAGCTGGATAATGGCGAAGGCCGAAGTCTCGCAAATCTGTGCCGCCGAAGCCGATCCGCTTTCAGCCACCTCGTTACAGAGCGTAGTAACCGGAACACCCACGGCACCAAATCCCGTAGCCACGGTATTACCGATTAAGGAAACCAGAGCCGAGAACATCGGTTTGAATCCGAGTCCGATGAGGATGGCAGCAGGTATCGCCACCGCCGTTCCGAAGCCCGCCATACCTTCGAGCAGTCCGCCGAATCCCCATACAAGGAGCAGCACGAGCAGCCCCTTATCATCGGTAATCGATGTAAACTGCCTCTTGATCACCTCTATCTGCTTGCTTTCCACGAGGATATTATAGCTGTAGATAGCCATCAGTATGATGATGAGAATCGGGCATACCGCCTTCAGGATGCCTTCCACCACCGCCCATCCCGTCAGGGCGATCACGCTGTCCTCCGCATGTTCCGGGGCTATCATGCCTAGCGGCGAAGCTGCGAAGAGAGCAAGCAACACGGTAACTACGAGCGTCAGCAAGGCGCTCTTATGACCTGCCATCTTGAAGCCGAGCATCAGGATGAACAGCAACACGATGGGAATAATAGAAACTACAGATGCCATAAGCCATTCAGTTTTTAAATGTTTTCGATTGCTAAATTTTATGTTTATGACTGCAAAAATAACATTTTTCTTTGAAAAAAGAAAGCATTTTTTGAAAAAATCTTTTATAAGATGTCCGATTTTTCAATTTCATACGTCTATAGAGTGTAAAGGTTATGAGAACAGAAGAATTCAACCATATCTTCCTACAGGAATCTTCTCAATAAGAATAAGAAACAACATAAAATATAGTATTATGAATATCAAAAACGTAATGATGATGGCTGCCATGATGCCAGCCTTCGCCCTTGCTGAAACCAACAGCAACTGTGCACCTGTCTCTGTAGAGGCTAACGACACCAGAAATATAGCTGTAATGTAGCAAAACATAACTGAAACTGTCCTCATCTGAAACACATAACAGATGAGGACGTTTTTTATTCCGCCAAATTAGGTAACGAATCACAGCCAAATTAAGTAACAAATTACAGCCAAATTGGGTAACGAAATACAGCCAAATTAAGTAAAAATATGCCGCCAAATTTGGTAATTCTAAGATTTTATCGTATATTTGCAGCCGAAATAAAAGAGATTCAAAATGAAAGAATACAAAAAAAGAATTGCAGATAAACTATTGGAATACAGACTCGAAGAAGTTGGAGCCGTATTGATAGAAGGACCAAAATGGTGTGGAAAAACTACCACAGCAGAACAAAAGGCCAAAAGCGTGCTATATATGGCAGATCCAGACAACCAACACAACTATCTGGAAATGGCAAATTTAAAGATAAAAATGCTCCTGAAAGGAGAAAAGCCACGACTCATTGACGAATGGCAAATCATACCGCAAATCTGGGATGCCATCCGATTTGAAGTGGACCACCAGGGTGAGGAAGGCTTGTTTATCCTCACAGGATCTGCCGTGCCTGCATCTTCCGAAAAAATACATCACACGGGTACAGGACGTTTCGCCTGGATTACCATGCGACCTATGTCATTATGGGAATCGGGAGAATCTACAGGCGAAGTTAGCATCAGCGAACTGTTCAAGGGAAATGCAAACCTGGAAGGTTTCAACAAATTGAAACTGGAAGACATCGCCTATCTCGTCTGCAGAGGTGGATGGCCTAATGCCACTACCAAGAACCCAAGAGCCGCTTTGCGACAGGCATACGACTATTATGATGCGGTGGTAAAGAGTGATATTTCAAGAGTGGATGAAATCAGCAGAAACAGCGAACGAACTAAGTTGCTTCTGCGTTCATACGCCCGTTCACAAGGTGGTCAAGTAAGTATCGGAGCCATAAGACAAGACATGATGAAAAACGATGATGAGACACTGGCAGACAAGACTGTACAGAGTTACATTGGTGCACTCAAAAAAATCTTCGTCATAGAGGACATGCCTGCCTGGAATCCGAACCTTCGCAGCAAGACTGCCATCCGTTCGGCTGAAACCCGATATTTCGTTGATCCATCCATTGCGGTGGCTGCATTAGGTCTAGGTCCTGATGATCTCATCAACGACTTGGAAACTTTCGGTTTGCTCTTCGAGACCCTATGCGTCCGTGATCTTCGTGTATATGCTGATGCCATCGACGGCAACGTATATCATTACCGCGACAAGAACGGTTTGGAATGTGATGCAGTTATCCATCTCCGCAACGGCTCATACGGCCTCATCGAAATCAAGCTGGGTGGTGCACAAGCCATCGAAAAAGGAGTCTCTACGCTAACTGCTCTTGCAGATAAGATAGACACGACCAAGATGAAAGCTCCATCTTTCATGATGGTACTCACTGCCGTAGGAGACTATGCTTACCGCAGAGAAGACGGAGTATATGTGGTACCTATCGGCTGCTTGAAAGACTAGTTTGGGATGGGATACAGACTCAAAAATCCTATATATAATAAAAATTGCTCCTATATATAATAAGGTGTAAACCCATCAAAGCAGCTAAAAAACACCCGAATACCACAAACGTGGTAGCAGGAATACTACTCATATGCTATTTCAGAATCCAAAAAATCGCCGTACCTTTGCAGCGTCAATCAGAACAAACAGTCTGATGCCAATCATGACTGGATAACTGGGCGACAGATTTATATAAATGAATAAGATTGAATATTAACGTAAAATTAAAGAAAGGACATAGATTATGAGTACAGAAAAGAAACTTCGCTTTGAGACACTTCAGTTGCATGTAGGTCAGGAAAATCCAGATCCAGCTACCGACGCTCGTGCGGTGCCTATCTACCAGACCACAAGTTATGTGTTCCGCAACTCTCAGCACGCAGCCGATAGATTCGGACTCCGTGACGCAGGTAACATCTATGGTCGCTTGACCAACTCTACTCAGGGTGTATTCGAAGACCGTGTGGCTGCCCTCGAGGGTGGTGTAGCAGGTTTGGCTGTCGCTTCTGGCGCTGCCGCCGTTACCTACGCTCTGCAGAACATTCTTCAGAATGGCGACCACATCGTAGCTGCCGACAACATCTACGGTGGTACTTATAACCTCATCACTCATACATTATCCACACAGGGTGTTAGCTACACCATCGTGGATCCTCGCAACTTCAAGCAGGTAGAGGCTGCTATCCAGGACAATACTAAGGCACTCTATGCAGAGACCTTCGGAAATCCTAACTCTGATGTAACCGATATCGATAAGTTGGCAGAGATTGCTCATCGCCACAACATCCCATTGATTATCGATAACACCTTCGGCACCCCATACCTCATCCGTCCTATCGAGCACGGAGCAGATATCGTGGTTCACTCTGCAACCAAGTTCATCGGCGGTCACGGTTCATCTCTCGGTGGTGTCATCGTAGATGGCGGTAAGTTCGACTGGAAGGCAAATGCCGACAAGTTCCCTACTCTCGCTAAGCCAGACCCATCTTATCATGGTGCCGTATTCGCAGATGTAGCCGGAGCAGCAGCCTTCGTAACCCGAATCCGTGCGGTCATCCTTCGTGATACCGGTGCAACCATCTCTCCATTCAATGCCTGGATTCTTCTTCAGGGCTTGGAGACATTGAGCCTCCGTGTAGAGCGTCACGTTCAGAATGCATTGAAGGTGGTAGAGTATCTGGAGAACAACGCTAAGGTGGCTAAGGTTAATCACCCAGCCGTTCCTTCTCATCCAGACCATGAACTTTACAAGAAGCTCTTCCCTAACGGCGGTGGTTCTATCTTCACCTTCGATATCAAAGGCGGCGAGAAAGAGGCATGGGAGTTCATCGACCACCTGCGCATCTTCTCTTTGCTGGCTAACGTAGCCGACGTGAAGTCACTGGTTATCCACCCAGCAACAACCACCCACTCTCAGTTGAGCCCAGAGGAGTTGGAGGAGCAGCACATCTATCCTTCTACCGTTCGCCTGAGCATCGGTATTGAGAACATCGACGACCTGATTGAGGCACTCGATGAGGCATTTACCTACGTAAAGTAATTTCAGTGTTGAATGTTGAATGTTGAATTGCCTGACGGACAATAACGGCATTCAACACTCAACATTAAAATTCAACATTCAACACTCAACACTTAACATTAAAAAAATCATTATGGCAAAGATATATAAGCAGATTACTGATTTAATCGGTAAGACCCCATTGGTAGAATTGGGTAAGTATTCAGCATCCAAGGGTTTGGAGACTCCTGTGATTGCTAAGGTAGAATTCTTCAATCCTGGCGGAAGCGTAAAGGATCGTATCGCACTTGCGATGATCGAAGACGCTGAGCAGAAGGGCATCCTGAAACCAGGTGCCACCATCATTGAACCAACCAGCGGTAACACGGGTGTAGGTCTGGCTCTGGTATCAGCCGTAAAGGGCTATCACCTCATCCTCACCATGCCTGAAACCATGAGTGTGGAGCGCAGAAACCTGGTGAAGGCTTACGGCGCAGAAGTGAGATTGACCAGCGGCAAGGACGGAATGCCTGGCGCCATCAAGGCTGCCGAAGAACTCCGTGATTCCATTCCGGGTTCCGTGATTCTGGGACAGTTTACCAACCCAGCCAATCCTGCCAAGCACTATGCCACAACTGGACCAGAAATCTGGGCAGATACCGATGGCGAGGTTGATATCTTCGTAGCCGGTGTAGGAACAGGTGGAACCATTTCGGGTATCGCCAAGTACCTGAAAGAGCAGAATCCAAACGTGAAGGTGATTGCCGTAGAGCCTGACACATCGCCTGTATTGAACGGCGGACAGAGCGGTCCTCACAAGATTCAGGGCATCGGTGCCGGTTTCATTCCAGAGACCTACTCTTCAGAATATATCGATGAGGTATTGGATATTCAGAACGATGATGCCATCAAGGCAGGTCGTGACCTGGCTCAGACCGAGGGTCTCTTGGTAGGAATCTCATCAGGTGCTGCCGCCTTTGCAGCCACCGAGATTGCGAAGCGTCCTGAGAACAAGGGCAAGAAGATTGTAGCCCTCTTGCCAGATACTGGTGAGCGTTATTTAAGCACTGTACTCTACGCTTTCGAGGAGTATCCATTGTAATTCACAATCGGATATTTTCTGACGAAAGCAAAATCTATCATAATTTCCCCAACCCGCTTTCCCATAGCAGGTTGGGGATTTGCATATCAAGCCTTTCTGTTCCTGTCAAACAGGTCTTGATAGGAGTCTGCTATGGCGTGGTGCGCCTCATCCACTACGATGAGTCCTGGCGTACACTTCGCCCGTGTCATGGTTGTCAAGAAACCATTTCACCACAGCCGCACAACTCCACAATCAGTGTAATCCATGCAATCTGTGGGACTAAAGAAGAGTAAAGTAGAAAAATATGAAAAGGCAATAAGCCAACAAGATGAGCAGAACTTTTATTCAAAGCTCAACCCATCTTATCGTATATAATTAAAAATTAAAATTTTATCCTTTTGTGTTTTCCAGATATTAGGCAATTAAAGTGTATATCCGCATCCGATCCGTATGGAATTTTAATCATGCCGTTACCATGGGCGGTTACTCCTACAGCTAATTATTTTTCCATCCAATTTACAACAACAATACCATTAAGCCTCCCTATGTGCTTAACGTTTTCTGTAACCATAACCATGTTATTTATGATAGCTGTAGTACCGATAATTATGTCAGCATCTTCAATAAGTTGACCTTTTTTACGAAGAAAAGCCTTTTGTACAGCAAATTCATTCCAAATATTTGCCATTGGCAATATTGTTACATACTGGCAAAACACATGAACAGCTCTAATGTTCTCAGAAGGTCTATCGCTACACTGAGCCCCATAAAGTAATTCTCTCAAAGTCATCTCAGAGATAAAGAAATGTTCTTGACCAATTTCTGAAATTTTAGCAGCAACATTACGTTTACCCCTCATAAAATATACACAAATATTGGTATCCAACAAGTAATTCATATCATCCAAAATTGACAGGTTCTGACTTTGACATTTTACTCTCGTTGATATTAGCTATAATATCTTCTGCCGACTGTTCGCCAACCCATGAACCACAGCAACGTTCTACCATTTCTTTAGTCCTATCTGCTGGCGTTTTAATTTCCTCTGCATCAGCTATCGACATGGAAAGTAAAGCAATAACCTCTATCTTATCTTCCTTACTTAACTTTTCGAGTTCATGCCAATGAGGAACCTTACTTGCAAGCCTATTACTTAAAGCAACTATATTCATAATTATCTCCTTTAAAACGTTCAACTTTTCCGCAAAAATACGCTTTTTCTACGAAACCACCAAGAAAATCAGAATAAATCTGCAAATTATCAGCCAATTACCCAAAATCATCAGAAAACAGCAATCTATAAACTATTAATTGTAAACTGTTAACTATAAACTATTAACTGTAAACATTCTTCCCCCGGCGGTCCCATCCCGCACAGCCATGGCAAAGACCGCTTTGATGTGATTTGATAGCCAACCAGCCAGGCATTAAAAAGAGAGTGGATTTGCGACAACCAGTTCCAATATGAAATAAGGTATAAGCTCGGGGAGGAATGAGTTTGAACCAATCGTCAAAGTTTAAAGAATGCTAAAAGATTCTCTTTCGCTTGAAAATTTCTTTTAAAATACCTATATTTGCAATGCCGTTAGTAATGGCGGCAGACATAAAGAGGTAGCAACTACGCTTAGTTCGGACTGAGAATCTGGACAGTTCGCAGTACACAAGAATGACAGTTCCAGTTGTTTGCCCCAATATGTATACTCATATCCATCCCGCTTCTGTGGGATGGGTATCTCTATTTAGTTAATTTTGCAACCGAATTATCAACCCAGTCTGAGTAACATGGATTCATATTCTGGAATCATCATAGAAGAAAGTAGAAGGTCTGAGCAATTTTCAGACTTTACTCCCATACCTTGCAAAGGATTCAACATTCTTTGCAAGGCAAAGCGCTATGGCAGATGGTGGGTGCTCAAAGGCCTGAAGAAGCCATATCGCCAAGACGAAAACTACAAGAACCTGCTGCACAAAGAGTTCGATATCCTCATATCCCTGCAGCATCCCAACATCGTATCAGCCTACAGCATGGAAGAAATACCGGAAATGGGTACCTGTATCGTAATGGAATGGATAGATGGTATCACGCTGGAACACTGGAGCGGCAGCAAGACTGAGGGAGAAGCTATTTTCCTCCAGCTACTTGATGCCGTACACTACATCCACGCCAAGCAGATAGTACACAGAGACTTAAAACCTTCCAATATCATGATTACCCATAACGGAAATCATGTAAAGCTCATCGATTTCGGACTTTCAGATACCGACGACTTTGCCATCCTCAAACAGCCTGCCGGCACCCCGGGCTACATCTCACCTGAACAGATTGTATCCCAACAGGCAGACATCCGCAACGACATCTTCAGCATAGGCTGTATCCTGGAAAAGATACTTCCAGGCAAACCCTATACAGCAATCATCAAGCGTTGCAAGGCTCCCATAACCCAGCGATATGCCAATGTTGACGAACTCAAAGCCGATTTCATGGCTCGCAGAAACAGCCATCCATCCGGTATCAAGCGTATCGCAATCGCAACTTTGGTCTGTATCATCTTATTAGGTTTCATCAGTTACCCATTACTGCATCAGCCTGAGAGGAGCATAAACACTACCCCTGAACATACCGAAGCCAAGAAGGATACAGTCATCCGCCAGCAAACCAAGAAGCCTGCCCCACTTTCCAATGGCCAGAAATCCCTGCAGCCAACAGCTACCGAGCCATCTTCTGCATCACAGGCACAAGCCGCCGAACTCCTATCCGAAGGCAAGAAAACAATCGACAAGATGTGGAAGGAATCCGGCATAGACACCATCCGTTCTGTAGAGAAAAAGGGCGAAGCATTCTATCAGTTTGTAGATAAGAGTAATGAATTCATCACAACGACTTATCCGCAGACATTCTCTAGAGACATCGCTGGCAGCAAGAAGACCGATATCATCTACGAGCTGTCCTCTTATACCACTGAGAGATATGTGAAACCCACTTTGTCGGGATTTCAATCTTCCAGATAATGCTCCACGATGATGCCATTCTTCTTACCTATGGCATAAGTAACCGGTTCATCAACTCCATGCTTCCAGGCATGAAGATAAGCAGGCTCATGATTGATAAAATGATGGCACTCAAAAGTATCATCTTTCGCCAATCTGGTATTTTCTGATGATACCACCTTGAAACCTCCGTTTCCCTGATACCTGATGATGCAGGTTCTGTCGGGCAGCCAGGAAAGTTTGAGCATCTGTCCCTCATAAAGATCATCGCATGAGATTTCCTTGCCGATAACCATCTGGCTCTGCCGTTCTCCCGTTCCTTGCGACAATCCGAACTCCTCAAAGTCTGCATAACCGAGAAAATTAGCCAGCACATTCTTGGTAAACTTACTGGCAGAAACCCCTTCGCTCACGTATCCCCAGAACCGTCGCAGCGTAGAGGCACTCACCCTTTGCTGGGTACGTTCCTCCACCTTTTCGCTCAACCAAGCGAAGTCGCGGGGCACAACCATCTTGCGCCCCATCATTTTTTCTATCATTTCACGTAATATCTGTTCCATGCTGCAAAGATACTGAAACAAATCCAACCAACACACAAAAAGCCAATATTTCCACTAAAAACACCTCATATTTTGAACTTGGAACGGAATGGAACGCTGAAAAAGCAGAAAAAACACCTATTTTTGCAAAAAAATCAGCTCACAATGAACAACTTTAGAAAAAAAATGGTATATTTGCAGTGCTGTTCTAAACAAGCAGCAGACATGTTAAGGAAACAACCATGCTTGGTTCGTACTGAGAATCTGGACAATTCATTGTACACAAGAACGAAGACAGAAGTTGTTCACCCAATCGTGTATTTTTGTATCCATTCCGCTTCGGCGGGATGGGTTTCAACATATACCCATTGGTGTGAGCTGATTTTCATTCTTTGTGTACAGGTAGTCCAGAACCTTCAGAACAGAATGAAATTGGTTCGCACCTTTTTTTGTGTCTAAATCTTAAAAATAACTTTAACAATGAAAGAACTGACATTAAACGAAGTAATCTCTAAATATATAGAGAAAGGCTTTGGCTCTATGAACAAAAATGACTTTGAAGTGTGGATATTCCATTATTTATTGGAGCACGAACTTCAAGGAAAGAAGAACTATGAAATCAGCATAGCTCTGAAAATACCAGAAAGCAAAGTTAAACGTCTGCGCTATGAAGCAGAACTGAAATATAGCAACAATACATCCGTTGACAAATATAATATGGTCTGCGAACATCTCAAACAGGCTCATTTCAAGAAAGACGGCAAGTGCATACAATTTGTCATAGAAGATATGTACTTGCGCAGATATTTAGACTCAACATTAAAAGCTGGAGGCAGATTCTCAGACAGCTCTTTCAACTCAGAAATAGTCTCAATGGATTACGACGACCTTGAGTATTTTCTCTGTATTCCAGCAGATGGTAAAGAAGAAATAAACAAGCTGCTAAAAGAAGTTCGAAAAAGCAAGAACAACGAAAAGCTGACTTTCAAGGAACTGATGACGAAAATGGCAGAAAAACTCGGCACGGTAGCCTTGGACTTCACTGTGCAAGGCATTCTCAATGCTGCAACAACAGCATTGTTTGCATGAAAACAAATTAATAAACATTTATAATTTTAAACAAAAAGCATCATGAAACATTTAAGATTAATTCTACTGTTACTGGCAGTATGCTTCACACAGATTTCTTTCTCACAGGATTTAGCAAAGAAATTGGAATCAGAAAGAATTCTCAAGTCTATCATCTCAGAGATTCTTGCAGAAGCTGACACAGAGCAAGAAGCTGAGGAAAAAATCAGTCGTCTGTTGGTACATGACGGCGAGTACATCACAAAACAAGAGAAGGTAAACTGCGCCAACGAATATTTCGAGAAATGCAAGAAGAAACTTGCCAAATGGGATGCCAAACTTGCTGCTGGCAAGAAAGTGTATTACGAAGATGCCATGTATGCAGCCAACTACTACGCCTTGGGATTTAAGAAGATTTGCAACCAGGACTATTCCAAGGCTTTGGAATACCTCAAGCTGTGCCCACAGATTCCTGTCACCAAGATGTATACAGTAGCCCTGCAGTACCAGCTGAACAAAGACAAAGCTGCAGCATTGGCTGCCATGAGCTTTATAAACAAGCCTTCTAAACAACTGTCCGACGTGGCATCACAGTATGGGCTTGAAGACGTGTATCACGAAAAAATAATGTCACTGATTGCAGACAAGAAGCAAACTCTCAAGAGAGCTATCCGCTCAAAGGACTTTGAAACTCTTCTGTCGTTCATACCATACGACATACCTGTGGTAGACTCGCTTTTTGCAACGTGCGATGTTGATATTGCCATCGCAGAGTATGTAAAGGACAACACTTCATATATCCGCAAAATCGAAGAGGTAGAAGACTTCGATGACCGGAATGTCATTAAGATTTATAAAGAAGGAGACTTCCCCTATGGATACCGCAACAATGGTTGGGCTACGCAAAAAGATGACTACAAGGATTATTTCATAAATAAATGCGCCTTCAAGCACGAGATGTCATGGGCACTGCAAGCAGTTGAGTTGGACTTTGAAAAAATAGCTAAAAGTTATCCTGTCAAACAGCAAATGCAGGCTATTACCATTAATAGAAATGGATACTACAAATTCGACAGTTGGCTAGCTAACGAGTGTGAAAAAATTAACTGGGCCCTGAACTACGAGGATATCAGACCCAAAAAGGAACAAAATATGCTCAATTATATAGAAACATTCAAGTCACGAAACATATTGGGCAGTTTCCTTGCCGCAGTGATGGTGCAAGTTTATGGACGCTCATTTACTCCGGAATTTAAAATAAAATTGTTTAACGTCACAAAGGAAATTGTTGACCAAGTTCCTTCGCTGAAGAATAACGAGGCTCTACCTGTCATTATAAGCAGCAACGGAAAAGTCACGACTAAAGAAAACTGTAAGTCACAAGAAACAGAGAAGATATACGAGCCTATAATGAACTTCATTTTGGCTGAATACAACAAGAATAAAGATAAATAAAATACAATATGATAAAAAAAATATTATTGACAATATGTTGCGTATTTAGCATACTTTTGTCCTACGCCCAAGGCGTAGAACAAAGCGCCGAGTCCGTTTGGATAGCGTATCAAGCCGACCCAAGCAAGATGTACACATTCATCGATGGTATTACAAATTCTGATTCACCAAAGGACTTCATTCCTTACGTGCAACGCTTCGTGAATGAGAACATTAAAAGAGGTGTTGACTGGGACGTGCTGTATGACGAGTTGAAAGAAACCATACTCCCAAAGGATCCGGATGTCGCTACCTACTTTGGAGTAAGCCTTGCACAGAATGCCGAAAGTTATTCAAATATGATAAAAGCTTTGGACGTGCTACCAAAGACCCACATGTTTGATAACGGCTTCCTAAAAGACGCCGTGATATATCCCGACGGAAGAATTGTAATAGTGATAAATGATCATATATATACTCTCTTCGAAAAGAACAAAGAGCCGAATATCATATCCCCATTTAAAACAAACTACCAAGTATTATTGTATCAGCCTGAAGGCAACTCTATGCTTGGAATTTTTAAGTATGCAGGTACTAAAGACGACTATTCTTTCACGCCAAAGACCGCCAAAGAGAATGACAAGTTGGAGTTATATGTTGGAATATATCTGAACAAGAATGGTGAGAAAGTAGGCGAGAAGTGTATACAATACGATTCTTTTGCACAAGCATATAATGCAGAAGTAAAAGCAGGACAAATAGCTGAAAAGAAGATAAAAAACGCTGCTAGGAATAAGCATGCACAAATGGAAAAGGTTCTCGTACAGAAGTATGGTCGAAAAGCATTCGATGCGATGGAAGACTTTAGACCATACATAGGTATGCCTGAGGGCATTGTTCGAGAATATAAAGTTGTAATGAAGGACGTTAATTTTATCGCATACGGCTTTGTAAGAGTAGAAAACGGCTATAAGGTATATCTCCCGACACGACTTTTCATAACGACTGCCTCATATATAAATGCAAGGTTTCCTAGAGCCATCTATACCAAAAACGGGAAAGTGGCTGCTATTAAGTGGTAATTACAAATTACAAGACAATGAAAAAGAAACATTTTTTTATCATGATGCTTGTCTGTTTCACAACAAGCATCATAAGTTGCTCCAACTGCAATAGAAACAGCTCAGAAAATGGAATAGATTCAGCTGCCATAGCACAAGCTAAAGCTGACAGTATCGCCAGGGTCGATAGCATAGCTCGTGCTGATAGTATTGCAAGAGCAGACAGTATTGCTAAATCAAACAATTTGGCAGTAGGAATGTCTGTAAAGGAGGCATTACAGAAGCCTGGCGTCAAGAAAGATTGCGCAGATGCATTTGATGGACAACACGAAGGAGATGCCTTAGTTTTGATACAAAACGGCAAGAAGTTTCTCACAAATGTTAGTTATCACATGAAGAACGGCTTTGCAGAATGTGATCATCTCAACTTTAACCTTTTGCCAGACAGTTATGAAGGTGACATCACTCTGGTTAGAGCCAAGGACTGTGCTGCATCCGCAAAAATTGTAAAGGAAATCAAATGACAAGCCTCATGAGACATTCTTTTATCACAGCATTAGCCGCTTGCCTAGTCGTATCATTTACCGCCTGTGGCAACAAACAGACTAAAGATGCAAAAGCCGTAGACAGTACGGCAATAAAAGACTCCATCGTTTCCGAAAAAGTAGAGCCACAAGTAGACTCTACAAAAATCTTTAGCGACACAGTTGCACAAAGAGGGAAAATGGTATATAAGGTAACTCGCCAAGTAGAAGACGACATCGTATATGATGACGAAAGAGACTTGGATAAGAGCACATTTACAGAGTCTTTGCGCATTACCTTCAAGAACAATGGCAAAGTCAGCATCAAGGAAACCTTGCAAGACGACGCTACTTGGAGTGGAGAATGGGAAGCGAATGGCTATGACATAACTGTTTACGCCAACGATCTAGTCCTACGAGGTACCGTTTCTAAAGATTACAAGACACTTGAACTTACCTCAGAATCTATCTTCAAAGTAAGTTGGACAGGTTCTAGAAAATTAAGACTTCAATAAACCAATTACACTCATGGCTTTCCTATTGATATAATAGCGAATGCCATGAGTGTTTTCTTTATTTTCATCCTACGGGAGAGGAGAAGAGCATCTTCTAAGAGACTAAAGGTTAACTCCGTTAGAGACAAAAAAGCCAATATTTCCACTAAAAACACCTCATTTTTTAAACTTGGAACAGAATGGAACGCTGTAAAAGCAGAAAAAACACCTATTTTTGCAAAAAATCAGCTCACAATGATCAACTTTAGAAAAAAATGGTATATTTGCAGTGCTGTTCTAAACAAGTAGCAGACATGTTAAGGAAACAACCATGCTTGGTTCGTACTGAGAATCTGGACAATTCATTGTACACAAGAACGAAGACAGAAGTTGTTCACCCAATCGTGTATTTTTGTATCCATTCCGCTTCGGCGGGATGGGTTTCAACATATACCCATTGGTGTGAGCTGATTTTCATTCTTTGTGTACAGGTAGTCCAGAACCTTCAGAACAGAATGAAATTGGTTCGCACCTTTTTTGTGCCTAAGAATGAAATAACAAACAAGTAAATGATTAGCGTATGAGACAACAGAAAGCACCTATTGATTACCAATTGGATTACATGGAGCACCTCTTCTTCAGCATTAAACACAAGAAGACCGAAAGCTATGTAATCCATCGTATCTGGGACAAGCTAGATGATGCGAGCATACTATTCAAAGGGCAACAGGAAGTTTTGTTACCTAATGGAAAGCATGCCCTTGCCGACCTGTATTTACCCCAACTCAACATCTTCGTAGAAGTAAATGAACCCTACCACGAAAATCAGGTTGAAGAGGATGAATACAGAAACACCAACATCGTAAATCTCACCCATGGTGACCTTTACATTATAAGATGCGGCAAACCTGAAAAGAAAGGAGAATGGAGAACTCTTGAAGAGATTCACCAACAGATAGATGAATGTGTTGCCTGTATCAAAGAAAAAATAGCCCAATCTAGAGACAGCATCAAGCCTTGGAATGTGAGCAAATGGCTCACTGTAGAATACCATAAAGAGAAAGGCATTCTGAATGTTGAAGATCAAGATTATCTAAGAACTATAGATGATATCTGTGCCATATTCGATACTACCCCAAAGCATCGTGGTTTTCAAAGAATGGGAACTACTCCTGTGCCTGGCAAGGAGAATTTTGAGATTTGGTATCCCAATATCAACAATCGAAGTGGTTGGAGTAACGAACTCTCTGATGACGGTGAAATCTTTACCGAATACAACAAAGATGACAAAAAGCGAGAGGAGCATGTAGCTGATTGCATAAAAGACAACAAGAGGCGAATCGCTTTCTTCCGTACCAAAGATGCACTTGGCATAGAGCTTTACCGATTTGTCGGTGTATTCCACTTGGACACAGACGCAACCCGAAAACAGGGAAAGTGCATCTGGCATAGAGATAGCAAAATATATGAACTGTAACATACTTTTAAAAAAAATAACAAACAATGTATAACGAACAAATTGAAGCGCTTATCAGTGCAGCTTTGGCTGATGGCGTATTAACCGAAAAAGAGAAGCAGATTCTCTTCAAGAAAGCAGAATCTATGGGAATCGACCTCGATGAGTTCGAGATGGTTCTTGATGCCCGTTTGGTTGAGTTAAAAAAGAAAGAAGCTCAAAAGGCTGAACAGCATCAGTTGGAAATGGAGAAAGCAAAGGCTGCTCAAAAGTCTGCGCCAAAATCTGATAAATATGGAGAGATTAGAAAATGCCCTGCTTGTGGAGCTTTAATCAAAGCTTTTCAAGCAAAATGTCCTGAATGTGGATATGAATTTGCTAGTATTGAAGCTAATCTGTCTTCTAAGAAACTCGCAGACAAATTGAATGGCTCATTTTTAGGAATGCAAAAGAAAACTATTATCGAATCATTCCCTATTCCTAATACAAAAGCCGACTTGTTAGAATTTCTAACATCAATGAAGCCGCACATCAATGATGGTTCTAGCTTGTCATCTGCATATTGGAAGAAATATCAAGAATGCATCAACAAAGCTCAGATATCATTCCCTAATGACAAAGACTTTCAAGGTTTTTACGACACATTTGAACAAGACAAAAAAACGCATAAAATCAAGAGCTTCTTCAAATCGAAGACATTCATTGCTTGCGTAGTTCTGCTATGCCTTGGCGGATGCAGTTGGTATAGCTCGCACAGCTTTAACACAACATTGGAAGGGATTAAAGCACAAGAAGATGCAAATATACAGGAGATCAAAGACTTGTCACAAACCGTCAATGCAAATTTGAAAGAAGGAGATATTGACGCAGCTTCCGATGCTTTGGAAAATTGCACCGTTGACTTGTCAGGAACAGCTAGCGACCTATATCGTTCTTTACTGAGTAAAGTTGTCCTTGCATATAAGTCAAACGGTGATTCTGACAAGGCTAAATCTTTATTCCTCGCAGGTTTACAAAAGCTTCCATCTTATGACAAAGACAAGATGGAAGAACTGGCATCAGAAATAGGCGTTGACTTGAACTCTGACGAATCTAGTTCTACAGAATATTTCGACAAAAGTTCGAGCAAGGAAAGTGATGTGACAGAAGACGAAACTTCTGCAGATGAAACTTCACCTGATGTAGATAGTGAAGACGAATCCTCAACAGAGAACTAACCTATTTAAAAAAATATTATGGGACTATTCGGATTTGGAAGTAAAGGAAAGTCGGGTGGATTGATGAATGTCATCCGCTGCGACGAACAAGAATACTTGGTATGGAAGTGGCGACCAGAAGGACAGGAAGCCAACTCTACATCAAGAGAAAACGCTATCAGATATGGTAGCAGTTTGAGAGTGAAAGAGGGAGAAGTTGCAGTCTTCGTCTATAAACAAAAAGGCAATGGAGTCATGCAAGACTTCATTGTTGGTCCATATGACGATACCATAAAGACAGCCAACTTTCCTATCTTAACTGGTATTGTAGGTTTGGCATTCGGTGGTGAATCACCATTCCAAGCAGAAGTGTATTTCATCAACTTGGCAGGCATCATACAAGTAAAGTTTGCCGTGCCATACTTTGATGTCTATGATCCACGTTTTTTGGATTTTGCTGTGCCAATGGCTGCAAGAGGTTCAATTACATTCCAGCTAGAGGATTATCAGGCATTCATCAAGTTACATCGCTTGATTGACTTCGACTTGGAAGCATTTAAAAATCAAATAAAAGATGCAGTCAAGAAATACGTCAAGGGGTTCATTACCAACGTTCCATCGGACAATCAGATACCAGTATTACAGATTGAGCGTAAAGTAATGGAAATTAGCGACTTGATACAGCAGAAGCTAGCACCTGCATTCATTGATGACTTCGGCGTCAAGTTGAAACGTTTCGACCTTTCAGCTATCGAGCCTGACAAGGAAAGCGAAGGTTACGAGGAGTTACGCCGTCTCACTGCAGGTCAACAAGCCAAGACTATCGAAGCCCAGACAGACATCAACATCAAGAACATGCAGGACACCCAACGTATCAATGCAGAGAACATGGAAGAAACCATGCGCATTCAACGTGAGGAAAGTCAGCGTGCTCAGCGTCTGCAGACAGAAACCAACTTCATTGGTGCTCATACCATTAACCAGCAGGCAGAAGTTCTCAAGACAGGAGCACAGAATTTGGGACAGATGGGAAGCATGGACATGGGCGGCAATGGTGGCGGCAGTATGAACCCAGCCGGAATCATGACAGGTATGGCAATGGGCGGTGCCATGGGACAACAGATGGCAGGCATGATGAACCAGATGGGCAATGCCATGAATGGTCAGATGAATACACCACCACCTCCACCAAACGTACAATATCATGTATCTATAAATGGTCAACAAGCAGGTCCATTCAATATGAACCAGCTACAACAGATGGTTCAACAAGGACAACTCACACCTCAGACATACGTCTGGAAACAAGGCATGGCTGGATGGGAATTGGCAAGCAATGTACCGGAATTGGGAAGCCTCTTCCAAAGTACAACGCCACCACCTCCTCCACCACCAATGCCATAAAACAATAATAACCTATGGATGATTATAATTCATTTAGTACCATCGACCATCTCGTAGAATTTGGCATGGGAATCGCCATTGCACAACAAATGGTAAACACGATGAATCATTGTATTGGCAATATGCAGGTACCAGGAGCAGGCAACACGCTTACATCAGGCAAGCCTACCCCACAGTATCATATACTAGCCAACAATGCTGTAGCAGGTGCGTTCTCTGAAGAAGAACTCAATACGCTCGCCAAAGCCAAGACCCTAACATCTGAAACGATGGTATGGAAGCCAGGTATGAGCGGATGGATGCAAGCCAAGAATGTACCTGAAATACAGAAAATAATATTGCTGAACACATAAATGATTAATGATATGAAAATAGATTTAGTCAGAACAATAGTTGCCATTGGTATAGGAGCGCTCATAGGATGGGGCTTCTATGCCCTGGCTCAAGACTCAGTGGATGGTCAGCCATTAGGTTTTGCCATCGGAATAGAGACTGCTCTATTAGGAATTGGTTTAGTGGGTATCGAATATGAGGAATATCCTCGTTCTGGTACGATGATTCGAGCAACTTGCGCCCTTGGGACCTTGGTGCTATTAGTATTAAATGCCATTTATGCATATACTGGAGTCAATACCTCTTTTTATATATTAAATGGCATCATATCTCTCATTTTACTATTAACTGTAAATGGTATTTATAAAAGTAAACAATAATCCTTTAATTATATTGATATGGGAATCATAACTGATTTTTTGATAGATAAAGCTAAGGACGCAGCTGTGTCTAAAGCTAAAGATATAACCGTTGATAAAGTGAAAGATGCGGCAATTGACAAAGCTAAAGACATGGTAATTGAAAAGGCCGAAGATATATATATGGGCGAAGAAAATAAAGCAGAAAGAGCTGGATGTGCCAGCAATATATTACGTTTTTTCATTTCTCTTGTCTGGCTAATTGTGGTTCTCGGAATTGATATACTATCTTTCATCGTCTTTAACCCACTCATTGGAGCAGGACTAGAACTCTGCATTTTCGTAATCACTTTATGTATTCCATTCTTAAGAAAGAAAGGAACACTCACACGTTGGTGGGGATGGTTGGCACTTCTCTCAGCTATAAGTTTGCTCGGAATTGCATTTGGTCGCTAATATAACTATATATAAATATTAATACATTAATTTAAAACACAAGAATTATGAAGAAAAAACTTTTTAATCTGTTTGCTATTTGCTTATGCGCTATAGCATTCTTGGCTTCTTGTGGCGGTCCTAAGGATGCCACAAAAGAATTAGAAATTTCAAATGCAGAAGTCTTAGGAGACAGTGCCTATGTCGTTTCTATCGTAGATGGAACCTATACTCTTGTAGGAGTCGTACCAACCGACATTACCCAAACGCTATCTATCAAGATTAAATTACGTCTCGAAAGACCAATCCAAGACAAAGACTTGCATATAAGTGGTTGGAATCTTGAGATCTTAGACAAGAATGGTACATCACTACTCGACAAATTAATTCTAAAGGATAGTGAAGACAGTAAACTTCTCAAATTTGTTACAGAGGGAAAAGAAGGTGAAGAGAAAGAGTTTACCTTCCAATACAGCATTGCAAATGGTGATTTATATAAAAAAATCATGAATGACGCTGCAAATATTAACTTAAAAGACGTTTCGTTCTACAAAGAGCAATACTATAGCAGCGAGTCGTCTGAAGTTACTGATGAAGAAACTACTGATACAGATAGTAACACCGACGTTGAATCTGATGACATTTCAAGTAACAATGTTGACGAGATTCTCAAAACTTATAGCGAATACGTTGACAAATACATCAAGTTTATGAAGAAAGCTGCCAATGGTGACTTATCTGCCATGACAGAATATGCAAGTCTGCTGAAGAAAGCACAAGAATTTGACGAAAAGTTGAAAGAAGTCAAGGGAGATATGACAACTGCACAAATGAATAAATTCCTTGAAATTCAAAAAAAGATGCTTTCAGCAATGCAAGAAGATACGAACAACTAATAAAAATCGAGTAGGAGGTAAATACTAATAGTAGGAATTTACCTCCTATTAGTATTAAGTATGAACACTTTCACAAAACTTCAGAAGCCAACGAAAGTTCTATAAACAGCTAAAGCATTACATGTATTATGAAGAATTCAAGCATTTGGCTGAGCATCCACACCATCGGGATGTTCCTGCCATCTTCAAAATCGAAGTTTTAGAAACAGAGGAGCTGGAGGAGAAAGACAAGATCTTCTGCCAGGCTCATGAATGCAGCATCCGCAACAAGGAACAGATAGAGAAGTCTGAAAAGTGCGGTTGCTTCAGCTGCTGCGAAATCTTCACACCATCTGAAATCACGGATTACCTTCCTGATGAGCCGCCTACAGCCGAATGTCCCTTCTGCCATACCGACTCCGTAATAGGTGAAGCCTCCGGCTTCCCTATCACCAAGGATTTCTTGAAGAAAATGAAGAAGAGATGGTTCTAGG
>ERZ779910.99-NODE-99-length-19196-cov-7.36963_pt1 | contig 19196 bp, 14 predicted proteins | sample MGYA00511585_ERZ779910 | MGnify/ENA primary metagenome ERZ779910 (study PRJEB29588, sample SAMEA2156362) | human gut metagenome | biome: human gut; feature: human-associated habitat; material: faeces | place: Denmark | collected 2008/2010 ...
TATATTATTATATAATAAGGTACGCGAGGGGGACCATGCAAAAAACGGCTGTTAACTGTTAACCCTGTTAACCCCCTCGGCTTCTCCGTCCCCTCTTTTAGGAATTTTAAACAAGAATGCTTGGTGGTTTCACCGAAAAACCTTACTTTTGTAACCTGACTGCAAACAAACGTAAAAACAATAATAACAACATAAAATGAAGAATCTCACATTCCATATCGTAGGACTCACCCATAATGACGTGAAAGGCCATGAGGTAGAGTATGCTAAAGAAGCAGAGGGGAGAACCATCTGCCTCGTGCCCGATGACGCCAACACCTTCGACATGCTGGCGGTGAAAGCTTATGACAAACAGCAGCTCATAGGCTATGTTTCAGCCCTGGAAGGCGAGGACGTACGCGCCCTCATCATCGCCCGTAAGGAGCGGAACCTGCGCACCCGCTGCATAGGCTGCAACAGCAAGAACGAGGGCGATAAGGCTGGATTGCAGCTCATGGTGAGGGCGCTCTCTGATGTTTCTGATGAGGAGATGGAGCAGGCGCGCCGCGAAATATATGATGATAAGATTTATGATGACTGGCAATACTCCGGTCCTGTGCTGCCCATCGAACAGCTCACCCGCTTCAGCGACTGCACCATGATGCTCGAAGGCGTCATCAACAGCATCATCCGCCTCCAGAATACGCTCTCTGAAGGCGCTTCGGATAAGAGCTCTTCTGCATCGGATAAAATCTCTTCTGAGGCAGAGAGCCGTTCTCTTGATGCAGAAACTGAGGCGATGCTGCGCGAGGAACTTTCTGATTGCCTTTCTGAGGCAAGAGAGCGGCTCAGCAGTTTCCTCGAAATCCAGCGCAGCGATTATTCCCGCGAAATGACGCAGGCCAGAAACCGCATCCTTCATAAACTGGAGCAGATAGACGATGAGGAACTGCAGCGCCTCCGGGCCGTTCTGCTTACCGAGATGGGATTCATCACCAGTTCGGCTTACCGCGAGCGTGCGGCCTATTCTTTCTTCGTAGAAGCCCCGAATGCCATCAAGAAGAAGCAGACGGGCACCTACGATTATAAAGACCAGCTGGACGCCATAGAACAGCAGCTGCACGCCTTCCCCCACAATCTCTACCCAACATTCAAGGCCGACCCTGTAGATTTCCTCCGTCAGGTGTTCTATAAGCGTGTGCCTAGAAAGAAGATGCTCCAGCTGCTCTCGGGCATCGTGCTGATGATTATGAACGGCAGGGTGAACGATGTGAAGCAATGGGGCAAGCACGGCGATGAGGAGTCACTGAAGGCGATGAAGGCGGTGGGTGCCAAGCCTTCGAACGAAGTGAAGAAAGAAAAATTCATGGAACTGGTTGATTTGGTAATTCCGAAGATAGCGGTTTATAAGAAAAAAGGCTGTCCTGAATTGCTGGTGAAAAAGCAATCCGACTGGTTCCCTGTGTTCCGACTCTTAAACGGGTGGGGGCTATTCGATATGGGAGCTCCTACAGCCTTCTGCAAACATCTGGCCCACCTGTATGAAAAACTACCTCCGGAGAATACGGAGCGTGCTCCGCTCTGCAAATGGAAGGATCTTACGCAGGTGAAATCTGCACCTTTCGAATATGCGGCTCTGGAATGGTGGAAACTTGATTCAGGTGAGTTGGGCTCGGTAAGCAAGGAAAGATTCAATCGTTATTGCGATATTGTGAATGCTTTCAAGATGATTATGGGAACAACAGCCAGTTCGGAGAATGTGAACTTGAGGGAAATCTTGCCGAAACTGGTGGATGAGAAAGTGCCAGTCTCGGACACCATGAAAGATGACGAGATGATGGCGAGAGATGGTAGCTAGCGGGGGTATTAATATACCCCGCTTATACCCTTTGTTTATACTTTTATACCTTTTTATACCCCTCTTTATACCCCTGCTTTTTTATCTCAGAAAAAACTTGTAAACGGCTTTTTTTTTGTTTATCTTTGCACCGCTTTTCAGAATGGAAGGCGGCAGGTTTCTGCAAAGAGCCTGTCTTTTACAACTAAAAAAAATATAGATTTATGACACAAAAATCATTAACCTTTGATGAATGCAAGCAGCTCAGCAGCCGCATCATCGCAATGAACCCTAACCGCAGAGCGAACATGGGACAGATTTCATCCCATCTCCTCGATTACTACACCGAACTCACCAAGCAGCCTTGGCTCGCACAGCTCGTTGGTCAGATCCGTGACCTCACCGCCCAGCAGAACCAGATGATGCAGGAGGAGATGAAGGCGGGAGAGACTTACCAGCAGCTCGACCGCAAGATTACTGACCTCAAGAAGCAGCTGCCTTTCCGCTCACCTCACTACTTCCACTTCCTCGATGACCATCGCGCCCAGAAATTCATCGACCCGGAGGCTTTCACCTTCCAGACAACCGTAGACATTGATAATCCTGAGGAGGTTGAGCCAGCGGTGAAGAATGCTCTACTGCTGAACGGAATGTTTGATGAGCCTACAGAGAAGCTCTTCAGAGAGAAAATCTTCTCAGCCGAAGACATTGAACTCTGGAAGGGAAAGGTGCTCCACATCGAGCGCTCAGCCCGCAACAAGGCCCACATCGATATCCGCATCCCGGTAGGAATGACTATCGCTGAGGCTCAGAGCGCCTTCTGCAAACTCATCCACGCCACCGAAGACCCTAGCTGCGTAACCCCGGAGCGCATCATCTTCATCACCGATGCGGCAAGCCAGATTTATACTGCCGACGACTGGTACAAACGCCTGGATAAGGAAGCCGTGGCTGAATATCGTGAGGCTTACCGCAAGAGAGGACTGGATATTGACGGACGTCCGCTGGATGTAGATTCAGCCCGTTCAGGAGCATCTCAGAGCTCAGCCTCTCAGAATGCATCTTCTCAGAGCCAGGCATTTCAGAATGCATCTTCTGCTCCAACCGTAGATTTCGAACCCATCGAGAGCGAGGAGGAGAAGGCGAGACGGGCTGCCAATGCCGTGCAGTATGAGCAGACTTACGACGGCGTTCCTTACGGGGAGATTGTGAAGGCGCTGGTAGAGCTGATGGGCGGCGCTCCTGTCCACGGCAACCGCAACAACTTCATTTATCGTGAAGCCTGCCTGCTGAGATACATCTGTAATAGTGAGGCGGCTTGGATCAAGCAGGTAATAGAAACCTTTGGCGAAGACGAGGCGAAGGCGTTCGCCACCGTAGAGAATGCCTGCAAGGTGGCGCAATCTACCGCGATTCCTGATTTGGTAAAGCAGGCTGTAGAGACTGCCCGCAAGAATCATCTTGCCAAGCAGGCCACCGAGAAGGCGGGAATCTATGCCGATGTTCCTCCTCAGTTGCCAGCCAAGTTGCCTAAGCTCATCAAGCTGCTCACCAGCAAGGTGCCTGCCGATTTCAAGGCGGCTGTGGCAATGGCGGTCTTCCCTGCGCTTGCCGCTCATCTTAAGGGCGTAACCTTCCGCTACACGGATAATCAGGTGCACGAGGCGGCGATGATGAATCTGCTCATTGCAGCCATGTCGTCAGGCAAATCGCTTGTCAACGGACCCATCGACTGCATCATCGAAGACCTGGTTCAGATGGATAAGGTGAACCGCCAGAAGGAGCAGGACTGGAAGGACGAGGTGAACACCATGGGCGACAACAAGAAGAAGCCTGTGCGCCCGGAAGACATCTGCATCCGCATCGTTTCGCCCGACCTTACCCGCGCTGCCTACATCCAGCGTCTCGACGATGTACAGAAGGCTGGCGATGCTTATCTCTACTGCAAGATGGACGAGGTAGACATGCTCAGGAAGTTTAACGACCCTAGCCAGCTGATTCGCCTCTGCTGGGACAATTCAGAGGACGGCCAGGAGCGAGTAGGAACCAAGAGCGTTACAGCCCGCGTAAAGACCCGTTTCAACTGGAATGCTTCGAGCACCATTGCCGTTACGCAGAAGTTCTTCTCGGTTCGTGAGGTGGCTGATGGAGCCGTGAGCCGCCTGTCGCTCGCCACTATCATCCGTCCCGATTTCGCTCCGCGTCCGGAGGTGGGCAGTTATGATGCGCAGTTCAAGTCGCAGCTTTCTCCTTACATCCAGCAGCTGAACGCAGCCAGCGGTTTCAAGGAGTGCCGTAAGGCTCGCCAGCTTATCGAGCGCCTGGAGAATGAGATTATGGAGATGGCTCAGTTGGCTTACAACAAGCCTTACGCCGAGTTTGCCAAGCGTGGTCTGGCGAATGGTTTCCGCCGCGCGATGGTGCTTTATCTGGCGAATGGCGAGAAGTGGGAGAAGGCGATAGAGGATTTCATCGTATGGAGCGTGAAGTATGATCTGTGGTGCAAGATGCGTTTCTTCGGCAATCAGATGCAGGAGGCGATAGATGCAGACAGCCGCTCTGTGTGCCATACTCCCGGTGTGAGCAATCTTCTTCTCTACGTTCATGACACCTTTGACAAGACTGAGATTCAGAACATCTGTCAGGTTCATGGCACCAAGACGAAACTTGCCATCCTGCTGTGCAACTGGAAGAAGCGTGGCTTCATCATGAAGAACGAGGACGGCACCTTCACCAAGACCGCCCGTTTCATCGCCAAGTACGGGCACTACGGAACGCCAGGAGTGGCTGCGTAGCGGTGATAAAGGAGTGGGCGTGGTGAAATGCCACGCCCCTCACGTTTTAGCAGCACGCCCTGAAAGGGCAGAAGCTCCTAGCCCAGGGCACCGCCCTGGGTAATAATGGCAGCACGCCTGTCGCCCTGAAAGGGCAAAAGCTTTAAAATAGCCCGTTTTTGTAACGAGAATGTAAATGTTCTTGACCTTAATCAAGAAAAAAGGGCTTTTTGAAACATTTCTCCTAAAATATTTGTGTGCGCACACAAAAAGTTGTACCTTTGCACCAGAAAAAGAAAAAAGGATAAAAGATTGATTCAGTAAGGATAACTTATGAAATCGATTCGAGACAAGTTTGAGGCCGGTTCGGAACCTGGTTCTGAGATTCGGACGAGGACTTCTGGAAAATCTCGAAGAGACTGATTAAGAGGTTAAAAGAAAGGAAAAAGATTATGGCAATGTTCGGGATAATGACAGTAGCAGTAGTAGCATTCGCAGTAGTTGCTTGCGCAGGTATGAATCTCGGAATGAACTGCGGCAAATAAGCTACGAAGCTAAGAGAGCATAGAAATCCTCCTCCGGGAGGTAAGAAATAAAGAGAGTTAAGATTTTGTTAGGTAAAACAACAAGATTGTATATTTAAGATAACAAATTTAAGAAAGGAAAAGATTATGTTAGTATTAGGAATGATTTTCGCAGTAGTTGTTGCATGTGTAGCTGAAGTTGGTGCTATTAGCAACAAGTTGGCTTAATCGGAAATTAGCCATGCGAAGGGCTCCAAAAGAGCCGAGATTAAAAAATGGCTGGCAGCAATGCACAGCTGAGTAAAAAAAACAGTAGGGAGCCAAGGGGGCTTCCGAAATCAGAGAGGAGAGTAAAAACTCCTTTTCATTTGAAATTCATACTGTCCCCTGAGAGTTTTCGTGATAAATTCTGATTGGGGATTTCATATATAGATTGTTAAGAATTCGTTTTAGGTTTTATAGATTTTCATTTTAGGTTTTTAGGTTTAAGTTTTTAGGTTAATTGTTAGTTGTTTTTAAGAAAAAAGCAGTTTTTAATTCATTAAATTACGAAGGCAACAACGAGGGAAGTCGCATGACGCCCCAAGTTGTTGCCTTCTTTATTTTCTTATTACTTGAGCTATTTGTCTGAAAATCAACATTATCTGAAAATCAGCGTGGTGAGCCTGTCTTTATCAAACAACTCCTGAGCCACGACCTGTATCTGTTCGGCAGTAATCTCATCCACCTGCTCGTAGAGTCGGTCTACATTCTTCTCCCAGCCATAGTGAAGGAAGCTCTTGCCGAAGTCGAGGGCAAAGTTCTCGCGGTTGTCGCAAGCCACGCCTACCTGTCCCTTTATCTGCTTTTTGGCGGCCTTGAGCTGCGCCTCGCTCAGCGGTTTCTGCATGAACTTATCCAGTTCCTTGCGAACCAGTCTGAGGCAGCGCTTCACGTCGTGCTCATCGCAGCCGAAATAAATGCTCCAAATGCCCGTATCGCCATAAGCCACCATCGTACTCTCTACGGTGTAAACCAGTCCGTTGTGCTCGCGCAGGGCGAGGTTCAGCTTGGCGTTCATTCCCGGTCCGCCCAGCATATTGTTGAGCAGATAGAGCGGCATTCTGCGGCTGTCGCTCACATCGTAGGCGCGGGTTCCAATCATCACATGAGCCTGATGCGTATTCTTCTGCATCACAATCGTCTGCCCGGCAATCTCTTTCCCCACAGATGGATAATTTTCAGGTCCCACAGATTTCACAGATGACACAGATTTTTCTGTAGTAATAGAATTCTCATCCCCTGAAATCTGTGTAATCTGTGAAATCTGTGGGAGCTTTTCCTCAGCAAGCTTGCCCACTGAATTCGCTGCATTTTCAGCAACCTTGCCCGAATCATCATCTGCGAGCGCCTTCCTGATAAGCTTCACCAGCTTCTTGAAGTCAATGTCTCCGTAAGCGAAGAATATCGCATTATCCGGCCGGTAAAGTTTTCTTGTAAAGCGCAGCGCATCTTCTGTCTTGAACGAGCGAACCTGCTCAGCTGTGCCCAGAATATTGTGGCCCAGCGGCGAACCCTTGAAGATGATATTTTCGAATTCATCATAAATCAGTTCGGCAGGAGAATCGTTGTAACTCTCTATCTCATCGCAGATTACCTCTACCTCCTTGTCGATTTCCGCTTGCGGATAAACCGAATGGAAAACGATGTCGGTGAGCAGATCTACGGCTCTTGCGATGTGCTCCTTGAGGATGGCGGAGTAATAAACCGTGCCCTCCTTGTTGGTGTAGGCATTCAGGTCGCCTCCCACGCTCTCCAGACAGTTGAGAATGTGCCACGCCTTGCGGCGCTCTGTGCCCTTGAAAGTAACGTGCTCGCAGAAGTGGGCAAGTCCTTCTTCGCCCGGCTCCTCGTTTCGGGTGCCGGCGTTAATCTGGTAACCGCAATACACCACCTTGCTGTCTGAAGGCAGGTGGATGATGCGGAGTCCATTATCGAGTGTATAAGTATTGTATTTCATTTCAAGGTGCAAAGTTACACTGAAAATGTAATTTATCCCAAAAAATAGTCATTTATTTTGCATTATCGCCAAAAAGACTTATCTTTGCTCCCAAAAAATAAATATAGACATCAAAAAACAATGCGCAAAGTAATAGGAATAGGAGAAACCGTGCTTGACATCATCTTCAAGGGCGGCAAGCCGATAGAGGCAGTACCGGGTGGCTCATCATTCAATGCAGTCATCTCGTTGGGCCGTGCGGGCGTAAATGCTTCGTTTATCAGCGAGGCGGGCAACGACCGCATAGGAGAGTATGTGATTCAGTTTTTGAGAGATAATGGGGTGAATGCTGACAATGTGAGCATCTTCCCGGAATCGAAGTCGCCGCTCTCGCTGGCTTTCCTCGACGAGAACAACAATGCTGACTACATCTTCTACAAGGATCATCCTCACGACCAGCTGGAGTTTGCCACACCGGAAATCAATCCTGGCGACATCGTGCTCTTCGGTTCGTTCTTCGCTCTGAATCCTGTGGTCCGTCCTCAGGTTGCCGGCTTCCTGGAGTATGCGAAGGAGCACGGCGCCATTCTTTATTACGACATCAACTTCCGTGCTTCTCATCAGAACGAAATCATGAAGATTACGCCTAATCTGATAGAGAACCTGGAGATGGCTGATTTCGTACGCGGAAGCCACGAGGACTTCGGAATCCTCTACAAGAAACCGGAGGCGGATAAGGTTTATAATGCCGAAATCAGTTTCTACTGCAAGAAGTTTATCTGCACCCAGGGCGCTGAGCCTGTAGAGGTTCGTGCCGAGAACGGCTTTGCCAAGAGTTATCCTTCGGAGAAGATGAAACCGGTGAGCACTATCGGAGCCGGCGATAATTTCAATGCCGGTTTCGTTTTCGGACTGATTAAGGATGGAATCACCCGCGAGGACATCGACCGCGGCTTATCTGAGGCGCAATGGGACAGTCTCCTTGTTTCGGCTCAAGAATTCTCCACCGAATGCTGCAAGGACATCTACAATTATGTTTCCAAGGAATTTGGAGAAAAAAAGAAGAAGGAATTATAAAAATATAAAAGATATGACAGAAATTACAAACAAAATTTATTACGTAGGCGTAAACGACCGCAATAAGCATCGTTTTGAGGGCCTCTGGCCTTTGCCTAACGGAGTGAGCTACAACTCTTATATCATTGACGATGAGAAGGTAGCGCTGGTAGATACTGTAGAGGTTGATTTCTTCACCCAGTTCCTCGAGAACATCCACGAGGTGATTGGCGACCGAGAAATCGATTATCTTATCATCAACCACATGGAACCTGACCACAGCGGCTCCATCGCCCTCATCAAGAAATATTACCCTAACATCAAGATTGTGGGCAACAAGAAGACCCTGGGAATGCTCGAAGGCTTCTACGGCGTAACAGATGATGTGGTAGAGGTGAAGAATGGCGAAACCCTTTCATTGGGCAACCACGAGCTGAGTTTCGTTCTCATCCCTATGGTTCACTGGCCAGAGACCATGGTAACCCTCGATGCAAAGAACAAGGTGCTCTTTTCAGGTGATGCGTTCGGTTGCTTCGGTGCGCTGAACGGCGGAATCATCGATACGGAAATCAACTGCGAGACTTTCTGGCTGGAGATGGTTCGCTACTACTCAAACATTGTGGGTAAGTATGGAATCCCTGTTCAGAATGCCTTGAAGAAGTTGGCTGGCGTGGAGCTGGATTACATCTGCTCAACCCATGGTCCGGTTTGGCACGAGCATATTGAGAAGGTAATCGGCATGTATGATAAGATGTCGAAGTACGAGACGGAGCCGGGCCTCGTTATCTGCTACGGTACCATGTACGGCAATACCGAGCGCATGGCTGAAATCATCGCCCGTGCGGCAAGCAAGGCAGGCGTGAAGAACATCGTAATGTATAACATCTCGAAGACTCACCACAGCTACATCCTGCGCGACATCTTCCGCTACAAGGGTCTTATCGTGGGTGCTCCAACCTACAATTCCGGACTTTATCACGAGATGGAGGTTCTCCTCTCCGAGCTTGCCAATAAGGACGTCAAGAACCACCTCCTCGGTTGGTATGGTTCTCATTGCTGGGCAAGCAAGGCAGTAGCAAAGATTCAGGAGTGGAACGAAACCAAGCTCCACTACGAGCCAGTGGGCGAGCCTGTAGATATGAAGCAGGCGATTACTCCAGAGGTAAAGGCGCAGTGCGAGGCTCTGGGTAAGGCTATGGCAGAGAAGCTGCTGGCAGAATAAAAGATTTCTTGTTAGAGATTATTATAAAAGAGCGGAAAGGCAACTGGGGTTAACAGAGTTAACAGTTAACAGTTGTTTTTCCGCTCTTTCTTTTGTTTTTTAAGGAACTAATCGAAAACTATTCATTCTAAATGAAAGATTTCTGAAAAATTATTCATTCAGAATGAAAGATTTTTGTTTTTCTCTTGCTACTTTCAGATATTTTTCTTATTTTTGCCCACGAATCATAAAATAGTAGAGCAATGAAAGAACTGTTGAAACAAATAATATTTGAGCAGCAGGACAACTGCAGGCATCTTATGCAGGATGCCATCCCTCGACACATAGAAGAGGAATGGCTTACCACCTCGGAAATCCTTATCATAACTGGTGTAAGACGATGTGGAAAGTCGGTGTTGCTGCAGCAACTGCGTGATAAGTTGGAGGAGAAAGATTTCTTCTTCAATTTTGACGATGAGCGTCTCGTAAACTTTAAGCTTGAAGATTTTGCAACCTTGCAGGAATGCTTCTTTGAGCTTTTCGGTGAGCAACACACCTATTACTTTGATGAGATTCAAAACATTGCGGGTTGGGAAACCTTTGTGAGGCGCCTTTACAATGAAGGCAATAAGGTGGTGGTGACAGGCTCCAATGCCCGGATGCTGAGCAAGGAGATGGGCACTCATCTCACAGGGCGTTATATCTCTGTGGAGGTTTATCCTTTCTCTTTTGCCGAATACCTGCAGCTGGAGCATATTGAGCCTTCGCAGAAAGATTTCTATCTGATGGCGAGCCGTTCCAAACTGCTGGGTCATTTCCGTGATTTCTTGGAGAGGGGTGGTTTCCCGAAATATCTTCAGACGGGTTCCGTCAGTTACCTGTCCTCACTTTATGAGAGCATTATCTTCCGGGATGTGATGGCTCGCAATGGTCTTACAAACGACAAGGAAATTAAAGAACTTGCATTTTATCTTGCCAGCAATGCCACCCAGCGTGTTACCTATAACTCGCTGGGAAAGATAGTGGGCATTCGCCATCCCGAAACCATCAAGAACTATCTGGAATATATTCGGCAAACCTACATGATATTCCAGTTGTTGAAGTATGCTCCATCGGTAAAGACCCAGATGTTGAGCCCGAAGAAGGTGTATTTTATAGATAATGCCATCATCAGCAGGATGGGTTTCAATGTCACGGATAACAATGGTGTAAAACTGGAGAATGCCGTTTTCATCGAATTGCTGCGAAGGGGTTGTGACCTGTTCTATCATGCCGACAAGAAAGAGTGTGACTTTGTGGTGAGAGAAGGTGTAAGGATTACCCAGGCTTACCAGGTTACGGTGAAGATGGATGATGAGAAGACTCGCAAGCGTGAGATAGAGGGCCTGCAAGAGGCGATGGAAATCTATGATTTGTCAGAGGGTTACATCATTACGCTGAATGAGAAAGGGGAGCTTACCATGGATGGTAAGACGGTGCATATAATTCCTGCCTGGGAATGGATGCTGAAGTAAAGGCTGGATTAAGAAGACCATCTTGCCAAATGAAAGGGCGGAAGAACAACTGAGGTTAACAGAGTTAACAGTTAACAGTTGTTTTTCCGCTCTTTCTTTGTTTTCGAACATCTGTTTTCTTTCTTGTGTGCCCCCACATCTATCTTTTTCGTTTTTCTCTCTAAAAAAGTTTCCGGAAAAGGAGTGGCATTTCAAATATTTTATATACCTTTGCACACAGATACCCATTCTGCTCACGCCGAGTTGATGCTTTCTTTCTCAAAAAGAGAGATTGTTGAGACGAGGACTTGGGAGGGTAGTGGTATCGTGACATAATATTAAAGTGCGTTTACTATGCGCTTAGTTCTTGACGAACTGAAACCTGGCAGTTTCTAACTCATGTCAAAGACTATGCAACGGTAGATGCTCTCGGGATGTGTATATCCACATCTCTCTACTGATGTGGCACCCTACGCAAGTAGGGTGTCCAATTCGGTATAGGGATAAGTGTATCATATCGGCGTGGGCTTCGAAGTTGTTCGTTTCGACATGATGGGCTTGCCAGGGCCTCAGTTCGTGAAGCGAGCAATGGGCAAGTTCACGCTTTCTTTCTATTGTGTTATGCAAAATTATTGTTTAACATTAAAAAGTTAGAGGTATGGTACAACGAAAATTATCGTTTGATGTTGATGATGACAAAATTGCAGCGATAACTGCTTATGTCAGAAACAATGTCTCTTCGATTTCTTTCATAGGAAAGATGGCAGGAGTTAAAGTCAGAAGTGCTAAAATTGAGATAGGAACGGTAACTCCATTTCCTTCTGACAGCCAGCACTGGGGTATTAAAGGGTATGCTTGTTTAGAGTATCAAAAAGGAGATGGCTACCTTACACAAACCTTTTTGTTTTCTAGTGATTGCCAATTAAGTAAGGGAGAAAATGGTGAGCCAATAGTTAGCAATCTTACAAGTATTCAAATAATTGATGTGTTATAATAAAAAATATTTTGATATGAGAAATTTTACTTTTAAAGGGCTGTTTTTGGCAGCAATGTTTATGGTATTAGGCAGCTTGGCAATTCAAGCTGCTGATAATGATGGCTTGATTACCAAGCAGATTATAGTCAAGTTAGAGAAGGCAGGTACTTTGCCGGATAGAATTGGAAGCACAAAGAGAAACAAGATTACTAACTTGAAGATTATAGGTGAGATAAATGGCACGGATTGGAGAGTAATACGTGAAATGGCAGGTCGTAGTTACTATAATGATGGTACAGATGGAAAGCTTGCAATTTTGGATTTGTCTGAAGCAAAAATTGTGAGTGGTGGAGGAAGTTATTTGTATGATGATAGTTATACAAATGATAATGAATTGGGTTCTTGTGCCTTTTTAAATTGTAGTGGTTTGACCAGTTTGTCTCTTCCTTCTAGCTTAACTTCCATTGAACGTGAAGCTTTTGCTGGTTGTAGTGGTTTGACCAGTTTGTCTCTTCCTTCTAGTTTAACTTCCATTAAATATCGCGCTTTTTACGGTTGTAGTGGCTTGACCAGTTTGTCTCTTCCTTCTAGTTTAACTTCCATTGAATATTACGCTTTTTACGGTTGTAGTGGCTTGACCAGTTTGTCTCTTCCTTCGGGTATTACTTCTATAGATTGGAACGCTTTTTCTGGTTGTAGTGGCTTGACCAGCTTGACTCTTCCTTCTAGCTTAACATCCATTGATAGTGGAGCTTTTTCTGGTTGTAGTGGCTTGACCAGCTTGACTCTTCCTTCTAGCTTAACATCCATTGATAGTGGAGCTTTTTCTGGTTGTAGTGGCTTGACCAGTTTGTCCCTTCCTTCTGGTTTAACTTCCATTGGTGATGGAGCATTCCGGGGATGCAGTGGTTTGACTTCTATTTATGTATATACAGAAAAACTACCAAATATGGGAAGTGACGTTTTTGATGGCTGTGATGCAAAAAAATGTACTGTTTATGTTCCAAAGGGAACTTATGATGATTATTGGCTTTCTGAATTTGGTTATTTTGAGAACATCGTAGAGTTTGATCCAACAGGCATCAATAATGTAATTACCTCAAATGACGCCAAGGAACTCTCTCGCTATTCCGTGAATGGTCAGCGATTGTCTGCTCCAACCAAGGGCTTGAACATCGTGAAGTATAGCGATGGTAGTGTGAAGAAAGTTGCTGTTCAATAGCTTCGGCTAAATTATCAGATAAACATGGAGTTGGATAATAAATTTATACTTAAGCAGTTTGTGGCAATTGATGAGCTAAAGCCATCATACATAAGTAGTGCCATGGATGAGTTTTGTGAAGTCTATGCTAGGGCAGTTCTGAAACTCTTGTCGCTGTTGCCAACAAAGGAATACTGCTCCTATGGCAGTTGGAGGAGAGAATATTTCTTTGATCTAAAGAACAGGAAGGGTTTGGTGAGTTTGGAACGTTCACACCTTGTTGGTATCTGTTCTAACAAAAGTGAGGGGAATGTGGATTTCAAATCTTGTAACTGTATTCACTATCAAGGAAATACCTATACGTTTTCTTGTTATTGTAGAAATGATCTCCTTATATTAAATAATGGAGAAAGATATACAGCAACAGAGGCAATGCCTTTGGCAGATATTGTTTGGTGGGAGCAACTCTATAATTGTTTATGTAGAGAATTAGAGGACGTAAAACAAAAAAAAAGATAATGTCATAGTGCAATGGTTTTATAAAGAGATTAGTCCGACAAATGATGTCGGATTATAGATGAATCTAAGATACGCAGATGAATATTTTTAATAAATAAAAAATTAAAATTATGATAGAAAAAATTCTTCTAGCATTAGTTTTAATGGTATGTGTCAGAGTATACATATTTATTAAGCATTAAAAGCATTCTTTGCTATTTGCTACGGCAAATAAAAAAATTTTAGATATTGATGTAGTTTTCTGCATCTCATCGATTAGGCAACTATGGCAGTACTTGCCTTCTTAAAGATTTCTGCTATTGGGCACGAGCAATCGTGCCCTTTTTTATGTTTCTAAAGAGTTAAATCGATGAAAAAGTTTGGCGTTATCAAGTAAAAAGCGTATATTTGCGACTGGAAACCGTGTCTTGACACAAAAAAACGTCATAAACTATGTATTTTGAACGTAAAGCATACTTGAAAGAACTCATCTCGGCAGAAGGCAATGGGATGATAAAGATTATCACCGGCATTCGCCGTTGTGGTAAATCCTTCCTTCTCTTCAACATCTTTTGTAAGCATTTGCTTGAAAGAGGTGTTGCGGAAGATCATATCATACAAGTAAATCTTGAAGACCGCAGAAACAAGAAACTCCGTGACCCTGATGCTTTGCTGGAGCATATCGATGCTTTGATGAAAGATAAGGATAGGTATTACATTCTTCTTGATGAGGTTCAGATGGTGAAGGAGTTTGAAGATGTGCTCAACTCTTATCTCCATGTGGAAAATGCCGAAGTGTATGTTACTGGTTCCAATGCCCGATTCTTATCGAAGGATGTGATAACTGAATTTCGTGGTCGAGGTTGGGAAATCCGAATTCATCCACTGAGTTTTTCTGAATATTATGAAGTGGTAGGAGGAGAGGAGCGTCAAGCCCTGGAAACCTATTATCTTTATGGTGGATTGCCTGCTGTGGCGCAGATGGAAACTCCTGAAGCGAAACAGAGTTATCTTCGTGAGATTTACGAGACGGTTTATCTGAAGGATGTTTTGGAGCGTAATCGCCTGAAGAATTCTGATGGAATGCGCGAGTTGGTGCGCCTTCTGGCTTCTACGATTGGTTCCTGTACGAATGTGCAGAGAATTTCTAATACGTTCAAATCTGTTGGAGGAGTGGAAATCGGTACTAAAACCATTGGCAGGTACCTGGAGAACCTGCAGGATTCCTTCATCATCAGCGAGGCTTTGCGTTATGATGTGAAGGGACGCAAATATATTGGTACTGGTACCAAGTATTACTTCGAGGACATCGGTATCAGAAATGCCGTGGTAGATTTCCGACAGATAGAATTCACCCATATCATGGAAAACGTGGTTTATAACGAGTTGCGGAAGCAGGGTTATACTGTGGATGTGGGGTCAGTAGAGAGCTTCAAGCGGGATGAGAATGGCAAACTGCAGCGTAGGAATCTTGAGATAGATTTCGTGGTGAACCGTCATGATGAACGCCTCTATATTCAGTCGGCTTACGCCTTGCCGGATAAGGAGAAGGTAGATCAGGAGCAGGCTTCTCTTTTGAATGTAAACGATGGCTTCCGCAAACTGATTATCGTAGGGGATAGATATCGTTCGGGTTATAATGAAGAAGGCATTCTGATGATGAGCCTCTCCGATTTCCTTTTGGGGAAAGAAAATAAGGGATAGATGGTCTTGAAGAAATATCAAGGGCGGAAGAACAACTGGGGTTAACAGGGTTAACAGTTAACAGTTGTTTTTCCGCTCTTTTTTTGTTTCTGAGTATTTCGTTTATAGGTTTCTATTCCTTCCTTTATATCAAAAATGTGCAAGTTTGCCGAAAAATCATATTAATGGGAATTTTCAATTATCGCCTTTAACTCTTCCAGGTTATCCGCTACTTCTATCACATCTCGCCAATCGCCACGAATCATGCTTTTCTCTGCCATGTCATCCAATAGGGCGATGGTGGAGTTCCAAAAGCCTTTCATGTTGTAGAGAATCACCATCTTGTGATGGTAGCCGATGGTGTGGGCGGCGGCGATGGTGAAGATTTCATCCAAGGTGCCGATGCCGCCAGGAAGGGCTACGAAGATGTCGCTCTGGGCGAGCATCAGGTCCTTGCGGTCGCTGAGATTATCACACGGAATCTCGATGTCGAGGTCTGAGAAGGTTCTGCCGCCTTGCTCTACAAGCGTAGGAACCACACCGATGGTTCTGCCGCCATTCGCCTTCACTGCCTTGCCGATGCAATCCATCAGACCGGAGTTGCAGCCGCCGAAAACCAGGTCGTGGCCGTTCTCAGCCATCCACTTTCCCATCTCTTCAGTCAATGTGAAGAAGTCGGGGTCGATATTCTTATTTGCTGAACAAAAAACTGCTATTTTCATGTCTTTATTTTCTGATGTTTTATCTGTTGTTTATGAATGTTTTATCCGTTATTTATAAATGTTTTAGGCAAAGGTACGCAAAAATATCGAGATTATTGGGCTCTTTTTGCGGATAATTTCTTAATTTTGCAAACAATAACTAATCTTATAAACAGGAAGAAAGATTTCTAACAAAACAAGACAAGAGAATGAAAAGGATTATCACATATAGTATCATCGCATTGTTGCAGGCATCGGTGGCGCTTGCTCAGACCTCTGTGTCGCTTGCAAAAACCTCTTCGAAACCGAAGCTTCAGAAGCGGGAGAAGTATGAATGGCAGGGAGAGATTCCTACCTATGTAGAAACGCTGAAGAAGGAACTGACCTATCCGATGGCTTGGGGAAACAGTCCGATCAGGAACTTCAAAAAGTGGAAAAAGACGGCAAGGGCGAAGGTTCTCGAATGCATGATGACGCCTCCGAAGGCGGCTGCAGCGTGGGATATGGAAGTGCTCGGTGAGGAACAGAGAGACGGATATAAGGCGCAGAAAATCGCCTTTAATATCAACGCCTATTCCCGTATTACGGCTTATCTCCTGATTCCGGATGGCAAGGGCCCATTCCCAACAGTCAATGCGCTTCATGATCATGGTGCTCATCTCTTTATCGGAAAGGAGAAGATGATTCGCCCTTTCTTTACTCCGGAAGAAAAAGATTCCCCTACGAAGCAAGCGCTCTGTCAGGAGATCTTGGATGATGCGGATGCGTGGGCAAGGCAGCTTTATGATAATCAGTACGTGGGCGATTATCTGGCGAAACATGGCTACATAGTCTTTTCGGCAGATGCTCCGATGTGGGGAGAAAGAGGCCGAAAGGAGGGCGTGGATAGAAACAAATACGACCTGATAGCCGGCAACATAATGATGCTGGGTAGAGACCTCTCTGCCTTCATGACTTACGATGATATCGCCAGCACCGAGTTTCTGGCTTCGCTGCCGATGGTAGATGCGAAGCGTATCGGATGCGTAGGGTGTTCGATGGGAGCCTATCGCTCGTGGATGCTCTCGGCTTTATCGGATAGAATCAAGGCGGGTGCTTCCATCTGCTGGATGATTACCACCGATGCTCAGCTTACCCGGAGATTCGGAAGAAAGGAGAATGGCGGTTTTGCGAATTGCATCCCCGGTCTTCGCCAGTATCTCGACTATCCTCACATCGCCTCCCTCGCCTGTCCGAAGCCGATGCTTTTCATCAATGGCACAAAAGATAAGCTCTTCCCGGTGCCTGGTGTAAAGGATGCTTTCGCCGAAATGCACAAGGTTTGGAAGAGTCATGGAGCAGATAATCTGCTGGATACGGAGCTTTGGGAAATCCCTCATTCCTGCGGACTGAAGGCACAGGAGAAAATGCTGGAGTTTCTGGATAAGAATCTGAAATAGGAAGATAAATAAAGAGCGGAAGAACAGCTGGGGTTAACAGAGTTAACAGTTAACAGCTGATTTTCCGCTCTTTCTTCTATAAATTTGTAAAAGTCTACTACGCTAACCCCCTAAAAAATGGAGTTAGCGTAGTGAACTTTTTGGGTATGCTGAATACATCTTTACCACAACTCCTTAGGAGATAGGTCTTTATCCTTTCTGCCCATCAAGTAGTAATCGGCAAGGAACTGGAGGTTTGCCTGCGTAATCTTCAAGCCTTCTTCCTTTACATACTGGCTCGTAAAGATGTTTGCGTCAGGAATCAGGTTGTTTTCTATCAGTTTGCAGACAATTTCGTAAGGGAATGGGAGACCATTGCCGCTGATAATGCCAAAGCTGTCGGTCTCTGCACGCTCCTGTACATAGTATGGGTTCTCAGGCGATGCGATGCAATGAGCCAGACCGAAACTGATGTTGATGCCTGTGTATGGACTTCCGCTTAAGATGATGCCTTTCTCGTATTTCTGAGGGAATCGGATGTCCTTTGGCAACTCGAATTCAATCTCCTTGAGGAATTCCTTCAGCGTCTTCACATCTTCCAGGAAGATGAACTTGTCTTCATATCCCTTCGCCTTGAGCAGATTGTAGTCGTGAATCGCCTTCTCATGATCCACCTTTTCATATTGCTCAGTAGCCTTCTTTCTGAACTCCTCATCCTCCCAGAGCTTGTGGGTAGGCATGTTCCTGCAAATCTTGCAGAGCCATTCGTAAGAAGTGAGCGCCAGGAGATTGTTTCTGCCGACGATGGTCATTTCCATCTGCACAGAATAAGCGAGCGGTTCGGTGAGACCCTGAGGCGAGTTTGCCATCTGCTGGAGGGTAAACTGCAGGCGCTTCTGGTTGCCTACGTTGAAATAGCAACCATAATGGAACCACGCCAGGGTGTCGCGACGGTGAATCTCATCCAACTCCTTGTTCTTCTCGATGTCCTCTTCGGTCGTTTCAGCGTTGCCCTCTATCTCAGGCATTTCGCTGAGATAAGTCAGAAGACGCTCGTTTTCCGGAGCCGTTTCATACTCTCTGTCGAGAATGTTGTAGGCAAGTTTGGCAGCCAGTTCCAGGGTTCCGAAGAGGAAAGGAACGGCTTCCTGTACGAAACTGCTCTGCTGGTAATGGTGCCAGAGCAGGAACTTGACATCAGCGATGTTGATTTCCTCAGGGTCGTAAGCCGGGTCATCTTCGTTGAGCGTACTCTTGATGAATTCGCTTTCTTTCTCATAGAAAGGAATGTAGGTGCCGTAGCGCTGCTTGCATTCTTTCGTGAAAGTTTTCCAGATGCCTGTGCCCGAAATCACATCTTCGAAATAACCGGCAATGCTGAGTGCCAGCTGCTTGGCTTCATCCATATTCTTGAAGTTATGGGTGTAGCACGCCTCGTCAAGAGCGTGGTATATTTCGTTGGCGAGTTCTGTATAATACAGATCTGTTTCGTCTGCTTTTTCGTATGGATGCAAAGCAATCCATTCTTGGGTGAAAATAACTTTTTTCATATATTTCAAGTTTTCTTGGTTATCTGTTTGTTGTAACTTTCATGCAAAGGTAATAAAATATTGCAGAAATCTGCAAGAAACTCACATTTTTTTCGTATCTTTGCACCCGAATTTAGGCAATCTTAATAAATGCGTGGGATTGCCGCAAGCGTTTCGGAAGGATTTTGCACCCTAATTCATGGCTGGGAGGGTGAATTCGGCCTTCCATTTTGATTATAATGAATTAAGGTTAAAAAGATTTGAAGACATTTGAAGAATTAGGCGTGAGCGAGGAGATTCGCCGTGCCATCGAAGAGCTTGGATTTGAGAATCCAATGCCAGTTCAGG
>ERZ779910.102-NODE-102-length-18989-cov-2.16642_pt1 | contig 18989 bp, 9 predicted proteins | sample MGYA00511585_ERZ779910 | MGnify/ENA primary metagenome ERZ779910 (study PRJEB29588, sample SAMEA2156362) | human gut metagenome | biome: human gut; feature: human-associated habitat; material: faeces | place: Denmark | collected 2008/2010 ...
ATTTGCTAACATATAGATTGAGTAATTGCCAATTTGATAAATAACACATGAATTATCGGTATCATAAGTTAAGATAGCTGTGTCAATTAAATCTCCATCGAGATATAAAGCAGCATTTGAATCAATTGTAACTGTTGATTTAGAACCACCAATTAATGAAATGTATGTACCAGGGAGTTGACTATTAAATGCATCTTTATTGATTAAGAAGGAAGTTGTATTTCCGTAAACAGCTTTTAAGGCAACACTTAGATATTGAATTGATAAAGTAAGTTCAACCCCGTCAACAGTAGCAGAGAAAACTAATTTTTTATCGACAACTTTAAATTGTCCTGTAACAGCTGCATCATCACCGATTTTAACTGTTTTGTTTTCACCATCTAATGTTAGTATTTTTCCGTTATAATACCACTCACCGTTAAATGATTCGTAATCAGCAGCAACTAATGTATCAGCTGTATCACCTAAAACAAGATCGAAGCCACCAATGAATGGAGCAACATAACCTTCTTTGTCACCAGAAGTAAGCTTGAATCTCCAACCGTGATCGTTGTAGAGTTCGAATGAATATTCTACTGAATTAATAACGATTTTTTTGTTCTCTTTATCGACTGTAACAGTAGAAGATCCGTTTTGACCAAGCCATTCACCAGCATAGTAAGAAACAGCTGGGTAGAAGAATTCCATACCCCAATCGGTATCAAATAAACAAATATCGAATGTTGTATCTTCGGTTGGTTTTGCAGCGTAATATGTGCCAAATTCTTCAGATTCTTGTGTATATAAAGTAAATGTTTTTACATATGTATCGATATCTGAATAAGCAAAATATGGTTCAGCATAGTAATCTAATGATCCTGAAGAAGTAATGAATTTAGCTTTATAAACTAAATAGTCATCGACATATTCGTCAGATACTACTATAGAGTAGTATTCTGAATACCAAGCACCGACAAATTCTTCAAACAAAGGAGTGAGTTCTTGAACGTCTTCCCAAGTTGTTGTACCACTTTGATATTGAAGATGTAAGAATGATTCGGCTTCGTGTGGTACGAAAGCTCTATAAAGCAAATCAGATGATTCATCTTTAAGAAGAACGACTTTTGTTGAATAGTCGCCTTCAAAACTCTTACTTGTAAATGTTTCACTTACAATATCAGTAACGACAAGTGGAGTTTCAACTCCATTTTGAACTAAGACAGAATTATCTGTATCAATTTTTAAAACTGTGTTTGCATCGTTAAATGTTCCATAGACTTCTCCAAATTCTTCTTTTTCAAAGTGCTTAGCTGGAGCAAGTGAAGAACTGCTACTACTACTTGATGAGCTAGAAGAAGTTGAGTCACCTTTAGATGAGCTAATTGGAGAGGAAGAAATAACGCCGCCTGTTGATGAGCTTACTGGAGATGGTGGTGTGGATGTACTTGAAGATGTACCACTACCAGTATTACAACCAGTTAAAGCAGCAATAACAGGGAGTAACACAAAAAGTTTAGATTTTTTCATATATCTCTCTTTCTATCGAATTCTGATCAATTATAAAATTCGAATTTAATTTGCATTAAATATACAACAATAATTTATCATATGCAATAAATATTTAAATGTTTTTTCAAGCTTAATAAAAAGTTACAATTTCGTTACATTTTGTTATGTAATATATTTATCTTTGCATTAATATAAATTAACATTTATACTTTATGTGAAGGAAGGAAAATATATTACTTTTATGAACTCGGAAGTGAAAACTTATAATGTCATAGCTCCTTTTATTTTACATAAGAGAATATTGACTTTAAAAAATTCAAATATAAACATTAAGCTTTTTACCAAAGAATCTTTCTTTGAATTATTTTTAGGTTCGGTTGATAAATTGGATGTTTTAAACATATCTAAGCACGAAAATATTAGTTATAGTGAAAGTGCAATATATGCAGCTTATATGCCTTATATTAAAGATAATCCAACCCATGAAAAAACAAAAAAAATTAAACATATAAAAGATAATAATCCGCTAAGAATAAATTTTATAGCTCAAAAAACTTTTAGAAAGTATGAAACATATATATATGGATATAATCCAGAAGATGATAGAAATTTATACGAAGTTTTAAATCATTTTAAACTTAATAGTATTACAAAAGATTATTCATTTAACTTGCCTAAAATACCATATTATGAATACAGTGATGCTAGAATTGAAATTGGTGAAGCATTTAATAGAATAGCTTCATTAATCGATGATGGTGTAGAAGAAAAAGATATATCAATTATTTGTTCTGAGACATATTTAGTATTATTTAACCTGTATGCCCACCTTTTTAATATTAAACTAAATTATAATAATCCAAATTTATTTCAAAATATCGATAGTGTTAAACTTTACACTGAATGCTTAGAAGGTAAAGAAATAAAAGATGAAAATTATAGCAATGAATACTCTCCATATATAGAAGCTATTAACGCTTTAAAAGAAAAAGGTTATTCCAATGATAGCATTGCAGAATTTATAAAAAAGTCTTTAAAATCATCTAAATTAGACAGAGGAAATAATGGTATAAAAGTATATACATCAATTAATACAGCTAATCCAAATAAGTATTTATTTGTCGTTGGTTTTAGTGACGAAATTTTATCTTCTAAAAAAGATAACGAGTATTTAAGTGATATTGAAAAAGTTGATGATACTGTTTTGCAAGCAAGTTATGAAGTAACTAATAATAAAAAGCAATTTTTTAAAATATTGCTAAGCGAAACAAAATCAGCTATTTTTTCTTACTCTGATAAAAATTCAATTAACGATTCAAAAAAGATAGATAATTTAAGTGAGTATAACGTAATTGAAATGGGAAAAGATATCCTTTCAACTAAAAGATATTCTCTTAAGTTTGATCGTTTGATTTTGGACTTATTTAAAGACGATGAAGGAAAATATGGATTAGTAAGTCCATTAAGCCAATATCTAGATAAAAAAATAGGCTCTGATTATGATACATACGAACCTAATTATAAGTCTGATAAAAATATAGTAACTGATGATCAAATAAAATTATCAAATACAAGTTCTACTCTTTACAACAAGTGTCCATTGGCTTATTTTTTCAAATATTATTTAAAAGTTAAAGATGATTCAAATTCTTATGCCTTTGATTTGGGCAATATTGCACATAAAGGTATTGAAGAAAATGTAATTATTGATGATTCAAATCTTGAACAATTTACTAATGACTACCAGTTTAATTATAAGAAATTATTTTATTTGAAAAAGATGTTGAAATCAAATAAAGAAATGAGAAAAAATTTAAGCGAGTTTATTGCAAACTTTAAACCAGATTTTATTGAAGAACATGAAAAGAAGTTGGAAAGTAAAATAGACGACAATACAACATTAGAAGGAAAATTTGATTTAATACTAGCCAGTGATAAAGAGTATTTTGTAATTGATTTTAAATCAAGCCCAAAAGATTATAAAGAAGTTTTAAATTACTTTGGTTTTGATAACCAACTTCAAATATATTTGTACCTGTTTAGTCAGCAAAACGAGGAATTAATTCCAATGGGTGCTGTTTATGCTCCTTTGTTTTCAAAGTCTTTAAAAAGTAAAAACGGAAAAGAATTTATTTATTCTGGATATGTTGTAAGTAAAGAATTGTTGACAGATATAGTTGGAGAAAACGAATTTAAAAAATACTTTAAGGGAACTAAAGCGCAAAGAGATTTTAATACTCTAAAAAAAGATCAAGAACACCTTGTTAAACTTTTAAAAAATACAAGTTCAAATATAAGAAAAGGAATTTTTAAGTTTACTCCAATTAGATGTAAAGATACTAAAGATTTAAATTCATGTAAAAATTGCACATATAAGGACATGTGTTTTTATCAATCGAAAGATTTGATATTTGTTGATCTTCCAGATGAACTAAAAAAATCTAAAAAAGAGAATTTATCAGAAATTGATGACGGAGGAAATGACTAATGGGCTATACACAAGCGCAACAAAAAGCAATAAATGCAAGAGGTCATAACTACGTCGTTTCAGCAGGAGCTGGTTCAGGTAAAACAACAGTTTTATCTGAAAGAGTTTTAAAGTTGTTAAATGATGGTGTCAAAATTAATAGAATGTTAATTCTTACTTTTACAAATAATGCTGCGGCCAACATGAAAGAAAGAATTAAGAAAATGATGAAAAAGGAGCCTAAATTCCAAGATCAAATAAAACTTGTTGATGGCGCTGATATATCAACTTTTGATGCCTACAATCAAAAGTTAGTTAGAAAATATCGTGCTTATTTGGGCATAGAATCTGACTTTTCTATTGCTGAAGGATCTTATATTGCTGCTATAAAGAGAAAAATTATCGAAGAAATAATCGAAGAAAAATACGCATTAAATGATTCTGATTTCTTAGAGTTATTAGATAGATATACAGTAGGCGATGACGAGTCTATAAAGAACTTGATTATCAGTATATATGATGCTATATCAAAAACAATTGATCCATTTGCGTCTTTAGAAAAAGCTAAAGAATTAGCTAAAAATAAGAGTTCAGTTGAAAATGCTTATAAAGAAGTATTTAATGAATTATCTATGTATGCAACAAAATGGAAAGAAGAATTAAAGAATAATGTTTACACTTCTTTAAAAGCACCTGAATATGTTGAAAAAGCTATAAACTTTATCGATACTTTTGTCTTTGCACAAGATTATGATGAGTTCAGAAAAAATTTTTTGATCTCAGTAAATGCTAATCTAAAACCTAAAATAAATGCTAAATGCGATGAATCAGAAAAGATATTTTTTAATATTTTAATAGAAAACTATTATAAAAAAATAAAAAAAATATGCGATTCTATACCAGATATCAATACTTATATAAGTATTTTTGATGATGAGCAAAAATATAAGTTGATTATTTTAAACTTAGTTGCTGAACTAAAAAATCGTTTAGATAACTATAAAAAAATTAATTCATATTTTGAATTTGATGATATTGCACTGATGGTTTTGAGTTTATTTAGAAATTATCCAGATATCGCTTTAGAAGTCAAAAATAGTTACGATGAAATAATGGTTGACGAATATCAGGATAACTCTGATTTACAAGAATCTATCATTAATACATTAGAAAAAGACAATTTGTTTTTAGTTGGTGATGTTAAACAATCAATTTATTTATTTAGAAACGCTAACCCAACTTTATTCATAAAGAGATATGAAGCATACAAAAATAACAATGGCGGAATAGCAATTGATATGAATGAAAATTTCCGTTCTTCTCCATGTGTAATAGATAGTGTTAATAATATTTTTAGCGACATTATGACTTTAGATTTTGGTGGAGCAGATTACGTTAAAGATCATATTATTATTTCTTCTAATCCAATATATAAAAATATAAGTGGTTTGAAAAATAGAACATTGAATTATAATTGTGAGTTGAGCAGTCAAAAGCCAGAAATAGAAGCTACAATTATTGCTAAAAATATTGTAAGTAGAATTAATTCAAACGAACAAATAGAAAATAGAAATATCAAATATAGCGATTTTGCTGTTATCATGGATAGAGGAAATGATTTTGATACTTATGTTGAAGTTTTTAACAAATACGGAATACCTATTTATGTCGACAATGACCAAGATGTTTTTAACTTTTCAGTTATTGATGTAATAATTAATTTGTTTGTTTCATATAACGAGATTAAAAATAAAACCATTGATTCCAATAAGTTTAAACATTCATTAGTAAGCGTCGCACGTTCTTTCTTATTCTCAACAAGAGATGATGTTATTTACGAAGCATTCAAGAAAGGAAGATACTCTGATTTAGAAGCTTATAATAAAGTGTTAGAAATTGTAGAATCTACAAAAGAATTAACAGTATATGAAATATATTTGAAATTTATAATCGATTTAGATATAACAAGTAAAATAGGTACTTTAGCTAATCCAAGCGATAGTCTTACAATTTTAGAAATGTATTCTAACATTGTAAAAGGTCTTTCAAATATAGGTATTTCTATCGATGATTTTATTGATTATTTGGATGTAGTTAAATCTAATGGAATAAAGTTAAAGATGAAATTTAATAACGATTCGAGTAACGCTGTTAAACTTCTAAATATTCATAAATCTAAGGGCTTAGAGTATAACTTTTGTTATTTTCCAGGAATATATAGGGAATATCCAGAAAAAGATAGCAAACAACAATTCTTATTTTCAAAAAAATATGGTATTGCACTACCTTTAGTAGACGATGAAAGCAAAGAATCAATTTTTAAATATTTAATTGATAAAAGTATTATTTTCGAAGGTAGATCAGAAAGAATTAGAACTTTATATGTCGCTTTAACTAGACCAAAATATTCATATGATTTCGTAGTTTGTAATAATGATATTAAGATTAAACCAAATATTAAAGAAGTCAAAAAATTTATAGATGTTTTAAACGTTCATTCTAATTTACTTAGTTTTGTCAAAGTTGAAGACGATATAGATATTGAAAATTCAAAAAAGCTTGTTAAAGAAGAATATAAAGACTTTGGATTTGAATATAAGACATTAGATGTTAAAAATGTTGAAAAAGAAAAAGTTAGAGCAAGCAAAAAGGGTAAACTTACAATTGACAAAGGTGCAATGGAATTTGGTACATTTGTTCACTCAATTGCCGAAAATATTGATTTTGCAAATCCAGATTATTCATATATCAAAAATGAAAAACTTAAAGAAGTTGCCCAAAACCTTGTAAACAATATAACAAGTTTAGGTTGCTTAGAGGGAATGTGTTATCATGAATATAGCTTCTATCTTGAAGAAACTGATACTTTAGGATCAATCGACTTGCTTATAGTTTTAAAAGATAGAGCTATAATTGTCGACTATAAGTTAAAGAATATCTCTGATGAGGCATATGTAAATCAATTAAGAGTATATTCTAATGCAGTAGAAAAAATATTTAGCTTAAAATCAGAGTGTTATTTATATTCTTTGTATGATGGGATTTTACAAAAGATTAATGTGGAGGATAAGAAATAATTATGATCGATGACAGAAAATTAAAAGAAGTTGATTATGAATTAGCTAAAGCTATTGAAGATGAAACAAGACGTCAGCAAGAGCATATAGAATTAATAGCAAGTGAAAACTACGTATCTGAGGCTGTTTTAGAGGCTCAAGGTTCAATTATGACTAACAAGTATGCTGAAGGCTATCCAGGCCATAGATATTATGGTGGATGTGAATATGTCGATGTAGCTGAAAACCTTGCTAGGGATAGATTAAAAAAGTTATTTTCGGCTGCCTATGTTAACGTGCAACCTCATTCTGGTTCAGAAGCAAACTTAGCTGTTTATAGAGCACTTTTAAACCCTGGTGATAAAGTTTTAGGAATGTCTTTAGATCATGGTGGTCACTTAACTCATGGAAGTCCACTTTCGTTTAGCGGTCAAGACTATGAATGTCACTTTTATGGTTTAGATGAAAAAACAGAGATGATTGATTATGATGAAGTAAGAAAAATCGCTCTTGAAATTAAGCCTAGAATGATAATTGCTGGTGCTTCAGCCTATCCTAGAAAAATTGACTTTAAAAAATTTAGAGAAATAGCTGATGAAGTCGGTGCATATTTATTTGTAGATATGGCGCATATTGCTGGCTTAGTTGCTGCAGGATTACATCAAAATCCAGTACCTTATGCCCACGTTGTGTCATCAACGACGCATAAAACTCTTAGAGGTCCACGAGGTGGGGTTATTTTAACAAACGATTTAGAATTAGGAAAAAGAATAGATAAGATAGTTTTCCCAGGAGTTCAAGGTGGCCCACTTATGCATGTTATAGCTGCTAAAGCTGTTGCGTTTTATGAAGCCTTACAACCTGAGTTTATAACTTATCAAAAACAAGTTATTGCTAATGCCAAAGCTTTAGCTAATAGACTTATTGAATTAGGTTATCACGTTATTTCTAACGGAACAGATAACCACCTTATGCTTGTTGATGTTAAAAGCAAAACAAAACTAACGGGTAAGCAAGCTGAGAATATATTGCATAGCGTCAATATAACAGTTAATAAGAACTCTATTCCAAACGATAAAGAAAAGCCATTTATTACTTCTGGAATAAGATTAGGATCTCCAGCGTGTACTACTCGTGGATTTAAAGAAGATGATATGATATTAGTAGCTGATTTAATTGATAAGGCATTATCAGATCAATCGGAAAATAATTTAAAAGAAATTAAAGAGAAAGTATTAGAGCTTACTCATAAATATCCACTACCTTATTAGTTTAAATTGCAAAAAGGTGTGATTTACTGCAAAAGTAGCAAACACATCTTTTTTTGTGATAGATTTATTAACATGAAAGGGGTATCAATGCGTATTTATAAATTTTTAACAACCTTCATAGCTTTGTTTATGTTAGCAAGTTGTGATGTAAATATTATTGTTAGCTCATCAACATCACATGATAGTTCAAATGTGAGTTCTTCAATAACTACTAGCGATAGTTCGACTAGTAGTAGTCAATTTTCAAGTAGCAGTCAAACTTCATCATCAAGTACTGTAACTTCGACTTCATCAAGTTCTTCAATAACTGATAGCGAAGGGTATGTCATTACGCCAGATGACTATTTTACAAATAAGCATTATATTGAAGATGAAAATAAAATGACTAGCTATGTAAAAATTCCTTCAATGCCAGATAACTATCAAGAGTATAAAGGATTTAGGGCTTATGTTAGTGGGACAAAATTACCTTTATATAATGTTAAAGTTAATAGAAATCACTATTTTTCTCCTAATAACTATAATAGGGCAGATTCAGCTGTTGGAATTATTAAACTTGAAGGTAAGACCACAGTTCAAGTTCAATGTCCATTTAAAATTTCAACAATTTCAATAAAACCTGTTGCTGCAAATATTAAAGCTACCATAGATAATGTATATAACGTTGCGTCGTTTGAAGTGTCAAGTTCAGGGCAATATACAGTTGAAATTAATGGATCAACTGAATATGTTTTGCATCTATTTGTCGATGGGACAGAAGACGACTATAGTTCTTATAAAACTAATGCTATATATTTGGGAAAAGGCATTCACACTAAAGACAATAGCAATTATATAAATGATAATAATGAAATTGTATTGTCGTCCAATCAAACTTTATTTATTGATTATGGTGCAGTTGTAAGAGCTAAAATTGTCTCATATAACTCTACTAATGTTAAAGTTGTCGGTGGAGGAATAATAGATGGTTCTATTTTTGATCGTGATGCAAACGCTAATACAAGAGCAATACCATTTGACTTTAGCTTTTGTAGCAACATCACTTTAAAAGGAATTACTTTCTTGGATCCTGCTGGTTGGTGCCTTAACATTTATTTTTGCGATACTGTTACTGTTAACAACGTTAAAATAATAACATCGAGAGCAAACGGTGATGGTATATCTTTACAATCAGTTAAAAATGCATATGTAGATAGATGTTTTGTAAGAACTTTTGATGACTCCATTGTAGTTAAGAATTATCCAAAATGGTCAAATAGAAATGAAGAAGGTACTACAAAAAATATCAACGTTTCAAATTGCTTGATATGGACAGATCTAGCCCAATCATTAGAAATAGGATATGAAACAGTCGGTGAAGTGATGGAAGATATAAAGTTTAAAAACATTACTGTCTTACATAACTTCCATAAACCAGTATTATCAATTCATAATTCTAACAATGCTAACGTTAAAAATGTTACGTATGAAAACATCACTGTTGATGATGCTTCTATGGGCAAAGGCGATGGATATAGTGCTGTTATCGAGTTTAATTCAAAGTATTCAAGTACATGGTCGAACGTCCAAAAAACAACTAAATTAGGCAGTGTAGATAATGTTAAAGTTACTAACTTGCTAGTTCGTGGTACAAGTACTACTTATCCAATAATTATTGAAGGCGACAAGGAAAGTAGATCTGGATATGAACAAACAGAGCACTATGTGTCTAATGTATATTTATTAGATATAAAATTTGGTGGAAAAACAATTAACGCTTTAAACACAAAAATTAATAAAAACGAATATACAAAAGGAATATATCTTTTAGAACCTAGCGGTGAAGAAATAACAGGCGCAAATCTTTATCGTAATTTAGATGATAGCCAATTGGCTAATTATGGTAAAAATGTAAGCGTTTCCTTAATTTAATAAAAAACTAGCATGAAACGCCTTACATTTGCAGTAAATTCTACTATTCTTGCAGTTTTAAGGCGTTTCTTAGTTTGCATGATAAAAATATAATTTTGGTATAAGGAGGTAATTATGCTAAATAAATTCAAAAAAATATTGGCACTTCCAATCTTAGCTTGCATGCTTTTGACAGGTTGTAATAACAATAATTCAAACAACTCTTCGTCAAGTAGCTCGTCTACAAATAGCGGTGATAAGACTAACTACTATAACTCAGCTAATTTTGTTCAATCAGATAAGGAAGTTAATCAAACAAAATTGGTCACATATGATGGACCATCAATAATGACAACTTCGTCAAAAGTTGGCATTAGTGTTGAAGATCAAGAGTTATTCGTATATGAAACAAGAGTAAATCATGGAAGAGTATTTACTTACGAATATTCGCAAGATACAGCTCCAATGGCTATATTTGATTTCCAAGGTAAGGTAAAGGTTGAAATAGAAGTAAAAGATGGTACATCAGTTACATCAGCTACTATATCACCACTCGTCTATGGTATTAAACCTGAAATTAAGGATAATAAAATTTCCTTCGAGTTAGAATATCCAGATAACTACACAATAGAATATAACGATGATTATAAAACAGCAGTACATTTATTTGCTAATCCACTTGAAGAAGATCCAATAACAGAAGAAATGGCTAAAAACGATCCAAATATTATTTACTTTGGACCAGGTGTCTATAAGCCAGATGGTATCCCAGTTAAGAGTGGACAAACAGTATATATTGCAGGTGGAGCTGTCATATATGGGCAAATGATTCCAACTGAGCTTAAAAACATTACGATCAGAGGACGTGGAATTATTTCTGGAGCTGTATATGATCGTCAAACACAAAACCAATTATATATTCCAATGGAAATTAGAGATTGTTCCAATGTCAAATTAGAAGGCATAACAATTCTTGACCCAGCTGGATGGACAGTTGCAGTTAAAAGTTCTGATCACGTAACTATCGATAATATTCACATTATTTCAGCACGTGCTAACTCAGACGGTATCTCAGTTCAATCTTCATATAACGTCACAGTTCAAAATTGTTTCGTAAGAACATGGGATGACTCATTAGTCGTTAAAAATGTCGATAGAGAAAGTACTCACGATATTTTATTTGATAACAATACCGTTTGGACTGATTTAGCTCAATCTATGGAAGTTGGTTATGAAACATATGGACCAGAGATGGATAACATTACATTTAAAAATACAACAGTTGTCCATAACTTCCACAAGCCAGTAATCTCACTCCATAACTGCGATGATGCACATATCACTAACGTTCACTACGAAAACATCACAGTTGAAGATGGTCAAATGTTAGGCGATGTTCAAGATGATGGCGAAAATGATTTCTTCATTGACTTCACAATTGCTTATAACTCTGAATGGACAAAGTCAGAAGGTAAACGTGGTTCCGTTGAAAATGTTACAATCAAAAACGTCAATGTCTATAAGATGGCTTCAACAGTTGCTAGTAGAATGTTTGGTGAAGGTGAAGATAGTGCAATTAAAAACGTCACTATTTCAAACGTCGTTATCGAAGGTAAAAAAGTTAATAACGATACTGACTTAAAATTATCAAAAGGCAACTATGTTACAAACGTTAAATATTCAAATGATGCAGCTACAACAGGGGCAATAAAGACCTTACCTTATAAGATAGGTACATTAGCCAGTACTGTTGAAAAAACAAATCATCAAAATATTTCACAAGATGGTGTTATCGTTCCAGAAGATTATTACATCGATGGACTTTCTTACTTAGGATCAAAACAAGATCCAAAGAACTTTGTCGCTACTGCTTTAAATGGTGTCGGTGCAACAAATAACTCTACACCTGATCCAAGTAGAGGAGATTGGACAAAAGAAGGAAGTAGTCCAGCAAATGTCTTAGATGGCGATAAGAACACGACATGGGTAGCAAAAGATTGGACAGATGAAAAGAACGACTTTGTCGCTTTGAATATCAATATGGTCAATCTCACTCAAGTTGGTGTTATTAGATTATACGCCAAGAATGGTAGTAATTTATATCAAACATTAAATTTCTCATTATTTGGTAGAAGAAATAAAACTGATGGTACACCAAATGATAAGTTCTTAAAAATTTTATCTGCTGATACTTATTCATTATCTCCAGGTAGTGGTAACGCAATAGATATTAACTTTACTGCAAACCAATATTACGAATTACAAATTAGATTCTATAAGACAGAAGGAATTACAGCTCCTGCCCAATTAGAAATATCTGAAATTGAATTCTATCCACCATCATTATCTTGGGGAAAGACAATCGCTGATCACTCTGAACATAACGATGTCTATCCAGCTGATAAACTTGTTGATGGTGATACAACTGGTACAAGCTATTATGAATCTAAAGGTTTACCAGCTTATGTTGTCATCGATTTAGGAAAGGTTGAAAAGATTAAACTTATCGTATTAAATCTTCCACCAATGACTTCATGGCCAGAAAGAACTCAAAACGTTCAAATTTTAGTTTCAAATTCAAATGAGGCATATGATGTAAATAAAACACAATTTACAGAAATAGTCCCAGCAACTGATATGTTATTTGATCCTAAGACAAATGGTAATATGCAAGTAATTACCTTGGATCAATCAGTTGAATGTCGTTATCTTAAAGTGGTTGTATCCTCTAACAACGCTGTTGGAAGTTATGGTGCTCAACTTTCCGAAATCAGTGTTTATGGGGAATAAATAAAAAAATTAATAAAAGGAGAAAATTCTATGAAAAAGAGTTTATTATTCGTTTCAATTTCGTTAGTAGCTTTATTAGGAATTACTAGTTGTAATAACAACAGTAATGACTCATCATCTACATCACCTGTTAGCAGTAGCACAACTGTAACTAGCAGCAGCACAACAAATCCATCAAGTACAACAACACCTGCTTCATCATCAAGCAGTACTACACCATCTGGATTTGAAGATGATACACCAAAACCAACTGAAGAAAATCTTCCAGAAGGCACAGTTGTAAGAGATTATAATCCGGCTTTCGATACAATGGTTGATGACTTCTCAGGTGAAACATCAACTGGAACATTATCTGATACAGGTGCAACATATCAATCCAAACCATATCTTAAAGTTGCATTACACTCTAAGTGGGATGAAGGAACAACTTCAGATTCTGAAAGAATGGTTCCAACAACTCCAGATAGAGCTATCTATAAGATGGCAACAGGAACATACGATTTAGTCAGTATGGATGCTATTGGCTTTAGAGTTAGATTAGCAACAGGTAGTACTCCAATTGCTTTAAGTAACCTCATCTTTGGATGTAGAGGTGCTGATACAGTTCAAGTTTATCCAATTAACCTTGCTAACGCTGTCGATGCAGATAGCTCACCACTTGAAGAAATTGGATATGAATATAAAGATTTAATGATTTCTGTTAAGAACTCAGTCGATGATAACGTAATGTATGCAAACCCAGATGGCACTGCTTCATCATTACAAGTTACATCAACTATGTTAGGCTTCCACCTCTATGCAACAGGTGACTTCAAAGGCGATATCGAAATCGAAGAAGTCTTTGCAATTAAAGGATCTACAAGAACAGTAATTGATAACTTTAATAGAGCAACAGTTGGTAATGGCTTAGAAAATGCTTATTGGGCAGGCTCAACAGGAACAATTGAAGGCAGAAGAGCTGTTATCAATGAAGGCGGTAGCTATAAAGTTTCTAAAGCTGATGCTACACCAGCTGCAAATGTCGCATTAAGCGTCAAGGGTGATTCAACAGGTTTAACAGTTACACCAGTTAAAGCTAATGGCGATGAAGGTACAGCAGTTGCATGGTCTGAATTAAAAGATTCAGAGGGTAAAGCTTTACCAACGATTCTTAAGAACACATATGCTTCATATGTAGTTGATATTGAAAAGAGTGGCTTAGGTTCTGATGTTGTCGGTGTTAAACTCTCATCAACAACAGAAGTATCTGTCAATAAAGTTTTCTTAACAGACTTAGTTGATGTTGTTGCTCAAGACTACCCAGCAATTGAAAGAACAGGTGTCTTTGATAACTTCAACAGAACACAAAATTCATTCACAAGTGATTGGGATGCATCAGCCACTGATCCAATTGTTGTCAATGCTGGCTTAAATGGTTGTGTTTCCTATAATGGTGCTGAACTTATTTCAATCGGTAATGGTGCTTTAAAACTCGGTGCCACAGATGACTATATTAACTTTGTCGAAGGTTCTAAGACTGGCGTTGAAGGCGCTAAATACTTAGTATTCCGCATGAAGACAGAAGGTACATTAGATAACTTCCGTATCATGGTTGATAATATGAGTCAACCAGTCTACTTCAACGATTGGTATGCAGCTCCAGGCACACTTTCTAAAGATACACCATATGTCGATAGCACATCTGGCTATTCACTTTATGTCATCGACTTAGAAGAATCTGGATTAGGATCAATGAAAGATCAAATTACATTCTTCTACACAGGTACAGCAGATTTATTCATTGATGAAGTCTTCTATGCTAACGATATGAGCAGAGAAACTAAAGTAGTTTCTGCTAAACTTAATGAAGCTGATTTAGTTGCTGATTTCTCAACTGGTGACTATGTATATGTTGGCAACTGCTATGTTGGAGATTCAGATATTGTTGCTGTTACATTAAAAGGTGATGGTGAAACAACATTAGAAGCAATCAGATTTGAACTTGGCGGTAAACAAGCTTGGTTTAAAGATGGTATTGTCGACGTCCATGGTGATTTGATCGATTATACAACAGCTTTATCAACAGAAGATGTTACATACTATATTCCATTACGTGCTAACGGTCTTGAAAAAGGCGATGGTACACTCCATATCCACGCAGGCGCTTATAATGGAATTAAAGGTTCATTAACAATCACTGCTTTAGGAACATATAACTACGTTCCAAATACAAAAGTTGTTATGGCTGAAAATAAAGAAGTTTCTAATAATGCTTATAACTACATTTGTGGTAACGATGGTCACATTGCTGGTCCAAAGTATTTAACAATGGTTGTCACCGGTGATTTATCAACAATGCGTATCGAAGATGCTGCTGGTAATGAATGGTGGGCAAAAGATGGTAAGATTATCCTTGCTGATGGTTCAGTTTTAGATGCTTCAACTCCATTTGCTGAAGAAACAACAATTGTAATTGATTTAGTTGCTACTGGCTTATCCAATAACGTTCAAATTCACATTCATAATGGTGGGGCTGTCGATACAACTGTAACTTATAAGAGCATCACTCTTACAGCTGATAACTTAAACTACTCTGAAATTATGAGTGCATTATTCCCAGCTGAAGTCGAATAATATATAATTCATAGAAAAACAAAAGCTAGCCTTTAACTCGGCTAGCTTTTTGCGTATATCTTTTTTAGTTTAATTATTGATATTTAAATATTATGTTAAAAACTTCTTAATTACTTTGAATGGATTTCCAACTGCAACGCAATTTGCTTGTATAGACTTATTTACTACGCTTTCAGCTCCTATAATTGAGTTTTTACCAAATTGTTACACCAGGTAAAATAATGGTCCCACCACCAATCCAAACGTTATCTTCTATAATAACTGGTTTGGCAAAAGTCCTAAAATATGTAGGGCTTATTTCTTTCTAATTATCTATTAATCTTTCTTGAGGTAAAATCGGGTGTGAAGCGGTATATATTTGAATATTTGGTGCTATCATTACTTGATTTCCGATATGTATTTCAGCTTTATCTACAAAAGTATAGTTCATACCAATTATGACATTGTCCCCTATAAAAATGCTTTTGCCGTGGTCATAATAAAAAGTAACTTCAATACCGTCATTTTCACCTATTTTTCCTAATAACTTTTTTAAAATTAATGTCTTTTTTCTTCATTGCGATAGTCACAAAGATAATATTCTCTTGTTAGTTTTCGACAGGGAATGCTTAATTCGGTATTTGTTGGATCACCAGTTTCTAGAAAATCTTTTTCACAATATTCCATAAATTTTTCCTCGTATAAATCTTATTTTGAGTATACCATTTTAAATAGTTAATTCATAACTTTATCATATGTTATTACATGGAAAATAAATAATAACTTTTAGGCTTTATCAGCCTTATTTATTTGCTTTTCTTTATGTACTCTATTAAAATAAATGTGGTGATTTTATGCATAAACTTGTAATTGTTGACGATGAATATTTAGTTAGATTAGGGATTCGTGAAACCATTGATTGGGCAGCTAATGGAATTGAAGTAATTGGTGATGCATCCAATGGTAAACAAGGCTATGAAATGATTAAAGAACTAAATCCAGACTTAGTTATTACAGATATAAAAATGCCAATAATGAATGGTGTTGATTTAGTTAAAACTTTACACAAAGAAGGCTTTAATGGCGAAATAGTAGTTTTAAGTGGATATAAAGATTTTGAGTATGCCAAAGAAACATTTGAAAATGGAATATTTTCATATGTTGTAAAGCCTATCGATAACGATGAATTATTAGAGGTTGTTTTAAGAGCTGTTGCTAAGCTTGAACAAAAGATTAAAGATAGAACTTTAACTTCAAAAGTTCAAACAGAATTACCAACACTTCAAAGCGAATTTATGAAAAAACTTTTATCCAGTAATTCATTTGTAGGTTCTGATATTCCTAGCGAATTATCAAATCACGATATATCGCTTCCTACAAACGGAACTATGGCTTTAATATCTATCGAAGAAATGTTTAAATCAAAGAAATCTGAACTGAATATTTATATCAATTTATTGAAAGAAGCACTAAGCAAAGAAAAAATAGCTTTTGTTGATTTTGATTTTCAAGATTCAATAGTTATGTTTTTAAACTCTAACGATATTGAAAAAATATCCTTGATTTGCCGTGATACTTTTATTCCATTTGAGCAAAAGACTTTAACAGCTCTCACCGTTGGTTTAACGTTATACTCTTCGTTGGAATACATTCAAAAAACATATGAATCATGTTTAAAACTTGTTCAATCAAAACTTTTATTCCATTTAAATACTGTTGAGATGGAATTAGATGATCAAACATCATATAGACATCGACAAAGTATTTCTCAGTTCTATTCTATAATTGCCGAAAAATATTCTACGCAATTAACAGTAAGATCAGTTTCTGATGAAATGAATGTTTCTGAATCATATTTAATGCATCTATTAAAAGACAATTTAGGAAAAACTTTTAATGAGATATTAACTGGCTATCGAATAGGAATAGCAAAGAGATTACTTTTAAGTGGAAAATATAGAATTAACGAGGTATCAGATAAAGTTGGATATATTGATGTTAAGTATTTTTCACAAGTATTTAAAAAGATTGTCGGTGTGACTCCAAGTGATTATCAAGGGCACGATATAGGATGAAAAAGAGTAAAAAATTCCATTTTAGGACAAAAATGCTAGCTTTTGTTTCAGCTTTTTTGGGTGCTCTTTTTTTAATTATTATTATTGCTGTTCAAGTAGTTTCAAGCGTTTATACAGATAACTATGTAAAACATAATGTTTATGTGCAACAAAGCAATTTTGATCAATCAATAAACACTTTGTTAATTAATACAAATTTTAATTTAATTAAACTTTTTTCAAATGAAAACATTTCAGAGATTGATAAATCTAATGAAAGTAGTAAAAACGAAGTTTTAATAGCTCAATATACAGAATTAAGTTTGAGTGATGAGCTTTATGATGGGGTGTCGTTATACTACAATGATAGTCTTATTGCTGAAACAGAAAAGATGACTTATATAGAAAAAAAGCAAAGGGACTTAGTTATAAATTCGACAGAAAATTTAGTTTATATAGATACAGTAGAGCATAACGGAACAAATAATTTGATTTTTGGAAAGAAAATAAACGACAATTACCTAGGCTTTATACATGTTAAAGAACAAGTTGTTTTGGATTTTTTAAGTAATATTTTATCGTCTGGTTATTCGCTTTTAATTGCTAATGATAATCACATAGTTTCAGATCAAAAAAACGAATTGTCAGGAAGTTATTTATATGAATCAAACACTTTTAAAACTTCTAACGGTAGAAAATATTCAGTAAAGAAAATAAATGATGTGAAAAGCCTAATAATTGTTGAAGATATGAATAATATCAATAGTTCTTTTGCACTTTCTTGGAAGGTAGCTTCGATCATTCCTTATTCAGAGCTATTTTATCTTTTAGATGTCTTTAGATATATTCTTATAGCAACAGCTATTGTCATGTTATCGATTTCTATCGTCATTTCTATTAAAGCTTCCTCATCGGTAGCTAAACCAATAAAAAACTTAGCAGATAAAGTAGATAATTTCAATCCAGAAAAACCAGAAGAATATGTATTAAAAAATGAAGTTAAAAAGGCTTCTACAAAAGATGAAATCTATATGCTTGAAGAATCGTACGATGCTATGATCGAAAGAATATACGAATTGATGGAAAAAAACATCAAAGATATGGATGAAAAAAGAAGACTTGAATTAGACTCTTTGCAACAACAAATTAATCCACATTTCTTATATAATACGTTAGATGCTATTGCCTGGATGGCTAAGATAAAAAAAGAGCCAGAAATAGAAAAACTAGTTATGTCATTAGCTAAATTTTTTAGAATTTCACTCCATCGTGGCGATACAATTATAACTGTCGGTGAAGAAATAGAACTTACCCAACATTATTTAGAAATTCAAGAAATTAGATTTCCAAATAGATTTGACATTACTTACGATATAGATCC
>ERZ779910.113-NODE-113-length-16566-cov-1.43262_pt1 | contig 16566 bp, 18 predicted proteins | sample MGYA00511585_ERZ779910 | MGnify/ENA primary metagenome ERZ779910 (study PRJEB29588, sample SAMEA2156362) | human gut metagenome | biome: human gut; feature: human-associated habitat; material: faeces | place: Denmark | collected 2008/2010 ...
TTTTTTGGAAAAGAGGAAATAGATCTTGATAGTACTGCCTAAAACACAAATACTGTCTCCGTTATTCTGCTTTAGTAAAAAAAGATTATTTGAAGAAATAGCTGAATGTGCCGCTTTCATTACTAAAAAGACTTCCAAAGAAATTATCGTTGCTTTAAATGAAAGAGAAAAGTTAGGTACAACAGTTTTTTTTCAAGGCGTTGCTATTCCTCATGCCGTAATACAAAGCTCAACACCTACATTTGCAGTATTAAGCATTTTAGATAAACCTATTACATTTAATTCAATTGATGCTGATGAACAATTAGTGGATATTGCTTTTAGTCTCTTTATTTCACCAAAAGACGATGTAGAAAAAGTTGAGTCACTTTTAAAAAGTCTTACAATAGTCTTATCTAATGTCGATTTGTTAAATGCTATGCGACTATCTAAAAATGAAAAGCATAAAGTCGAAACAATCCTTAATCAGATTGATCTGTTATTGGATCATGTACAAGAAGGATTAGTAGATTCTTCTGAAATAGATAATCCTCATTTTCAATAGGAAATCTTCATGACAAATAAAGTTGAGCTTGTAGTTATATCAGGTCGCTCTGGTTCAGGAAAAACCGTAGCCTTACATGCACTAGAAGATTTAGGTTTCTACTGTATTGATAATTTACCTATTGTATTTTTAAAAGAATTAATAGATTTAGCTAAGAAAAGCTATCCCAAAATAGCTGTATCTTTAGATGTAAGAAATATTCCTATCAGTGATGATTATTCTGAATTAAATGACATTTACACTAAAGCTACTCATGATCAAGACATTAACGGTACGGTTATTTTTATTGATGCAGATGATCAGGTTTTGATTAAAAGATACTCTGAGACAAGACGTCTTCATCCATTATCTCTGCATAATCTTTCTTTAAATGAAGCTCTACAAAAAGAAACAGAGATCTTAAAGATCATCTCATCCGTTGCTGATTTACGTATCGATTCAACTAATTTATCTGTTCATGAGTTATGTCAGCAGGTAGTTACAACTATCCAAGGCAAACCATATAAGCAGATTGTCATCATCTTTGAGTCTTTTGGATATAAAGACGGTGTAACTAAAGATGCTGATTTTGTATTTGATTCTAGATTCTTACCAAATCCTTATTGGGAAAAAAAACTAAGAGAATATTGCGGTCTTGAGCAACCTGTAAAAGATTTCTTTGCAAAGTACCCTGAAGTAGAAGCCTATATTGATAAGATTGATGACTTACTTTTTGGTATTTTAAAGCCTATAGAACAAAGTGATAGAAGTTATCTTACTGTAGCAATAGGCTGTACTGGTGGTTTTCACCGATCTGTCTATATTGCGCAAAGTTTGGCCGACAGATTTAAAGAGCGCGGTATATCTGTAAAAGTTCGTCACAGAACTTTATTGCGCAAGAAAAAAGAACTTGTTGCTAAATAATAAAATCAATGAGCACATACATTTTATGTGCTTTTGATTTTGAGAAAGACCTTAAAATCTATATAATCCAACTCGAAAATTCTCTTCAATACACTGCGTTATGTTTGCCTTATAGTTTGGTAAAATATGCGCATATAGACTTCTTTTGTGGAATTGAACATGAGTGATAATGCACTGATCAAAGTAAGGAATGTATCGTTTTCTTATCAGAGTAAACAGATTTATAAAAATCTGACACTTGACATTCCAAAAGGAAAAATTACCGCAATTTTAGGTCCTTCTGGTACTGGAAAGACTACCATTCTAAGACTTATTGGCGCACAGTTAACCCCTAATGAAGGAACCATCGAGTTTGATGGAACTAATATCCATTCTTTAAATAGAACTGATTTATATAAGTTAAGACAAAGAATGAGTATGTTATTCCAAAGTGGTGCTTTGTTTTCAGATATGAATGTTTTTGAAAATGTTGCATTTCCTATTAGAGAGCATACAAATTTACCTGAAGAACTTGTTTATGACGTAGTCATGATGAATCTAGAAGCTGTAGGTATGCGTGCAGCTGCTAATTTATTTCCTGCTGAGTTGTCAGGTGGTATGGCAAGAAGAGCAGCCCTTGCTCGTGCTATTGCACTTGATCCTGATTTAGTTATGTATGATGAGCCCTTTGTAGGTCAAGATCCTATTACTAAAGGTGTATTAGTAAAGCTAATTTCTGATATTAACAAATCATTAGGTAAGACCTCTGTTGTCGTAACTCATGATGTTAAAGAAATTTTAGAGATTGCTCATTATGTTTACATCTTAGCTGAAGGTTCAGTATTAGGTTGTGGTACTCCTGAAGAAATTAAGAACAGCAAAGATCCTCGAGTAATGCAGTTTATTCAAGGAGACTTTGATGGTCCTTATGCCTTTAAACTAAAAGGCTCAGATAACTATATTGAGGAGCTGTAATGTTAGCTTTCTTTGGATCTTTAGGAAGATACTTTTTAAAGAAAATAGCCTCATTAGGAAGATCTACAATAATCTTCTTTCACTCTATTTTCGCTTTACCAAAATTTAAAAAGACATTTCCATTACTTGTAAGTCAGATATATTTTATTGGCGTTCAGTCAATTATTATCATCATCGTATCTGGTTTATTTATAGGCATGGTTTTAGGTTTACAAGGATTTAATATTCTTAAAGATTTTATGGCAACAGGATCTTTAGGAAGCTTAGTATCTTTAGCTATTATTAGAGAGTTAGGTCCTGTAGTTACTGCCTTACTGTATGCTGGAAGAGCAGGTTCAGCTCTTACAGCTGAAATTGGTCAGTTAAAAGCATCTGAACAGTTATCAGCTTTAGAGATGATGGCTGTTGATCCTCTAAAGAGAGTGATTGCTCCAAGATTTTGGGCAGGAATGATCAGTATGCCTATCTTATCTTTACTCTTCTGCCTTGTAGGTATCTATGGCGGTAAGCTAGTAGGTGTTGATTGGTTAGGTCTAGATGATGGTATTTACTGGTCTAGCATGCATGCTAGTGTGGATGCATTAAAAGATCTTGTTCCTATGATGATTAAAGCAGTAGCCTTTGGCTTTGTATGTACATGGATAGCTCTATTTAATGGTTATGATTGTAAGCCAACTTCAGAAGGTATAAGTATGGCTACAACTGCCACAGTAGTTCAGTCATCATTAGCAGTTTTAGGTTTTGATTTCGTGTTAACAGCATTAATGTTCTAATTGGGTATTATTTATGAAGTATTTAAAAGCTGAAATTATGGTTGGCATATTTATGCTGTTAGGAATAATAGCAGCTGTAATCTTAGCCTTAAAAGTTGCAGGTTTAGTTTTAAACAGCAACAACCAAACTTATAAAGTTTATGCAAATTTTGAGAATGTAGGCTCTTTAAGAATTAGAGCTCCAATTAGAATTGGAGGTGTTCTAATCGGAAGAGTAGGTGCTATCTCTTTAGATCCAAAGACCTTATCACCAGTTGTAGAGCTTGATATTGAAAAGCAGTATGACAAGTTATCTAGTGAGTCAAAAGCTTCAATTCAAACAGCAGGTATTATTGGAGAACACTACATTAGTATTACTCCAGGCTTCTATGATGAGGATATGGGATCAACATATTTAAAGGATGGAGATGTAATCCACGATACAGGTTCAGCTTTAGTACTTGAGGACTTAATCTCTAAGTTTGTATTCAATTCAAGTGCTGATAAGAAAGACTCTCAGGATAAAGAGCAAGCTACAAAAGACGAAGTTGCTCAATAGTAGGTGAAATTATGAAGAAGATTTTTAGTTATTTTTTAGCTTTAGGTATCGCTCTATGTGGATTTTCATCAGTACAAGCTGCTGATAATAATCCTTATGAGTTAGCAAATGAAGTTGCAACCACAACCATTAACGATATCAAAGCTAATAAGGATAAATTGTCAAACAGGGCTGTAGCTGAAGGTATTATCGAAAAGGATCTTATTCCTTACGTTGATATCAAATACGCAGCCTATAAAGTTATTGGAACCTCTTTAAAGAGTACCTCTGCTGAAGAAAGACAGCGTTTTACAGATGAATTTGCTGTATACATGAAGAACAGCCTAGTTGATGTATTAAGCAAATATACCAATCAGGACATTGTTCCTGCTAAAGTTGAGACTGTTGATCCATCAGTAAGTCTTGTTTCTGTAAAACTTTTAATTAGAGAAGCAGGTAAAAAAGATTTAGAGCTTGTTTTAAAGTTAAGAAAGAACAATAAGACTGGTCAATGGAAAGCATTTGATCTTATCGGTGAAAACATCTCAATGTTAGATGCAAAGATTTCAGAGTTATCTCCTATTATTAAGAATAGTGGAGTAGATGCTGCAATTGCTAAGTTGAAATCAGGCGATAAAAAGTAATTTACATTATGAATAAGATAGACAAATTAAATTTTGATTCTGTGCCTAGCCTGTGGGTCAAGAGAGAGAGTTTATTCAAAGAGAATACAGTTGATCTAAAGGATATTAGTTCAATAGATGTTTCAGGAATGGCTATTCTAGTTAAATGGGCAAAGGCTCAAAAAGATCAAAAGTTACATCTTATCAATGTACCTGTAAGTGCAATGAACCTAATCAATACATACAGATTAGGTCAGTTGTTTGTATTAGACTAAACTCTAAGTTAAATTTGTAGAAAAGAAAATATATGGCAGAACAACAACATTTTGAAGGCTTTGATGCTGAGCCAGAAGAGGAAAGCAGAAGCTCTCATAAGAGGCAAGCTCAAGCAATCAGAAAACTTGTAGAAAAGATTGCTAATCTTGGCGAACAAAGTTTTAAATCATTAGTAATCCCTCAAGAAGTTAAGGAGGCTTTGTTAGTTGCTCGTAAACTTAAGCCAAAATCAGATGAAAGACGTCGTCAGTTACAGTATGTAGCAAAGCTACAAAGAAATTATGATGACTCTGATTTAGAAAATCAGGTTAACATGTTAGGAGCTTCTTCAAAAGAAGATCCAAATACAATGAAACTAGAAAAATTGAGAGAAAACATGCTCAACGGTGGAGTTGAAGTGTTAAATGGTTTTTGCTCTTTGATTCTAGATACTGATAGGAACAAGTTAAGAACATTAATTAAAAAAGCCAAGTCAGAACTTGCTGCAGATGCTGAGTCAAGCAAGCCTAATTCAAGGGCTTTATTTAAGTATCTAAAAAGTGAGATTGCGAGAGCTGGTGTTGAGATCCCTCATGAGCTTATAAAGTAGGAATAACTGCTTTTATACCTAGCTTTTACAGCTCATCAATTAAGTCAGACAATGTATAAAAAAGTCTGACTTTTTGTTTTAAGCTTTAGTACCGCCAACAGTAATAGAATCAATTTTTACTGTTGGTTGTCCTATACCAACAGGAACTGACTGACCTGCCTTGCCACAGACACCAATACCAGCATCAAACTCGAGATCATTTCCTACCATTGAAACTTGCTGCATGGTTTTAGGACCATTTCCAATTAAGGTAGCTCCTTTAATAGGAGTTGAAATTTTACCGTCTTTGATTAGATAAGCTTCTGATGTTGAGAATACAAATTGACCAGAGGTGATATCTACCTGACCACCTTTAAAGTTAACAGCATAAATACCATCCTTTACTGAAGATAAGATTTCATCTTTAGTAAAATCACCTTTCTGCATAAAGGTATTGGTCATTCTTGGCATTGGAAGACAGTTATAGCTTTCTCTTCTACCATTACCTGTAGGCTTCATATTCATCAACATAGCATTTTGTCTATCTTGCATATAGCCTTTTAGAATGCCTTTTTCGATAAGTACATTTGAAGCTGTATCAGTACCTTCATCATCAAAGCTCATGGAGCCTCTTCGGTTGGGAATAGTACCGTCATCGATAATGGTACAAGCTTCGGATGCAACCTTTTGACCAATCTTACCTGTAAAAGCTGACGATCCTGTTCTGTTAAAATCACCTTCTAGTCCATGACCTACAGCCTCATGAACTAAAACACCTGGCCATCCTGCTCCTAAAACAACTGTCATTGTTCCTGCTGGAGCCGGTATTGCCTCCATGTTAACTGAAGCTATTCTTACAGCTTCTTTAGCTAAATCTTTTAAGGAATTATTTTTTAATAATTCATCTAAAAGAATAGCTCCTCCAGCACTTGCATAACCTACTTCTCTTCTACCATCTTTTTCCATAACCACAGAAACAGATAGATGAACCATAGGTTTGATATCATATCTTGAAGGATTGTCTGTAGGCATTACTAAAGTTGTTCTGTGAGTACAAGATAGCCCAGCCATGACCTCTTGGATCGAGAGCTCTAGCTTCAGCATTTAAAATCTCTAAAATTTTTGCTTTTTGAGATCTGTTCATAGAAAAGATAGGATCATCACTTACATATAAAGCATTGGTCTTTTTAACACCTTTATTGATGTTAATACCGTTACAGTTGTGTCCTTTGCTAATGGAGTGAGCTGCTGAACAGGCTTCATAAAGAGATTTGTTATCTAAAACATCAGAATAAGCAAAACCAGATTTTGTTCCATCTATAGCTCGCACACCAACACCTTGACTGATATTAAATGAGCCACCTTTTACAATACTTTCTTCTAAAGAAAAGCTTTCTGAAACTACTCTTTCAAAAAAGAGATCACCAAAGTCTATTTTTCTTTCACATAGTAATTGAAGAGCTTTGTTGGCGCTCTCTTGAGTGATGTCGCTATTACCCCAAAGGATAGATTTTGTCTTCTCGTAATTATCCATTTTTAGAACTCTTTTTAAGAACTGTATTCGGAACTATTTCTTAGCATTTACCACTTTAGGAACAATTCCAAATTCCTTTAAACACTCTCTAACTTCGCATATAGGTAAGCCAATTACTGTGCTTACTGAGCCCTTTACTTTTTCAATGAGCATTGAAGCTATTCCCTGTAAGGCATAAGCTCCAGCCTTGTCATCACCTTCACCAGAGTTTACGTATGTCCAAATAAGCTCATCATCTAGTTGAGAAAAAGTTACTTCTGTAGCACAAACGAAATTTCTAAATATATCGTTTTGCTGAATGGTGGTTCCTGTGTAAACAGTATGAGTTTTGCCTTGTAACTTTTTTATCATTAAAAAAGCTTCATCTCTGTTCTTTGGTTTCCCTAAGATCTCTGAATTTAAAGATACAACTGTATCTGCAGCAATGACTGTAGCATCAGGGTATTCTTTTGCAACGATGGAAGCTTTGAGTTTTGAAAGTCTTTTTACAAGCTCGGATGGGATTTCATCTTTTATAACAGATTCATCTGCATGAGGGATCACAACTGAAAATGGTATCCCTAAATAAGATAGAAATTCTTTTCTTCGAGGAGAGCCTGAAGCTAGAATTAGTTTGTTCATATCAGTCTATCTTTTCGTTATCTTCTGTATCAATAGAGAAAGTTGAACAGAGAATGTAGCTAATTACATATACTATTGGCCAAAATACCGCAGTAATTAAGGTTGGTAATATGAAGTTAACTTCATAGTAGCTTTGACCAATAATGTGCTCAATCCAGTAACCTAACACATTAACAATTAGGTTAATGACACCAATAATGATGGCCTGTTGCCACAGTGAATATTTTGGAAAGTTCTTGAATTGAGTATTAATTAGATAGATTTGTGTACTAATAACAAAAGCATTGATTCCTAAAGGAGCGCCTGTTACTAAATCTAAGATAATTCCAATCAGCCAAGCTGTCTCAAGCTTTAAGGTAAAATGACTGTTCATTGAAAAGAAGATTAGTACTAGCACCAATATATCTGGTCTATAATCAGAAATCGATGCTGGCAAGTGCACAATCTGAAGTATCAAAGAGATAAAGATCATTGGTACTAGAACAAACAGAAAAGATGATTTTTTCTCTTTATTAATCATTTGATCCCTCTGTGTTCTTATTGTCTACAGTCTTGTTATCTGACTTTTTATTTTCTTCTTGGCTATCAGTTTTCTTTACCTTAACTGATAGGGTTTCAATAAGAGTCTTAACCTTTTCTTGATGTAAGATGACTTTATTATCAGTAAGCTGTTTTGCTTTAGTCTCTATATCATCATCTTCAAAGGTTTCATCATTTGACCAGAACATTAGCACATAACGCATTTTATCTATATCTACTAATGGCTTGGCTCTAATAGCAGCAAAAGGCTGAGAATCAGAAATACCAACAGAGGTAACCTCTGCTACAGGATAACCTTTAGGATAAACACCACCGATGCCTGAGGTTAAAAGTAAATCTCCTACTTTTACATCAGCAGAACGAGGTACGTTATTGATATTAATTTCACCGTGAGCACTAGTACCTGCTGAAATAGCTCTTACAAATGATCTGCTATCAATAACAGGAATAGAACAGCTAGGATCTGTAAGTAACAGTACTCTTGAATAAGAGTAGTTTACATTCATAACTTGACCTACAAGTCCCTTATCTGTAATAACAGGCATACCCTCATAAACACTTTCTTTTGAGCCACGATTTACAATAACTCTATGAAGATATGGATCGGGATCTACATTGATAACTTCAGCAAATAATCTCTTGGTATTTGCTCTTACAGGTGAGTTTAGTAACTGTCTTAGAGCCTGATTTTCATTTTCAAGATCTTTTAGTTTTAAAACGTCTGCTCTCTGCATGAAGTTTTCTGTAGATAGTTTTTCGTTTTCTTTGATAAGTTCGCTATGACTTTTAAACTGTGAAGACATCAGTTTACTCATGGCATGAGGAGAATCAGCAAATACCAACACAGGATACAGTGCAGACTCTACATAAAATCTGAAATCAGTGAGAATTTTAGAACGAACGTCTAAAGCCATTACCGCCAATGACATGACAAGTACAATGGCAAATCTGAAATGGGTTAATGAATTATTCTGATCTGAATTTTTCAAATCACATCCTAGGAAAACTAAAGGATCTCCAAAGAGGAGATCCTAATTTAAATTAACTAATCGAAGATTTCGTTATCTTGAGTGTCATACATCTCAAGAGCTTTACCGCCACCGCGTGCAACGCAGGTTAGAGGATCATCTGCAATTGTTACCGGAATACCAGTTTCTTCTCTTAGCAACTTATCTAAGTTGTGGAGTAATGCACCACCACCAGATAACATCATACCGTGCTCTGCAATATCAGCTGCTAACTCTGGAGGTGATTTCTCTAGAGCTGTACGAACTGCAGCAACGATGCCTTTAATAGGATCTGAAAGAGCTTCTAGGATTTCGTTTGAATTTAAAGTGAATGAACGAGGTACACCTTCAACAACTGATCTACCACGAACTTCCTTCTCATGCATTTCTTGTTCAGCGTATGCTGAACCGATTTCAATCTTAACCTGCTCAGCTGTTGATTCACCGATTTCATAACGCTTGGTGTTACGAACATAATCGATGATAGCCTGATCGAAACGGTTACCACCGATTCTTACAGAGCTTGAATAAACAATACCGTTTAAAGAAATGATTGCAACTTCAGTAGTACCACCACCAATATCAACAATCATTGAGCCTTTTGCTTCTGAAACAGGAAGACCAGCACCAATAGCAGCTGCCATAGGTTCTGTAATTAAGAAAACTTCACTTGCACCAGCGCCTTCTACAGACTCTCTAATAGCTCTACGCTCAACTTGAGTAGCGCCACATGGAACGCATACTAATACGCGAGGACTTGGTTTGAATGGTACAAAATGAGAACCTTGCAGAACCTTAGAAATAAAGTACTGCAACATCTTCTCTGTGTATTGGAAATCTGCAATAACACCATCCTTCATAGGTCTGATAACTTCTAGATTATCAGGGCTACGACCTAACATGGTCTTAGCTGCTCTACCTACAGCGTCTACTTTTCGCTGTGCACCACCGTTTCTGTCTAAACGGACTGCAACTACAGATGGCTCATTAAGGACGATGCCCTTATTTTTTACGTAAACTAGAGTATTAGCTGTTCCTAAATCGATTGACAGGTCATTAGAGAACATGCTTCTTAATTTTTTAAACATTTATTGGATCCGATGCCGAAGTTTAATATGGCCAAATATTAACAATCTGCTTAAGATTATTTTGTGCAAAAGTATATCACAGACAGCCTGTCTTTCGTTGACTGAATGCTAGTTTGACTAAAAAAGTCTTATCTTTATCACATCTTTTATAAGCAATCTTTAGCGTGCAAAATTCTAGCACTTAAGAGATAGCACAAAATTATATAAAAAAGAAGCAGGCACGTGCCTGCTTGCTATTTTAGAATGGAAGATCGTCGTCTGCTCCATCGACAGTGCTTGAAGGTGCTTCATACATATTAGGCTCTTTAGGCTGTTGAGGCTCTGTAGCCTGTGGTGCAGCCTGACTGAATCCAGAACCACCTTGATACCCATTCTGAGAGAATGAATTTTGCTGACTATAAACTGATTGCTGATTTTGAACAGGCTGTGCCTGAGATGTTCCATATGGACTTGCGTTTTGCATTGGACTGTTACCATAAGGACTTTGTTGAGTTGGAGCACTTTGTGTGTTGTAATCAGATCTGAATTGCTGACCGCCCTGGTAAGGCTGTGCAGACTGGTAAGAAGGGGCTGAAGAAGCTTGTTGACCATCATTTTGGAAAGAATTATTCTTACCACCTAACATTTGCATTTCATCAGCAACGATTTCAGTAATGGTCCTCTTAACGTTCTGCTTGTCTGTATATGATCTAGTGCGTAATTTACCTTCTACATAGATCTGTGAACCTTTGTGTAACCACTGATGTGCAATTTCAGCTAATTTTCCCCACATTACAACGCGATGCCATTCAGCAAATTCAGTTACCTGCTGTGTGTCCATGCTACGTCTCATCTCGTTGGTTACCATTGAGATGTTTACAACAGCAGTGCCTGAGCTAGTCTGTCTGTAAGAAGGTTCATCTCCAAGATTACCAATAAGTATTACTTTGTTAACTCCACGAGCCATATACTTTCCTTTAAGTTTTGTATAAATAAAATCAATTTGATGAGTATTGTAAGTGAATTTTTTTAGAGCACGCAATATTTAGTGGCAAAATATGAAAAAGATCAGCACAAAATGAAGAATGTTCGATAAAATCCCTTAAATATCATACGTTAATTTTGATAAAAAAAATTTGTCCAATCTATACAAATTAGAAAAATAATCCACTCAGAATTGATACAATCACTCTCAAGTTTATTGAGAGTTTTTGTATATGGATAAAATATCAATTCGCGGTGCCAGAACTCATAATCTTCGAAATTTAAGTCTGACAATTCCAAGAAACAAATTAGTAGTAATTACAGGTCGTTCAGGTTCAGGAAAATCCTCTTTAGCATTTGATACTTTGTATGCTGAAGGACAAAGAAGATATGTAGAGTCATTATCTTCATACGCAAGACAATTCCTGTCTTTAATGGATAAACCAGATGTAGATTCAATCGAAGGTTTATCTCCTGCTATTTCCATCGAACAAAAGGCAGCCTCTCACAATCCAAGATCTACAGTAGGTACTGTAACTGAAATTCACGATTACCTGCGTCTGATGTGGGCTCGCATCGGTTTGGCAAAATGTCCTGAGCATGGAACCGTGTTAAAGGCTCAAACTGTTTCTCAAATGGTAGATGCTGTTTTGCAAAAGCCAGAAGGTTCTAAGATTATGATCCTCTCTCCTATTGTTAGAGGTCGTAAAGGTGAGTATAAACAGCTATTCTCAGACTTAGTTAAAGATGGTTTTATCAGAGCCAGAATCGATGGTGAGATCTGTGATTTGTCAGATCCTCCTGATCTTGCTTTAAGAGAAAAACACAATATTGATCTTATAGTAGACAGAATTAAGGTAAGACAGGATCTAAAACAAAGACTTGCTGATTCTTTTGAAACTGCATTGAAATATTCTGAAGGTCTAGCTGTAGCCTGTCCTATGGATGAGCACAAAAAAGAAGATGAGATCTTGTTTTCATCTCACTACTCATGTCCTATCTGCGGTTATTCAATTCCAGAGTTAGAGCCAAGAGATTTTTCTTTTAACAACCCCCATGGATCATGTCCTAAGTGTGAAGGCTTAGGTGTCATGATGATTTTAGATGAAGATAAGATTGTTCCTGATAAGAATAAGTCTGTATTTGAAGGAGCAATATCTGGTTGGGATAGACAGAATCCTTTCTTCTTCAGACAATTAGAAGCTGTAGCCTCATACTTTGATATAGATTTAAGAAAACCTTATAAAGCTTTGACTGATAAAGAGCGTAAATACCTGTTGTATGGAACAGGTAAGACTGCAATCCCAATGGAGATTGTGTACTCTGGTGGTAAGAAGTCGCGCTCAAGTGTTGAACCTTTTGAAGGTGTGATTCCAAACTTTGAAAGACGACTTCATGAAACTGAGTCTGAATACGTAAGATATTACATCTCAAAGTTAATGAGACCTCTTCCATGTCCTGAATGCCATGGAACAAGACTTAAAAAAGAGTATTGCAATGTAGTTGTAAATGGTAAGAGCTTACCTGAAATTAATGATTTCTCAATTAAAGAGAGTTATGACTTTTTTGATAATTTAAAGTTATCAGAACAAGAAACAAGTATTGCCGCTCGTATCTTAAAAGAAATTAAAAACCGTTTAGGTTTTTTAATAAATGTTGGCTTAGGTTATCTAACTCTATCACGATCAGCTGAAACTCTTTCTGGTGGTGAATCTCAAAGAATTAGACTTGCAAGTCAAATCGGTGCTGGTCTTACTGGTGTAATGTATGTTTTAGATGAGCCAAGTATTGGTCTTCATCAAAGAGACAATTCAAAGCTACTGATGACTTTGAAAAACTTAAGAAACATCGGTAATGTAGTAGAACACGACGAAGATACTATGAGAGCTGCTGATCATATTATTGATATAGGTCCTGGTGCTGGTATCAATGGAGGCAAGGTAGTAGCTGAAGGTACCGTTGAAGATATTGAAAACACCAAGGATTCTCTTACAGGTGATTATCTAGCAGGTAGAAAAAAGATAGAAATACCTAAGAAGAGAGAAAAAGCTCAAAAGAGCAAAATGTTAACATTAAAAGGATGTAGAGGTAACAATCTAAAAAATGTTACAGCATCATTCCCTGTAGGTTGTTTTGTAGTAGTAACAGGTGTATCCGGTTCTGGTAAATCTACTTTAGTAAATGATACTTTAGTAAGGGTAGCTGAAAGAGAATTAAATGGAGTAACAGCAAATGATGATCCTGCTCCATATGATTCAGTAAGTGGCCTTGAACATTTTGATAAGATTATTTGTATAGATCAAAGTCCTATTGGTAGAACACCTCGCTCAAATCCAGCAACTTATGTTGGTCTGTTCTCAGATATTAGAGACTTGTTTGCTAAAACACCTGAAGCTAGAGCTAGAGGTTATACTTCAGGTCGCTTTTCCTTTAATGTAAAAGGAGGCCGTTGCGAGGCTTGTCAGGGTGATGGCACCATTAGAGTTTCAATGAACTTTTTACCTGATGTATATGTTAAGTGCGAACAGTGTGACGGTAAACGTTATAACCGTGAAACCTTGGAAGTTCTTTATAAAGGAAAGACTATCTCTGATGTACTAGATATGAACGTAGAGCAGGCTTTGGAGTTCTTTGAAGCAGTACCTTCTATTGCTAATAAGCTAAAAACTTTAATGCAGGTAGGACTTTCATATATAACCTTAGGTCAGGCTGCAACAACATTTTCTGGTGGTGAAGCTCAGAGAATCAAGTTATCTAAAGAGTTATCAAAGAGAGCTACAGGAAAGACTCTTTATGTTTTAGATGAGCCTACTACAGGTCTTCATTTTGAAGATGTAAAGTTGTTGCTTGAAGTGTTATTAAAACTAAGAGATCAGGGGAATACTGTAGTAGTAATTGAGCACAATCTTGATGTGATAAAGACAGCAGATTATTTAATTGACTTAGGTCCAGAAGGTGGCAGTGGCGGTGGAGAGATCATTGCTTGTGGTACACCAGAGGAAATTAGTAAATGTGAAAAATCATTTACTGGACATTTTTTAAAACCAATCTTAGAGCGCGGATATTAAAGGAGCTTTAAATGTCAGAGTTAACCGATAAAGAGTTAGAAGCAATAAAATCTTTAAATGCTGAATACAGACAGGCTATGTTCAAAAGAGTAGCTTCAGAGCAGGATGGTTTATATGTACTTGTAGACAATGACGGCCCTCTGATCTTAGAAGATACTGAAGAAGATGAGAATAACAATCTTTTCAGTGTCCTACCGGTTTGGTCTCACGAGAGACTGGCTAATGAGTATGCTAAGGAGAATAAATTAGAGTCAATGAAGGCTCAGTTTATTACTAAAAAAGCATGGAATGAGAGCTGGGTTCCTATGTTCAAAGAGCAGAAAAACGTTCTTGTAGGTTTTATGCCTGTAGGAGATGGTGATTTCTCTGTTGATGATCCAGTTGAAATTTAGGCGTAATTTTAGAAATCGTCACATAAATATGACACAAAGAAAACTTTTGACAAAAATCAGTAGCTTTCGCAAATTGTCTATTGAGTTTTCTTTTGTGTTTATAAGAAGATCATCTAAACTAAAATTAGATGATATTAAATAAAATATACAAATATATAAGGTATGCAAATATAAGAACATACCTAAAAATAACTTACTGATAAGCCAACTTATCTTAAATCCAATTTGTCTATAAAAGTTAGTTTGAAACATCTTTCTATAAGCAAGATTGTTTAAGGTAGAAAGTAAGAAAAAGTCTGTTTGTAGCAGATACTAGGAAAAAGATGCAATGCCTGTCAAAGTTATTTATGAGCACACTTTGCATGTATTAAAGTTAACTGCCGAACCTACGTTAAATAAACAAGGAGTATTGGCTATTTTCTGGATAACGCATTTTGCCTATGCAGTCTTTACAAAATTTTTTAGACAAGTTAGATGTCTATAGAGAAATCTTCACCGAAGTAAGATTGATTGATCTTTCTCAGATTATTCAAACTTGTGAAAATATATATATATCTTGTGCATGCAGAGATATTGATGGTATTTGCCGTACCTGTAAGAACTGCATCGCTGTTAAAGCTATTTCAGATAACAGCACAAAGATTAAATGGGAATATATAAATTCTGAAATTCATCAGATTACAGTATCTCCTACCGTCATCGAAGGCAAAAAGTATGTAATTGAGTTTATTCAAAAGCTTGATGCCGACTCTCAGATTGATTCTAAAAGTAGTGAAGTTTTAGTAGATAAGCTTACTGTTTATAAAGATAAGCTTTATAAAGATGCCATTACAGGTATCTATAACCGTCATTATTATGAAGATAGATTAAAAGACGTTACATCTATAGCTGGTGTGGCTTTAATCGATGTTAATGACTTTAGACTTTATAATGAGGCCTTTGGTCATCATGTAGGCGACATCATTTTAAACACCGTTGCACAGGTTATTTCTCGTTCTTTAAACAAAAATGATGTTTTGGTTCGCTATGGTGGTGATGAGTTTTTAGTAATCTTCAACGACATAGAAAAAGAAGAGTTCTACCATAAATTATCTCAATTATCAGAACTTGTAAGCAGAGCAGCTGTACCAGGTTATTCTCAAATTCAATTATCTGTTTGCATTGGCGGTATCTATGCTAATTCTATTTTATTGTCAGATGCTGTAACAAAAGCTGATACTGTAATGTTGCAGGGTAAAGCCAATGGAAAGAATGTTGTAACTGACAATCTGGATCTTGATAGTGAAAACAGTCATGAAAAACAAAAGATCCTATTAGTTGATGATTCAAGAATGAATCGTCATCTTTTAATGAATATCCTTTCTGAGAGCTATGAAATTATTGAAGCTACTGACGGTAAACAGGCTTTAGACATCTTAGATAAGAAAAAAAGTGATATTGCTTTAATACTTCTTGATATTGTAATGCCTGTGATGGATGGTTTTGAGGTTTTATCTTGGATGTCTTCAAATAACTTAATTGAAGATATACCTGTCATTATGATCTCCTCAGAGGATGCTAGTGATACTGTAAGAAAAGCTTTCTCTTATGGTGTTTCTGATTATATTAGCAGACCTTATGATGCAAAGGTTGTTTATAAACGTGTTTATAACACTATTAAACTCTATACCAAACAAAGACGACTAGTAGGCCTTATCTCTAAGCAAATAAAGGACAAAGAGAAGAGCAACAATATGATGATCGCTATTTTGAGTCATATTGTTGAATTTAGAAATGGAGAGAGTGGAGCTCATGTTGTCCACATCAGGTTGTTAACAGAAAAACTGTTAGAGTGCTTAGTTAAAAAGTCTGACAAATATAAATTAACAGCAACTGATAGAGAGCTTATAACTACAGCATCAGCTTTACATGACATTGGAAAGATTGCGATTGATTCGAAGATCTTAAATAAGCCTAGCAAGTTTACTGATGAAGAGTATGAAATTATGAAAACTCATACAGTAATCGGTGCTCAAATCCTAGATAAATTAGAGATGTACCGTAACGAACCACTTGTAAAAATAGCTTGTCAAATCTGCCGTCATCATCATGAACGCTATGATGGAAAAGGCTATCCTGACGGTCTTAAAGGTGATGATATTCCTATTGCAGCCCAAGTCGTTTCTGTAGCAGATGTTTATGATGCCTTAGTAAGT
>ERZ779910.116-NODE-116-length-16295-cov-2.11792_pt1 | contig 16295 bp, 16 predicted proteins | sample MGYA00511585_ERZ779910 | MGnify/ENA primary metagenome ERZ779910 (study PRJEB29588, sample SAMEA2156362) | human gut metagenome | biome: human gut; feature: human-associated habitat; material: faeces | place: Denmark | collected 2008/2010 ...
ATGATCTTTTTGAGAAAATGAAGAAAATTGCTCAAGAAAATATATCAAAAAACGGGTCATCCTATATTAAAACTATAGCTGATTATTCCTATACTCGCTTATTACACGATGAAAATCTTGACAAATCGACAGCTCTTAATACTGTTATAGGATTATTTGCCTGCGTTGCATGCAATGATGGGAAGCTATCATATGACGAATATAAAGGTATGTGGAGAATCTTTGGATCAAATTCTGATTATACATATGATGATTTCTTTAATACTATGTCAAAATATAATAAACAAGAATGGCGTAATCAAACAGAATATGTTTTTAAAAATTTAAGAACAAAAGAAGCTTCTATTAACTTAATTTGCTTTGCTATTACTGTCGCCTTACTAGATAACAATTTATCAGAAAATGAAGAATTATTTATCACTTCCCTATGTGGAATTATTAGAGATAAATTTTATAGATAGTTTTTCATAAAAATTGAGAATATTAAATGAAAGAATACATTATTAAATTTAATCAAAGTCCTTATTCTGTCTTTGAAAATGAAGACGAATTATGGATGAAAAAAGATACAACTGAGACACTATTAAAAACTATTAATGAAAGAAGTGACATTAAATATGGAATATTAAGTTTAAAATGCGATTATTACATTGACGATTTTAGTGAAATTAAAATCGATGATGTTTCATATTTTAATATTAATATTGTCTTTTTACTTTTGCGTAAATATTTAAAACAAAAATCAAACGAATTTATAGAATCATTATCTAATGCTACTGAAGATTTAAGCAAATACATATGGACCTTTTTACTTGCTGAAAAGAAGTTACAAAAAGAAGTTGATGATTTAGATTATTTATACGAATATGCCGATGCTTTCCAAACATTAAAAAAGATATCAGTGCAAAGCCAAGATTATCAAGGCGGATATTATATGTTAAATCAGGAAATAGATGAGGATATAGATTATCTAAATTATTTAGAAAAAATAAGAGAGCTCAACAATTTATCTGAAGATTTTGGTGTACTTAAAGATGAGATTGATTTTAATAAAATAATTTCAGAGTCATTTTTAGATATTGATGATGTCAACACTTCTTTTAACGCTGCCAATATCTTATATATGATTGTCAAAGAAAAGCCATTCGTAAAATATAATTATGAAATAGCAATAATTTTAGCTGCAAAATCACTTAAAGACACTAATTTCTTTATCAAGCGTTACGATGAATGGGATAACATTATTAATAAAAGAAACGATATTAATGTATCAAGTAGCGATATGTTATACGCAATAAAATACATTGAAGATAACATCGATAAACCTAGAATAGATGTAATTAAAAATCTCGAATCAATTTTTGATGATAAACCACTTGAAATTAAAGATTATCAAAAAGAAAAGTTGCTTAACGAAGTAAAGCTAAATTCAACACTCGAAAACGTATATAGATATATTGTCTATTTCACCGAAAATTATCGTGGGTATCAAGGCTTTTATGAATTCTATCGAGGAAAAATTGTAGGTGCTTATAAAATTCATTATAATGGCATATATACAAATTTTAGATTTAATTACACTCAAAGCTTAATGGAAAAAAACACTTTAGTTTTTGATGCCGATGCTTTAGCATTTACAGAAGCTCCAACTGACTTGAAGCATAGAAACTATATAATGCAAGCTTTATTTGATGAAATCAAAGAAAGAAGCTATGAATGCATTATGGAACAATATATTGAGAGTTTAAAAAAAGAGCTAGATCAATATTATGATATTAGCTCTCTTCACTTTAAATTCAACTTAAATTGGTCGTTTGAATCCAATCCAGATTACGAATGGTAATCTGGATTTTTTTATAATAGTTCTATTCCTTTTTCCTTAAATTTTTTAATATCTTCTTCATCCCAATAAGACGATTGTACTTCACCTATATGAGCTTTTTTTAGCATAAACATACAAATACGTGATTGACCAATACCACCACCTATTGTAAGTGGTAATCTGGAATTAATTACATCTTGATGATATGGATATTCTAATTTAAACTCCTCGCCTTTTTCTTTTAACTGATAGGATAAAGCCTTATCATCAACTCTAATTCACATAGAAGAAAGTTCAAAAGCAATTTGTAATGGTTCATACCACATTAACAAATCTCCATTTAAACTCCAATCATCATAGTCAGCTGCTCTACCATCATGAGGTAAACCATCAGATAACTTATCTCCTATTTTCATTAAGAAAACTGCTTTATGCTCCTTAGCAATAATATTTTCTCTTTCTTTTCTAGATAGATTTGGATATTTTTCTTCTAGTTCATTTGTTGTTATAAAAAATATTTCATCTGGAAAATCATATGATAAAACTGGATATGTTTCATGAACAATTTTTGCTGTCTTTTTCAATGCATCATATATTTTTCTTACAGTTGCTTTTAAATATTCTTCATTTCTTTCTTCTCTTGAAATAACCTTTTCCCAGTCCCATTGATCGACATATAGTGAATGCATATTATCTAATTCTTCAAAAGGACGAATGGCGTTCATATCGGTATATAAACCTTTAACATTGTATTTTTTTAAAGCAAATCTTTTCCATTTAGCTAACGATTGAACTATTTCTAATCTTTTACCTGTTTCTTGGCAAACAAAATCTACCGCCTTTTCGTATCCATTTAAGTTATCGTTCAAACCTGTTTTTGGATCTACAAAAAGAGGAGCGCTTACTCTTGTTAATTCTAAATTTTTTGCTAACTCTCTTTGAAATGTATCCTTAACTAATTTAATTGCAATTTGTGTATCGTATACACTTAATAAACTATGGTAATTTTCTAAAAATATATTGTTTTTCATAATAATCACTACTGCTCCCATTTATTTATAAGGAAATAATAATCTTATTTATTTAAATAATCAAATAAACATTGAAAATTTTTCAATAAATTTATAATTGATATTAATTTTTACTTTATTAGGAATTAACTTTGTCAATTAATAGGGCTATAAATTGATTGTTAAATTGTAAACAACTTGTAAAGAAATTAAAATTTATCAAAAAAGTGAGCAAAAACATATGAAATCTTACGGTTATATATAGTGAAAGGGGATAAATATAGAAAAATATGATTATTCATATTAATTATTAAGTTCCATCTTCTAAATATAACCTCCATCTTATGAACTTGTTAATATTTATTCCTCTTCAAACCTCCTTTTGATAATAAGACCCATAAGTTTTCCAATTAACATGGTGCCACTTATGGGTTTTATTGTTTTATTCAACAACCTATAAAATATGTTCAATTGTAAAAAATTTAAAATTTATCAAAAAAGTGAGCAAAAACACATGAAATCTTATGGTTATATATAGTGAAGGGGGAAAGATTAATCTTTTTACAAATTTAGTTTCGTAATTTGTTCATAAATAATTAGAATATTATACTTTGATTTTTCTATGAGTATTAATTTTTTCTAGCATTTTTTTGAAAGTCTCTATTTTTTTATCACCTTTTCCGAAAAAATCTAAAGCACTACATTTTATAGTTTCTTCTTTATTTTCTAAAAGATACATGTATATATATGGATTTTCATAGAAATCTTTGTAAATAAAGCTTAATTGTTTTTCAAATAGTAAAAATGAATTATTGTTATATACAGCTCCATTTGATTTCCCATATTCACATAGTTTTATAAACTTTGATGAATATAAATTTGTGATAAAGCGATTCATTATTTCTTTTTTATCTTCTCCAATTGAGTGTACAGATTCAAGTTTACTTTTATACCAGATATGATAATATATTGAATCAATTATTTTAGTTATATCTTTGAATCCAATTATTTCTTTTGAAAACGATAATAATAAATTATTTATATAAATTAAATCTCCATCTGAAAGGACTTTAGGATTATAAGTAAACATATCATTTTCATTTACATTAAAATTAGAATCGGCATATTTAACTTCTGGAAATCCAAATAAATTTCTATCTTGAATAATTGCTGGCCAAATATCAGGACAATCTAATTCGAGTATTTTGTTCGATCGCATATCAAATACATTTTGATGATTATACATTTAAAAAAAAGGATTAATCATTACAATGCTTCTTTTCGAATTCAAAACGAATATATTGTAATTTTCGTACATTACGATGCAATTGGCAAAATGTTCAACATATTGACTTTGATTTTCTTTAAATATTTTATGGTACAAATATGAATATTTAGATAGATCTAGACCATTTGTAATCATATGAAATCCTTCATATTCGCTACACATTCCACAATCAGATAAAATAAATTCTTTATTATCTGGAGTATCCCAAAATGCGATATATGATTTTAAAAAAGGTAACGCCCAAGCAATCATTTCTTTTGTAGCTAAAGGATTATTAGCCATTTCTGAAATATTTGTAGCTTGAGCAAAAACTGTTAATGCACGATGAAATAATTCTTTATTATTAAGATTTAATGAATCTGATGAAGGTAGATTTTTATAATCATCATAAAAATTAATGTATTTTTCGGAACGTTTTTTGAAACTTGTTTTTAGTAGTTTAGAAAAACAATCTTCATCTAAAGTCCTTATGCTGCAAATAAGCATATATCTTTTAAGCAATTCTATTTCCACTCTAGATAATTCTATTGTATCTTTTTCTAATATTTTTTGGTCAAGTAAATTAGAAATTCTACTTTCAATATTAAAATTCATTAATTTTTCAATTTCTTTAGTATAAATATCATTTTTATAGAAAACGTTTTTGGATTTTTTGTTCGCTGCTATTTGCTCTTTTTCGATATCAAAAATATTTATAGGGTTAGAAAACCTTTTTATAATTAGTTGAGAAACATAATGATTTTTCATTTGCAATCCTCCTGCCATGTTTATTAAACAAAATTAATTTATATAATTTATTATGAATTAATTCAAATATATTTTCAATATCTATCAATTAATAATTATTAGCTTCCTATTCGATTAAGATCTTATTTGAGTAACTTTTACTATAAAATATTAGAACTATAAATTTATATTCAAATAAAAAAGGAAGACCTTTTAGTCTTCCCTTTTTTGTGCAAGCCCGCTTGCCTCGCTTACTATAATAAAAATTATAATAATCTAATACACCCGATCTCTCGGTGCACTACCTTTATGGTCAAAATTATAGCATTTATTTTTAATATATCAAGTTTATTAAAATTATAAATGAAATGCAAATAAATTAAAATTTGTTAAAAAAGTGAGCAAAACTAGTGAGAATTTTACGGTTATATATAGTAAAGGGGAAAATTACTCAAAAGCCATATCTCCATTTTTTAAATATTCATAATAATCGTCTTCATCATAGTTGATTATTTCATATTTTTCGTTTTCTAATCTTTTTATTAACTTTTCAAATTCAGCTTTTTTCATCCAATATAGATTTCCATCATTGTATTTTCTACTATAATAATCTTCTTTGATAATCATATATTGTTTTTTACTATCGTTGACTAAAACAATGAATTTGGAATAAAGATATACATCTCTTACCATAAAGTAATAAGCTTTAAATTCTTTTCTTTGTTGCCACAACTCATCACAGAATTTAAATCCTTTAATATAGTTTTCGATTGGAGTATTATCTTCATTATTAAGATAATATTCTTCTTTAAAAAAAGACATACCATCTAAGTAATCTGAGATAATAAAAGTTATTAGTTCTTCAACTAGATTCAAGCTACTTTTTTGTTTTTGATGAGAATCCACCATTAAGTATCCAACCATAAACACAAAACCAATGTGCTAAAGTTTGATCATCCCATTCTTTATTAATATATTTATTAAAAGCTTTAACAATAGAATCATAACTATAGTATTTAATGAATGGATCTTCTAAATCGTATTTACTTTTCTTCGATTAGCTGGATTAAAATTAAAATCTTCCTTTTCACATGTTAAATTACAAATGCTTTCAAATAATTTCTTATTAAACATATTTTATACCTCCTTGACACTAATTTTTAACGACAACACTATTTTATAATAAACTGAGTGTATTAAGGAATAATAAAATAAGTTTTGTTTTCAATGATAATGATATTTAGTCGATAATTACCTACATTTTCAGCCGATAAAAACTACATAATTTACTGATAATTACACTAAGCTTTTATTTTAATTATTCGTCTAAGTTCAAGAAAATCAGCATAGTTATTTTAAAGTTCTAATTAGCAAATCTCCTAAAATTGAAAGAGAAAAATAAAATAAAATTATCACATCATTGTAATTTGTTTTTTCATACTTATCATTTCTATTATGCATTTGAATATTTCTAATATTTTTTCCTGGCTTTTTTTCTTTTGGAATACTTGGATTTAATTCGTAAGATAAATAATACTCTAAATAATAGCGTAATCCCTTTGAAATGTCTTTTAATTCATGATTTGAATCTAGAATTTGAGCTAAAGTAATTAAATCTGAATCAATAAATAGAGAGTTTCCGACTTCTTTTATTAAAACATTTCTTAAAATTTTTTCAATCAATCCGCAAAGAATGAGACAGCTTCCATTTTCTAAAGCCTTTATTAAAGGCGTATCACTACTGTGATTTTTATATATCGATAATATATTATTTATTATTTCATAAATTCCTAAATATTCAGAAACAATTTTAACATCATTATTAAAATAATTTTGTTCTACTGCATTACTTATATTTACCAAATAAAGAGAAAAATCCAATGCTAATTTTTTATCACTTAAAATATAGTTCAAAATATGACAATATACATCTAGAAATAAAAACATATTATTTTGTTTAAAATACGGATATTTCTCACTTCTTGGATTGTCATATTCTTCAACAATTTCAGAAAAAATACTTTTCTGCTCTACATCAAAAATACTATCACAATTATTTACAAAAGTGTTATTTTTCAAACTATGAGTAATTTTTAAAAATTTAATTGAATCTGTTTCTTTTTCTAAACTATTTATAAAAGGCTGCAATGATATTGGCCCATATTCAATATGCTCACTATGTTTACGAAGATATTCATTTAAAGCGGTATCTATTTTATTCTTGTATGAAATGAAATCATTATAACATGGCAATTTAAAAATTCTTGCTAATTTTAAATACTTGTTTAATAAAGTAGCTGACTGAATTAGTATTTCTTTGTCGCTATCAATTTTTCTTTGTTTAATTGCATTTAGTGCTCTATTACAAATAAAAGAAGCTTTTTCTCTTAAAAACTCTTTATGATAATTTCCGTTTGTTTTACATAAAAAACTTAAATATATTTGGTCATCAAACGTTTTAGATGATTCCAAGCCATTAAATAATGATTTAAAATTTTCTTCTTTTTCAGCCTTTGAATAATAGTTTTTGCATATTTCAAAATTTGAAATCAAAGTTGTAGGTATATTTTTTTCTAAAAATAAAAACACATTTTCGTTAATTGTCTTAGAAAATTTATTATAAATTAAATCCAATATAATATTTTGAATTCTATAAAATCTAACTTCAGTATGATTATCTTTATTAAAAATATTACCATAATTATTATTGATGTAAGAAATAAATGATTTATTATTGAGGATTATATTTTCGAAAATTTTAATAATTTTATTTTTTATTTCAGTTGAAATGTTAAATTTGTTGATATCTTTAATAAATCTTTTTACTGATTGTATCCATATATATTGATAAAATGAATAAAAATCATTAACTTCACAGTCCAATGAAGTTATATTTTCCTCTAATGAATCTAAATTTGCTATTATGTTATTAATAAATGTACTAGCAGTAAAGTCATTACTACTAAAATAATTAATCTCAGGTAAAATATCTTTATGGTTTTTGATATAACATGACATTTATAATATTCCTCCGATGTAATAGATATATTTCTATTAGTTCGTACCAATATTAGCATTTTTTCTACTAAAGATTTTAATTCATGCAATTATTTTATAAGTGCTAGCATCATAAATCTTTGTACTATCAAGTGTTTCATTTAAACATTCTCATAATATTACCCCATACATTGATAATATTCTATGTTTGACTAAAGAAATGAGTTATCTATAGTATCAGAACTATAGAACCAATTATTCTAATTCCGTAACCTAATATATAATTTCTTCAACCTATGAGACTATGTTCAACTTGATTTCATTAATAATTAGAAAGAATCTACGAAGTACATGCATTTACTTATGTATATTTTACCATATAATGATAAAAAGGCCATAATGTTAACTTAAATGATACTTTTATAATAACTTATTTGTTAGAATGAACATTCATTAATATATAAAAAAGTTTAAAATGTTCATCATAAGTAAAAGAAGCAAAAAAATGTATTAGAGTTTGTTATTTCGACCTTACGGTAGAAATTGAATTATCATAAAAGTGCAAAACATTATGTTACATCAAAAAAGCCCAGCACTTTCATACTGGACTAATAAAATTCTACACTGGCAAAGAAGAGTCATTTTGATACAAAGTGAATACCCCCTATGTTTTCGATAAAAAGTAATTTGTCTCATCATTTAATACTTTTAAATTAAAGTTTTTTTATATCACCAAAATTATTAATAGACATTGTTTGGTCATCAGAAGTTGAAAACTGATGTTGTGCTAAAATTTGTGAAACAGGAAGATATTTCTTTAATGAATAATCTTCCATATAATTAAGAACATCTGTCAAAGTATTCAAATTTACATTTAGCGGACCTTTATCATATGAGTAACGCCAATCAATAAAATAATTTTTAATTCCAGCCAAAAAATCTCTTAATGTTTTATTTGAATATTTATATTTTGATTTGCTATATAAATTTTCAAGATCTGTTGTATATGTTGAATTTAATCTATTTAATTCATCGTACAAATCATCAAGACTATGTCCCTTCATGTGTTCTCCTAATAATGTCGAATTGTTGAATGAATTAATTACTAATAAAAACTTTAAATATAACTCTAATGAAAAACATCCATTAGTTCCGAGGACTGACATACCATAACCATCTTGAGCCCAACTCTCGCATCCCTCTTTGCTTATCATTGAATTGTATATAATAAAAAATGAGTTTCTAAATCCTTGCGCACATGCTTGAAGTCTAATTATTTTTTCGTTTGTGACAGTTATATATACTGTTGTTCTTGCCATATACTTTATCCCCTTATAATTTTTTAATAATTTTATATTTTTGATTCTAATCTTTTAATTACTTTTTACGTTAATAATACAAAAAATAAATATCCATTAGTTTTTTCTTTTGAAGGTATCTCATCTTTTAATGATAATTCAATTTCACCAGCAGTTAATTCTTCAAAAAATATCGAATCTTTTTCGACAAGTTTAAAATTAAAAGCATTTCTTAGTTTATCAAAATATGAAAATAATTCACTGTCGTTCAGACCTCTATAGAATAGACTAATAGACAATGAGTTGTATTTTGCGTAGCTTAATATCGAAATTTGTAGGTCTTCACAATAGCAACTCGTAAAATTTGATAAAAGTTGTTCATCTGAATATACTTTATTTTCCAACATATTAATAATACTTCTAATTTCATATTTATTAATAAAAGATGACTGATTCCAACAAATTATCATATCCATGCTCATTTTTTGAAAACTTTTTCTGAACATCAACATTATAAAAATTGCTATTTATTAAAACATAATTTAGTTCATCTTTATATCCATTTTCAATAAGTTTCTTTTTTGTCATTGAAATCCAAAATTAGTTGTTATCAATCGCTATAACAAAATGGCCTTCTTTTAAAAGTACCAGGGTGGATTCTACCCGTTCCACAACCAACTTATATAATTCTAGATTCCTTCTTAATGTTTTTAGCAAAACGAGCATAAACACCTACTTTTGTAAAAAAATTGGCATCTTTATCCCATCCCTTTGCATAATATTGATGATTCATATATCTACCTCCAACATATTTATCACTATAATTAATATTTCAAAATTACTTAATGTTTATTTCAGTTTAAAGATTGTTCTATAACTATTATCTTTTTAGATTTACCACCAAACATTTTAATTACAATTTGTTCAGATATAGCTTTATTCAATTTATTTATATCGTTATATTCTATTCCAAAATATTTAACTAATTCTTCTACAGTTTTTCCTTTATATAGTTTTGTAATTTTATGTAACTTTTTGTCAAATTCTGTAAAACTATCTATCTTATCAGGCAAAATTTCTAGTTTTTTCTCAAAATGATTTTGAACAATAGATGTTACAACTGACCTCTTTAATCTAAATCTTGGTGAGTTGGGCCACTTAGGTGCCGTATCAACATACATCAGTTTATCTCTAAGTTCAGATGAGATTCTAGAATATTGAGATTCAGGATTTTTATAGTTCTTCTGAATTTCTTTTATAAAATCTCTAACAATTTCCCAGTCAGACTGTAACCTATTTGTATCTTCATCATTAAATTCATGTAGTTCATAACTTTTTAGATAAAACTTTGCATAATCTTTAGCATCAACTGTTATGTATGTTAGATGCATACAAGTACCCATGCACTTATTGAGTAAAGAAATAATCTCATCATATGTGAAGAGATGGTCATTAGGCAATCCATATTTATTTTCCATAATGTCGTCTACTTTTCATTATCGATGATTTTTTCAATTTCAACACCAAGAGTTCAATAATTCCACAAACTTACATTTTCATAAACATTGTCATCAATACAATTAATGTTTCCTATACTACTTTTTGCATATCTTCCAGCTCTTCCGGAAACATTAAGAATATCTATTTCTGATAACTTATTTGTCGTTGGTCCGTTGTTTAAACTTGTAAAAATTAAATTACTAGCATTTGTGTTTACCCCCTCGGTAAATGCAGTAGTAACAATTAGAGTTTTTAGTTCGTCTTTATTGTAAAGGTTAACTATTTCTTTCTTTATATATCTAGGTAAAGGAGCAACGTAAATTCCAATTCCTTTTTTAAGGAAGTTATTATTTTCCACAATTTTCTTTTTTAACAAAGCAATGCTTACAATGATAATTACAAAAATCAGTAAAATGTAGATTAATACAAGAATACATTTCAATCACCTCAGGCATCATTATATATTTTTATAAATATAAATATCGGGCCTTTAAGCGAAAATAAAAACATCAGCTAAATTAATAACTGATGTTTCAATCACTCTAGTTAGTTAGAGTACTATGTAAAATTTGTAAATTTAGGAAATTATCAGCTTTTGGTATATATCCTGAACGCCATTTGTAGATTGTTTTTTCATTAACATCTAGTATAATTGCCATTTCATAATAAGAATACTTAGCTACCAAATCTCCTAATAATTGAATTACAATTTTACGTGTTTATTCCTTTGATATTAAATCAAACATTGTAACAACCTCCTCTGGTCAAACCAGAACGGTCAACAATCAGAAAATTGTTACAAAATTATTATATCACTTTTTATGCGTTATTGAAACCTTATTCCAAAATGTTTTAATGTATCAACTACTGCTTCATTTAATAATTGATAAGATTTCTTTTTATTTGGTTCAACATCATCTTTATGATCATGTCGTTTCTTTTTATATACTTTACGAAGATAATCCCACATTTCAGGGCCTTCAATTAAATTTAATCTTTCATGATAATTTTTCATATCTTTTCTTATAGCCCATTCATAATCTTCATTATTCGCGTTATTAGTGTTTTTTTTATTATAAAGAATATAAAAATTGTCATCGTCATCATAAGTTGTGATAATGATATCAAATCCATATCCTTTATTATTGTTTTTTGTAGTCAATGCTTGCGTACTATCTTCACAAAAACTAAATCCTTTTGGTTTGAATTTATCAAATGCGTTTCTAAATATATCTTTAAATTTTTTACAATCTTTATTCCAATTATAATTACTAGGTATCGATTGCATTACAATTTGAAAATCTAAATCAAAATAATCTTCATTACATTTTCTAATAACCATGTTTCTACTTTCGCTACCTATAGGAGAATATGAGAATGTAATTTTATAATTCTTTTTTATATATTTTTGAACACTGCCGATCCAGTTATTAAATGTTTCTCTGGGACCAATTAATTCCTTTTTATTTACGTAATCACACACAAATATCAATCCTCCTTATATAATAAGAACTTATAATAAGCACTAGCTATATTATCTTTCGTCTTTTTGTTTAGCACTTTAAGATTATTTAGACATCCATCTTTATAATCAGTTGGTAACATATCAACTAATGCATCTATTCCCTTTAATGTTTCTTCCACTGTTGATTCAAAATTAAAATCAAATAATAGTGGCGAATGATGCATAACTCTATTTCTTAAAGTTATGATTGTGTCTAACTTATCGGTATCATAATTATGAGAATCATATTCTTTAACAAATGACACCAAATCACCAAAATTTAAAGCAAACATCTTGTAAAAATTAGTTATTTCATCAACAGGATTATTCTTTATTACACATTTAGGTAATCCCTTAAAATAATGATATTCAGTTTTCTTTAATTCAACATCTGGATCAAAATCAAATCTTAATAAAATATCATTTCTAATATATTCTTCTAACGTTCCTAAATATTTGAATAATACATCTTTTATTGCTTTATCAAGGATAATAAATGAATTGACATCGCTAAACTTAACATTAGAATCAACCTCATTCAAAGTTTCAAAAATAATTCTATATTGTTGAACACCTCGAATTTTAGAGTACTTTTCAAATGTTCGTTTATTATCATTATTAAGTTTTTCAATAAACTCCTTAAATTCCATATTATTCCTCCAATGTATCAAGTTGCACTCAAATGACAACTTTTAGCAAGTTTCCGTAAGCTATTGCATTATTCATCCATTTTAAGGCAACAATAACTTCAGTTATTAACACTTCTTATTACGACTGTATATTCTTAGATGCGGGTAATAAAATAAATGGTTTCATTTTTAGAAGCTTAACTAATTCATTTAACCAAATATTAATTTTATCTCTATTATCTTTCTTAGAAATCATTTTTAAAAAGGTATTATATTTATTTTTTAGCGTTGGTCCATCCATTTCTGAAATTGTAGTTTTAATTATATCAAACGAACAAAAAGAATTATTATTATTAAGCTCATATATCGTTTTTGTCTCAAAATCATTAATCTTAATATCTTTTCTAGAACAACGAAGTCTTATTTCAGATGATAATAATACCCAAGGCAATCCATTATTATTTATTGGTGTTACCTCTTTTACCAATTCATCATTAACATAAATTTCTTCTTTTATTAAATTTGAACCAGTTTCTATATCTTTTATTCCAAGATTTTCGCATGATGAATCACTTGAATATGTCGAAATAAATTTAATATTATTCATAGACATATAATAAACAATACCAAATACCTCAGATAATAATGATTCTGGAATATTATTAATTGTAACCTTACGATTCCATAATTTTAATTGTTCAACAGAATATAAAGCCCAATAATTATATAAATTAATTGCAAAATATAATTTATAGCCATTTTTATTAGCCCAATCAACTCTACTTTCAAAATTCCCGTTTGATATGCAATATTCTTCTTTAGTTGTTGACTTAATCTCAACCATTATTTTTTCATCATTTTTTAATATAATGATTGCATCACATGACTTTTCTCCAACATTCGAAGTAAATTCCTCATCTATTGGAATAATTTCTTTGCATGTATTACATATATATAAATTACCAATAAATTCATATTCACGCTCAAGGCCTTTTATTCTTCCCTCAAAATTATTAGAATCAACACCTAATCCAGTTAAAATGTTATTAAATTGTTCCGATGTTATTTCTTCTTTAAGTGCTTTCAATGCTTTAATTAATTCTATGCTTGGTTCATTCATTATGCCACACTCCTACTTTTTATTTTCTATTTAAGATTTAATGTAATTGTAACAGTATCTTCTTCGCCTAATAACTCAACTAATTCAGTTTTAGTTAAATTAATATGACCTAATTTAGTATAAGACAATGTATTAGATCCATAAAAAAATACTATTTGGTTAGATTGATATAGACATATATCTCCAGCATTAGTTGTAATACTACTATCATTGGATTTAATAGTGCTCCCTAATGAACCAACCTGTTCAAATCCACCATATTGATGGAGTTCTATTGTTAATCCATCTTTAGCAAGTTTCTTTAATTCTTTAACTGAATCATTATCCATCCAATAAACATCAACATCGCTACTATCTAGGGTTAAAACCAATGTTTTAGATAAATATGATTCATCTTCTTTAGGTTCGTCACTAGGTGATGTATTATCAGAAGGAATTATTGTTGGTGAGATATCATTGGTTGGTGGTGTTGAAGAATTATCATTTTTGCCACAAGCTGACAACGAGAAGACTAATATTAAAGTTACTAGTAATGTTATTAGTTTTTTCATATATTCACCTAATGAGACTTTTTAAATCCTTTTTTAGTATTCGCATCAAAACCTATCTTCCAAAAACCCATATCAAGCATTTTCATTTGAGGATAAGGCAATCCTTCAACACACATTTTAGCTCTTGTCTCCTCTAATTTACTATAATTAGATTCATAAAAATCAACTAACGCTAATATTGATTTAGTATTAAATCTTTTTATGCCTATATTTTCTCTCGATAATCCATCTTTGAAATATCTATCATATGCTGGACAGCATCCTAGAACACCCATTAATACCTTTGTTACTAGTGTTTCAGAAACATCCTGTAATATTTCTTCTTCCTTTACTTCTTTTCTAATCTTGTCATAATAATTAGAGATAAAATCAACTAGTTCGAATAAAAGATTCATAGTATCTTTATTCTTATATTGAAAACATTCAATTCCAAATAGAATGTCATATTTGTGATTTAGAACTTCTTTTATGATAGGAATATGAATTCTATAATCCTTCTGCAATAAAAATGATGATCCTCTATACATTCCCCAACTTGCTAAATAGAAAGATAAATGTAAACTTAAATAAATATAGTCTGGATTATCATTTTTTCTTGCATCATGAAACACTTTATAATTATGCTCCCAAGAGCGAAACCTTCCGTATTCATCAACTCTTAATTCATTATAAAAATCAGTTGATGCTGTTATTATTTTTTCTATAGTCTCAGGATTGTAAGTTTTTCTATTTAAAGCATCATTATCTATGTTTAATGAAGCCTCTTTACCGTTTAAAATTGAATTTATTTTTCGTTCTAAATCATTGGTGATTCTATTTTTGAACATATTATCAGTCCAACCATAATCTCGAAGAAATCTTCTACAAATTTCTTTTCTATTATCAATAGGAAGTCCATCAATTCTTGCAATCATAGGCCCGCCTGTGTATGGATTTATAGAAATATAGTATTCAATTTCATCAACTATAAACTTATTCATAGAAACCTCCTATTCTTCAAGCATTTTTATAAATAAAGTGAATCTAGCTTCGATAAAAAGCGGATTAGTCTTCTTAAACATCATATGAGACACATTATCAGATACAGTCATTAAATCTGCAAAAGTTTTTAATGTTTTAAAAGCTTCGCTGTTTTTATCTAATCCTGTAATAAAGGCAAATATAGCCATTTCGTCATTGTGACTCAAAAAATTATATAATCTTGCAACAAAGCCACAAATAACATCACAAATTTGTATCTCTCTACTAGTTTTTGAATCCAAGAAATGAACATCTAATTTATTTTCATAATCATCATCAAATTCACCCATTTGTTTAGTAATTGAAGCTTCATTATCAAAATATTTTTTGTCTTTAATTTCAATCATTCTTGAAAGATAATTAGAAAACACATCACTTGATATAACATATGGTTCATTATCTTCTAAAAAAATCAAATTTGATTTATCTCTTTTGGCTTTAATAATTTGTCTTAATAATTCTTTTGTAAAATTCTCAATATCATCTGGATCATACTTTTCATAATTATAAGTATATAAATCTAATACATCTCTAATAAAATTATTTACTTTATTCTTAGGGACATTTGGAAATTCATATTTTACTAATAACGCATGTAATTCATCATAATCTTGATATAAAACTTCCGTCATATCACTTTGAAGTTGTTTATAATACATAAGTGCAGCAAATTGATTTGCATCATTTTCTTCTATTAGAGAATCTAGAATATCAGTTAACGCAAAGTGCATATAATGTAAAACATCAAAATGAATTAAAATATTGTTATTAAGAAGATATTCAAAAAACTTTCTCAATCTTGATTGATTAATTGCCTCTAAGAAATTATT